>Ga0208717_1000083_pt1 | contig 55634 bp, 54 predicted proteins | sample NGESurF53shallow_FD_184489 | JGI IMG/M metagenome (GOLD analysis project Ga0208717, IMG submission 184489) | Arctic peat soil microbial communities from Barrow, Alaska - NGEE Surface sample F53-3 shallow (SPAdes) | ecosystem: Environmental > Terrestrial > Soil > Wetlands > Peat ... | reverse complement strand
CCGGCATCGACAAACCTCCCTGCAATCAGCAGGGTGAATCACGGTTCGCCCTTCTTGGGAATCCCCCCCGAGTCACTTTCAGGGGCGATTGGTATTAGGTGTCGGAAGGGGCAGGAAGGAAACGATCATGGGCGAGGTCGCGGGGCGGCGGAAGATCGCCATCTTGGGCGGCGGCATCGGCGGGCTGGTCACCGCCTTCGAACTGACCAGCCAGCCCGGCTGGCAAGACCGCTTCGACATCACCATCCATCAGATGGGCTGGCGCCTGGGCGGCAAGTGCGCCTCTTCGAGGGGACCGAACGGGCGGATCGAGGAACATGGCATCCACGGCTTCCTCGGCAGCTATTACAACGCCCTGCCTCTGATGGCGGCCTGTTACGCCGAGCTCGGACGCCCACCCGGCGCGCCGCTGGCCACGTTCGAAGCGGCGTTCCAGCCGGAGAATTTCGCGCTCATGTGGGAGTGGCGGGACAAGGCCCTGCGCCAGTGGACTCAGGTGTTTCCCACCAATGCGCTGCCGCCGACCGACGGCGCCTTCTTTGCTTCGATGGAGCGGAAGATCGGGGCGGTGATCGCGTTTCTCGATCACTTGCTGGACCAAGCTCACCCCAGGTTGCTCAGCGTCGACGCCCTGCTGGTCGCGCGAGGACGCGAGCTGCTGTCGCGGGCGTCGGCGTCATTGGCGCAGGATCTGAGCGCCGGTCCCGCTCACCCCCTTCTGGCCATCGTGGAGGTGGGCTGGACGTGGCTGAGCGGCCTCCTCCTGCCTCTGATCGAAGAAGACGACCATCTGCGCCATGCCTTCATCTTCGTCGATTACGTCGCCGCGCTCATCCGCGGATTTTTGAAGGACAACGTCGCCGTCAACGGCTTCGACGCGCTCGACGACCAGAACTGGAGCGACTGGCTGGCGCGCCACGGGGCCAATCCGCTGACGATTTCCTCGCCCCTGGCCTTCACCACCGTCAATCTTTCCTACCAATATACCGCTGGCGACACTTCGTTGGCCCCGGTGATGGCGGCCGGCTGTTATCTCCACTGGACCTTGAGATCCTTCGCCTACATGGGCGCCATGGTCTGGCATTTCGCCGCCGGAACCGGGGAGACGGTGATCGCGCCGCTCTATCAGGTGCTCGAGAAGCGTGGTGTGAAGTTCGAGTTCTTTCACAAGGTCGAGGCGCTGCGCCTCGCCGCCGACGGCCGTTCGGTGGGCGCGGTTGAGATCGCCGTCCAGGCGACGCTGAAAGACCCCGCAGCCGGCTATCGCCCGCTGATCGAGGTCAAAGAACTGCCCAGTTGGCCGGGGGCGCCCGATTTCGACCAGCTCGTCGAGGGCGACGCCCTGCGCGCCGCCGAGGTCGACCTGGAATCCTATTGGACGCCATGGGCGGCGCCGGCCCACGCCACCCTCGTCGCCGGTCAGGACTACGACGAGATCGTGTTCGCCATCTCCATCGGCGCCGTCCCCTATCTTTGCGCCGATCTTGTGGAGGCCAATCCGGCCTGGCGGACCATGGTCGAGGGCGTCCCCGCCTTCCTCACCCAGACCATGCAGATCTGGCTGACCAGGGATCTCTACGATCTGGGATGGGACATCCCCCTGGCGCCCGGCGACACCGTGATCGCGGGCACCTATCTGAACCCCTTCGACGGCCAGGTGGAGTTCGGCTTCCTGATCCCGTTCGAGGACTGGCCCGCGGACGATGAACCCAAGGGGCTGTGGTATTTCTGCGGCCTGATGGTCGACGACGGGCCACAACCGCCCTTCACCGATCACGACTACCCACGCCGGCAGCACGACCGGGTCAAATACCAGGCGATCCAGTATCTTCAGGCGGGGATGGGAACCCTCTTGCCGGGGGCCACGCCCAACGCGATCAACCCTCCGGGCGATCCAGCCGGGTTCGACTTCAGTCTGCTGGTGGACACCCGCGCCGTCCCGGCCGCCGGCGTGGCCCGGTTCGACAGCCAGTTCTGGCGCGCCAATATCGATCCCACCGAGCGCTATGTGGCCTCTCCGCCCGGCAGCACCCGTTGCCGGCTCAAGGCCTGGGGATCGGGTTTCGAGAACCTCAAGCTGGCCGGCGACTGGATCTACACCGGCCTCAACGTCGGCAGCGTGGAGGGAACGGTGATGAGCGGCAAGCTCGCCTCGTTCGCCTTGAGCGGCGCCCCGGCCCTCGACACCATCATCGGCTATCCGGGGGCCGCGGGGCCGGCATAGGCGAAAAGAAAAGGGCGGGACCCTTTCGGCCCCGCCCTTCCTGGTATCTCAGATGCTGGGCGCGGACCTTAGAAGTCCATGTCGCCCATGCCGCCCATGCCGCCGCCGCCCATGCCGCCGCCGCCCATGCCGCCGCCGCTGCTCTTCTTGGGAGCCTCGACGATGGCCGCTTCGGTGGTGATCATCAGGCCGGCGACCGAGGCCGCGTCCTGCAGAGCGGTGCGAACCACCTTGGCCGGGTCGATGATGCCGGCGGCGATGAGATCGCAATACTCTTCCTTCTGGGCGTCGAAGCCGAAGGTGGCGCTCTCGTTGTCCATGACCTTGCCGACCACGATCGAGCCTTCCACGCCGGCGTTCTCGGCGATCTGCCGGATCGGAGCCTGCAGGGCGCGCCGCACGATGGCGATGCCGGCGTCCTGATCGGGGTTCTCGCCCTTCAGGCCTTCCAGCGCCTTGACGCCCTTGAGCAGGCAGACGCCGCCGCCGGCCACGATGCCTTCCTCGACCGCCGCTCGCGTGGCGTTGAGGGCGTCATCGACGCGATCCTTCTTTTCCTTCACTTCCACCTCGGTCGAGCCGCCGACCCGGACCACCGCGACCCCGCCGGCCAGCTTGGCCAGGCGTTCCTGCAGCTTTTCCTTGTCGTAGTCGCTGGTGGTGTCCTCAATCTGGCGCTTGATCTGCGCGATGCGCCCTTCGATGTCGGCCTTGACGCCCGAACCATCGACGATGGTGGTGTCGTCCTTGGTGATGGTGACCTTCTTGGCCTTGCCGAGCATCTCGATGGTGACGTTCTCGAGCTTGATGCCGAGGTCTTCGCTGATCAGCTGGCCGCCGGTGAGGACGGCGATATCTTCCAGCATGGCCTTGCGGCGATCGCCGAAGCCAGGGGCCTTGACCGCCGCGACACGCAGGCCGCCGCGCAGTTTGTTGACCACCAGGGTGGCCAGGGCCTCGCCCTCGATGTCCTCGGCCACGATGAGCAGCGGACGCGTCGATTGGACCACCGCTTCCAGAACCGGCAGCAGCGCCTGCAGCGAAGAGAGCTTCTTCTCGTGCAGCAGAATCAGCGGATCTTCGAGCACCGCCTCCATCTTGTCGGCGTTGGTGATGAAGTAGGGCGACAGATACCCGCGGTCGAACTGCATGCCCTCGACGACGTCGAGCTCGGTTTCCAGGCTCTTGGCCTCTTCCACCGTGATCACGCCCTCGTTGCCGACCTTTTCCATGGCCTTGGCGATCATGTCGCCGATTTCCTTGTCGCCGTTGGCGCTGATCGAACCGACCTGGGCGATTTCCTGGTTGGTGGTGACCTTCTTGGAGGTCGCCTTGATGTGCTCGACCACCTTGGCGACGGCCTTGTCCACGCCGCGGCGCAGATCCATCGGGTTCATGCCGGCGGCTACCGACTTGGTCCCTTCCGAGACGATGGACTGGGCCAGGATGGTGGCCGTGGTGGTGCCGTCGCCGGCCTTGTCGTTGGTCTTGGAGGCGACTTCGCGGATCAGTTGGGCGCCGAGGTTCTCGAACTTATCGGAAAGTTCGATTTCCTTGGCGACGGTGACCCCGTCCTTGGTGGAGCGCGGGGCTCCGAAGGATTTTTCGATCACCACGTTTCGGCCCTTGGGACCCAGGGTGATCTTGACCGCGTTGGCCAGTACGTTGACGCCGCGCAACATGCGGTCGCGCGCGTCGGTGGAGAAATAGACGTCTTTAGCAGCCATTTTTTAAGCTCTCTCTTTCGAATAAGGGTTCTTGGGGGAAGGCTCGTTTTGGGGTCGCGGACTAGTCCAGCACGCCCAGGACGTCGCTTTCCTTCATGATCAGAAGGTCTTCGCCTTCGAGTTTGATCTCGCTGCCGGACCATTTGCCGAACAGGATGCGGTCGCCGGCCTTCAGGTCCAGGGAATGGATCTTCCCGGAATCGTCGCGGGCGCCGGGGCCCACGGCCATGACCTTGCCTTCCTGGGGCTTTTCCTTGGCGGTGTCGGGGATGATGATGCCCCCTTTGGTCTTCTCTTCTTCCTCGATGCGGCGCACGAGGACGCGGTCGCCTAGCGGACGAAACGCCATGAATCTTCTCTCCGTGGTTCTTAGCCTTGATGAATCATTGTGTCGGCGAACGGGCGAGGCCGTTAGCAGCCGCGCCAGTTGAGTGCCAACCATTGCAAATTGGTGTCTCGCCCCTTGCGAGTCAAGGCGGCGTCGGCGAAATGGAGGCGACAGGGTTGATCGTGGACGGCCGGGAGACGTGAGAGCACTCCGGCCGAGGGGATGCGCGCGTTGAACATCGAAGCCTTCCTCAACGACATGTTTCGCAGCGGCGCGCTGGAAGTGCGACTGCCGGGGGGGCGGCGGATCGTGGTCGGCGACGGCTCGCCCCCGACGGTCGCGGTGGCCATCGCCGATCGCCTCACCATCGCCCGGATCGTTGCCCGCCCCTCATTGGGGGTGGGTGAGGCCTATATGAACGGCAAGCTCGTTCTGGAACGCGGCACGATCCACGATCTGGTGGAACTCGCCTCCCGCAACACCGCCCATCGCCCCAACGGCCCGCGGCCCGGGCGCCTGAAACGGAGCTGGACCAAACTCCTGCGCGAGCGCAACGAGCGCAAGAGCGCGCGGCGCAACGTCGCCCACCACTACGATCTGTCGCTGGAACTCTATCGCGCCTTTCTGGACGACGACCTGCAGTATTCGTGCGCCTTCTTCGAACACCCGGACGTGGGCCTGGACGAAGCCCAGGCGGCGAAGAAGCGCCATATCGCGGCCAAGCTGCGCCTGGGGGAGGATCAGCGGGTTCTCGATATCGGCTGCGGCTGGGGCGGGCTGGCCCTCTCCCTCGCGGGATGGACCGGGGCGAAGGTGGATGGCGTCACGCTGTCTGTCGAACAGTTGGCCCAGGCCAGGGGCAGGGCGGAGGCGGCGGGTCTGGCCGGGCGGGTCCAGTTCTCACTCACCGACTACCGCGACGTCGTCGGCCCTTACGATCGGATCGTCTCGGTGGGCATGTTCGAGCATGTGGGCCGGCCCAACTATCAGGCCTTCTTCGACAAGATCGCCCGCCTGCTGGCCGACGACGGGGTGGCGCTGATCCATTCGATCGGCCGTTCGGAAGGCCCCAGCACCACCGATCCCTTCACCGCCAAATACATCTTCCCAGGTGGCTATATCCCGGCCCTCTCGGAAGTGCTGCCGGCGGTGGAGCGCGCCGGCCTGCGGGTCACCGACATCGAGATCCTGCGCCTGCACTACGCCTACACTCTGGATCTGTGGCGCCGCCGGTTCCTGGCCAACAGAACGCGGATCTCCGGTCTCTACGACGACCGGTTTTGCCGGATGTGGGAGTATTATCTGTGCGGGGCCGAGATGGGCTTCCGCCATGGCGGTCACATGAATTTCCAGCTCCAGCTCACCAAGCGCGTCGATGCTCTGCCGATTACCCGCCGCTATATCGACGAGACCGAACGCGCCCTGGCCGCCGCTCCGCGCCGGGTCGCCTGAGAACAAGGAAAGCCCCTTTCATGCTGGATCATGTCAGCCTCACGGTCAGCGACATGGCGCGCGCCAAGGCGTTCTATGACGCGGCGCTGGCGCCGTTGGACATAAGCGCCGTGTGGTCCGTTTCCGCCGAGGAGACCGGGAGCGCGGCCTATCATGGCTTTGGCTCCGACGGCCGGCCCTATTTCTGGATCGGCGGCGGCGAGACGGCGACCGCCGGCGCGCATGTCGCCTTCACCGCCCCCGAGCGCGCCACCATCGACGCCTTTTACAAAGCCGCCATCACGGCCGGGGGCCGGGACACGGCGCGCCGGGCCCGCGCCCCCACTATCATCCCAACTACTACGGCGCCTTCATCCTCGACCCCGACGGTCACAATATCGAGGCGGTGTGCCACGGGCCGGGGTAAATCACCCAGGGGTCATCGCCGCCCTTGCGCGGGCGATATATAATGTATATCTATCGATGTGTGCCAGAAGGGCTGACGCATGAACGTTCAAATCACGAAATGGGGAAATTCGCTTGGTCTTCGCCTGCCGCGCGCCCTGGCCGATCAGATCGGCGTCGGCGAAGGCCAGAAGGTCAAGGTGACGGCCGAGGGTTCCAGGCTCATCGTCGAAGCCGTGGCGCCTCGGTATAGCCTGGATGACCTGCTGGCCAATATGACGCCAGAGTGCGCTCACGCCGCCTTCGATTGGGGCGACGACGTGGGCCGCGAAATCGTGGATGATTGAATCGCCATACGCCCCGGACGCCGGCGATCTCATCTGGACGGACTTCAACCCGCGCGTGGGTCGTGAACAGAGCGGGCGGCGTCCGGCGCTTGTCCTTTCGCCCGCCGCCTTATTCATGGCTTCGGCGTTCGTCATCGTCTGCCCGATCACCAGAACCGTCCGCGCGTTCGGTTCGAGCGTCCTTCTGCCTCCGGGGCTCGTCATTGAAGGTGAAGTCTTGACCTATCAGGTCCGCGGCATCGACACGCTCGCTCGCCCCATCCGCTACGCTGGATCGGCGGTTCCGACCGTGACGCTGATCGAGGTGAGGGCAAAGCTCGGCACGCTTTGCGGATTTACTTTATGAGCCTTCGATTGAAGCCCGCCCCCCTCGCCATTCGCCATCAGCCGGTTTGATCGAGCCGTGCGTTGGGCCGCGGTGGCGCCCGAGCGCGACCGAAAGAAGCTTCGATTTCCAGGTCCAAGGATTTTACCGCCTCGCGAACGCTCAAAGTCGCCGTGTCCACCACGATCCTCGGACTCGACCAAGGCTCGTAGTGGCGGCGCACGACGTCGTCCCAGGTTGGCGGTATCAGCCCCCGCACATCGTTCGAACGGCTTTCCACGCGTCGGCGATGTTCGCGAGCGTCGGAGCAGACCACCTCAATCTCGGCAATCGAGACGGAAGCGGCGGTTGCCACCGCCCGCCAGGCCCCGCGCGACAACTCAATCGGATTGACCGAGTCGGCGACGACCACTTGGCCGAGTTTCAGGTTCGCTTCGGCCAAGACATAGGCAACGTCATATCCCATCGCCCCGATCTCTTCGATCGAAAGGCCGGCCGAGCGAATTGCCTGTTCGATGCTGTCGATCCGAAGATAGACCGCCCGTCGCCGCCGGGCGATCTCCCGCGCGATGGTCGTCTTTCCCGTGCCGGGCAGGCCGCCGAACACAATCAACATCCGCTGTCTCCGAACAGGCGAAATGGAGCCCGGCTTATTGCGGCTCGGCTCCTACCTCGACCCCACCGGCATGCGTTCCGCGTCCCGCTCGGCCCTGATCCTGGCGTGCAGGTCGCCGTATTTGGCGAATTCCATGCGCGCGATGGTGCGGTTGTGGACCTCGTCGGGACCGTCGGCCAGGCGCAGGGTGCGCTGGCCGGCGTAGGCGCGGGCGAGGCCGAAGTCGGAGGTGACGCCGGCCCCGCCGTGGGCCTGGATGGCGTCGTCGATGATCCGCAGGGCCATGTTGGGAGCCGAGACCTTGATCATGGAGATTTCCAGGCGGGCGGTCTTGTTGCCGGCCTTGTCCATCATGTCGGCGGCCTTGAGGCAGAGGAGGCGGTTCATCTCTATGTCGGTGCGGGCGGTGGCCACCCGCTGCTCCCACACCGAATGTTCGGAGACGTATTTGCCGAACGCCTTGCGGCTCATCAGGCGTCGGCACATTTTTTCCAAAGCCACCTCCGCCGCGCCGATGGTGCGCATGCAGTGATGAATACGTCCGGGACCCAGGCGCGCCTGGGAGATCTCGAAGCCGCGGCCTTCGCCCAGGATGAGGTTGTCGGCCGGCACGCGAACGTCCTCCAGCAGGACTTCCGCATGGCCGTGCGGGGCGTCGTCGTAGCCGAACACCGGCAACATGCGCAGCACCTTCACCCCCGGCGCGTCCAGGGGAACCAGAATCTGCGACTGCTGCTGGTGCGGCGCGGCGTTGGGATTGGTCTTGCCCATGGTGATGGCGACCTTGCAACGCGGATCGCCGACGCCGGAGGACCACCATTTGCGGCCGTTCAGCACATAGTCGTCGCCATCGCGGTCGATGCGCGTCTCGATATTGGTGGCGTCCGAGGAGGCGACGCCCGGCTCGGTCATCAGGAAGGCCGAACGGATCTCTCCGTTCATCAGCGGGCGCAGCCACCTCTCCTTCTGCTCCAGGGTCCCGAAGCGGTTGAGCACCTCCATGTTGCCGGTGTCCGGGGCCGAGCAGTTGAACACCTCCGAAGCGAAGCCCACCCGCCCGAACATCTCGCAGATCGGCGCGTATTCCAGGTTGGTGAGCTGGATCCCCTCGAAATGGAAGGTGTCTTCCAGGGGCGGCACGCCGGAATGCGGCGGCATGAACATGTTCCACAGGCCGGTCTTGTGGGCCTTGACCTTCAGGTCCTCGACGATGGGGATAACCTTCCACCGCTCCCCCGCGTGAGCCTGTTCCTCATAGATCGGCACGGCCGGATAGATGTGCTCGTCCATGAAGTCGGAGACGCGGCGCATCAATTCCTTCTGGCGCGGGGAATAGTCGAAATCCATGGTGGTCGCTCTGTTCAAACGGTTGTTTGAAGCCTTTGTCGCACAGGAAAGCCAGCACGGGCAAGGCGAGTTCGCTCGCTGGGCGGCCGGCGCGATCAGGGGCGCCGGGCGAGGAAAAATGCCCTCACCAGCGCCCCACTCTCCTCCGCCATCACCCCGCCGGTCACCTCCGGGCGCCAGTGGCAGGTGGGTTGGTCGAAAAGGCGCGGGCCGTGAATCACCGCCCCGCCCTTCGGATCGCTGGCGCCGAACACCAGGCGACCGATCCGCGCATGGCTGATCGCCCCGGCGCACATGGCGCAGGGCTCGAGGGTGACAAAGAGGGTGAGGCCGGTCAGCCGGTAGTTGCGTCTGGCGAGGGCGGCGGTGCGCAGCGCGCGAATCTCGGCGTGGGCGGTAGGATCGTGGGTGCATATTGGCGCGTTGCCCGCCCTGGCTAGAATCTCCCCGGTGGCCGGGTCGAGGACCACCGCGCCAACCGGCGTCTCGCCCCGCGCCGCGGCGGCTTGCGCCTCTTCGAGGGCGATGCGCATGGTGGGAAGGTCATGGTCGGACATTCCCACCACCCAAGCGATCCGGCGACCGGCGGTCAAGTTTCGCCGTGGGCCGGCGGCGAGCGGGTGGCCAAGGTCCTGGCGAGGGCCGGGGTCGCCTCGCGTCGCGAGATCGAGCGCCTGATCGAAGGGCGCCGGGTGGCGCTCAATGGAAGGGTGCTGACGACCCCGGCCGTCAAGGTGGGGCCGGGAGACATTCTCACCGTCGATGGCGCCGTGGTCGGCGCGGCCGAGCCGGCGCGGCTGTTCCGCTACCACAAGCCGGTCGGCCTGGTGACCACGCACAGCGATCCAAAGGGGAGGCCGACGGTCTTCCAGGCCCTGCCCGCCGGCCTGCCCCGGCTGATCTCGGTCGGCCGGCTCGACATCACCTCCGAGGGTCTCCTCCTGCTCACCAACGACGGCGCCCTGGCGCGGGCGCTGGAGTTGCCGTCGAGCGGCTGGGCCCGACGCTACCGCGCGCGGGCCAGGGGACGGATCGATCAGGCGCGCCTGGACCGTCTTCAGGAAGGGATGACCGTGGAAGGGGTCCGCTACGGCGCCATTCAGGCCAGCCTCGACAAGGCCAGGGAGGGTCCCGCCGGTGCCAATCTGTGGATCACCCTGAGCCTCGCCGAGGGCAAGAACCGCGAAGTGCGCCGGGTGCTTGAAGCCCTCGGCCTGACGGTGAACCGCCTAATTCGCGTCGCCTATGGCCCCTTTGCGCTGGGAACGCTCGCGGCCGGCGTGGTGGAGGAGGTCGGCCCCAGGGTGATCCGCGAACAGCTCGGCGCTCTCATCGCGCCAGGCAATCTGCCCAAGGGCGATCGCGCCCAGTTCACGGCCCCGCCCCCCGAGTCTCCCCGCCGCCGTGATCCCGCGGCCGCCCGAGTCGACGGAGCGGCCGACACGGCTTTCACCCGCAAGACCTACAAACCCGGCTGGGCCAGGCCCAAGCGTCAGGTTCCCCGCGCCGCCAAGCCTTCATAGGCCTCGCGCGGCCAGCGGCGGTGCAACCACCACCATTCGCCCGGCCGCTCACGCACCCGCGCCTCGATGAAGTCGTTGATGGCCGCCACGCCCGCCTCGATGTCCGCCTCGCGGTCGCCGGTCGCTTGGACCGTGATCGGATCGTGCACGACGCAGCGGAACCGAGCGCCGTGAAGGCGCTGGATGGACATGGGCTGAACCACACAGCCGAACTTCAGGGCCAGGCGCACGGCGGCGGGATTGGTGTTGACCGCGTGGCCAAAGAAAGGGCCGGCGACGCCGCCGTCGTACTTCTGGTCGTTGAGCATGGCCACCGAGCGGCCGGACGCCATGGCGACGAGCAAAGCTCGGGCGCCCTCGCCGCCCTTGGGGGCGAACATTCGCACGCCGTAACCGAACCGGTTCTGCTTGATGCGCGCATCGACGTAGGGGTTGTTGGCGGCGCGGTAGGTCACGTCGCAGGCGACTCCGGCGCCGACGATCACCGCCGCCATGATCTCCATGTTCGAGAAGTGCCCGGAGATGAACACCACCGGCCGCTCGGAAGCGGCGATCCGCGCCAGCCGATCTCCGTTCATCAACTCGACACGGCCGCTGGCCAGGGTCAGGCGGTCGAGGAGGGGAAACTCCGCCGCGTAGCGGCCGAAGTTGTCCCATTGGGCGGCTAGCAGGCGCCGTCGTTCGGCTTCGTCCATATCGGGGAAGGCGAGCCGCAGGTTGAGTTTGGCGGTCTGATGGGCGCCGGTCAGCGGCCCCAGGGCCTTGAACACCGCGGCCCCCAGGGCCGAGGCCGCGTCCACGGGAAGGAGTCGGATGGCGGCCGTGAAAAGATCGAAGCCCAGGGCTTCCAGGCGCCACGCCAGATCCTGCCCAAACGCCGAACGGGTCTTGGCCATGGCCCCAATAGGCCGGCGGCCGCGCGCGATGCAACGCCGCTTCCCGCGCCGGCCGCCCTGAACTAAGCCTGCGGCCATGCTGGAGCCGGCCCGTCTCGAGGCGCTCGACGCCTTCCTGGTCGAACTCAATCGCGCCGCCGCTCGGGTCATCCTGCCGCTCTTCCGCGCCGAGCATGGCCTTCAGGACAAGGGCGCGCCCGGCGACTTCGATCCGGTCACCGCCGCCGACACGGGGGCGGAGAGAACCATCCGCGCCCTGGTCGGCGAACATCATCCCGATCACGGGGTGATCGGCGAGGAATACGGCGAGAACCGCCCCGACGCGGAATTCGTCTGGGTGCTCGACCCCATAGACGGCACGCGGGCCTTCATCGCCGGCCTGCCGGTGTGGACCACATTGATCGCTCTAAGGCATCACGGCGAGCCTGTCCTGGGTTCCATCGGCCAGCCCTTCCTTGATGAACTTTACATCGGATCCGCCGAAGGCTCCCGGCTGATGAGCCGGGACGGGACACGGTCGTTGAAGGCGCGCAAGGCCATTCCCCTGGCGAAGGCGATCATCGCCACCACCGATCCGCACGCCTGTTTCGATCGGGCCGAAATGACCGCCTGGCGGCGCCTGCGCACCGTCGCCCGCCTTGTCCGCCTGGGCTGCGACGCCTACGCCTACGCCATGGTCGCCGCCGGCACGGTGGACCTGGTGGTGGAGGCGGGTCTGAAGTGCTGGGACATCGAGGCGGCCGTGCCGGTCATCGCTGGCGCGGGAGGCCGGGTCACCGACTGGCGGGGCGAGCGGCTCGGCCGAGAGGGCGGCCAGGTCGCCATCGCCGGGGATGAGGCCCTGCTGGAGGAGGCGCTGGCGGTGCTGAGGCCGGCGGCGAAATAGCGTCAGCCGTTCGGTGCGATCCCCGCCGCCAGTTCGTCGAATTCGCGCCAGAACACCGCCTGGATGGAGTCGGTTTCCTGCAGGATTTCATGGTAGGCGCCGGGTATCTCGACAAACAGGCCGCGAGGGATTCGGACTGTCACGCGCCGGGACCCGGCGTTGTCGACCAACCGGTCGTCGGCGGCGGCGACGACCGTGACAGGAGCGGCGATCCGCGTCACGCCCGCCCCTCGCTCAAGCTCCCTCACGGCTGAAAAGGCGAAGTCGAGCCAGCCCCAGGTCGGGGAGCCCAGAGCCAGATCCGGGCAGGCGGCTACCTGCGCCAGATTGCGCTCGTAGCGGGCGCGGTCATGGGTGAGGATATTGGCCTCGAAGGCGTCGTCCAGCGCCGCCGCGCCGCGCTGGACCGGCGCGGCCCCGCGGCCGATCCCGGTCATGACCGCCGCCAGGGCCCGGCCGAGCGGGCGGGGCGTCGCGCCCGTGATCAGGCCCAGCATCGGAGCCGACAGGATGGCTCCGGCAAAGCGATCCTCGCCGCCGGCCAGGGCCAGCAGGGTCAGGCAACCGCCCATGGAATGGCCAAGGGCGATCCACGGCCTGGGCAGACGCGTCTCGAAGGCGGCGATCAGAGCGCCGTAGTCGCTCAGAAAATCACGATGGCCGACCGCGTGGCCCAACGAACGGTCGGCCAGCACCCGGTGCGAGAGGCCTTGGCCGCGCCAGTCGTGAACCAGGACGGTAAAGCCGCGCGCGTTCAGAACGTCCACGACCTCGAAATATTTCTCGATCGGTTCGGTGCGCCCGGGACTCAACACAACAGAGCCGCGAGCGTTTGCGGGCGGAACGAAGAGGGCCGCCCTCAGGCGCGCCCCGCCCGCGCCCACGAACCACTCGGCCGCGCCGCCGCTTGGGATCGGCGCGGCCGGCGTGGCGACGAGGGGCGCCGCCTCGCTCAAGCCATCTTGGAAAACAGAGCCTGCATCTTGCTCTGCAGGCTCATGGCCAGGCCCATGTCGGAAAGCTGCAGCTTGCCGGTCATCACCGCCGTCATGGCGTCGAGCTTGCCCTCGCCCATGGCGGTCAGATCGTCCAGGGAAATGGTCATGGTGAGGTCGGCCGGCTTGTCCTCATTGCTCACCGTCCCGCCGTCGATGAACACGAAACCCTCGCCTTTCAGGTTGAATTTCAAGGTCTTGCCGAGGCCAGAATCGGCCCCCACGGCGGTTCGGACGCGGTCGGTGAGTTCCTGAAGCGTGGCCATGAACGATGATCTCCTCGGGCGTTGGATTGGTTTAATTCGCCCTAGCCCGGTCGCGTCGCGGGCGCAAGTGAACATCGTTCAGACCCGACGCGCCCGCGCCCGCCGGGGTCTTGAACGGCGTCGCTCGGCGCTTAACTAGTGGCGCGAAGGCGCTGGAGATCAGGCCTTCCGGGTGTCGCGCGAGGCCATGATCGGCTCGCTGGAGGCCCGTCCATCAACGCAGACCTTGCTTATGAGCAAAGAAGGATGCCGACCATGCGCACTATCGATTTTTCCCCCCTTTACCGGTCCGTCGTGGGCTTCGACCGGCTGGCCGACATGCTCGATGCGGCCAGCATCGAGACAGCCGGCGGCTATCCTCCGTACAACATCGAGCGGACCGGCGAGAACGCCTACCGCATCGAAATGGCGGTGGCCGGATTCAAGCCCAAGGACCTGACCATCGAGATCAAGGAAAACCTCCTAACCGTCCAGGGCCGCAAGACCGATGGCGAGGAAGCCAAGCGCTACCTGCATCGCGGCCTGGCCGAGCGCAACTTCGAGCGCCGGTTCCAGCTCGCCGACTATGTGGTGGTGACCAGCGCCGAACTCGCCGACGGCCTGCTGTCGCTGTCGCTCAAGCGCGAGCTTCCCGAGGCGCTCAAGCCCCGCCGGATCGAGATCTCCACCGGCCAGACCGCCGAGTTGATCGAAGGCGACAAGGCGGCCGCCTAGACGGTTCGTCCCGTCAGGGATCGGAAGGGCGGCGCGGTGACGCGCCGCCCTCTTTCATTTCCGCGTACAGGCCGTCGGTCTCGGCCGCCAGAACCCCGGCTTCGACGGCGACGCCAGCGGCGCGCAGCCGCGCGGGACCGCGGCCGTCCGACAGAGCGTCCGGGTTGCCGGCGGCGTAGATCACGCGCGTCACGCCGGCGGCGATCAGGCGATCGGCGCACGAGGCCGCGCCGGAGGAGCGCGCGCCGCACGGCTCCAGGGTGACATAGGCCGTGGCGCCGCGGGCCAGTTCACGCGCCTGGCCGAGCGCCAGCTCCTCGGCGTGCGGACGGCCGCCCGCCGCCGTGACGCCTTCGCCGACCCTCCGCCCTTCCGCCACGATGACGCAGCCGACGGCTGGATTGGGCGCCGTGGTTCCGACCGCCGTGCGGGCCAGGGCGATGGCGCGGCGCATGAAGGCCTCGTCGGCGGCCGCCTTCATGGCGGCGGCGGCAGGGCCTGGGCGCGGGCGCGGTCCAGATAGCGCGCGGCGGTGGGCTTCAGATCGGTGGAGAGCTCGATGAGCAGGGGGTTGCCGGTGGGGATTTCCACCTCGACGATCGCCGCCTCGCTCACCGCGAACAGATGCTTGACGATGGCGCGCAGGGAATTGCCGTGGGCGGCGACGAGGATGGTCTCGCCGGCCGCCAGGCGCGGGGCGATCTCGCGGCGCCAGTAGGGCAGCACGCGGGCCAGGGTGGTCTTCAGGCTCTCGGTGGAAGGCGGCGTGATGGCGCCATAGCGGCGGTCGGCGGCGAAGTCGAATTCGGACCCCGACGGCAGCGGCGGGGGGGCGACATCGTAGGAGCGCCGCCACAGATGCACCTGGGCCTCGCCGTGAATCTCGGCGGTCTCGAGCTTGTCCAGACCCGTCAGCGCCCCATAGTGACGCTCGTTCAGACGCCAGTCCTTGGCGAGGGGAATCCACAGCTGATCGGCGACGCGCAGGGCCAGACAGGCGGTGCGGATGGCGCGGGTCAGAACCGAGGCGTAAGCGCGGTCGAACGCGATGGCCTCGGCCTTGATCAGTTCCCCCGCCGCCGCCGCTTCGGCCTCGCCTTGCGCCGTCAGATCCACGTCCACCCAACCGGTGAACCGATGCTCGAGGTTCCATTGGCTCTGGCCGTGACGAAGCAGGACGAGGGTCGGCACTCGAGGTTCCCTTGCGATTGTCCGGCGGGGCTAGGGCCCCCCGACCCGAGCGTCAAGCGCGGGAGCGTCAAGCGCGAGCGGCGATGGCGCGGCGGCGCGTGCGCGGCTATAGGCCAGGGTCATGCGCGCCCGCCTCGTCCTGGCCCTGCTGGCCCTCGCGGCGCTGGCCATGATCGCCCTGGCCCTCGTCTGGCCGCAGGGACTGGGCGAACGCTCGCCCGCCCCCTTCGGCCACCCCATGGCCGCCCCGGAGAAAAGCGCCCTTCCAGCCCCGTCACGCTGAAACGCCACCAACCGCCCATCGTTTGCCACGCCACCTTGCCAAAGAGGTCCCATGCTTCCCACCCCACGCTCCGATCTGGTCCCCAACACCGCCGCCTACGAAACCATCCCCCTCGTCAAGGCGACGGGTTTTCGCGAATACGACGCCCGCTGGCTGCTGGGGTCGGAGATCAGCCTGCTCGGCGTTCAGGCCCTGGGGCTTGGCGTGGGAACCTATATCCACGAACTGGGCCACCGGCGGATCGTGGTCGGCCACGATTTCCGCTCCTACTCCCTGTCGGTGAAGCAGGCCCTCACCCTGGGCCTGGTGGGGGCCGGATGCGAGGTGCTGGACATCGGCCTCGCTCTCTCGCCCACCGCCTATTTCGCCCAGCTCGACCTGGCCGCGCCGTGCGTGGCCATGGTCACCGCCAGCCACAACGAGAACGGCTGGACGGGGGTGAAGATGGGGGCCGGGCCGCCGCTCACCTTCGGTCCCGACGAGATCGGGCGATTGAAGTCGATCGTCCTTTCCGGCGCCGGCGAGGAACGCTCCGGCGGGACGGTGGCGCACATCGAGGGCATGGCCGAGCGTTACATCGCCGACGCGGCCGCCCGCTGCGCCCTGAAGCGCCCTCTGAAGGTGGTCTGCGCCTGTGGCAACGGCACGGCCGGCGCCTTCGCCCCCGACGCCTTGCGACGCATGGGCGCCGAGGTGATCGCCCTCGACTGCGATCTCGACTTCACCTTTCCGCGCTACAATCCCAACCCGGAAGACGTGGAGATGCTCCATGACATGGCCGCCGCCGTACGCGAGCATGGAGCCGATCTGGCCCTGGGCTTCGACGGCGACGGCGATCGCTGCGGAGTGGTGGACGACCGGGGCGAGGAGATTTTCGCCGACAAGATCGGCCTGATGCTGGCCCGCGATCTGGCGCCGTTGCACCCCGGCGCGCGCTTCGTGGTCGATGTGAAATCCACCGGTCTCTACGCCACCGATCCGATATTGGCCGCCAACGGCGCGTCCACCGTCTATTGGAAGACTGGCCACAGCTACATCAAGCGCAAGACGGCCGAGATCGGCGCCCTGGCCGGATTCGAGAAATCCGGCCACTTCTTCTTCAACGCGCCGCTCGGCCGCGGCTACGACTGCGGCCTGACGGCGGCCGCGGCCATTCTCTCCATGTTGGACCGCAATCCTGGCCGCAAGCTCAGCGACCTGCGCCGCGCCCTGCCGGTGGCGTTCACCTCGCTCACCATGAGTCCGCACTGCGCCGACGAGGTGAAATACGGCGTGGTCGATGAGGTCGTCGCCGAATACCAGGCCCTGGCCGCCGCCGGCGGGACCATCCTCGGCCGCGAGATCGCCGAAGTGATCACCGTCAACGGTGTTCGCGTGGCCCTGGAGGACGGCTCCTGGCTGCTGGTGCGCGCCTCCTCCAACAAGCCCGAACTGGTGGTGGTGGTCGAAAGCACGGCCTCCGAGGGCGACATGCGCGCCCTGTTCCGCGACGAGGTGAAACCTCGGCTGGCCCGTCATTCGCAGGTCGGCGCCTACAACCAGGAAGTGTGACCAACACCGCCTAGGCCACCGCCTTGGCGCGGTCGGCCGCGCGAACGATGGCGTCGGCGAGTGTGTCGTAAAGTCCGGCCGGAAAGTCGTGGCCCATGCCGGGGACGATGCGCAGTTCGGCGCCCGGGATGTTGGCGGCGGTGTCGCGGCCGCCTTCGACCGGAACCAGGGGATCGTCCTGGCCATGAACCACCACGGTGGGCGCGAGGATCTTGGCCAGCCTGGGGCGCCGGTCGGGCGAGGCCACCACGGCGGCGTATTGGCGCAGAAAGCCGACCGGATAGTAGGCGCGGCGATAGTCGGCGGCGATGCGCTCGCGAAGTTGGGTATCGTCGGTGGGAAAGGCCGGCGAGCCGATGGTGCGCGATCCCTTGACGGCGTGAGCCAGATAGCCGTCCAGATCGACCTGGGGATCGGGTCCGCGGCTGTTGATGACCGCCATGGCCTCCGGCGTGGCCTGGGGAAGGTCCCGGGCGCCGGTGGTCGACATGATCGAGGTGAGCGAAAGCGTGCGCTCCGGCCAGTCCGCGGCCACCAGCTGGGCGATCATTCCGCCCATGGAGGCGCCGACAATGTGGGCGCGCTCGATGCCGAGCGCGTCCAGCAGGCCGACCGCGTCGGCGGCCATGTCGTCCAGGGTATAGGCGACCGGCGCCTTCCGACCCGCGATCACGGCGTCAATGACCGCGCCCATGTCCGGCGCGCCGGCCGCTTCGATCTTTTCGGAGAGGCCGACGTCGCGGTTGTCGAACACGATGACGCGAAAGCCGCGGGCGGCGAGTTTGTCGGTGAAGGCTGGCGACCAGCGGGTCAACTGGCCGCCCAGGCCCATGATCAGCAGGATGGGCTCGGCGTTCGGATCGCCGCGACTCTCATATTCGAGGGTCATTCCGTTGGCTTGGATCTGGGGCATGCGTGGCTCTCTTGAGAACGGAAATGAGCGATAGGACGGAAGTCTACCCCGCGAAAGGGGTGGAGCTCCTGGGGGTCTGGTCGCCGCGCCGCCAGAGGACCGGCCTCGATGTAGGGTAGATCGGCCAGAGCGCCTGGCGGAAACCACCGGGCCTGATTGTACAGGAAGGTCCGCGGCATCAGCCAGGAACCCAGATGCGAGCCGGCCACGAATTCGAAGGTCGATTCGCGGGGAACCGGGTCGACCGGAATCCACAGGCTGACGCTCTCATGGACATGCGTGCGATCGCGCTTACCGCCGCCGAAGCCTCAACTGCCGAGTTCTGGCATACCGAAACGCGGTGGGAGGTCGTGGACGCCGCGCTGCAACTGGAGTGCGGCGCGGGTTACATGAACGAGCCCATCGTCGCCCGCCTGTGGCGCGACGCGCGCTCGCAGCGGATCTACGGCAAAGGCTCGGAGATCATGCTCGAGGCGGCCGGCCGTTCACTTTGATCGATCTCGTCGCGAAACCATGCGCGTCCGCTACCGGGGCGTGAGGGCGACGTCCCTGCCCATCCGCTCCTTGAGTCCCGTCTTGGCCTCGGCGACGGAGGCCGCGTGGCGGGAATTTTCGAACGAAGTCACCTCGTCCCATCTTTCCAGCAGCGTTTCGGAAGAGAATTCCTGCTCGAAGAAGACCCCCCGGGCCTGTTCCCAGCGTGTCTGGGAAACCCAGCCGCCGCCGACCTCGAACAGCTTGCCGCTCACCGTGCTGTCCTCGTGGGTCAGCAGGATCACGACCGGGGTCACGTACTCCGGCTTCATCGCCTCGGTCACTTCCGGCGGCAGAACGGTCGCGGTCAGCCGCGAACCGGCGGTGGGAGCGATGGCGTTGACGTGGATGTTCCTGGTCGCGCCTTCCCATGCCAGCGTCTGGGCAAGACCCACCAGGCCGAGCTTGGCGGCGGCGTAGTTGGCCTGGCCGAAGTTGCCATAGAGGCCCGCCACCGAGGTGGTGAAGACGATTCGGCCATAGGCGGCGGCGCGCATGTGCGGCCAGGCGGCGCGGGTCACCCTATAGCTCCCCAGGAGGTGCACCCGATAAATCAGGTCCCAGTCTTCGTCGGTCATCTTGCCGAACGATGAGTCGCGCAGGATCCCGGCGTTGTTGACCACCACGTCGACGCGGCCGAACGTATCGATCGCCGTTTCGACAATCCTGCCGCCGTCCTCGACGCTGTCGGTGTTGGCCACGGCCTGTCCGCCGAACGCGACGATCTCATCGACCAGCGCCTGGGCCACCGAAGCGCTCGCCCCATCGCCGGATGGACTCCCGCCCAGATCGTTGACCACCACCCTGGCGCCCCGTCGGGCGTATTCCAGAGCATGAGCGCGGCCGAGGCCCTGGCCGGCGCCGGTGACGATGACCACCCGGTCGTCGAAGCGAAGCTCCATCTGTCTCTCCCTGATCTTTACGAAGCCGCCACCAGCGCGTGGCCGGTGAGGGTCTGGCGCCCGTCCTGGGCGGTGGCCACCAGCGCCACGCGCAGCAGCGTCTCGCCATCCCGCTCGAATCGCTCGGTGACCCGGCCAGCGCAGGTGATGCGGTCGTGCACCTGGGTGATAGACACGAAGCGGGCGCCAAAGCCGCGCAGCCGCTCGGCGCCGCACCAGCGGGTGGCGACCTGGGCCAGAACGCCAAAAGACAGCATGCCGTGGGCGAAGACGTCCGGCAGCCCCGCCGCCTTGGCGAAGTCGAGGTCAATGTGGATCGGATTGTGATCGCCGGACGCGCCGGCGTAGAGGGCCAGGGTGGTCCGGGTGATCGGACCGAAACACAGGTCGGGAAGGGTGTCGCCGGGCCGTGCGTCCGCCGGATGGATCTGGCTCATTCGGCCGTCATCCTTCAACCAAGTCTGTGAAGCAGGTTGCGCGTGGCGCGAATCAGAACGCCCCGCTTCGCGTGCGAGGCCATCGAACTCAACGTGACGAATTCCAAGGCGCCGCCCTTCTTGTCGTAGAAGTCGACGACGGTCGTGGTCAGGGTGAGCGTGTCCCCGGCGAAGACCGGGCCGGAATAGTCGTAGTGCTCGTCTCCATGGAGAAGGTGGTTGAAGTCGCAGCGGACAAGCTGGGAGGAAGATGGCTGCCCGATCAACGCCAGCGCCTGGTCGGCCATCGCCTCGAGCACCATGAAGAACGAGGGCGGCGCGACGAGATCGGGATAGCCCTTGGCTCGCGCCGCGGCGAGGCTGGTGTAAATTGGGTCGGTTTCGCCCAGCACCCCGGCGAAGAAGCGGATACGCCCGCGCTCCACCTCGACGTCAACCGGCGTGGTGGTCTGGCCCTTGGTGGCGCGATCGAACAGGCCTGTGGGGGCCACGGCTAGAGTTTCTCGTACAAGGTCACCACGCAGGCTCCGCCCAATCCGAGATTGTGCTGCAGGCCATGGCGGACACCCTCGACCTGCCTTGGGCCCGCCGTGCCGCGGAGCTGATGGGTCAGTTCGAAGCACTGCGCCAGACCGGTGGCGCCCAGCGGATGACCCTTGGAAAGAAGGCCGCCCGACGGGTTGGTCACCACCTGGCCGCCGTAGGTGTTGTCGCCGTCGGCGATGAACCCGGCGGCCCCGCCCTCCCCGCACAAGCCCAGAGCCTCATAGGTGATGACCTCGTTGTGGGCGAAACAGTCGTGAAGCTCGGCGACGCGGATATCCTCCGGGCCGACGCCAGCCGCCTCATAGACCGTCTTGGCGGCGCGTCTGGTGAGGTCGGCGCCGACCAACTCGATCATATCATGCGACTGAAGGGTGATCGGCGTGTCGGTGGTCATCGCCTGAGCGGCGATGCGCACCGGGGGCGCGAGGTTCATGCGCCGGGCAAATCCGGCGGAGACCAGGATCGCCGCCGCCGCGCCACAAGTTGGCGGGCAGGCCATCGGCCGGGTCATCACCCCTGGCCAGATCACCGGCGCGGCCAGGACCTCCTCCTCGGTCATGACATCGCGGAACACCGAGAGCGGATTGTTGGCGGCGTGCCGGCTGGCCTTGGCCCGCACCTTGGCGAAATCGGCGAGGGTCGTGCCGTACCTTTGCATATGGGCCAGACCCGCGCCGCCGAAGTAACGAAGCGCCAGCGGAAGCTGGACGTCGATCAGGGCGTCGCATTCGGCGTCGAAGTCGGCGAACGGGCTCACCTTGTCGGCGAAGACGGCGCCGAGCGCGCCGGGGATCATCTGTTCGAAACCGACCGCCAGAGCGCAATCGACCGCTCCGCTCTCCACCGCCTGGCGGGCCAGGAACAGGGCTGTCGAGCCGGTCGAGCAGTTGTTGTTGACGTTGACGATCGGGATGCCGGTCATTCCGGCCCGATAGATGACCCGCTGGCCGCTGCAGCTGTCTCCGAACACAAAGCCCGCGTAGGCCTGCTCAATGGCGCCATAGTCCAGGCCCGCGTCGGCAAGGGCAAGGCGGACCGCTTCGGCACCCATGTCGTCGTAGGAAAGCCCCGCGCTTGGCTTGGTGAAGGGGATCATCCCGACACCCGCCACCAGTACGTCGCCGCGTTCGGTTTTGGCCATATCGACGAAGCCTTTCTTGCGAGGGCCTCAACCTCGGTTCCGCCTGATGATCCGTCAAATTCATTGTGTGGAGCAATTATGCTCAGTAGGAATGCAGCTATGCTGGATCCTAGGCTGAACCACCTGGTCTGCGTCGCCCGACGCGGCTCCTTCACCGCCGCCGCCGAGGCCATCGGAGTGACCCAGTCGGCGGTGACCAAGGGCGTGGCCGATCTCGAGCGGCAACTGGGCTACTCGCTGTTCCATCGAACGGCGCGCGGGGCGCTGCCCACCGACAAGGGCCGCGACTTCATTGAGAGGGCCGAGCGCCTGCTCGACGACGCGCGCGACCTGCTCGAAGGATCGCCGGTCAAGCAGGACCCCTTCGCCGGGGTCATGCGCGTCGGCGTCTGCCCTGCCTCTCTGGAGTGGCGCCTGATCGAACCGGTCGCCAGGCTGCGCGCCCGGCATCCGGCGATCCGTTTCGAGATCAGCGGGGCCAGCTTCGAACGCATGGTGCAACTGTTGCGCAACGGGGCGGTCGACGTGGCGGTCGGTTTCGATGACGCCTTTGGCGAATGGCCCGACATTCATCGCGAGAACGCCGGCGCGCTGGAGACCACCCTGTTCGTGCGCAAGGACCATCCGGTGCTGGCGCGCGGCCAGGCGACGCTGGCGGTCCTCGCCGACTACGATTTCGTTTCGCCCTCGGATTCGCGGCCCTACGGGGCGATGGTCCGCGATATCTATGAGAGTCAGGGCGCGGAATGGCGCAGCCGCTTGCACGTCATCGACTACTTCCCGATCGTGCGCCGAATTGTCGCCAGCTCCAACACCATCGGCGTGGTGTCGCTGAGCCATGCGGCGTCGGCATCGTTTCGGCGGCAGTTCGTCGCGCTCGATTACCTGGACGTCTTCCCGCCCATGCCGCTTTGTTGCGCGGTCCGGGCGCGATGGGAGCCGAGACCATCGGTGCGGGCGTTCATCGGGGCGATGCGAGCGGACGCCTCCGCCTGAGAGGAACTATGCCCATGTCGAATACCACGGGATGAGAATGAATTTGTGAGAATGACGGGAATGTGAACCTTTCCCCATCCGGGCCATCGGCGCGCGGCGTGGCATGCGACACTGTCATGCGACGGTCGCGAGAGGCGCGCTCATTGGACCGAGGGAGAGGAAATTTGACGACGCTGGATCCGCAGTCCCAGGCCGTGGTCGACGGTTTCAACGCCAGCGGCCTGCTGCCTTTCCGACAATTCAGTCCGGCGCGGGCGCGCCAGGAGGTGCTCGCTTTGCGGCCGCCGAGGGGCGCGCCCGCCCATGAGATGGCAAGCGTCAGCGAAGAGACGATCACCACCGCGGACGGCAACTTCGATGTCCGTATTCTCCGGCCCCGCGCGCCGCGGGCCGGCGAAGCGATGGCCGCCTTGATTTATTTCCACGGCGGCGGTTTCTTCATGGGCGGCCTGGACGAGACCGACCACGTTGCGCGCCAGATCGCCAAAGAATCCGATGTTGTGGTCGTCAACGTCAATTATCGCCACTCGCCGGAATTCAAGTTCCCGGTCGCGGTCAACGACGCCTATGCGGCCTTGCGCTGGGTGGCCGAGAACGCCGCCGAGCTGGGCATCGATCCGAATCGGATCGTCCTGTCCGGCGACAGCGCCGGCGGCAACCTGACCATCGTCACCTGCCTGATGGCGCGCGAGCGGGGCGGACCGGCAATCCGGTTCCAGGTCCCGATCTACCCCAGCCTCGACCTTCGGCCGAGCCCGCAATACGCCTCGCGCCTGAAGTGGGGCGCGGGCGGCTACATTCTGGATAATGACGACATCGTCTGGATGCTGGACCACTATCTCGGCAGACCCGAGGAAGGCGACGACTGGCGCGCCTCGCCGATCGTCGCGAAGTCCTATGCCGGTCTTCCCGCCGCCCTGGTGATCACCGCCGATCATGATCCGCTGTGCGACGAGGGCAAGCTCTATGCCGATCGCCTGAAGGCGGACGGCGTGGAAGTCGAGTACGCCCAGTTCGACGGCACATTCCACGGTTTCGTGAGCTTCGGCGGCATTGTCGAAACGGCGACGCGGGCCATGAAACTCATCTGCGAGCGGATCAAGCAGGCCGTATCGCGATAGGCGCGCCGAGCGGCGAGGATCACACAAACCGCCGCCCATCGAGGCGGAAACGGGGGATGCATATGAAGCTCTTCAAATCGTGGCTGTTGACCGGTTCGGCGGTCTGGCTGTGCGCCGGCGCGGCCGCCTCGGTGCAAGCCCAGACCGCGCCGGCCAATCAGACGGCGAACGCCGCCCCCGCCTCTGTCGAGGAAATCATCGTCACCGCCAGCAAACGGCCGGAACGGGCGCTGGACGTCGCCGGCGCAATCTCGGCCTACAAGGCCTCCGATCTTCTGCAGAGCGGCGCAACCTCGATCAAGGACCTCGTCGGCATCACCCCGGGCCTCAGCTTCAATAGCATCACCGGAACCGGTTCGCCGATCGTGCGCGGCATTACGATCGGGGTCGACACCTCGCCGACGGTCGGGATCGTCGTCAATGGCGCTCCGATCGGACCGGCGTCGAGCCTGAATTTCGGAGCTGACAACAGCCTGGACTTGGACCCGATCGATCTTGACCACGTCGAGGTCCTCAAGGGTCCGCAGGGCACCCTCTATGGCGCCAACACCCTGGCCGGCCTGATCTCCTACACCCTGAGGGAACCCAGCCTGTCGACGGCCCAGGCGATCGTGCGCGGCGAGGTCGACGACACCGAACACGGCGAGGCGAGCTATTCGATCCGCGGCGCCGTCAGCGGACCGATCATCACCGACCAGCTTGGCCTGGGACTGTCGGCCTACTACACGCGGCCCGGCGGATTCATCGGCAATAGCCTTCGCGACTTGAAAGATGAGAATTATTCCAACAACTGGGGCGTACATGGCGCGCTGTTATTCGAGCCGTTAAACAAGTTGCGCATATCTGTGGATGGTTTCTATCAGCACACAGACATCAACGCCACGGATGTGGTGCTCTACAACATCGCCACGAAACAGCCGGTGAATGGAGATCTGAACTACGATCAGTATCTCTTTCCGCACGAGAAAAAGAACATTTCCGCAGTCGTGGCGAACATAAATTACGATCTCGGCTTCGCCAGCCTGACTTCCGTCACATCCTACTCGCACCTCAATGCGCTCGACAGCGAGAACGCGACCGGCGACGTCCTCACGTCGACCTTGGCCGACGTCCTGCCTCTCTTTGGCGGTCCGGCGTTTCCCACCCCCAACCTGCTCGAGCTCGACCGGCCCCTCTCCTCCGATCGCACCACGGAGGAGTTGCGGCTGACCTCGCCGGCGGATCGGCGCTTCAGCTGGATCGTCGGCGGATTCTACAGCTACGAGAACAACAACTACGCTGCGGCTGCGTCGGGCCGTGAGACGACCGGCGCCCCCGTTCCGACCCTCGATCCGGCGCTTGATTTCAACATCTTCTCAACCTTGGAGGAATACTCGGGTTTCGCCGACGCTACCTTCAAGATCGTCCCGGATCTCGATCTCACCGGCGGGATAAGAATCGGGCGCATCGACCAGACGAGTTATCAGCTGTTCTCCGGCAGCGACGCCCTGGCTCTGAACACCCTTCTCTTTCTGACCGGCGCCGAACCCGTCCCCGCCAGAAGCGCGACCAGCGACGAGTCGGCCACGGTCAGAACCTATTTGGCGACGTTGAAGTATCACTTCTCGCGCGACGGCATCATCTTCGCCCGCTATTCGACCGGCTTTCGCCCGGGCGGCCCGAACGTCATCGCGCCGGGCCTGCCGGCGAACTTCAAGCCCGACACGACGACCAACTACGAGGTCGGGCTGAAGAGCCTGTTCTGGAACGGCAAGGGCTCGATCGATGTCACCGGCTATTACGAAAACTGGGATGACATCATCAGCGTCATCTCGGCGGGGGGGCTGGCGGGATACACCAATGGCGGCGATGCGCGAGTCTATGGCGTGGAATCGGCCCTCAACCTGAGGCCGATACCGCAACTCACCCTGAGCGCCACCTTCTCCTATTCGCAAGGCAAGATCACCAGCGCCAACGCCGCCGCGGCCACCAGCCTGGCGGTCGGCGACCCGCTGCCCTATAATCCGACCGCGAGCGGATCGGTGTCGGCCCAGTATCGCGCGCCGGTGTTCGCCGACTGGGATGGCTATGGTTCGGTGGTGGCGCGCTTCAGCGGCTCGCGCTGGAACGCCTTCCGCTCGGTGGAAACCTCGCCGGCCTATCTGATGCCCGCCTATGGCCTCGTGGACATCCACGCGGGTCTGGAAAACTCCCGCTATTCGGTGGATCTGTTCCTCAAGAACCTTACGGACGAGCGCGCTCAACTGAGCGCCAACACCGCCTATTCCATCGGCGAGGTCACCGTGGCCCGGCCGCGTACCGTCGGCGTCGCCTTGACGGCCAAATTCTAGCCTTGGCCGTGCTGGCCCAATCGACGTTTCGACCAGAGGTCCGGCGTGTCTGAAGTCAACGCGTCGATGGCGCTGTTCAATGGTCAGGAAGGGGCGCCGCTCGGCGCCTTGCTTGCCCACCACGCCGCGGCGGCGCCGCGGCGATCCGCGCTGATCCTCGGCGGGGAAACATTGGGTTTCGCCGAGTTGGACGCTCGCGCCAATCGGCGGGCGCGGATGCTTGCGGCGCTCGGCGTTCGGCAGGGAGATTTTGTCACCCTCGCGCTGCCCAACAGCGCGGAGTTTTACGAGACCACCTTCGCGATCTGGAAACTGGGCGCGATCCCCAACGTGATTTCCTATCAGCTCGCCCAGCCGGAAATCGAAGCGATCGTGGAAATCGCCGACCCCAGGCTGATCGTCGGGATCGATCCCGATCGCCTGCCGGGCCGCGATTGCACACCGGCCGGTCTGCCGATCGACGAGTCGCTGTCGGCCGAACCTCTGCCCGAGGCGGTGTCGCCGCACTGGAAGGCGATGACCAGCGGCGGCTCGACCGGGCGGCCGAAGATCATCCTCGATGCGATGCCCGGACAATGGAATCCCGCGGTGGCCGCGCTGGGCCAGCGGCCGGGCGACACCCTGCTCAATCCCGGACCCCTCTATCACAACGCACCCTTCTGCGGCATGCACTATGGGCTGTTCGCCGGCGCGACCGTGGTGGACATGGTCAAGTTCGACGCCGAACGGGCCCTCGAACTGATCGAGCGCCAGCGGGTGAACTGGATCAATCTCGTACCGACCATGATGCATCGAATCTGGCGGCTCGGCCCGGAGACGCTGGCGAGATACGATCTGTCAAGCCTGCGAACGGTCTTCCACATGGCCGCCCCGTGTCCGGCCTGGCTCAAGGAGGGGTGGATCGGCTGGCTGGGTCCGGAGCGGATATTCGAGCTCTACGCCGGCACCGAACGCCAGGGCGCCACGATGATCGGCGGCGCGGAGTGGCTCGCCCACAAGGGATCGGTGGGCAAACCCCAGCCGGGGGCGCGGATCCGCATCGTCGACGAAGCGGGCGGCGAGTGTGCGGTCGGAGCGGTGGGTGAAATCTTTTTCCTTCCGGACGCGGGGCTCGGGACCACCTACAGCTATCTTGGCAGCGACAGCCGGCGCCTGGGAGAGTGGGAGTCGCTGGGCGACCTTGGTTGGATCGACGCCGAGGGCTATCTCTACCTGTGCGACCGTCGCAGCGACCTGATCATCTCGGGCGGCGCCAACATCTATCCGGCCGAGGTCGAGGCCGCGCTCGACGGCCATCCGGACGTCCTTTCAAGCATTGTCGTCGGACTTCCCGATGAAGAGTGGGGAGAGCGCATCCACGCCATCGTCCAACCGGCGCCGAACTCAACTCTGACGGAGGACGCGTTGCTCGCCTTCGCGACGGAACGGCTGACAAGATACAAGCTGCCGAAGTCGATCGAATTCACCAGCGATCCGCTTCGCGACGACGCCGGCAAGGCCAGGCGAACCGCCCTCCGGGCCGCGCGGGCCTAGCGACCAATCGGCGGACGGAGCAAGCGCACGCCTCCTTTTTTCATCAGCGGGATTTTGCAGGTCAGCCTTGCGAAACCAGCATCCTCAAGGCTCGGTGCGGGTCGTTTTCGACCCGGCATTGCGTGTCGAAGATCATCGTCGCCGGATCTTTCGCGTCGTAAGCGGGCCAGTGAGGAAGGTCCGGCGTGTCCGGCGCTCCGGTCCGGGCGAAGGCCGCCCAGGCCGCGCTCATCCTGTCGCAAAGCGTCTGCGGTTCGCGGAGGTCGTCGCCGAACAGGGAGGCGCTGGCGTCCACCGTGTCCATGACCAGCGGCACGCTCATGCCATGCGGCGCCCCCCACTTGCCGCCGTCCACCGGGGTGATCCATTCGATCAGCCACATGTAGACCGGCGCTGGCCGGCGGGCGACCCGTTCAGCGTGGGTGATCGACCGGTCGCGGATGAACTGCTGCGAGGCGAGCGCGAAAATCACCTGAGCGGGACTCGCGCCGGGTAGACAGCGCCGGGCGCTTGCGATGCCTTTGGCCGAGAGCCCGAAGAGGAACGGAAGCAAGCTCGGCAGGCGCTCGGGCAGCGCCTCCCATGTGAGCTCGAAGACCGAAGGATCGGCCATGCCGATGAACAGGGACATTTCGCTCGCCGTCGTGCCGATGAGCAGGGGGACGTGGTTCGAGATTTCGGGCGCGGAGGGATCGAACGGATGATGGGGAAGATTGACGCCATCGACCACCGGTCCCAGCCCCGATGAAGTCAGGCCGCCATCGGGATGCATCTTCATGTAACCGGCGAGCAGTTCATCGCCGCTGAGCGACAGCAGCTCCCGCGCTCCTTCGCGCGGCGTGTCCAAGGCGGCCAGAAGGCTCTCGGCGGATTTCGTCGCCGGACCGGGGAGATTGGCGGTCAGCATCGGGCCGCTTTCAACCGGCGCGCGATGGAATAGGCCAGCGGCGGCCGGCAGGGCCATTAGGGTTGAGACCTTCTGGCCCCCGCCCGAGACGCCGAAGATGGTGACATTTTCCGGATCGCCGCCGAAGGCCACGATGTTGTCCCGCACCCCCGCAGGGCGAGCACCACATCGAGAATCCCCACGTTTCCAGAGTCGGTGAAAGCGGGTCCGAGGATTTCGGCGAGATGAGAGAATCCAAAGATACCAAGGCGATGGTTGACGTTGACTCGCACCACGTCATGACGTCGGGCGAACCTTTCGCCGCTCCGACCCGATGAATTTCCGCTCCCAACCGTCCAGGCCCCGCCGTGAAGATTGACCATCACCGGTCGCCGCTTCCCGTCGCTCAACGCTGGCGTCCATATATTCAGGCAAAGACAATCCTCGCTGGAGGCGCTCGTTGGTCCCAGCCCGATCGCAGGAGCTCGAAGTCTGGGCTGACGGGCTGAAAGCATTGCGGTCCAAAATCGAACGCATCCCAAATCCCCTGCCACCGGCGCACGGGCTCGGCCTGCTGAAAACGTCTTGCCGACGTGTCCTCGCCGTAGCGCACGCCCTTGAAAGCGAAGACGCCGTTCTCGAACTTGCCGCGCAAATCGCCGGCCACGGTTCGTACCACTCGCAATCCCTCCGCGAGGTCGGACGCGCGCTCAGTCAAAGACGCCATGGGCAGGCTCTCTCATGGGTCCAAGGGATAGGGGATCGGCTCGGCGTTCGGATCGCTGAAGCTTTGGTATTCCAGGGTCAGCCCGTTGGCCTTGATCTGAGGCAGGGATCGTTCCGATTCGATGAGGTGGGAGACCGATAGGACGGAAGGACCGGCGGCGAAAGGGTCGACCGGCGCTTAAGCCTCGGCGACCCGCCGCCAGAGGACCGGAAAGAGCGGATGGTCCATGGGCGCGCCGGCGGGAAGCTCATCGGCGAGGCCAGGAAACTCCGGCGAGGTGGTCCAAGGACGCGGGGCGTGGCGGATGTCGTCGCCCAGAAAGCGGGCGGAAAACACCCGGCGCGTCCGACCCGGCTGGGCGCCGGCCGCCCCGTGCAGGGTCAGCATGTGAAAGGCGACCGCGTCGCCCGGTTCGAGCGCCCAGCCGAGGATGGGCCAGGCGGCCCGGTCGGCCTCGATGTCGGGAAGATCGGCCAGGGCGCCCGGCGGAAACCACCGGGCCTGATTGTCGCGGAAGGTCCGCGGCATCAGCCAGGGACCCAGATGCGAGCCGGCCACGAATTCGAGGCTCGATTCGCGGGGAACCGGGTCGACCGGAATCCACAGGCCGACGCTCTGGCGCCCTTCGATATTGTAGTAGGGCTGGTCCTGGTGCCACGGCGTCCGCTGCCGCGTGCCGGGCGTCTTAACCAGAACATGGTCGTGATAGAGGCGCGCCGTGTCGCTCACCATCAGCTCGCCGGCCGCGGCGGCGGCTCCGGAGTGGGTGAGGAATTGCGCGAAGGCGCCGATCCGGCGCCAGTTGCAGAAGTCTTCGAAGAAGCGGCCCGGATCGTCCGGCGCGCTGGCGACCTTGGCGCTCGGACCGGGCGCGCGGAGATTTTCCTCGATACCCTCCCGCAGCACGGCGATATCGTCGCCCGAGAAGAGACCACGCAGCACTGCGGCGCCGTCGCGCCGGAAGGCGGCGACGGTGTCGGGGCTGAGGCTTGGCGCCGGGGGCGGCGCGAGGTCGGGGTCCATGGCGCCGATCACAAGACCGATTTTTCCGCCCATGCAAGCGCGCCCGCCCATCACGGTCTGTGTCGAATTTGACACATTACGCCATCAACTCGGCTGGGGACACTCAAGCGCCCTTGCCCGGCGCCGCGGCCTGGCAAAAAGATGGCCCGGCGAAAATCACTCCGCCGGGCCTTCTGAGTTGAGCCGCGAGAACGGGGGGATGAGCCCGCAGCGGTGCCTAATGTGTATCCCGCGGGCTCCTATTTCAATGCCTTTGGCGGCGCTTTTTGACGCACGGCGCAAGGAGGCCTCGAAGGCATGCTGAAACACGTCGATGAAGTCGCCGCCGCCCTTCGCTGCCTGGACGATTTCATGGCCGCCTTCAACGCCCGCGACCTGCAAGCCTTCGAGGCGACGTTCAATTTTCCCAGCGTCCGGCTCGCCTCCAACACCCTGACCCTCATCGAGCGCGGCCACCACCGGCCGGCGATGTTCGAGACCGGCGCCTTGCAGGGCTGGAGCCATTCGGCCTGGGAGCGCCGCGAGGTGATCCACGCCGGCCCCGACAAGGTCCACATCGACACCCGCTTCACCCGTTACGGCCAGGCCGGCGAGGCGATCGGCGGCTTCGACTCCCTCTATGTCGTGACGCTCGAGGCCGGCCACTGGGGAATCAAGGCGCGGTCGAGCTTCGCGCCGTAGGGGCGAAAGATCGCGAGGCTCTATCGGCTGCGATGGCAGATCGAACTGGCCTTCAAGACCCTCAAGTCCACCTTCGCCATGCGCGAACACACCCGCCAAGGAGCCAAGGCTGGCCAGGACATGGATCCTGGCCAATCTGGCCGCCGCCCTGCTCACCGAACTTCTCCTGAGCGCCATCGAGCGCGCCATTCCCCCCTCGGCCGAAGAAACATCCCGCCCATGACCGGCCAGCGCCAAAACACCGCCTGCGCGTGATCTGCCGAGCTGTCATCATCGAAAGCCTGCTCGGAAGCCTGAAAGCCTTCGTCATCGACGCTCTCCACGCCGCAATCCCCAACGCCCTCTACGAACGTCCCAGAAAGCGACAAAACTTCATCGACACCTTCGCCATCGAACTACCTTAGCGCCCATGGGCTGGAAGCCCGCGCTCCGGAAGACCACGGCGGTTTCGGACGCCAGCGGATCGGGGCTGAAGCGCGGACGGCGCGTGGTGGCGAAAGGGCGTGGCGATGCCTACGTCTGCTGGCGAAGGGTCGAAACCTCGGCCCACCCCTCGTCCTGGAGTTCTCCGATGCCCTTTTTCCGTGATCCCGACCTGGCCGCCATCCGCCGCGGCGTGGCGCGGGTTGGCAAGCTTTCCGACGGCCTGTTGCGCCTGGGTCCCTTTCGCCTGGGGATCGACGGCGTGCTGAGCTGGATTCCCGGTATCGGCGAACTCTACAGCGGCGCGGCGGCGGTCTATCTGCTGGTCCAGGGGGCCAGGGCGCGCGTGCCCCTGGCCACCCTTATCCTGGCCGGCGCCCTGATGGGCGGCCGGACCCTGATCACCGCCATCCCCTTCGTTGGCCCGGCGGCGGTCGATCTGCTGGCGCTGCACGGCCTGTCGGCGCGCCTGATCGTCCGCGCCATCGACCGACGTCTGGCGGCCGGAGCGGATCTGGCGCCGGACGGACGCGGCTGGGGCTGGCGCGGCGGCGCGGCCGGCGCGACGGCCTAAGGAAAACTCACCGCCCGGCCAGGTACCGCACCAGGTTCTCGTTGAATTTACGGAACTGGGGCTGGACGAAGCCTTCCTTGCCCAGGCCCCAGGACCAGCGGATCGAGCCGGCGTTGAAGACCTTGGCGCCGGCCGGCGAGGTGAACCAGGTCGCTTCGGCGACGCCGGGTTTGCCGTCGGCGCCGATTGCCTCGCCGCGAAAGAGGACACCGACCCGCGACGGATCTATCGCGGTGATTCTCGAGCGCGCCGCGTCCCACAGGCGGGCGCCATCGCCTAAGGGGTCGCGATTGTCCCACTCATAGCCGACCACGTCGGCCGCCACATCGCCCACCTTCCAGCCCACGCCGTCGAAGAACGGCAGGTCGGTGCGGGCCACCCTGTAGGCCGGCCGCTGGGGCGAGGCGGCGTCGAACCAGTTCTGGAAGGCGCTTCCCATCAGCATGGTTTCGGGGCGCCGGGCGTCCTGCCGGAAATTGGCGGTGATCAGCAATGACGGGTCTAGCTTGCCGGAGCGGACGGCGATGGGATCGGCGGCGGTCTTGTAGCAGACGAGCTGGCGGCCGAGGTCGTGGCCGCCTGGCGCGCGATTGAGATCGCCATAGCGGACCTGGCAATAGGCGGCGTCGGCCCCGAAGAAGGCGATGTTTCGCCCTTGGGTGAAAATGCGGCGCTGGAAGGAGTCGAACTCCTCTTTCGACCAGTATTCGTCGTGGGCGCCGGTTATCACCAAGCGGTAGGGGTCCATGAGCGCCGGTTCGGCGTGGACGTCGAAATTGCCGGCGTAGTCGACGCCGCCCAGGCTCGCCGCCAGACTTTCCAGCCAGGCGACCAGGAAGGCGTCGTATTCGAAGAAGCTCGGCGGGGCGGGGCGGTCGAAGGAGACCATCAGGCCGCGGCGCTCGTCGTCGCCGTTGGGATAGAGGCTGTGGCCGCCCCACGGGTTGTAGGCCTGGTAGGTGTTGGTCCCCAGACGGCAGAGGACGGCGCCAGAGCGGGCCGGGTTGGCGACGATCCACTGACAGGCGCGCACGTCGCGAGTCGCCGTCGTCTGTTCGACCACGTCGCAGGTGTAGCAGCCAGGGCGCCAGGCGCGGGTGTCGATCTCGGGCCAGGTCGGCGGCCAGCCGGGACCGATGGCGGCAGCGCTGGCCGTGGCGCCGCGATAGCCCACGTCGGCGAAGTCGCTCGTCCAGACCGGCGCCGGACCGGCCGCGCCGATGCGGAACACCTCCAGACGCGCCCGCCGGCCGGGCTCGCCCGGCCCGCCGGCCGCCATCACGTTCAGCGGCTCGCCGGGATGAAGGCTCGTCCTGTCGGCGTAGGCCCAGATGCGCTGGCCCTTGAAAAAGGCGGTCCAGGCGTCGGGGGCGGGCGGAAGCGCCGGCGTGGCGGCGCCGCCCTCGCTCTGGGCGAGAGCGGTGAGCGGCGCGGCGGCGAGACCGGCGCCGGCGAGGCGCAGCAGGACGCGGCGGGGAAGGGTGGGCCAGATCGGCATGGACCGGCTTGTAGCCCGCGCGCGATCGCCTGGGGAGGGTGGAACGGAACGCCACGGGTGGGGTTACGAAAGCCTCCTCCCTATCTCAGAGCGCGCGCCATGAGCGGTCCCGGAACACCCCTCGAAGGTCCTGATCTATCCAAGGGCGTGGCGCTCGCGGGCCTCGCCGACGGCGCCATGCTGCTGGGCCACGCCGGCGGAGAGCCGGTGCTGCTGGCGCGGCGGGGCGAGGCGGTGTTCGCCATCGGCGCGGTCTGCACCCACTACGGCGGACCGCTGAACGAGGGGCTGCTGGTCGGCGAGACCGTGCGCTGCCCGTGGCACCACGCCTGTTTCAGCCTACGCACCGGCGCGCCCCTGCGCCCGCCCGCCCTCGATCCTGTGAACAGCTACGCCGTGGAGCGGGTCGGCGAGAGGGTCTTCGTGCGGGAGAAACTCGAGATCGCCGCCAAGCCCGTGCAGTCGGCGGCGAACCATCCGGAGTCGGTAGTCATCGTCGGCGGCGGAGCGGCCGGCAATGCGGCGGCCGAGACGCTGCGCCGCGAGGGCTACGGCGGCCGGGTGCTGATGCTGAGCGCCGATCTCACGCGGCCGGTCGATCGGCCCAATCTCTCCAAAGGCTTTTTGTCGGGAGCGGCCGATGCGGCGTCCAATCCCCTGCGCCCGGCCACATTCTATGCCGAGCATGACATCGAACTGCGGCTGGATTCTCCCGTCAAGGCGATCGACGTGGCCGGCGCCGCGGTGGAGATGGAGGACGGAACGCGCCACCCCTACGGCGCCCTGCTGCTCGCCACCGGCGCGGCGCCGGTGCGCCTCGATCTGCCCGGCGCCGATCGGCCGCACGTCCACTATCTGCGCTCGCAGATGGACGGCGAAGCGCTGGCGGCGACGGCGGCGGCCGCGAAAAAGGCGGTGGTGATCGGGGCGAGCTTCATCGGCCTGGAAGTCGCCGCCTCCCTGCGCGCCCGCGGCGTCCAGGTGGACGTGGTGGCGCCTGAAGCGGTCCCCATGGAGAAGGTGCTCGGCAAGGAAGTCGGGACTTTCCTGCGCGGCGTGCATGAAAAGCACGGCGTGACCTTCCATCTGGAAACCACCGCCGTTTCCATCGACGCCGGGCACGTCGTCCTGAAGTCTGGCGAGACCCTGGAAGCGGACCTGGTGGTGATCGGCGTCGGGGTGCGCCCGGCGATCGAGCTGGCCAAGGCGGCGGGCCTGGCCATCGACCGGGGCGTCGCGGTCGATGAATTCCTGCAAACCAGCGTCTCCGGAATCTGGGCGGCCGGCGATATCGCCCGCTGGCCCGACCCGCTGAGCGGCCAGGCGATCCGGGTCGAGCACTGGGTGGTCGCCGAGCGGCTGGGCCAGGCGGCGGCGCGCAACATCCTGGGGGCCCACGAGCGCTTCGAAGCCGCGCCCTTCTTCTGGACCGAGCAGTACGACCTGGCGATCGCCTATATCGGTCACGCCGAGAGCTTCGACGAGGTTCGCATCGACGGCGCGCTGCAGAAGGGCGCCACCGTCACCTATAGCCAGGGCGGCAGGCGGCTCGCCGTCGCCGCTTTCCACCGCGACCTGGCCGGCCTGAAGGCCGAACTGGCCTTCGAGGCGGTCATGGGCGCGACATGACCCGCGCCTTCAAGGTCGGCGATCATGTCGCCTGGAATTCCGAAGCCGGCCACGTCAGCGGCGTGATCGTCAAGGTGCACACCGCCGACACCGACTACAAAGGCCACACCCACCACGCCAGCCCCGCCGAACCGCAATACGAGATCAAGAGCGACAAGACCGACCATGTGGCCATGCACAAGGGTGGGGTGTTGAAGAAGGTGGGGGGTTGAGGTTTCATCATCCCTCCCGTCGGGAGGGTCGGGTCGTGATCGCGAGCGAGAGCGGCGAGGTTGCCCTCATTCATTGGCAAGGCGCATAGTCGCCGCCTCGTGCTGCGGCGCGTGATCCCGCGGGCGGCCCATCGGAGCGACCCATGACTATCAAAACCCTGACCGGAACCTACAGCGCCGGCTACGCGGTCTCGCCGAGCGTCACCCTGCTCAAAACGACCGCCTCGGCCTACATCGGGGGCTTCGGCTTGGCGGCGTCGGCTCCCGTCGAGTTGGTCAATCGGGGCAGGGTTGTCGGGGCGGCCGGTACGGGAGGCGCGAGCGGCGCCACCGGCGCCGATCTCGCCGCCGGCGGCACGGTGGTCAATTTCGGCACGATCGACGGCGGGGCGGGCGTCGGCGCCAACGGCGCAACCGCCATCGTGCTGGCCGGCATTGGGGAAGTGATCAACCATGCCGCAATCGTTGGCGGCGCCGGAGGCGACGCCAGCGGTTATCCCGCCAGCGGAGGCCAGGGCGGCGGCGGGATCGATTTGGCGGTGGGCGGGACCATCATCAACGGCGGCAACGTCGCGGGGGCGAACGGTGGAGGCGGCACAAGCGGCAATTATTTCGGCAGCGGTGGCGGCGCCGGCGGCTTTGGCGCGGCGCTGGGGGCAGCGGGCGAGGTAATCAACAACGGGACGATCTCCGGGGGCGCGGCCGGGGCGGCCGCGCCCGGCTATTTCGCTGGTGGCGGCGGCGCGGCGGGCGGAGCGGCGGTCTCTATCGCGGGAATGGGCTATGTCGCCAACCACGGCCTGCTCGTCGGCGGCGCCGGCGGTTACGGCGGCGGGTCGCTGTACTCTGGCGGCCTAGGGGGTTTCGGGGGCGACGGCGTTGACTTGGCGTCTGGCGGCGCCGTCTCGAACGGCGGGATCGTCAGAGGCGGGCAGGGCGGCGCGGGCGGCGGCGGCGGAGGCGGTGGCGACGGTCGCGGCACGATCGGCGGCGAAGGCGGCGTGGGCGTGGCGCTTGGCGCGAGCGGCTCCGTCGTCAACAGTCGGACGATCCTTGGCGGCGACGGCGGCGCGGGCGGACGCGGATATGGACAGTCGATGTTCGCCGGCGTGGGCGGCCTGGGCGGCGCGGGCGTCTTCGGCTCAGCAATGCTCAGCCTCACCAACAATGGCTTCATCGAAGGCGGCCAGGGCGGGCCAGGTGGCGCCTACCCCGGATACGGCGACGGGGGAACCGGCGGCGACGGCGCGGACCTTTCGACCGGAATGATCCTGAACAACGCCACCGTCGTGGGCGGTGGAGGCGGCGCCGGCGGCATTGGATATCGCTACAGCGCGGGCAATGGCGGCCGGGGCGGCGCCGGTATCGCCTTTGCTAGCGCCTTCACCCTCGACAACGCCGGCGTCATCCAGGGCGGCCAAGGCGGCGCTGGCGGCTACAGCCGCTACTACGGCTCCGGGAACAGAGGCCAGGGCCCCGGCGGAGGCGCCGGCGGCGCCGGCGGCTCGGCAGTCGCCGTGGCGAGCGCCGGTGCCTTGGTCAACGACCGGAGCATTGTCGGCGGAACGGGCGGCCAAGGCGGGGGCGGCTACCGTCACCCGGACGCGTTCGACGTTTCGTATGGCGGCGCCGGCGGCGCCGGCGGGGCGGCCGTGGCGGTCAACGCGCTGAGCGCGAGCCTTCAGAACGCCGGCGCGATTGTCGGCGGTCTCGGCGGCGCGGGGGGTGTCGGTAGCTACACCTACTACGCCGGCTTCACCGGGCCACGCCGCTTCGGCGGCGACGGGGGTTCGGGAGGTGGCGGCGTGGCGGCTTCGGTTGGTATCAGCCTTTCCAACACCGGTCTGATTCAAGGCGGGGCAGGTGGCACGGGAGGCTACGGCTACCAGCAGGGTGGGTACAGTCCGCTGGGCGCCGGCGACGGCGGGGCGGGCGGAAACGGGGCCGCGGGCGCCGCGCTGTCGGGGGGCGGGACAATCCTGAATTCCGGCATGATCGCCGGCGGCCAAGCCGGGGCCGGCGGAGGCGGTTCGCTCAACGGCGGGTTCGGCGGCGCGGGGGGGAGCGGCGTGTTCATCGCCGGCGGCGGCGTGACCAATGCCTCCCTGATCGTGGGCGGCCAAGGCGGAAGCGGCGGTTACTCCTATCAGCGCGCCTTCGTCGGCCAATACGGCCGCCAGCACTCGGGCCTGGGCGTGGCCGGCGCCATCGGCGGGGTGGGCGGCGACGGCGTGCTGCTTTCGGGAAGCACGCTCCTCAACAACGGCGCAATCGTCGGCGGCCAAGGCGGCGAGGGCGGCGGCGGATACTACAACGCCGGCGCGGGCGGCGCGGGCGGGGCGGGGCTGGCCATCGGTTCGGCCGCGACCGCGACCAACTACGGCCAGATCGTGGGCGGCGCTGGCGGCGTGGGCGGATATCTCGGCAAGGGCGCGCGCTACGGTGGCGCCATGGGAGCGGGCGGCGCCGGCGGCGACGGGATCGATTTGACCGGCGGGACGGTGTTCAATTTCGGAACCGTCCTGGGTGGCGCGGGCGGCGCGGGCGGCGCGGTCTATGGCGGCGGCGGCTACGGAGCGGCGGGAACGGCGGGCGACGGCGTGGTGCTGGCGGCCGGCGGGAGCTTCACCAACGGCGGCGGCGCGCACCCTTCCGCGACGATCGATGGCCAGATCGGGGTCTATGCCAGCGGCGCGGCCGCCGCGACGGTGACTAACTTCGGGACGATCGAAGGCGCGATCAATTCGGTCAAGTTCGGCTCGGCGAGCGACCTGCTGTCGGTCCAGGGCGGCGCGAAGTTCATCGGCGCGATCGCCGGCGGTGATGGGACGTTCGAGCTTGCCGGCGGCATCGGTACGATCACCGGTCTTGGCGGTGGCGCCGTCCTGTCGGGAGCGGCCTTGGCCGACTTCGGCGGATTCTCGTCCTATGTGGTCGGGGCGGGCGCGAGCTGCACCCTGGCGCGCGCCAATCTGCTTGGGTTCGGTCAGAGCCTGACCGCCGACGGCGCCCTGATCGTCGCCGGAACCCTCGCCGAGGCGGCCGGCGCGGCGATCGACGCCGCCGCCGGTGGAGCGGTCACCTTCCGGGGCGGCGGCGATACGCTTGCCGGCACAGTCGAGGGGGCCGGGACGGTGGCCTTCGTTCGGGGGACCGACACGATCAACGGGGCGGACCTGGCCGCCGCCGGCATGGTCGTACGCGGCGCGACGCTGGCGTTGGAAGGCACTATCACCAACAGCGGGACCGTCGCGGTTGAATTCAGCACCCTCCTCGTCGGGGCGGGCGGCGCAACCCTGACCGGCGCCGGCGCGTGGATGCTGGAGCCGGGCGTGCCCAGCCTGATCACGGGCGGCTCGGCGAGCGACACCCTGGACAACGTCAGCGCCACGATTTCCGGCGGCGGGCTGCTCGGCGGCGGCCACATGACCCTGATCAACCGCTCGCGCGGCGTGATCGACGGGGACGGCGGCAACAGTCCGCTAATCATCGACACCGGGGCCAATCGGATCGCCAATTCCGGCTTGATCGAGGGTGCGGTCACCATCGCCGGCGCGGTTCTCAACGCCGGTGTGCTGGAAGCCTACGGAACCTTCACCGTGAACGGCGCGGTAAGCGGTCCAGGCTCGGCGATGATCAAGGAAGGGCTGCTGGTGTTCAACTCGTCATTCAGCGAAAATGTGACCTTCGAGCCCGGCGGGTTCGAATCCACCCTACAACTGGCTCAATCCCAGACCTACGCCGGAACCGTCAGCGGATTTTCCGCCATCAGCCAAACCTCCAGCCCAACCTATTTCGATCTCAGGGATATCGGCGCCAACGGCTCGGCGACCGCGACCTATAGCGGCACGGCCAGCGGGGGTACGCTCACCGTCAGCGACGGGCTCCATACGGCCAACATAAAGATGGCGGGCGATTACCTCGGCCAGACCTTTGTCACCTACAGCGACAGCCACGGCGGCGTCTATGTCGCCCTTTCATCCAATGGCGAGGCAAATTCGGCCTGGACGCATCCTTCAGCCGCCAATACCACGGCGGCTCACCGGTTCGTCGCCGCCATGGCCGGGATGGGCGGCGGGGCCGGCATGGCGATTCATCCGGCCGACGCGCGGGCCCTCATTCAACCGCTTCTGGCCAGTCCGCGCGTGGTAAGGACGTAGTCAATGAAAGGGCATGCACACATTTCCCGGCGGCGGCCGCCGCCTTGCGCCCCCTCCGTCGCGCGGCAAGCAAGAGCCGCGCGCCACCTTCCCCGCGAAGAGGCGCAGGGGAGGAGTGGAGGAAGGACTCGCCATAATCCTCTCCTGCCTCGCGAAGCGGGGAGACCTTCCGCGGCGCTCTTTCTCGCGCCGTGACGGTGGGGGCGTCCGGCCGCCCTAAACCTCCCGCTCGCCCTGCTCGTCGAAGCGTTCGGCGCGGCTAATGAGGTCGGTCATGCGGTGGGCGGCGTGGATGGTCAGGCGGTGATTGGTGAAGCCGGGGCGGGGGGTGATGTAGTCGGCCATTTCCCGCGCCAGGCGCCGCTGCGCTTCCGAAGCGGTGGCGAGCAGGGCGATGACCAGGTTTTCCAGCGCGATGACCCGGGTGCGCATCTCCGCCCATTCGGCGGGACTGGGCGGCGAGACGGGACCCCCGCCCGGCCCGGGTGGCGCGATGAGTTGCGGGCCCTCCGGCTCGGCGCCGCCCTCGTTGTCCCACCGCGCGAGCGCCTTGTCGCGCTGGCGGTTATCGCCTGGCTGGTGCGGATCGGACATTCGAGCAATCCCTGCGCTCAAGACGGCGGCGAGAAACCACAGAATGGCGCAAACGCCGGCGCTCGCCAAGCGCGGGCACGAAACGCGGGGCGGCGCGTTGTCCTGGCGGCCAGTTCGAGGCCGCGGGAATGACGAAACCGGTGACAGATTCGGTTCAAACTCCGTCGCCTCACGATCCGCTTGCCAAGGCCTTGAGCGGCGCGGACGATCGCCTGCGACTCAGTCACTGGCTGCCGCCTCGGGAGGGTATAGCGCCGCGCGTCCGCATCGGTCGGCGCTGGGTCAGCACCCTGTGGGCGATCCCGATCGGCGCCGCCAGCCTCGTCGTCCTGATCGCCGTGGCCCAGAGCCTGCGAGAACTGGCGCCCGTCAAGGCCTTCATCGCCCGCTACCCCGGCATAGCCCAGGCCGCGCCGTCGATCGATACCGGCTTTCCGTGGTGGCTGCAGCTTCAGCACTTCCTGAACATGTTTTTCATGCTGTTCATCATCCGGGCAGGCATCCAGATTCTGGCCGACCACCCAAGGCTCTATTGGGGTCGGGACTGCACGCCGGGCGCCGACTGGTTCCGCTTCCAGGCGTCGGTGCCGACCGGGCGGGTGTGGACCTCAAAGGACGATTCGGTGACCCTGCCCAAATGGCTGGGCATTCCGGGCCTTCGCCACACCCTGGGACTTTCGCGGTGGTGGCATTTCTCCGTCAATCTTCTGTGGACGATCAACGGGGCCGCCTTCTACATCCTGCTCTTTTCCACCGGTCAGTGGCGCAGGCTGGTTCCCCTGACCTGGGGGGTGTTCCCGGCCGCGCTCTCGACGGCGCTGCAATACGCCTCGCTGAACTTCCCGGTCGAAGATAGCTGGACCCGCTACAACGGCCTGCAGCAACTGACCTACTTCATCACCGTGTTCGTCGCCGCGCCGGTCTCGATCTTCACCGGCCTGATGCAGAGCCCGGCGATCGCCAACAAGGCGGGGTGGCTGGGCAGGCTGCTCAACCGCCAGGCCATGCGCTCGATTCACTTCATTTCGTTCGGCTGGTTCGTGTTCTTCATCGCCGCGCACGGCGCCTTCGTGTTCATCACCGGCCTGCGGCAAAACACCAACCATATGTTCGCCGGCGTCGATAGCGCCGACTGGGCGGGCCTGCCGCTGTTCCTGCTGGCCATGGCGATCCTGACTGCCGCGTGGCTTGTCGCCTCGCCCTTCACCCTGCGCCACGCCCGCCTCGTGCAGCACACCGGCAAGTTCATGGTCGGCTGGCTCAAGGGGCTGACAGAGTGGTGGTCCCCCAGCACGCAGTACACGGAAGCCGATATCTCACCCTACTTCTGGCTCAACGGAACGCTGCCCAAATCGGATGCGTTCAACGCCCTGGTGGCGGGCGATTTCGCGGACTACAGGCTGCGGGTCGGTGGCCTGGTGGAGAAGCCGCGCGAGTTCTCCCACGCCGAGCTGAAGGCCATGCCGAAACAGGAACAGATCACCGAGCATTTCTGCATTCAGGGCTGGTCCGGCGTGGCGAAATGGGGCGGCGTCCCCATGCGAGACATCCTGGAAATCGTGCGGCCCACGGCGGCGGCCCGCTACGCCGTCTTCTACTCGTTCTCGGAGGGATCGGACGGCGGCGGCTATTACGACGTCCACCCGATCCACAACATGCGCCACGATCTGACCCTCCTGGCCTATGAGATGAACGGCGCGCCGGTCAGCGTGCTGCACGGGGCGCCGCTGCGCCTGCGCTGCGAGAACGAGCTTGGCTTCAAGATGGTCAAGTGGATCGCCGCCATCGAGTTCGTGGACGACTTCGCGGACCTCGGGGCCGGCGAGGGCGGCTACAACGAGGATCACGAATTCTACGGCTATCGGATGCCGATCTGACTAAAAGGGAAAGCGACGATGCCCCCCGACCACTACGACCTCATCGTCATCGGCAGCGGCCCGGGCGGAGCGTCGCTGGCCCATCGGCTGGCGCCCACCGGCAAGCGCATCCTGATGCTGGAGCGGGGCGAATATCTGCCAAGGTCGATGACCAATCTGGACGCCAAGGCGGTGTTCGTGGACGCCGTCTACCAGGCGAAGGATACCTGGTTCAACAAGAAGGGCGATGAGTTCCACCCCGGTCTGCACTACTGGGTCGGGGGCAACTCCAAGGTCTATGGTGCGGCGCTGTTTCGCCTGCGCGAGGCCGATTTCGGCGAGGTCCGCCACGTTGGCGGCGTCTCGCCGGCCTGGCCGCTCGGCTATGAGGTGTTCGAGCCCTATTATGGCCAGGCCGAAGCCCTGTTCGAGGTTCGCGGCCGGCGCGGCGAGGACCCCACCGAACCGTGGTCCAGCCAAGACTACACCCATCCGCCGGTGTCGCACGAGCCCGCCATCCAGGCGCTCAGTGATCGGCTGACCGGCGAGGGATTGCATCCGTTTCATCTGCCGATGGGGGTCCTGATGGACGAGAAGGACGGCCAGGTGACGCCGACCAGCCGCGCCTTCCGCTACAGCGCCTTCGACGGTTTCCCCTGCCCGTTCAACGCGAAATCCGACGCCCAGGTGATCTGCGTCGATCCCACCTTGGCGGCGCACGACAACTTCACCCTGTTGACGGGCGCTTACGTCAGCCGCCTGGAGACCGACCCTTCGGGGCGCGCAGTCAGTCAGGTGGTGGTGACGCGCGAAGGCCGGGAGGAGCGCTATTGCGCCGACGTGGTGGTAGTCGCCTGCGGGGCGCTCAGCTCGGCGCTTCTGCTGCTGCGCTCGGCGAGCGAGGCCCATCCGGCCGGCCTCGCCAACGGCTCGGGCCAGGTGGGGCGCAACTATATGCGCCACAACATGGCGGTGCTCATGGCCCTGATGCGCGAGCCCAACCCGACCGTGTTCCAGAAGACCCTGGCGGTCAGCGACTACTATTTCGGGGCCGACGACTGGGACTATCCCCTGGGCCTGATCCAGATGTGCGGCAAGACCCACGCCGACCAGATTCGCGGCGAGACGACGCCCGCCTGGCTCGACTGGCTGCCGAAAATGCCGTTCGAGACGATGGCCGAGCACTCGATGGATTTCTGGCTGCAGAGCGAGGATCTGCCGCGCGCGGAGAACCGCATTTATTATCAGGACGGCCACGTCATGCTCGATATCGAAGAGGGCAATATGGAGGCGCCGGCGCGGCTGAAAAAGAAGCTGGCGAAGATGATCGCCGGGGCAGGCGGCCACCACGTCCTTCTTGAGCGCGGCCTTTATCTGGGCAAGGATATCCCGATCGGCGGCACGGCGCACCAGGCCGGCACGGCGCGCTTCGGGCCCGATCCGGCGACGAGCGTCCTCGACCTCAACTGCAAGGCGCATGAAGTGGATAATCTCTACCTCGCCGACGCCAGCTTCTTTCCCTCCATCGGCGCGGTGAATCCCACCCTGACCATCATCGCCAACGCCCTGCGCATCGCCGATCACCTCATGGAGCGGCTCGGCGCCCCTTCGGGCTCGGCATAGATCAATCGGCCGGCGCCATCCTCGCGCGCCGCCGGCGTCAGGGTGGCGGGGACGATCTTGCCCGGTCCCATGATGTGGAAGACCGCCTCTCCGCCGGCGATCAGATAGTCGGCGATGATCCTTCTGTGGCAGCGCCACCAAACCGCCTCCGCGCACATGACCGCGCAGACGTGAGAGGCGCCAAGGGCGATGAGTTCCGCCAGGCCGACGCGGAACGGCTCGGTCAGGGCGTAGTCGGCATAGTTGCGGAAACTGGCGTTCTCCCAGAAGGTATTGGGCGAGGGTTCGCCGTCCTTGCGCTTCGGCCGCAGGCCACCCAGGGCGGCGATGTGGCGCCAGGCGATCTGGCGCTCGGCCAGGGCGCCGGGCAGGGCGTCGAAGTTGAACTGCGGGTTGGTCCTCGATCTGGGCAGGGTGCGGACATCGACGACCATGGTCGCGCCCGCTTCGCCCAGCAGAGCGGCGAGTTCATCGACGGTTCGGGTGGAATGACCGAGGGTGAAAAAAGCGCTCAGACCCAGCGCTCCGTCATGGTGGCGTAGGTTCTTTGAACCACATAGGTGGCGTCGCCCCGTTCCACTTCCCAGCGCGTCGCCTCGCCATCGCGCCACAAGCGCAGATCGAAGGTCCCCTGGCCGACGTTGAGATCGACGATCTTCAGGTCCGGCAGCCAGTCGGGGAGGACCGGATCGATATAGAGCTTGCCGCCCGGCGCGTCCGGCGCGAAGCCGACGATCATCTGCAGAAAGGCGAAACACGAACCCGCCGCCCAGGCCTGCGGCACGTTGGCGCCCAGGTACTGGACCGGGAAGTTGGTCGGATCGCGCTGCAGGCCTGCGTAGAGTTCGGGCATCTGGTGAAGCATGAAGAAGCTGGCCGCGCCGCTGACGTCCCTGGCGATCTGGGCCGCTTCCTTGGCGAACCCGTAGCGTCGGAAGCCCACCGCGATCAGCGCGTTGTCGTGCGACCACACCGAGCCGTTCTGGTAGGAGTTGGGATTGTAGGAGGCGTTGTCCGTGGACAGAGTGCGGATGCCCCAGCCGCTCCACATATCGGGCTCCATCAGGCGCTTCACCACTTTGGCGGCGCGTTCGGGCGGCACGATGCCGGTCCACAGGCACTGGCCGGGATTGGAGGCAACGCTGAGAACCTGCTTCTTGTCGCCGTCCAGGGCGAAGGCGTAGTAACCCGACTTCTCGTCCCAGAAGGCGTCGTTGAAGCGCTCGAACAGATCCTTGGCCTTCTTGCGCAGGGCGCGGGCGCGGGCTTTCTTTCCAAGCGCGTCGAAGATCTGGGCCATGCGCAGCCAGGCGTCGTAGACATAGCCCTGAAGTTCGACCAGGGCGATCGGCGTCTTGACCAGCGAGCCGTCCGGATACACCAGAGCCTCGCCGGAATCCTTCCAACCCTGATTGTAATAGCCCGCCTTCGAGCGGGTCTGGTATTCCTGGAAGCCGTCGCCGTCGCGGTCGCCATATTTGTCGATCCAATGCAGGCACTTCTCCGCCGTCGGCATGTATTTGGTCAGCAGATCGGCGTCGCCTGTGCAGCGCCAGGCGTTGTGCAGCACGATCAGATAGAGGATGGTCGCGTCGGCCGTGCCGTAGTAGGGCGTGTGCGGAATGAGCTTGAAATAGGCGAGTTCGCCGCGCCGCAGTTCGTGCATGATCTTGCCCGGTTCGGCGTCGCGCCAGTCGTCGCGCTTCTTGGCCTGGTAGCGGGAGAGGACCTCCAGGGCGCCGCGGGCGAAATTAGGATAGACCATGGCGTTCTGCAGCGAGACGATCAGGCTGTCGCGACCGAACAGGGCGACGAACCACGGCACCCCGCCGGCCGGGACGAACTGCAGATGGTCGGTGCCCTCGATGGGCAGGCGCAGGGCGGCCATGTCCTGGACGGACTGGTGATAGAATCGCCAGAATTCCTCGTTGCTGGTCTCGATCTTGAGGACGGTGTTTTCCCACTCGCCGAGATGGCGGCTGCTGTTCGTCTCGCCATGCTGGCCGATGCAGTTTTCCGGCGCCTTGTCGATCTCTTCGCCGTCGGCGATTTCGTAGAGCATGCAGGTGTGCCAGGCCTCGCCGGGCGCCAGCTCGATGTGAAAGCTGATGCGGCCGTTGGCGTACACCGGGGCGGAATCGCAATCGCGCACCCGGGTGGTGACGTCCCGCTGGAAACTCTTGTTGCGATAGGCGGTCGTCAGGCGCGCCAGCGGCTCCGACCAGGCCGTGGTGATGCGGCCGCGGCGCACGATGTTGCCGCTCTTGACCTCGAAGAGATCGGCGAAGTCGCTGCGGATGACGATCTCCAGATTGAACGCCACGGCGCTCTGGCCGTGATTGACCAGATCGAGATCCTCATGCACGCCGCCGCCGATGCAGCGGCCGATGGTGAGGCTGAGCGTGCCGTCCGGCACGTCGCCGGTCTCGGTCTTCAGAAGACTATTGGTGAGGAAGATGCGCGAGGCGTAGTAGGCGATGTTGCCGCTGTTCAAGAGCTTCCACGGCACGCCGTCGGCGTAGATCTGCCAGGTCGAGATGACCCGCGTGTCGGAGTGGTAGAAGCCCTTGTCGGTGGGCCAGAAGATCTGGCCGTCCTGTTCGCTGATGAGCACGCCGTAGCCATGCGTGATCGCCAAGCGCGGCGGGCCGACGGTGACTTCCAGGGCCATGATTTTCAGGTTCCGATCGGCGAGCCGGCGCGCCGTTTCATGCCAACGCTTGATTGTCGGTTAGGTTTCTTCTCCGTCCTAGATGGCGGAGAGGTCATTGCCCTCGGCGATGGCCACGCAGCTATTCCGCGGCCATGAGCTTCGTCGCCCAGCCACGCCGGGCGAGGATCGGCTCGAGCAAATGACGCGCTATGTGCCTCACCACGGGAGGGCACACGCCATCTCCCGCGACATGATAAGCGTCATTGTATCGGGCGGGCAGCCTGTAATCGTCAGGCAGCCCCATTAGACGCGCTGCCTCGCGCGACGAAAGCAGGCGGGATCGCACGCGGTCGCCCTCGACCACGATGATCGTCTGGCGACTCGACCCGCCGGCGGGCGTGCGCAAGCATCCCGCCACGCCATCGAAGCGGACCTCGGCGCGTTGTCTTTTCGACCCGTCAGCTTCCGAGCGGGTGCGCCTGTAGACGCCGCCCACGACTTTGCACCCCAATTGCCGGGCGGCCTCGACCTTCGCCCTGTGCAATGGGGACATCATGTCGATCAGACGCCTTGTCTCCTCCGGCGTGTGCCATCTCACATCGCACGGCCGATCCTCTATCAAATCGGACAGCGCTGAGTTTCGCGTAGGAGGCGTCGGCAAACGCCACCAGACCCATTTTCTTTTCTCCGCCGCGGACAAGCCCCCATAGGCATCGACGAGCGCCGTCGGGCGGCTTTCCCGCGGCGGCGGGGGCTCGATCAATTCGGCTGGAATCGAGAGGCCTGCTTCCACCGCCAAAAAGAACACCCGCGGACGGCTTTGCGGCACGAAGTGGACGGCGTCGACCACGAACGCGCCGAATCTGTATCCCGCGCCGGCCAGGGCCGTCCCAATGGCGGCGAAGTCCTTTCCCCCATGCGAGGTGAGAGCGCCGTAGACGTTTTCAAGCGCGATGAGCCGAGGCGGGCGGCCTTCCTGTTTCAGCGTCTTGATGAGCGCCCAAAAGGGCCAGAATGTCCCTGACCGAGTCCGCCCGAGGCTCGCGGCGCGCCCCAATCCGGCCTGGTCGCCGGCGAGCGAGAGATCCTGGCAGGGAAAGGACGCCCAAGCCAGATCCGCCTTTTCGGGCAAGTCGGACGACGCCAGTTTCGCCACGTCCCCGCAAATGAGACGATCCGCGCCCCAGTTCGAGGCATAGGTCGCGACCTTCATGGGATCGATGTCGTTCGCCAGCAGGCAGCGCCACGTCTCGCCGAGCCCGGCGCGAGCCATGCCGCCGCCAGCGAAGAACTCATAGAATGTCGGAGGACCGCCATTCACCAGTGCTACCCCTTCGTCCTCGGCCTGGAACATTCGGGGAATCCTAGACGTTCGTTCCGAGTCTCTCAACAAGCGTCCCGTCAGAGCTAATTTATGCTCGGAGAACTTGCCCTTTCGCGTCAAATCACCGGCAGGCAAGGCCGCTGGCGGTGGGGGGCGAGGTGGCGGCATCGTAGGCGACGCGGCAGGATCTTATCGTGGCCGGCAGAGGGATGGAGACGATGACGCGGGTGGCCAGATAGCCGCAGGAAAGCCAGATCGCCGCGCCTGGGCCGGGCGCGAAGTCCCAGCGCTGCGCGCTCCTGCCGCCCGCCGTGGGGGCCAGCCAGGCAATGTCCGTCGGCGGCCCATCGGAGAAACTGATGGAATCCAGTCTGTGTGGGGTTGCCCGGCCGTCAGGCGCGGCCGGCGGATCGCCGTTCACGAAGGCGCGGAAGCCGGCCGGAACGGGGCCGGGCGTCTCGGCGACATCCAGGCTCGCCGGGCAGGCCGGCGCGGCCGCGACGCCGGCGCATGGGGTCCACGCCCCGACAGCGGCCCCGCTCAGGACGATGGCCAGCGCGCGGCGCCGGGCGAGGCCGCGGGGATTCGCCACTTCTATACGGCGACCTGCGAGCCCAGTTCGACCACCCGGCCGGCCGGGATCTGGAAGAAGTCCGTCGGGTTGGCGGCGTTCTTCATCAGATAGATGAACAGCCTGTCCTGCCACAGCGGCATGGCGCTGGCGTGGCTGGCCGGCACAAGGGAACGGCGGCCAAGGAAAAAGCTCGTCGACATGATATCGAACTTCAGGCCGCGCTCGCGGCAGATCCTCAAGGCCTGCGGAATATTGGGGCTCTCCATGAACCCATAGGTGACGCGGATTTTCTTGAAGTCGGCATTCACGGTTTCGATCTGCACCCGATCGGCGTCGGCGACGCGCGGCGTCCCGGAGGTTCGAACCGTCAAGATCAGATTGTCGCGGTGCAGCACCATATTGTGCTTGAGATTATGCATCAACGCCAGCGGCGCCATGTCCGGGTCCGAGGTGAGGAATATCGCCGTGGCGGGGGCGCGGTTCGGCGGACGGCGGGCCAGGATTTCGATCAGATCCGTCAGGGGTATGCTGTCGCTGTGCGTCTTTTCGGTGAGGACCCGCGCGCCGCGCGTCCAGGTCCACATGATGATCACGAACCCGGCGCCAAGGCTGAGCGGCATCCAGGCGCCATCGGGGATCTTCAGCAGATTGGACGAGATGAAGGTCGCATCCACCAGCGCCAACGGAACGAGCAGGCAGGCCGTCTGAGCGAGATTCCACTTCCATTTACGCCGCACCACCACATAGGCCAGCAGGGTGTCGACGAACATGGCGCCGGTCACCGCGATGCCATAGGCGGAAGCCAGATGGCTCGAGGTGCGGAAGATGAACACCAGAAGCAGAACCCCGATCATCAGGGCGGTGTTCACGAACGGCACGAAGATCTGACCGGCCTGGGTCTCCGAGGTTCGCCGGATGTTCATGCGCGGGAAAAGCCCCAGCTGAACCGCCTGCTGGGTCATGGAAAAGGCGCCCGAGATCACCGCCTGGCTGGCGATCACCGTCGCCGCCGTCGCCAGAACCAGGATCGGCCAATAGGCAAAGCCTGGGGCCATGGCCCAGAACGGATTGTGCCACGCGCCGGGGTGGCGCAGCACCAGAGCGCCTTGCCCAAGATAGTTGAGGGTCAGGCAGGGAAACACCAGGGCGAGCCACGCCACCCGGATCGGGGCTTTGCCGAAGTGGCCCATGTCGAGATAGAGCGCCTCCGCCCCCGTCACGGCCAGGAACACGCTGCCCAGAATGACGAAACCCAGGAAGCCGTTTTCCAACAGGAAGCGTGCGCCATACCAGGGACTCAGGGCGCGGAAGACCGAAAGGTCGTCCGCCAGATGCATCAGCCCCAGGGCGCCCAGAACCAGGAACCAGATCGCCGTGATCGGGCCGAACAGCGACGCGACCCGATGGGTTCCCTTGGCTTGGACCAGAAACAGGGCGATCAGGATTCCGGCGGCGATCGGCAGGATATAGGGGCCGAGCAGATGGCCGATCCCCGGCGCTCCTCGAACGCCCTCCACCGCCGACAGCACCGAAATCGCCGGGGTGATGATGCCGTCGCCATAGAAGAGCGAAGCGCCGGCCATGCCCAGGAAGAGCAGGATCACCGACGGCCGGCCGATGGCGCGCTGGGCCAGGGCCATGAGCGCCAAGGTGCCGCCCTCGCCCTTGTTGTCGGCTCGCATCAGAAAGATGACGTATTTGATCGTGACGATCAAGGTCAGCGCCCAGATCACCAACGACACGACTCCCAGGACCGAAGCCTCGTGGGCGCCATGATTGCGCGCATGGGCGAGCGCTTCGCGCATGGCGTAAAGCGGGCTGGTGCCGATGTCGCCAAAGACGACGCCGACCGAGCCGAGGGTCAGCGCCCAGAAGCCCTGGCCGCGTCCGACGCCTCCGCCCGGGGAACCGGCCGTATTGGCGGCGGGACGCGGCGACATGGAGGCCTCACTCGATATTTCCGCTGCCACGCAGACCCTCCAATCGAACGGTCGTCTGGACCGCCTTCTCAAGGGCTCATAACGTTGGAAGTTCCACCTGTCCCGCGCCATCGCCAACGCGGGACGGGCGGGCGCTCAAGCACGGCTTCGCTTTCCGGGCCTGCGTGGCGCTGGGATCGCTAGGTCACGCGCGCGGGCGGTCGCAATTCGCCCCGCTCGTCCTGAACATGGAGTTGGACCGGCAGGCCGGACGATTTCCTGGCGAGGCGACGGGCGGCCCGTTCGGCGGCCCGCCGCGTCTCGTAGGCGCCAAAACGCAGACCGGCCCCGATGATCGTCCAGACGCCGTTCTGGCTAACGACGCCGTAATGCACGTCCTCCACGGTGAACTCCCTTGGCTGGGGTCCCATTGAGGCCGAGCGCCGTGGCCATACTGAGGCAGGCCCGGGTTTCAATCGCGACAGCGGTCTTGCAAATTCCCTCCGTCTCGACGACGTTACGAACATGACCAAGACGACTATCCAGCCGATCACGAAGAAGGGCGCCAACGGCGCGGCGTCAAAGGCGGACCCGGCGGTGCTGGGCGTCACCGGGGATGGGGTGCGCATCCTCAAGCAGCGGCCAGGTCCCAACTTTACCCAAAAAGAAGCATTCGATGCCGTTCGCAAGGTGGTCGCCGCCCGTCTGGCCGGATGATCGACCGCGCGGTTTTCATCAACTGCCCTTTTTCGGACGACTACCAAGCCCACTTTCGCGCGATCGTCTTCACCGTGCTTCGCTCGGGATTCACGCCGCGCTGCGCGCGCGAAGCCGACGACGGAGGCGAGGTGCGCTACGACAAGATCTGCCGCATCATCGCCGAGTGCGGCTATGGAATCCACGATATCTCCAAGACCGAGCCGGATAGCCATTCCGGGTTGCCGCGCTTCAACATGCCGCTGGAGCTCGGCCTCTTCCTGGGCGCCAAACGGTTCGGCCCGCGCAAGCAGCAATCTAAGAAGGCCCTGATTCTCGACACGGAAGCCTACCGGTATCGCAGATTCATTTCCGACATCGCCGGCCAGGACGTTCACGCCCACGGCGGCGATATCGACCGGCTGATCGAAACCATCGCCACCTGGCTGCGCGATCAGGTGCGCGACCCGGACGCGCCCGGCGGTCGCGCGATCGCCGGGGAATATCGGACGTTTACGGCCGACCTGCCGCGTATCTGCGCCGAGAAGCGGCTTCACGCCGATGAGATTACTTTCAAGGACGTATCCGTGCTGGCCTCCAACTGGATCGTGGCGATTTCCGCCCGCGGCGCGTAGTCAAATCGAACCCACCCAGGATAGCCCATGACCATCCTCAGCCGCGACGGCGCCCGCCTCTACTACGAGGTCCACGGGAGTGGCCCCGCCCTCCTGCTCAGCCATGGCTATGGCGCCACCTCCCAGATGTGGGGCGGCCAGGTCGAGGCGCTCTCCAGGGACCACACCCTGATCGTCTGGGACATGCGCGGCCATGGCCAATCGGACTGGCCGGACGACCCGGCCGCCTACAGCGAGGCGGCCTGCGTGGCGGACATGGCGGCGCTGCTGGACGCGGCTGGGGCCGAGCGCGCCATCGTCGGAGGACTGTCGCTGGGCGGCTACATGAGCCTGGCCTTTCACCTGGCTCATCCAGAGCGCGTCGCGGCGCTGCTGATCGTCGACACCGGCCCGGGCTTTCGCAAGGACGAGGCGCGCGATGCCTGGAACGTCCGCGCTCTGCGCACCGCGGATCGCTTCGAGAGCGAGGGCCTGGGAGCCCTGGCCAGAGCGGGGGAGGAGACGCGCGCCGGCGCCCACCGCTCCGCGCGCGGCCTGGCGCTGGCGGCGCGGGGCATGCTGGCCCAGAGGGATGCGCGGGTCATCGACAGCCTGCCGGCCATCGCCGTTCCCACACTAATGGTGGTGGGGGCCGAGGACACGCCCTTCCTGGCCGCCTCCGACTACATGGCCGCCAAGATCCCCGGAGCCAGGACGCTCGTCATCCCCGGCGCCGGCCACGCCGCCAACATCGACCAGCCGGCGGCGTTCAACGCCGCCGTGCTGGATTTCCTGAGCGAGGTCGCCTGACATGACCGGCCGCCTCGAGGGCAAGGCCGCCGTCGTGGTCGGCGCCGGCCAGACGCCGGGCGAAACCATCGGCAACGGGCGCGCGACGGCGATCCTGTTCGCCCGCGAGGGCGCCAATGTGCTCTGCGTGGATCGCGACCTGGCTTCGGCCGAGGAGACCGTCGCCATGATCGCCGGGGAAGGCGGCCAGGCGTTCGCTTGCCGCGCCGACATCACCCGCGAGGCCGACTGCGAGGCCCTGGTCGCCGACGCCCTGGCGCGGCTGGGGCGTCTGGACATCCTGCACAACAATGTTGGGATCGGGGCCGGCGACGCCTCGGTCTCGCGCCTGGAGGCGGTCGACTGGGAGCGGATCCTGTCCGTGAACCTGAAGGGGATGTGGCTGACCCTCAAGCACGCCCTGCCGGCCATGCGCGTTCAGGGAGGCGGAGCGATCGTGAATATCTCCTCCATCGCGGCCATCGCCCCGGCGGGTATGATCGCCTACGAGGTTTCCAAGGCGGGGGTGAACAAGCTCACCACCTCCATCGCCGCCCTCAACGCGCGCCACAATATCCGCTGCAACGCCATCATGCCGGGGCTGATGGATACGCCTATGGCCATCGAGGCCATCGCCAAGGCCCGCGGCGAGAGCGCGGCGGCGGTGCGCGCCTTCCGCGACGCACGCGTGCCCCTGGGCGGCAAGATGGGCACGGCCTGGGACGTGGCCTACGCCGCCCTGTTCCTGGCCAGCGACGAAGCGAAATTCATCACCGGCGTGGTCATGGCCGTGGACGGCGGGGCTTCCGTGCGGTTCGGCTGAGCCTTCTCAAGGGTCCCAGAGCATGCGCGCCGATGTCTGGCCGCGTGGCGCCGCCACCCCGGTCTGCCACAGGCAGAGGAGCGGGGCGACACCCAACTCCATGACCAGGGCCCAGCGCATGGGGCCGGGGTCGCCGGCCAAAAACACCCACCCGGCCAGGCGCGCCAGGCCGCCGGCCACGACGATGGCGGTGAGGACGCGGATGAGGGGGCCGCGGCGCTCGACGGCGGGGATGCAGGCCCAGTAGGCAAGCCCGATGGCCAGCAGCAGGCCGGAGAGATAGCGAAAATGGCTGTCGGCCGCGCCGCCGGGCCATGCGCCGAATCCCCGCGCGCCCAGCCACGCGCCCTTCAGGCCACCGCCCACCGGAACGCAGGCGGCCAGGGCGATGGCGAGTTGCAAGGCGCGCCGTTCCATCGCCGCATCCTAAGCCATCCTTGACCGGCCCTGTCCACCTGGGCCATAAGCTTAGGTCTTCCGGCGCAGCATCAGCCTCGCGCCTCCACCGCCACGACCCCCTTCATAGACCAAGGGACGAGGGCGGCGGGGAACCCCCGTCCGCGTGATCGCGCACGGGGGCTTCGGTCGTTGCGCGCGGTAACAAGGAAGCTGGATGTTCGATGGACTGACCGAGCGGCTCTCCGGCGTGTTCGACGCGCTGTCGGGCCGCGGCGTCCTCACCACCAAGGACATCGACGAGGCCATGCGTGAGGTGCGCGTGGCGCTGCTGGAGGCCGACGTCGCCCTGCCGGTGGTGCGGGCCTTCATCGACAAGGCGAGGGTCGAAGCGGCTGGCGAGGCGGTGATCCGCTCAGTCAAGCCGGCTGATCAGGTGGTCAAGATCGTCCATGACGGCCTGGTGGAAATGCTGGGCGGAGGCGGCGAGGCCGAGCCCCTGCGCCTGGCCCTCAACCCGCCGACGGTGATCCTGGTGGCCGGGCTGCAGGGCTCGGGCAAGACCACCCTGTCGGCCAAGCTGGCCCTGCGGCTCTCGAAAGCCGAGCGCAAGCGGGTGATCATGGCTTCGTTGGACGTGCGCCGGCCGGCGGCCATGGAGCAGCTGGCGATTCTGGGCAAGGAGGCGGGCGTCGATACCCTGCCGATCCTGCCCGGCCAGGCGCCGGCTGATATTGCCCGGCGCGCCCTTTCGGCGGCGAAGCTGGGCGGTTTCGACGTGCTGATCCTCGATACCGCCGGGCGCACCACGCTCGACGAAGCGGTGATGAGCGAGGCGGCCGAGATCGCCAGAATCTCTTCGCCGGCCGAGACCCTGCTGGTGGCCGACGCCCTGACCGGTCAGGACGCGGTGCGCACCGCCAAGGCCTTCCACGAGCGCCTGCCGCTCACCGGCCTCGTTTTGACCCGGGCCGACGGCGACGCGCGCGGCGGGGCGGCGCTTTCCATGCGGGCGGTGACCGGCCTGCCGATCAAGTTCCTGGGGACGGGCGAGAAGATCGACGCCCTGGATGCGTTCGACGCCGTCCGCGTGGCCGGGCGGATCCTGGGGCGGGGCGACGTGGTGGCCCTGGTGGAGAAGGCCGCCGCAGATTTCGATCAGGCTAAGGCCGAGATCATGGCCCGCAAGCTCGCCAAGGGCCAGTTCGACCTGGAGGACATGGGCGAGCAGCTGGCCCAGATGCAGCGCATGGGCGGCATGGACGGGCTGATGGGCCTGTTGCCAGGCGTCCAGAAGGTGAAGAAGCAGATCGCCGAATCGGGAGTCAGCGACGGCATGATCCGCCGCCAGCGGGCGATCATCGGCTCGATGACGGCCAAGGAGCGCAGGAAGCCCGATATCTTGCAGGCCTCGCGCAAGCGGCGGATCGCCGGCGGCGCGGGCGTCGATGTGGCGGAGATCAACCGCCTTCTCAAACAGCATCGCCAGATGCAGGACGCCTTCAAGATGATGGCCAAGGGCGGCGGCAAGGGTTTCGCGCGGCTGGGCGCGCTGATGGGGTCCGGCGGCGGCATGGACCGCCTGAAGGCGCTGGGCGGCGGACGCTTGGCGCCGGCCGAGCCCTCGAGCCTGCCCGGCTTGGGCGGCGGACCCGCCCTTCCCGGACTCGGCGCCCCGCCCGCCGGCTTCAACCCGTTCAAGAAACCCTGAAACTCAAAAATCCAAGGACCAAGCCCAAGATGTTGAAGATTCGTCTCGCCCGCGGCGGCGCCAAGAAGCGCCCCTATTATTCCATCGTGGTGGCCGACAGCCATTCGCCCCGCGACGGCCGATTCATCGAGAAAGTCGGCAGCTACAACCCGCTCCTGAAGAAGGACGACGCCCAGCGGCTGGTGTTGAAGGGCGAGCGGATCACCGAGTGGCTCGGCAAGGGCGCCCAGCCCACCGATCGCGTGGCGCGGTTCCTCTCCACCCAGGGCCTGGCCAAATGGGAGCATGGAACCAACCTCAAGAAGGGCGAACCGCACGCCAAGGCCAAGGAACGGGTCAAGGAGCGCGAAGAGCGCGCCGCCGCCCTGGCCGCCGCCCCCCCGCCGGCGCCGGAACCCGTGGTCGAAGAAGCGGCGGTCGATGAGGCCGCGGTCGAGCCCTTGGCGGCCGAGACGGCGGCGGAGCCCGCGCCCGAGCCGGTTGCCGAAGCGACCGCGCCCGAACCGGCGGCTGAAGCTGAAGCGGCGGCGGCCGAGGTCGAGACTGAACCGGTGAGCGGAACGGCCGCAACGGACACCGCCCCGGAACCGGTCGCCGAAGGCCACGCGCCTTCGGTTGTCGAAGCCGCGCGGAAGCCGGCGGCCAAGGACAAGGACAAGGACAAGGACAAGGACAAGGACAAGGACAAGGACAAGGACAAGGACAAGGACAAGGACAAGGACAAGGACAAGGACAAGGACA
>Ga0208717_1000081_pt1 | contig 57743 bp, 60 predicted proteins | sample NGESurF53shallow_FD_184489 | JGI IMG/M metagenome (GOLD analysis project Ga0208717, IMG submission 184489) | Arctic peat soil microbial communities from Barrow, Alaska - NGEE Surface sample F53-3 shallow (SPAdes) | ecosystem: Environmental > Terrestrial > Soil > Wetlands > Peat ... | reverse complement strand
CTGGCCAGAGCCGTAGGATAAGTCCTCCCGCCACAACTCCCGCCCCCCACCAGTTCCACTCATCGGGCCGGCAAACGATTATCCAGACAGGCTCCTAGCCGGCATACCAGCCGTTGCCGACGGTGATGGGGCGCACCTTATCCGGGGGAACTATGATCTCGGCGAGAGAGTTCGGATCAAAGATTACGGAAGGATCGAACTGCGCCCAGATACAAAACCCGGTTTTGTGAACCGCACCATCGAAGGGATTCGTGTAAACCACATAACCCACAATATACGGACTAAATTTGTAGGAAGCTGGAAGGTGTCTTTTAGCTATTACCATCCTTCCCCCAATATTCTTAGACATTGTCATTATAGTTTTTGCGTTTGGAAATATGGCACGGCCAATGATCGCGGGAGCTTGCTGCGTCCGCAAGACCTCAATATATTCCCATGCAGGTTCGGTGTCTGGTGGCATCAAATATATGATCGGAAACACATTCAAAGCGGGCGACTAGCGGTGGCCGGGATCGTCTGGACAGAGATTGGCGTCGGGTAAGTGGAATCGCTGCCGGTTGTGTTTCGCCGCGGTTGTCTTTGAACGCAGGGAGGGCGTAGCCCGACCGGAGTGAGGAGACAACCGCGGCGGCGAAAAACTCATGCCGCCTGCGCCATGGGCGGGCGATCGAAATAGGCCTGATCGGGCGTGCGGGCGGCAAGGCTCGAATGGGGCCGCTTGCGGTTGTAGAACTCCAGATAGCGGCCCAGCGAGGCGCGGGCCTCGGCGACGCTGTCGTAGGCCTTGAGATAGACCTCCTCGTACTTGACCGAGCGCCAGAGCCGCTCGACGAAGACGTTGTCCCGCCAGGCGCCCTTGCCGTCCATGCTGATGGCGATGGCGTTGTCGGCCAGGAGGCCGGTGAAGGGACGCGAAGTGAACTGGCTGCCCTGGTCGGTGTTGAAGATCTCCGGCGCTCCGTGCCGGGCCAGGGCCTCCTCGACGGCCTCGAGGCAGAAATCGACCTCCATGCCGATCGACACCCGCCAGCTGAGAACCCGGCGGCTGAACCAGTCGATCACCGCGGCAAGATAGACGAAGCCGCGCTTCATGGGGATGTAGGTTATGTCCATCGCCCAGACCTGGTTCGGCCGGTCGACCGCGACGCCGCGCAGCAGGTAGGGATGGATCTTGTGCCCGGGCGTGGGCTTGGAGGTGTTCGGCCGCCGCCAGATCGCCTCGATCGCCATCCGCTTCATCAGCGTGATGACGTGGGCCCGGCCGATCGCCACGCCCTCGCCACGCAGCAGGTCTCGCAGCATCCGGCTGCCAGCGAACGGATAGTCCAGATGCAGCTCGTCGATCCGGCGCATGATCGCCAGATCGGCGGCCGATACCGGGCGGGGCTGGTAGTACAGGCTGCTCCGGCTGAGCCCCAGAACCTGGGCCTGGCGGGTCAGCGGCAGCTCGTGCGAACGGTCGATCATCGCCTTGCGCTCAGCATGCCGGCCTTGGTGAGCGCGCCGGCCAAAAAATCATTCTCCAGCGCCAGCTGCCCGATCTTGGCGTGCAGCGCCGTCAGATCCACCGACCCCGCCTCTGGCGACGCCGCGCCCGAGCCGAACACGCCGGCCGCCCCGTCCAGCAGCTGCGCCTTCCAGGTCGCGATCTGGTTGGCGTGCACATCAAAGTGCGTCGCCAGTTCCGACATCGTCCTGTCACCCTTGATGGCCGCCAGCGCCACCTTCGCCTTGAAGGCCGGCGTGTGGTTCCGGCGCGTTCGTCTGGTCATGGTCTCTCCTGTTCAGCGGCATGATCGCCGCAGTCAGGCAGAAACTCCACTTATCCCGTTGTCCAAAATCCCCAGGCCAGGTCTGTTTGCCTCTGTCTCCTTTAAGCCCACGGCGTCCAGGCGCGCCGCCGCGCCGAGATGGGCATTCACCATCATATCGCCGGAAAGTATCTCGCCGCCTACGCCAACGAAATGTCATGGCGGGAAGACAACCGCCGCGTGAGCAACGGCGCCGAATTCCTTCGCGCCACCGGCGCGGCACTGGCGCACCCTGTCAGTCGCGTGTGGAAGGGGTATTGGCAGCGAGCGGCGGCATAGAGGGAGAACCAGTTGGTTTCCCTATGGCGTCAGCGTGAGCCTTTAGCGCTATCACGACGGTCTCAGCCGTCAGTCCCGATCCGGCCAAGCGGATAACAGTCTCAAGTTCGGTAGCGTACCGAAACCAAAATGGTTCATATTCAGCGTAAATTGCGTCGTCTTCCAATTCCATAGCAAGTAATTGGCTAAGGCGCGCGGCTTCAAAGAAAACTATTCGGTCAAGTGGGTTCGCCACCTGAGCCGACGCAAGACAGTCCCGCTGAACCTGATAGTAAGTGTGTTTTGAAACATGTCGCCCCGATTCAACGGCGCTGTGAAGAGAATCGGCTATTTCGGTCGCGATCGGTATCAAATAAACTCATGTTCCCGGAATAGAGAGAAAAGCTTTACGTCGTTATCTCGGAGCAATGCTTCAGCACCCTTCTCACGGTCCACAATCACCAAGGCAGTATCAACCGTCGCCCCAAGGGCACGCACGGCGTCAATCGCTTGCATGATTGATCCGCCCTTCGTCGCAACATCATCCACGACGACTACGTGTTGGTCCTCAAAAGTTTCCTCAAGGGACAGCCCTTCAATTAGCTCTCTGGTCCCGTGAGTTTTGGCCTCCTGTCGGACAAAGAATGTGCGCAATGGTCGGTTTTCCACAAAGCTGAGCGTGGCGACGGCGCCCAGCGTTGGCAGCGCTCCGAGCGCAAGCCCTCCGACCAGATCGGCCCCGTGCTCAAGAGCAAAATCCAGAACGGCGCGCGCCACCAGGGTACCCCCTTTAGGGTCCATGATCGTCGCTTTCATATTGAAATAGAGATCACTCTCGATTCCGGAAGCTAGGGTAAAATGGCCCCTCCGGAACGAACGCGACACAATGATGCGGTATAGCTCGTCATGCGTGCCAGAATCATGTTCTTCTGCTCGCAATTGCGCGACGGCCATGCCTGTCCCCTTAGAATCCGGGCGCCCGCGCGATGGGTGCACCACGCGGGCAATTGATTCGTTCCTTAGCCAGGATGAATCCGTGCGAGTCAAGTTGCAAGTGGCTTTACCAAATCGTCCACAGACGCGTCGCGGTGCCTACAACATCTAGCTTAAGCGGTGTCCGGCACTCTCACCCTCCACCGCTTTGGCGTCCCCTCCACCCTCACCACGCAAGCCCGCTTGTGCAACGTGACGTGCAGCGAGCATTCGATTGAGCGTTACGCCAGCGGATCGGTATTGCCCTCGCGCGCCGCGATCCGTTTGGCTATCTCTCGCGTCGCCAGCGGCCTCTCAGCCTCTCTCAGCACGTCCAGCGCCAGCCGTGCCCACTGACGCCCGAAGGTCGCGCCACGGTACACGGGTGGCCGTATCGAGCGGATCGCTTCCACGTCCTCGTCCGGCCGGAACATGCGGATCACCGCCGCCAGATGCGCCAGATCGGCCATGAGCCGCACGCGGTCGCCTGACGCGCTCCGGAGCAAGCCCAGCGTCTTGCCGTATTGGCGACGAAGCCCGCATATGAGTTGGTTGTCGGCCATGGGCCGAGGGTAACGTCAGGCGGCTGGAATCGCTCGCTTTTCGTTGGTCCATTTGCTACATAATACCATTCATGAACGAAAATTAAGGTCAGCATCGTCGGCGATTTCGTGCATGATCGGGCCGCATCCTTTCCATAGACCCCCCGCCTGGAACCTCTCAAATCATGAAAGCCCTTCTGCTCGGCCCGGCGCTGGCCGCCGTCCTGGCCGCCACCGGCGCCCTTGCCGGCGACACCTCTGCTCCCGCCGCGAGCGCCCGGCACATCGGTGAGTGGGGCTTCGACCTCGCCGGCCGCGACCTTGCCGTGGCGCCGGGAAACGACTTCTTCACCTACGCTGATGGCGACTATTTGAAGGCCCTGGTCATACCCCCCGACCGCTCCAGCTACGGCGCCTTCGACGCCCTCTCGGTGCTCTCCGAAAACCGGGTCCACCAGATTCTGGAAGAGGCGGCCGCCGCGCCGGCCACCGATCCCGATGAGGCGCGCATCGGCGCCTTCTACAAGGCGTTCATGGACGAGAGCCGCGTCGAGGCGCTGGACGCGGGGCCGCTCGGCCCCGACCTCGCGGCCATCCGCGCCGCCGATACGCGCAGCAAGCTCGCCGCCCTGATGGGCGCGGCCAACGACGGCTATTTCGGCAGCTTCTTCGGGACCGGAATCTCCGCCGACGCGCGCGCGCCGCTGCGCTATGCGGTCTATGTGTCGCAGGCGGGCCTGGGCCTGCCCGATCGCGACTACTACCTGCAGGCGAGTTTCGCGCCGCAGAAGGCCAAGTACGAAGCCTATGTGGCGACCATGCTCAAGGCGGCGGACTGGCCGGACGCCGAGGGCGAGGCCAAGGCCATCGTCGCCCTGGAGACGGCCATCGCCCAGGCGAGCTGGACCAAGGTCGAGCAGCGCGATCCGGTGGCGACCTACAACGCCATGAGCCCGGCGGAGCTGGCGGCGCTGGCGCCCGGCTTCGACTGGACCGCCTATTTCGCCGCCGGCCACCTGGGCGCGGTGACCCGCGTGGTGGTGGGCGAAAAGGCCGCCTTCCCGAAGATCGCCGCCATCTTCGCGGCGACGCCGATCGCCACCTTGCAGGCCTGGCAGGCGTTCAATGTGGTCGATGGCGCGGCGCCCTATCTCTCCAAGCGGTTCGCCGACGCCTATTTCGATTTCCGCAACAAAGTCCTCTCTGGGCAGCTCGAGCAGAAGGCGCGCTGGAAGCGCGCCGCGGCGGCGGTCGACAATGGCGTGGGCGAAGCGGTCGGCAAGCTTTACGTCGCCAAATACTTCCCGCCTCAGTCCAAGGCGACCATGGAAGCCCTGGTCGGCGATCTGCGCGCCGCCCTGGCGGCGCGAATCCAGAAGCTCACCTGGATGAGCGACGCCACCAAGGCCAAGGCGCTGCAGAAGCTGTCGATGCTCAACGTCAAGGTCGGCTATCCGGTCAAATGGCGGGACTACAGCACACTGACGATCTCGCCCGACGACCTCTATGGCGATGTCCGGCGCTCGGACAAATTCGACTGGCTGCGCCAGGTGAACCGCATTGACGGGCCGGTGGACCGCACCGAATGGGGCATGACGCCGCAGACGGTGAACGCCTATTATTCGCCGACCGAAAACGAGATCGTGTTTCCGGCCGCCATCCTGCAACCGCCATTCTTCGATCCGGGGGCCGACCCGGCGATCAACTTCGGCGCGATCGGCGGGGTGATCGGCCACGAGATGACCCACGGTTTCGACGATCAGGGCCGCCAGTTCGACGGGACGGGCACGCTCTCCGACTGGTGGACGGCGGCCGACGCGGCCAAGTTCACCGCCCAGACCCAGCGGCTGGGCGCGCAGTATTCCGCCTTCGAACCATTGCCCGGCGCGCATGTGAACGGCGGCCTGACCATGGGCGAGAACATCGCCGACCTCGGCGGCCTCCTGCTGGGCATGGACGCCTATCATCTGTCGCTGAAGGGCGCGGCCGCCCCGGTGCTGAACGGGACGAGCGGCGATCAGCGGGTCTTCCTCGGCTGGGCGCAGGTGTGGCGCGAAAAGCTGCGCGACGACGCCCTGCGCCGCCAGATCGTCTCCAATCCCCACTCGCCGCCGCAAGATCGGGTGAACGGCGTGGTGCGCAACATCGACGCTTGGTACGCCGCCTTCGCGGTGAAACCCGGCGACGCCCTCTACCTCGCGCCCGACCAGAGGGTGAGAATCTGGTGATGCGAGCTCACCTCAACGGGCGCGATCCACGATCTCGCGGACGGCGGCGATCCAGCCGGCGCGCGGCGCGGTGATCTGGCCGGGGCGGTCGGCGCGCCAGGCGGCGTTGTCCGCAACCTTGCCGGAAAGGACGCGGCCGAGATCGAGATCCTTGATCGTCACCGCCCCGGCGGCGATCTCGTCTTCGCCCAGGATGATGGCGGCGGGGGCGAGGCGCCGATCGGCGTATTTCATCTGGGCGCGCATCCCCGAGGCGCCCAGATAGACCTCGGCGGCGATCCCGGCGGCGCGCAGTTCGGCGGCCAGGGCGAGGTAGTCGCCCATCCGCGCGCCATCGAGGGCGAGCACGACTACCGGCCCGCGCGCCGCCTCCGCGGCGCCCGCGCCGGCGGCCTCGATGGCCGCGGCCAGCCTCGACACGCCGAATGAAAACCCGGTGGCGGGCATCGGCTCGCCGGTGAAGCGGGCCACCAGATCGTCATAGCGACCGCCGCCGCCGATCGACCCCAGGCGGATCGGCTCGCCCCCTTCGCCCAGGACGCTCGGCGCCAGTTCGGCCTCGAACACCGCGCCGGTGTAGTATTCCAGGCCGCGCACCACGGAAGGATCGAACACCGCCCGGTCCTCGCCCACGCCCAGGCGCCCCAGGGCCTCGCCGATGCTCGCCAGCTCCGAGAGGCCCTCGTCGCCCTCCGCCGAGCCGCCGATGACCCCCGCGACGGCGTCGAGGGTGGCCGATCGGCTGTCCCGCCCGGCCTCCACGAAGGCGAGAACCGCCTGGCTGGCGGCGGCCTCGAGACGCGCCCCCGTGGTGAAGGCGCCGGAGTCGTCGCGCCGCCCCTCACCCAGCAAGGCGGAGACGCCCTCGCGCCCCAGGCGGTCGAGCTTGTCGACGGCGCGCAGGACGGCCAGCTTCTGAGCCGGATCGGTCACGCCGGCGGCGGTGAGCAGGCCGTTGAGGAGCTTGCGGTTGTTGATCTTCAGCAGAACCGCGCCGGGCGCCAGGCCGGCGGCCGCGTAGCCTTCCACGGCCATGGCGACGATCTCGGCGTCGGCCTCGGGGCGGGCCGAGCCCACGGTGTCGGCGTCGCACTGCAAGAACTCGCGGTATCGGCCGGGCCCGGGCTTCTCGTCGCGCCACACCGAGCCAAAGGCGTAGCGGCGGAAAGGCCTGGAAAGCCTCGCCGCGTTCTCGGCGAAGAACCTCGCCAGGGGGGCGGTGAGGTCGTAGCGAAGGGCCATCCACGCGTCATCGTCCTGGAGGGCGAAAACCCCCTCGTTGGGACGATCGGCGTCGGGCAGGAACTTGCCGAGCGCATCGGCGTATTCGAAGGCGCCGGTCTCCAGCGCCTCGAAGCCCCACGATTCATAGACGGCGGCCACCGCGTCCAGGATGCGCCGCTCGGCGCGGATCTGGCCGGCCCGCCGGTCCTGGAATCCCCGCGGCGCGCGGGCGAGCGGGCGGATGGGAGGGTCGCTGATCATGGGGGCGGCGCTTAGCGGGTCGGGACGGACGGGGCAAGGAGACCGTCGCCCCGGTCTTGACGACCGGCGTGAAAGTGCAATAGTTGCACAACTGGATGCAAAGGCAAAAATGCCGACCTTGCAGCGCTTCGGGACGGTAAGCGTACGAATGTATGCCGATGATCACCACCCGCCGCATTTTCACGTCGTCGGACCAGATTTTCAGGTCATGGCGCGGATTTCGGATCTGGCCGTCATTGCCGGCGGGGCGCGTCCCGCCCAGATCAAGGACGCCATGAAATGGGCCGCGGCGCACCGCGAGTTGCTGGCGTCGATGTGGACCCAATTGAACGAGCGCGGATAATCATGCCTAAAAAGCCGCTGCCCCGCATTGCCGCCGTTGAAGCAGGCGATAGACCGTTCACCCTCCGCATCGTGTGGCGCCACGGCGGCGAGAGCGTCGTCGACATCTCCGAGCCGATCAACGCTTACCGCTTCTACGCGCCGTTGCGCGCTGCGCCCGAGACGTTCGGCCAGATCCGGGTCGGCGAATATGGCGCGGATATCGTCTGGACTGACGGAATCGACATGGCGGCCGAGACACTCTGGCGTCTCGCCCAAGAGCAATCGGGCGCGACCATGAGCGCCGAGGCTTTCCGACGGTGGCGCGAAAATCGGGCCTATACGCTCGACGCGGCGGCCAAGGCGCTTGGCGTCAGTCGCCGTATCCTCTCTTATTACGAGCACGGCGAAAAACCGATCCCGCGCACCGTCGCCCTGGCGACTCGCGGTCTGGACGCCGGCTGAGTTCGCGATGCTGGGTGAAACCTGCGTCGTGATGTTGCGCCTGCTTCCAGCACAGACGCAGCTTGTTGGCGGTTTGGCGTCACGCTCCACGTGATGCGGCCGAACCAGACTTTGCCGCGCCGTCCAGGGCCTGGGCGACGATCGTCGGCGTCAGAAGCTGTGGCAGAACCTTGGGCGCGCCGCCGCCCGCGCCATAGACCAGATAGAGCGGGACGCCGATGCGGCCCTGATCGGCCAGGGCCTTGGCGATGACGGCGTCGCGGTTGGTCCAGTCGGCGACCAGATAGGCGGCGCCGGTGCGCTTGAACGCCGCCGCGACTTGCGCGCTCGAAAAGGCCAGGCGCTCGTTGACCTGGCAGGTCACGCACCAGGCGGCGGTGAAGTTGACCAGCACCGGCTTTCCCGCCGCGCGCAGGGCGGCGAGGCGCCCTGGGCTGTAAGGCTGGGAGGCCAGGGCCCCGGCCGGCGGGGGGCCGGCGGCGGCGACCGCCGGGCCATAGCCGCCGACGGCGACCGCGCCGACACACAGGGCCAGGGACACGGCCGACAGAATCTGAGCGACGGGCGCCGCCCTGCCTTCCGCTCGCCGAAGTTGGCTCAGACCGTACAGCCAGGCGGCGAGGCCGAGGGCGACGGCGGCGGCGAGCAGGCGGGCCAGGCCCTGCGGACCGGCCTGCTGGGCCAGGACCCAGGCCAGCCACGCGGCGGCGGCGTACATGGGGAAGGCGAGGGCTTTGCGCAGCACGTCCATCCAGGCGCCGGGCCTCGGCAATCGGCGCATCAGCCCCGGACTGAAGGCCAGGAGGGTGAAAGGCGCGGCGAATCCCAGGCCCAGGGCGGCGAACACGGCCAGGGCGGCGACCGCCGGCTGGGTCAGGGCGTAGCCCAGGGCCGGGCCCATGAAGGGGGCGGTGCAGGGGGCGGCGACCACCACCGCCAGCACCCCGGTGAGGGCCGAGCCGACCAAGCCGCCCCGCCCCGCCAGACCCGATCCGAGTCCTTGCGCCGAGGTCCCGATCTCATAGAGGCCCGAGAGATTGAGCGCCGCCGCCAACATGACCAGTCCCAGCGCCGCCACCACCAGGGGCGACTGAAGCTGAAATCCCCAGCCGATCGCCGCGCCGCCCGCCTTGGCGGCGATCAGCGCGCCGGCGAGGGCCAGGAAGGTCGCCAGAACGCCGACGAGAAAGGCGACGCCCTGAGCCGGCGCCCGAGGAGCCTCGTCGCCGTGGCCCGCCAGGGCCGCGGCCTTCATGGAGAGGATCGGAAACACGCAGGGCATCAGGTTGAGGATGAGGCCGCCCAGGAAGGCGAGGCCCATGGCCGCCGCCAGGCCGCCCGGGGGGCCGCCAGACAAGGTTTTCCCGCGGGCGGGCGGGCCCAGGCCGAAACTCCCGACCGGCGGCGGGCCCGGCGTCGCGGTGATCTCATAGGCGTTGCCATCCACGGCCAGCACGCCCGAGGCCAAAGCGGGGGCGGGCGTTTTGGCGAAGGCGGCGCCGGCGGTCATGGTCAGGGTGAGGCCGCGTGGCCCGCGCTCGATGAGCTCCGGCTTGCCATGGTCGATGAGGGTGTCGTCGTAGGGATAGAAATAGGCGTCGGCCGCCGCCGTTCCCGCCAGAGGCGCCCCGGCGACGGCAAGGGTGAGCCTTGGCCCCGCATTGCGGAACGTAGCCGTCAGGCCGGCCGGCTTGGGCGCGGCGGCCAGGGCGGTGGCGATCGCTGGGCCCCAGCGGGGATCGGCGGCGGGAAGGCCGGCGACGACCGGGAGGTTCAGCGTCAGGGTGGCGCTTCCCGGAATGCAGACTTCGGCGCACACCAGATAGTCGACCACCGCCTTAAGGCTCGCCACGGCGCCGGGTCGGGCGCCCACGGGAATCTCGATGGGAACCGGCAACAGGACCTTGCCCTCGTAGCCGTAGTTCATGATCGGACCCACGGGCAGGCGTTTGGGGGCCGGCCAGACGATGTCCCCGGCCCGCCATCCGGCCGGCAGGGTCCAGGCGATCTTCGTCGCCTCGCCCGCGTCGCCGGGATTGCGCCAATAGGTGTGCCAGCCCTTGTCCAGGCTCTGGGCCACGGCGACATAGACAGTCGAGCCGGGCGCGCCGCCTGTCGTCTGCGCGACCAGTTCGCTGGTTACATGCGGCGTGATGACCGGCGCGGCGCGCGGGCCGCCGGCGGCGAGGAGCGCGAACGCGGCGGCGACGGCGAGGATCGGGGACTTCATGGCCGCCACCATAGACGCTTGACGCCTCGCGCGGAACCGTCGCACCCTTGCTGGCGAGGAGCCATCCCATGCCCGCCGCCTTTGACGACATCGAGATCGGTCAGGTGGTTCACTTCGGGGCGGCGGCGATCGAGGAGGCGGCGCTGGCGACCTTCATCGCCGCCTTCGCCCCGGGCTGGACGGTGGATCGCGGGGCGCCGGACGCCATGGTCTTCGCCCTGTGGTCACGTCTGGACGCCGAGGCCGCCGCCGCGTGGCCCCAGACGAAGCGCGTGGGCGTCGATGCCCTGCGCTGGGCGCGCAACCCGCCGGCCGGCGAGGTGCTGCGCGGCCGGATGACGGTGATGGGCAAGGATCCGGTGGGGGCCGGCAAGGGCATCGTCATCGCCCAGCACGACCTGCTCGACGAGGCGGGCCGGCTGGTGTTTTCGTGTCTGACCCGGAGCGTTTACGCTCGGTGAGCAGGGCATTCGAGTGAACGATGACCGTCGGCGTTGGTCGAAGGCCAATAAGTCAGACCACGAACGGCACGAACCCCACGAACTCGCACGATTTTACGGAAGGGTCGCCCGCGCAAAGGCGGTTGCTTTGTTCGTGACGTTTGTGAAGTTCGTGGATGAAATAGGGCGCTCACCCGCCGGTCGAACGTTTTCAAGCCCTTTAGTTCAGATTCGCCGCCGTCGGCGCGGCGGCCTGGCGAGCGATGGCCAGGGCGATCAGGCGGTCCCAGCCGATCAGGCTCATCAGGTGGGCGTAGATCTGGCCGACCGCGCCGTTGACCAGCAGGTCCTGGAGCTTCTCCGGCGGCAGGGCCTTGAGCTTGGTTTCGGAGATGGCGAAATATTCGGCCACGGTCTGCGGCGCGCCGGGCGTGCCGTCGGGCATGGCGGGGGTGTAGGTCTGGGTGCGGGTCTCGAACAGATCGAGGTCCTTCAAGAGGGTGATGAAGGATTCGGTGCGCCGCACCTCGACCTCGAAGTCGTTGCAGAATTTCATGCAGTTCTGGGTGTATTCGGTGGGCTCGCCGGCGGCGTCGAAGAAGGCCAGATCGGGAAGGTCGCCCAGCATCGGGGCGGCGCGGTCGATGCACACCACCAGCTGCTCGCCCTTGGGATCGTTGGCCAGGACGAAGGGATAGCGGCGGATATAGGCGGGGATGTAGACGCCGACCTCGAAGCCGCCGGTCGGCTCGATGAACATGTTGACGTCGGCGTTGACGCCCATCACGGCGAGCGGCTGATAGCGCTCGCCGGCGAAGATGATCGGAAACGACAGGGCGGCGGCGGGAAATTCGGTCACCGTCAGGGGCGCAACCTGGCTGCCGGCGGCGAAGGCGTAGGGCCGGTCGATGCGCCGCAGGCCGAGCTTGGCGTGCATCTCCTTGCTGAGCGGCTCGGGCTTGGAATAGAAAAGGACGTTGCCGGAAATCTGGCCCGCGTCGGACTGATTGGTGGTGGCCATGAAGCTCTCGAAGGGGGATAGGAAGGGCGCCCTTTAGCCGATCGCCCGGCGCCCGGCAATGCGCGCCAAGGCCGAGGCCGATGGGCGCCCTTGCCTTCCCCGGCGCCGGTCGGCCTAAATGGCGTGGCCGCCCGCCCGGAGAGAATCGCCCATGCCGATCCACTATCCCGATATCCTGAACCAGCGGAGCCCGGCGCGGACGTTCAGCTATGGCGACAAGGATGTGATGCTCTACGCCCTGGGAGTCGGCTTGGGCGCCGATCCGCTGAACGAGGCGGAGCTGGCTTTTGTCTATGAGCGGGGGTTGAAGGTCGTGCCGACGGCGGCCACCGTGCTGGCCTCTGGCGCGAGCGTCAAGGACGGGGCGAGCGTGGAACATCCGCCCGGCCACCGGGTCAGCCACATCAACTACCTGATGGTGGTCCACGGCGAGCAGAAGGTCGAACTGCACCGGCCCCTTGCGGCGGCGGGGGTGTTCACGGCGACGAACCGGACCATCGGCGCCTACGACAAGGGCGCGGACAAGGGCGCGGTGATCGTCCACGAAACGATGTGGACGAACGAGGCCGGCGAAAAGGTCGCCACCCTGACCGGCTCGACCTTCGCCCGCGGCGACGGCGGCTTCGGCGGCCCTTCGGAAGGGGCGCCCGCGCCGCACGCCACGCCGACCCGCGCGCCCGATCTCTCGCTGGATTTCCCCACCCGTCCCGACCAGGCCCTCATCTATCGCCTGAACGGCGACCGCAATCCCCTGCACGCCGACCCCCAGATCGCCCGCCAAGCGGGGTTCGTGCGCCCGATCCTGCATGGCCTTTGCACCTATGGGATCACCTGCCGGGCCATACTGGCGGGGATCACCGGCTTTGACCCGGAACCGATTCTGAGCCACCAGGTCCGCTTTTCGGCCCCGGTGTTTCCGGGCGATACGCTCACCGTCGATCTGTGGCGGGACGGCAAGGAAATCGCCTTCGAGGCGCGGGTCAAGGCGCGCGCCGTCACGGTGATCAAGAACGGGCTGACGGTGCTGCGGTAGGGCGGCTTTTTTCGGGACAACGATAATGAGCAAACTGATCACGGCCCTGGCGCTGGCTATGGGGCTGGGGGCCTTCTCGGCGGCTCACGTCCGGGCGGCCGACGAGGCGAACGGCGACGCCGGCGCCAAGGGCGAGGCCGCCGCCAAGGCAGACAAGAAGGACGACAAGCCCGATCTGCCCCCCTTTCCGGCCGAGGCCAGCGTCAGGCAGACGACGCACGTGGGCGGAAGGACGCTAAACTATACCGCCAGCGTGGGCGCGCTGCCGGTGCGCGACGACAAGGGCAAGACCATCGCCCAGGTGGTGGTCACCGCCTACACCCTGAATGGGCCGCGCGATCCCGATCGGCCGGTGACCTTCGCCTTCAACGGCGGCCCGGGCGCGGCGTCGGTCTATCTGAATCTCGGCGCCATCGGCCCCAAGCGCGTGCAATTCGGGACGGCGGGCGATAGCCCCTCCGATCCGGTGCGCCTGATCGACAACGACGGAACCTGGCTCGACTTCACCGACCTGGTGTTCATCGATCCGGTGGGGACCGGCTTTTCGCGCTCCCTGGTCGGCAAGGAGGAAACACAGAAGGCCTTCTACGCCACCAAGCCGGATATCGAATACCTCTCGCGCATCGTCTACGATTGGCTGGTCAAGAACGGCCGGATGGCGTCGCCCAAATACATCACCGGCGAGAGCTACGGCGGCTTTCGCGGGCCGCGGATCACCCACTATCTGCAGACCCAGCTCGGCGTGGGCGTGAGCGGGGTCGTCCTGCTTTCGCCCTATCTGGACTCGGCGGCTGAATTCGACCCGTCGCTGTCGCCCCTGCCCTTCGTGATCACCCTGCCGTCGATGGCCGCGGCCAATCTCGAGCGCCAGGGCAGGCTGACGCCGCAGGCCATGGCGGCGGTGGAGGCCTATGCGCGCGGCGACTACGCCTCCGATCTCATGAAGGGGCGCACCGATCCGGCCGCGACGGCGCGCATGGAGACCAGGGTGGCCGAGCTGACCGGCCTGGATCCCGCCTTCGTCAAACGCGCCGGCGGACGGATCGAGACCCAGGCCTTTCTGCGCGAGGTGTTTCGCGACGAGGGCAAGCTCGGCAGCCGCTACGACTCCAACGTCGCCGAGTGGGATCCCTTTCCCTACGCCCCCGAGCAGCGCACCGGCGATCCGATTCTCGACTCGATCATCGCCCCGACCACCTCGGCCATGGTCAATTTCGTGACCCGCACGGTCGGCTGGAAGGTAGATGGCCGCTACAACGCCTTGAGCTACGCGGTCGGCAAGGCGTGGAACGACGGCCACCGCGAACAGGTCGAATCGGTGACCGATCTTCGCCAGGCGGTGGCGCTCGATCCGAAGATGCGGGTGCTGATCGCCCACGGCTGGGACGATCTTTCCTGTCCCTTCTTCGCCTCGGTGCTGGTGGTCGATCAGATGCCGGCCATGGGCGATCCTACCCGCGTGAGCGTGAAGGAATACCCCGGCGGCCACATGTTCTACGCCCGCGAGGAAAGCCGCCTGGCCCTGCGACGAGACGTGGTGGCGCTCTACGGGGCGCGGTGAGGGGCGCGGTCAGGGCCGGTAGGCCTCCACCGAGGGGTGATTCGCCGGATCGTTGACCCCGTGCGCCAGGTGCTTGAGGAAGGGCGACAGGACCAGGAACAGGACACCGAAGCCGACCCCCACCCAGCCGATCGCCTGGAACACGGCGAGGGAAGTGTGCAGGGCGGCGCGGGGGTCGAGCACCTGTCCGCCGGCAGTCGCCGTCCCGGCCAGCGCGGCGATGTGGGCGGCGATGAACTCGGCCGCCGAGGTGGCCATGAACCACACCGCCATCAGGGTGGAAACCAGGATCGGCGGCGAGAGCTTGGTGATTTCCGACAGGCCCACGGGGCTCAGACACAACTCGCCGGTCGTGTGCAGCAGATAGGCGAAGCCCAGCACCAGCAAGGGCAGGCGGAAGTGGGCGTCGGCGAAACCCTGGCTCCAGACGATGACCAGAAAGCCCAGGCCGACCTGGCCCAGGCCCAGGCCGAACTTGATCATCGGGTTGGGGTCGCGTCCCTTGCGGCCCAGCCATCCCCACAGGGCGGCGAAGGCGGGGGCCAGGATGAGGATGAAGCCGGCGTTGAACGACTGGGTCTGGGCCGAGTTGAAACCCATGTCGATCCACCAGACGCCCGGCGGGGTGTGGGCGGCGGCGATCATGGCGCGCGTCCCCATGAACACCGGATGGCCAAGCAGGCTGAACACAATGGGCGCCTTGATGAGCGCCAGGTCGGTGTTGCGGTCGGCGAACAGATTGAGCGAGGTGGCGGCCTGTTCGAACAGGGTGAAAAAGACGATGGAGCCGGCGATCAGCACGAAGGCGAGCAATATCCGGTCGCGCTCGACCTTGTTGCACTTGGTCGCCATGAAATGGCCGACATAGGCCAGGGCGGCCACCCAGCCGACGCCCAGGGCGCCGCCGACGATCCTGTTGTGCTGGACCAGCAGCCAGACGCCGCCGATCCCGGCGATGCCGGCCAGATAGATCAGCCATTCGAGATTGATCGGGCCGAAGAGGGGCTTGGCGAGCCTGGCCGGATCGGGCGGCTCGCCATGGCCCTGCAGAAGGGGCTTGCCGATCATGAAGGTGATGTAGCCGGCCAGCATGCCCACGCCGGCCAGACCGAAGCCATACTTCCAGCCGTAGGTCTGGCCCAGATAGCCACACAGGACCGCCGCCCAGAAGGCCCCCAGATTGATCCCGTAATAGTAGAGCGTGAAACCGGGGTCGCGCCTGGGATCGCCCTGCGGATAGAGCTTGCCGACCATGGAGGAGATGTTGGCCTTCAAAAAGCCCACCCCCATGACGATCAGGGCCAGGGCGAGATAGAGCAGGCCAACGAAGATGGGCGCGCGGCCCTCCTGCGAGAGAGTGTAGGCCCCCTTGGGCAGGACGCCAGGCAGGCCCGCGCCGGCGCCCATTCCCTTGATCTGAAGATCGCCCGCCGCGTTGCTGGCGAAGTCGTAGCCGCGGCCGCCGACCTCCAGCTTGACCACCCGGTCGGTTCCCCGGCCGGTGACCTGGAACTCGTAGCGCGCCCCCCCATAGGTCAGCACCTGATGGGCGGGCGGACCCTCCACGGCCATCATCATGTGGCCGGCCACCAGCAGCAGGGCCCCGAAGGCCACCGCCTTGCGGGCGCCTAGATACCGGTCGGCCAGCACCCCGCCGACCAGGGGCAGCAGATAGACCAAGGTGGCGTAGGAGCCGAAGGTCCCGTTGGCGAACTTGTCGTCGAACAGAAACTGCTGGGTGAGATAAAAGACCAGCAGGCCGCGCATGCCGTAGTAGGAAAACCGCTCCCACATCTCGGCGAAGAACAGGATGAAGAGGCCGTGCGGATGGTCGCGCAGCAGTTGATACATCACCGGGATTCCGGTCGCCAGGGTCACCAGGACACCGATGATGATGACGATGTTGTTCATGAAACCCCGACCCTGAAATCAACGCCTCGGCGCCTGGCTGAAACCGATCCGGCGGCGTGGCGCGAGACAATCACGCCGGCGGCGGTTTCACAAGCAACCCCCTTTCACGCCGCCGCCCCCGGACCCACCTAAGGGCCTCGGAACGCCGACGGCGGTCCGATAAGGAGAGGTAAGCCCATGGACGTCATGAAAGTCCCCGGACCCGACCACCCGATCGCCATGGCGGCCAATCCCCGCCGGGTGCGCGCCCTCTACGGCGGCCATGAGATCGCCGACAGCGCCGATGTGCTGATGCTCAGCGAGGCAAGCTATAAGCCGGTGGCCTATTTTCCCCGCGGCGACGTGGACATGGCCTTTTTGTCGCGCACGGATCGCGACACCTACTGCCCCTACAAGGGCCACGCGGCCTATTTCAGCGTGGCGAGGGACGGCGCCATCGCCGAGAACGCGGCGTGGACCTACGAGGCCCCCTATCCGGCCATGCAGGCCATCGCCGGGCGCGTGGCCTTCTTCCCCAATGCGGTGACGATCGAGGAAACGGCGGAGGATCCTCGCGGCGGCTCGGTCGATGAGATCGTCCAGCACACCGACGCCGGCGGCGGCGCCTCGCAGCGCGAGCACTGGCCGGCCACGGTCAGCGAACCACCGGCGGACGGGTAGGGGGCCTTTCAGCCCCAATCCGCTTCTTTTGAGATCAACGGAGCGGAACGGCGTCGGCGCGGGCCCGGCGACTCGTGTGGGGCGATGGCGGAGAGGGGGGGATTCGAACCCCCGATACCCTTGCGAGTATGCCGCATTTCGAGTGCGGTGCTTTCAACCGCTCAGCCACCTCTCCATGTCCATGAGGCGGAACCGGCGAGGGTCCCCAAGCGAGCGAGGCGGCGATACCTAAAGGCGCGGCGCGCGCCGCGCAAGGACGCCCGCGGCGCCTCACGCCGGGCCGCCCGGCTTGCCGGGTTCGACGGCCGGAGTCGGGGTCCCGGGTTTGGCCGAGGCGGGGGCGCCGGCCGGGGCGGCGGTGGGCTTGCCGGCCGCCGCGGCGCCCGGGGCGGGCGCGCCGGCGGGTCCGGCGACGGGCGCCGGGGCGGCCTTGGCCTTGCCCTGGGGCTTGGGCGCCGGAATCGGCAGGCTGGAGCCCAGGGTGTGCAGATAGGCGATGACGTTGATCCGGTCCTGCGGCTGCTTGAGCCCTATGAAGGTCATCTTGGTTCCAGGCAGGTACTTCTGGGGCCCGGCGATGAATTCATAGATGTGGTCGAAATCCCAGATCGGCTGCTTGGCGGAAAAGGCGAGCATGGCGGCCGAATAGGCGAAGCCGGGGTGGCTGCCGGGCTTGCGTCCGACAACGCCGAACAGGCCCGGTCCGATGCCGTTGGTCCCGGCCGGATCGAAGTTGTGGCAGGATCTGCAGGCGGCGGTCTTGGCTTCCCCGGCCGCCGGGTCGGCGGTCTTGAGCACTGTTCCCCAGTCGGGCGGCACGTCGGGCGGCGCGGGGGCGCCGCCGACGAGGTCGGGCGCCACGGCGATCAGGTAACCGGGCTTGGCGGGGGGTGTCTTCTGAAAGAACTCGGGGATGACCGCGTTGAGGCCCACGATAACAAGCGCCGTGGCGAGCACCGCGGCGAGCATCTTGTTGGTGGAAAGATCGCTCATTTCTGGACGTCGGCCCCGTGAGGTTTCATTTGAAAGCGAGACGATGAGACCCGACGGGTCGCCTCGGTTGCGTCGGGGTCTCTTACACGCTACCGGCGCGGGCGCAAACGCCCCCTTCGGACTAGGCCCGCGAACCGCCGATCCATGAACCCGATCGTCCTCATTCCGGCCCGCATGGCCGCCACCCGCCTGCCGGGAAAGCCGCTCGCCGAGATTGAAGGCGTGGCCATGGTCGTGCGGGTGATGCGCCGCGCCCTGGCCGCCGACATCGGGCCGGTGGCCGTCGCGGCGGGCGACGCCGAGATCGTCGAAGCGGTGAGGGCGGCGGGCGGTCGCGCGGTGCTCACCGACCCGCGCCTGCCTTCCGGGTCCGACCGCATTCTGGCCGCCCTGGGTGAGGTGGACCCGGATGGGCGCCATGACGTGGTCGTCAATCTGCAGGGCGATATGCCCTTCGTGAAGAGCGACGTGCTGGCGGCTTGTGTCGGCCTGCTCGGCGACGAGCCGGGCTGCGACATCGCCACCGTGGTCGCGCCGGAAACCGCCGCCTCCGACCGGGCCAGTCCGGACGTGGTCAAGGCGGTGCTGGCCATGCGCGCCGACGGCGCCGCCGGCCGCGCCCTCTATTTCACCCGTTCGACCCTGCACGGCGATGGGCCGATCTGGCGCCACGTGGGCCTTTACGCCTGGCGCCGCGCGGCGCTCACCGCCTTCAATGCCGCCCCGCCCTCCCACCTCGAGCGGCGGGAGAAGCTCGAGCAGCTTCGCGCCCTGGAGTTAGGCCTTTGCATCTGGGCGGCGGTGATCGACGCCGCGCCGATCTCGGTCGATACGCCGGCCGATCTGGCGGTCGCCCGCGCCTGCGCCCGCCAATACCGCGAAAACCCGCCATGAGCGGCAAACCCAGGATAGCCTTCCAGGGAGAGCCCGGCGCCAACAGCGACGAGGCGTGCCGGACCTATTTCCCCGACCACCAGCCCGTGCCGCACGCGGCTTTCGAGGGCGCCTTCGAGGCGGTGAAGCGCGGCGACTGCGCCCTGGCCATGATCCCGGTGGAAAACTCCATCGCCGGACGGGTGGCCGATGTCCATCATCTGCTGCCCGCCTCCGGCCTCAAGATCGTCGGCGAGCGCTTCAAGCCGATCCGCTTCCAGCTCATGGCCAACCCCGGGACGCGGCTCGACGACGTGCGGACAGTCGCCAGCATGCCGATCGCCCTGGGCCAGTGCCGGGCGGTCCTGCGGCGCCTGGGCGCGCGCGCCGAGCCGGCCGGCGACACCGCCGGCGCGGCCCGGGCCCTGGCCGAATGCCCCGATCCGACCCGCGCGGCCATCGCCCCGGCCCTCGCCGCCCGCCTCTACGGCCTCGATATCCTGATGACCGACATCGAGGACGCGGCCCACAACACCACCCGCTTCCTGGTCATGTCGGCCGACCCCAATCCGCCGCCGCCACCCGCCGGCGCGGCCTGCGTCACCAGCTTCGCCTTTCGAGTGCGCAACATTCCCGCCGCCCTGTACAAGGCCCTGGGCGGCTTCGCCACCAACGGCGTCAACATGACCAAGCTGGAAAGCTACATGGAAAACGGCGTGTTCACGGCGACCTTCTTCCACGCCGAGGTGGACGGGCGGCCGAGCGACGCCCCCCTCACCCGCGCCCTGGAGGAACTGAGCTTCTTCAGCGACCATTTCGAGGTTTTGGGCGTCTACGCCGCCGACCCGTTTCGCCGCGCCAGATAGGTCAGCGAAGCGACTTCAGGCGCGCGAGACCGCCGCTTCCCTCCCAGTGAGTCGGCCACGCCAAAGGGTGAGGAGAACCGCGAGAAGCCCGCAGGCCACGAGGCCGAGGCCGCCATCGGCGCCGTACATCAGCGGCAGGCCGCCCAGGCCGTAGGCGTGCCCGTCGATCCACTGCATGTAGGTGATCGGCAGGTTGGAAGCGCAGACGAGCAGACCGAACTGGGTCGCCGCCAACGGGTTATCCTCTCCCAAGGACTGCAGCGCCAGGACGCTGACCAGGGCGAGGGCGGCAGACTGGGCTATGTTCTGGCCGATCATGGCCAGGGCGAAGAGGGCCGGCGTGCGCGGCAGAAGGATGAGGCTCAGGGTGAAGGCCGCGCCTCCGGCCCCGACGGCGAGGTAGAGGAGCGTCCCTGGCGCGCGCCGCGCCAGCACCGCCACGCTCAAGCTGCCCAGAATCCCGGCGAGCGTGGCCGCCGCGCCGCCGATGACGCCGACGAACACCTCCGACGCGTGGTAGTCGCGCCCCAGGCCGCCCAGTGTGTTGGTGAGGGCGAACGAGGCGGCCGGCGCGGTGAACAGGAGCAGCAGCCGCAGCAGCGTCGGGCGCCGGGCTAGGCCGCCGATGTCGGCGAAGAAGCGCCCGAAGCTCTCGCGCGCCTGGCGCCGGCCGGGCCGATGCGCCGGCGTCACGACGTAGATCGCCAGCGGCAGAAGCAGCGGCGCGACAAGCGCCGCGGCGGCGAGGCCCGGGCTCGCGCCGCGCACGACCGGGATGGCGGCCATGGCGATGAGGCCGAAGCCGGCGGTATTGGCGACGACCATCCAGGCGCCGAGCCCCGCGTCCGCCTCCTTGTCCTCCAGGCTGCCGAACCAGCCGCCGATGGCGTTGGTGTTCACCTGGGCGAACAGCATCATCGAGGCCACCGCGACGGTCAGGACGCCGAGGTTGCCTACGTTGAGCAGGGCGGTCGCGGCGCTCGCCGCGCAGACGAGGGTGGAGAGCGCGGCATAGGCGCGGCGGCTCAGCCAGACGTCGAGCAGGGGCCCCAGCAAAAAGGCGCAGGTCGAGGCCAGGAGGCCGAGGCTGGTGATCCCGGCGATGCTCGTCTCGGGCACATGCCGCGCCGCAAGCAGTTGGGGAAGGGTGAGCAGGGCCAGGCCCCCGGCGACGCCGAGGGGCGCGTTGGCCATGCCCAGCAGCCAGACGGGCGGGAGTTTGCGCGGACGGGCGGGCGGCGAGGCCATGGGCGCGATCAGGCGCTTGGCCAGGGACGGAGGAGAACTGGAAACCGCCGCATCGATGCCCCTCCTAAAGTCCCTTTTCCTCGTGCCCGTGGCGCTCTACCACCCGCGAGGCCATCCAATCCATGGTCGCCAGGAGCACGCCGGAGACGACGAAGGTGAGGTGCACCGTCACCAGCCAGACGAGCTTGGTGCGATCAAGGGTCGAATCGGGCTCCAGTAGCTGCATGAACGCGCGCAACAGGGCGATGGCCGAAATGGCGACGATCGAGGCGATGACCTTCAGTTTCAGGCCGGAGAAATCCACCGTGCCCATCCAGTCGGGCCTGTCGCCCGCCCGGGCGGCCTCCATCTTGGAAACGAAATTCTCGTAGCCGGAGAAGGTGACCAGCAGGACGAGGTTGGCGGCCAGCGACAGATCGATCAGCGAGAGGGCGGCCAGAATGGCGTCCTCGGTCTTCATCGTCAGAATATGCGTGGCGGCCGTGAGGAGTTCGCGGACGAAGACGACGAGAAGGCCGATCAAGGCCGCGACGAGGCCGACGTAGAACGGGGCCAGCACCCAGCGCGAGGCGAACAGGCCGGTCTCCAGCCAGCGCTCGACCGCATTCTTTCGCGTCCGCTCGCGGCTCTCGCCGCTAACCGTCACCATCTGGCTCCTCCTCGGCCCAAGCCTTGATCAGTTGATGCGCGATGGCCAGGGCGGCCGGCGCCTTGGCGTCCGCGAGCTGGCCGGCGATCAGCGCGCGGGCCTCGCCGCGCGTGAACCAGCGCACCTCGTCGATCTCGATCTGGTCGGCGACCGCCTCGCCTTCCCCCACTTCGGCGATCAGGCCGATCATCAGGGTCGAGGGATAGGGCCACGGTTGAGTGGAATGGTAGCGCACACGCATCGCGCGCAGGGCCGCTTCCTCGAAAAGTTCGCGCGCGCAGGCCTCCTCGATGGATTCGCCGGGCTCCAGGAAGCCGGCCAGGGCGGAATACATGCCGTCGGGCCATGCCGCCTGGCGCCCGAGCAGGCAGGTCTCGCCCCTGACCGCCAGCATGATCACCACCGGATCGGTGCGGGGGAAATGCTGGGCGCGGCAGGCCGGACAGACGCGCTTCCAGCCCCCGTCGGCGATCTCGGCGATCTCGCCGCAGGCGGCGCAGTGCCGGTGCTTGCGGCGCCATTCGAACATCGACTTGGCGGTGGCCGCGATGGCCGCCTCGCTTGCCCTGAGGGCCGGAGCGATGGCCCGCAAATCCTCGAAGCGGCCAAGACCCTCCAGCGGCCCGTCGGCGGGATCGGCCCCACCCTCCAGATCCACGGCGAAGATCGCCACTTCCTTCCACAAGCCCAGAAAGAGCAGGTGTTCGGGCGATCCCGCCAGGGTGCGCGCCATGCCGGCGGCGAGCCAAGCGATCTGGACGCCGTCCGCCTTGGGGTCCTCGCTCTCGGCGCCCCCCTTGGCGTCCTCGACCAGCGGCCGGCCGTTCCACACGGCGAGCGCCAGGGAATCGGGCGCGGCCAGCTTCTCCGCCAGCCAGTCTGGATCGGCGCGCCGGTAGCTGGCGCGGTCCAGGGGATTGCCGGCGAAGGCGTTGGTGAAGGCGTCAAGAGGCATGTCCGGTCTTCTTACCGCGCCGGCCGCGTCACGTCATGTGCGGACGTCGGGTCCGTGCGTCACCCCCGCGCTTGCACCTATCCTCCGGCCACGCGATATAGGACGCGGAGATCGGCGATGGGCGGAGGCCTCGCCAACCCGGTCAGGTCCGGAAGGAAGCAGCCGTAACGGGATTTACTCCGGGTCGTTGCCGGTCTCCACCGCCTTTTTCAGGCCCCTCGGAGGCTGATGACCGTTCAGGATATCACACCCGACACGCGGCCGCCGCGGCGCGCCGAAGCGACCAGCGAGATGTTCGACGCCCCGCTCGCCACGGGGTCCGCCGCGCCGGCGCCCTACACCGTCCTGGCGCGCAAGTACCGGCCTCAGAGCTTCGACGACCTGATCGGCCAGGAGGCCATGGTCAAGACGCTGAGGAACGCCTTCGCCAGCGGACGCATCGCTCACGCCTTCATGCTCACCGGGGTGCGGGGGGTCGGGAAGACCACCACGGCGCGGCTGCTGGCGCGCGCGCTCAATTATGAGAGCGACGCCGTCCATCAGCCCAGCTTCACCGACCTCGCCGTGGAAGGCCGTCACTGCCGGGCGATCATCGAGGGCCGGCATCTCGACGTTCTGGAGCTCGACGCGGCCAGCCGCACCAAGGCCGACGAGATGCGCGAGTTGCTGGACGGCGTGCGCTACGCGCCCGCCGAGGCGCGCTACAAGGTCTATGTCATCGATGAAGTTCACATGCTCTCGACGACGGCGTTCAATGTGCTTCTGAAGACCCTCGAGGAGCCGCCGCCGCACGCCAAGTTCATCTTCGCCACCACCGAGATCCGCAAGGTGCCGGTGACCATCCTGTCGCGCTGCCAGCGCTTCGACCTGCGCCGGGTCGAGCCGGAGGCGATCGTCGGCAATCTGGCGGCCATCGCGCGGGCGGAGGGGGCGACGATCGAGGCCGAGGCCCTGACTCTGATCGCCCGGGCCGCCGAGGGCTCGGTGCGCGACGCCCAGTCGCTGCTCGACCAGGCCATGGTGCAGGCGCGGGAAGGCCAGAGCGTGGACGCCGCGATGGTGCGCGACATGCTGGGCCTGGCCGACCGCGCCCAGACCATCGATCTGTTCGAAAAGGCCGTGCATGGCGAGGCGGGGCCGGCCATCGAGGCCTTCCGCGCCCTCTACGGCTTCGGCGCCGATCCGACGACGGTGATGCTGGACCTGCTGGAGCATTGTCACGGCGCGTCGGTGGCCAAGACCCTGGGGCCCGAGGTTCTCGGCCTGCCCAGGGAACAGGCCGCTCATTTGGCCGCCCTCGGCGCGGCGCTGTCGGCTGGCGCCCTGGCCCGATTGTGGCAGATGCTGCTCAAGGCCCACGACGAGGTGCGCCGCGCCCCCGATCCGGCCGCCGCGGTGGAAATGACCCTTATCCGCCTCGCCTACGCCGCCGATCTACCGGGACCGGAGGAGGCGTTGAAGGCCCTGCGGGGGGGCGACGTCGCCGGCCCCGTCGGGCGCGGTCCGGGATTGTCGGGCGGCGGCGGCATGACGGCGCGCGCGCCGCTGGCCCATGGCGCGCCCAGGTCCTCGCCGGCCTTGGCCAATCCGCAATCCTTTGAGGACGTCGTTCGGCTGATCGACGAGCGGCGCGACATCGGCCTTAAATTGGACGTCGAGAAATACTTTCGCCCTATCAGCTTTCGGACCGGCGCGCTGGTCTTTGAAGCGGCCCCCGGCGCGCCCTCGACCCTCGCCCAGCGGCTGGTCGCCAGACTGAAGGAGTGGACCGGCCAACCGTGGCTGGTGGCGGCCGAAGGCGGCGGCGGGGGGGAGACGCTGCTGGAGCGGCAGACCCGGGCCCGCGCGGCCGCCCTCGCCGACGCCCTGGCTGAACCGTTCGTGCAAGCGGTGATGGACGCTTTTCCCGGAACCCAGATCGTCGATGTGCGGCAGATGGCGGTTCCCGACATCGCCGTCGCCGATCCTTCCGAAGTCGAAGAGGACTAAGGCCGTGAACGACCTGGGAGCGCTGATGAAACAGGCGCAGGCCATGCAGGAGAAACTGCAGGCCGCGCAGGGACGGTTGGCTGGCAGCGAAGTGGAGGGCGCCGCCGGCGGGGGCCTGGTGCGTCTGACCCTGAAGGGGACCGGAGCGCTGTCGCGTCTTTCCATCGACGGAAGTCTGCTCAGCCCCGACGAGGGCGAAATCGTCGCCGACCTGATCGTCGCCGCCCACGCCGACGCCAAGAAGAAGCTCGACGCGGCGCAGAACGAGATCATGCGAGAGGTCGCCGGCCCGCTCGCCGGCCTGCCCGGCATGCCGAGTTTCTGAAAATGAGGAGCACCCCGCGCGTCCCTTCTCCCCCTGCGGGAGAAGGTGGCCCCCAAAGGGGGCCGGATGAGGGGTCGCGCGGGCCTCGCCGTGGGCGTCGCCGATGGGCGGCGCGGTCGTGGAGAACCCCTCATCCGTCGCTTCGCGACACCTTCTCCCGCAAGGGGAGAAGGAATTATTTGTTCTGATGGCCGCCTCCATCGGACCGGAGATCGAGCGGCTGATCGCGCTGCTGGCCAAGCTGCCGGGCCTCGGGCCGCGTTCGGCCAGGCGCGCGACGCTTATGCTGCTGAAAAAGCGCGAACAACTTTTGGGCCCGCTGAGCGCCGCGCTGGCCGAGGCGGCGGCGCGGGTGAAAACCTGCCAGGCGTGCGGCGCGCTGGACACCCGCGACCCCTGCGCCATCTGCGCCGACCCCGGCCGCGACCGAAGTCTCCTGTGCGTCGTCGAGGACGTCGGCGCTCTTTGGGCCATGGAGAGGGCGGGCGCCTTTCGCGGTTGCTACCACGTGTTGGGCGGGCTGCTGTCGGCCCTGGACGGCGTCGGTCCGGCCGCCCTGGGAATCGACGCCCTGGGCCGCCGCGCCGCCGAGCATGAGGTTCGCGAAGTGATCCTCGCCCTTCCGGCCACCGTGGATGGCCAGACCACCGCCCACTATCTCGCCGATCGTCTGGTCGGCGGGGACGTCGCCGTCACCATGCTGGCCAGGGGCGTGCCGGTGGGCGGCGAACTGGACTGGCTCGACGACGGCACCATCGCCCAGGCCGTGCGCGCCCGCCGGCCGGCGGGCGCCTGAGGAGGCGCGGGCGCCATGGAGATTTTTCCGGTCATCCTGTGCGGCGGCGCGGGTGCGCGGCTGTGGCCGGTCTCCACGGCGGCGCTGCCCAAGCCGTTCATCCCGTTGATGGACTCGCGTTCGCTGCTTCAGCACACCGCCCTGCGGCTGACCGGACTAGCCGGCGCTCGCGCCCCCGTTGTGGTGGTCGGCGCGCGCCATGCGGCGCTGGCGCGACGCCAGTTGGCGGAGGTCGGCGTCGAGGTCTTCATCATCGCCGAACCGGAAGGCCGCGACTCGGGGCCCGCCCTCACGGCGGCGGCCCGGTGGATCGCCAGAACCGACCCACGCGCGCTGGTGCTCGCGGCCGCCTCCGACCACCATATCCCCGACGCCGACGCCTTCCGCGCCTCGGTGGTGGCGGCCGCCGCCGCCGCGGAACAAGGCTATATTGTCACCTTCGGCATGAAGCCGAATTTTCCCGCCTCGGCCTACGGCTATATTCGCCCCGGCGACGCCCTGGACGGCGGCGCGGCCGGCCGGCGCGTGAGCGCATTCGTCGAAAAGCCCGACGCGGCCCAGGCCGAGGCGTGTCTCGCCGCCGGCTATCTGTGGAACAGCGGCAATTTTGTGTTTCGCGCCGATCGGCTGCTGGCTGACGTCGCCCTGCACGCCCCGGCCATGGACAAAGCCGTGAGCCGCGCCGTCGATGAGGGCGTGGCGGGCGAGGGATTGCTGGAGCTCGGCTCGGCGTTCGGCGGCGCGCCGGCGCTATCCATCGACGTCGCGGTGATGGAGAAGACGGCCAAAGCGGCCGTGCTGGAAATCGACCATGCCTGGTCCGATCTGGGATCGTGGGACGCGGTGTGGGCCGCGCTGGACCACGACGCGGCGGGCAACACCGTTCAGGCGCGCGCCGTGGTGGTGTCGAGCGAAGGTTGCTTCATTCGCGCCGACGCGGCGGCGCGGATCGTCGCGGTGGGTCTCAAGAAGATCGCCGTCGTGGTCCAGGGCGACCGGATTCTCGTCTGCGATCTGGCCGCCTCCGGGCAGGTCCTGAAGGACGCGGTGGAGCAACTCGGCGAGGCTTAGGCTCAAGGCTTCCCAAATTCTGGATCGCCGGCGCCAACGCCCAAGGCGCGCACGATCGCCACGACCTGAGCCTCCACGGGCTGGTCGATGTCAACGACGATGGGGTGCTCGTCCGGGCCCGGCGGCTCCAGAGCCGCGAACTGGCTGGCCAGCAGGCTGGGCGGCATGAAATGGTGTGTGCGCTTGGCCAGGCGGTCGGCGATCAAGGCCCGCGATCCCTTCAGATAGACGATTCGCACCTGGGGACGGCCCTCCGTGAGGCGGTCGCGGTAGGCGCGCTTGAGAGCCGAGCAGGTGACGACGCCAGGTTGGCCGGCGGCGGCCTGGCCGTCGATCCAGGCGGCGATGGCCGCCAGCCAGGGGGCGCGGTCGGCGTCGGTCAAGGGGACGCCCGCCTTCATCTTGGCGATGTTGGCGGGGGGATGGAAGCCGTCGCCTTCCTCGAACGGCCAGCCGAGCCGCGCGGCCAGCGGCCGGGCCACCGTTGTCTTTCCGGATCCAGAGACCCCCATGATCACCGTGATCGGCGGCGCCATCAGGCGAGGGTTCGCCACTGACGGCCATCGCGCGCCAGCAGGGTGCGCGCTTCGGGCGGCCCGTCCGTGCCGGCGGCGTAGCCGTGGACCTCCCCGGCGGTCTTCCAGGCGTCCAGGAAGGGCATGACGGCGCGCCAGGCGTTTTCGATGTCGTCGGCCCGCTTGAAGAGGGTCTGATCGCCGATCAGGCAGTCGTAGATCAGCGTCTCATAGCCGGTGGCCGGCTTGTGCTGGAACCAGTCGGCGTAGCTGAAGTCCATCTTGACGTCGGTGAGGCAAACGTCCGGCCCCGGCCGCTTGGCGTCGAACAGCAGGGACAGGCCCTCGTTCGGCTGGATGCGCAGCAGAAGGACGTTGGGTGTGGACCTGCCTTCGGCGACGTCCTGAAACAGGGTCTTGGGCGCCGCCTTGAACTGGATGGCGATCTGCGTGTCATGGGCGCTCATCGCCTTGCCGGTGCGCAGATAGAAGGGCACGCCGGCCCAGCGCCAGTTATCGATGGTCAGTTTCAGCGCAATGAAGGTCTCGGTCCGGCTGCGAGGATCGACTTTGGGCGCGTCGCGGTAGGCGGCCATCTTTCGGCCAGCCACCGTGCCGGCCCGATACTGTCCGCGCACGGAATCGGCCAGCGCCTGGGTGGGGGTCTGGTGACGGATCGCCTCGATCACCCGTCCCTTTTCGGTCCGAACGGCTTCGGCGTCGAACGAGTTGGGCGGCTCCATGGCGATCATGGTCAGGAGCTGAAAAAGATGATTGGGCACCATGTCACGCAGCGCCCCGGTCTTGTCGTAGAAGGCTCCACGGTCCTCGACGCCCACGGTCTCGGCGGCGGTGATCTGAATGCTGTCGATATGCTGACGGTTCCACAGCGGTTCGAAGACGCCATTGCCGAATCGCGTGACCATGATGTTGCGGACGGTTTCCTTGCCGAGGAAATGGTCGATCCGATAAATCTGTTTTTCGTCCAGGCATTTGGTGACCCGGCGGTTCAGGGCCTTGGCCGAAGCGAGATCGTCGCCGAACGGCTTTTCGATCACCACCCTGCGAAAGGTGCCGCGCGGCGCGCGGGTGAGCCCGGCCTTGTGCAGCTTTTCGACGATGTCGCCGAAGAAGCGGGGGGCGACGGCCAGATAGAACAGCACATCGCCACCGCCCGTCCCGCCCAGCGTCTCGAGCCGTTTGCCCAGAGCGGCGTAGCTGGCGTCGTCCTCGAAGTCGCCGACCTGGTAGAACATCCGGTCGGCCAGCCAGTCCCAGGCCTTGGCGTCGATCTTGGCCAGACCGAACTCGCTCAGCGGGTTGGTGGCGAGGTCCTTGAGGAAATCGCCCAGGTCCTTGCGAAACTGTCCGTCGTCGCCGGGGGAATGATCGACGCCGAGGATCCTGAAATCCTTGGCCAGCAGTCCGGCATCGGAGAGATTGTAGAGGGCCGGAATCAGCAGGCGCTTGGCCAGATCGCCGCCCGCCCCGAAAATGACCATGGTGCAAGCCGGCGCCGGCGGCGCCTTGGAGGGAGGTTGCTTGGCCATCGGCTAGGCCTTGGCCCTTTCCTCGACATGTCCGCCGAAACCGAAGCGCATGGCCGACAGCAGCTTCTCGCCGAAGGTGTGGCTCTCGCGGGAGCGGAAGCGGGCGTAGAGGGCGGCGGTCAGCACATTGGCCGGAACCGCCTCCTCGATGGCCGCATCGACCGTCCAGCGCCCCTCGCCACTGTCCTCCACCTGGCCGGTGAAGGCCTTGAGCTTGGCGTCGCCGGCCAGGGCCGAGGCCGTGAGGTCGAGCAGCCAGGAGGAGATGACGCTGCCCCGGCGCCAGACCTCGGCGATGTCGGTGAGGTCCAGATCGAACCGCTCGGACCTTGCCAAGGCCTTGCCGCCCTTGCCCTGGAGGATATCGAAGCCCTCGGCGTAGGCCTGCATCAGGCCATACTCGATGCCGTTGTGGACCATCTTGACGAAGTGGCCGGCGCCGGCCGGGCCAGCGTGGATATAGCCGTGTTCGGCCCGTGGATCGGCGCCTTTGCGCCGTTTGGTGCGGGGGATGGCCCCCAGGCCGGGGGCGAGGGTCTTGAAGATCGGATCGAGCCGATCGACGACCGACGCCTTGCCGCCGATCATCATGCAATAGCCGCGTTCGAGACCCCAGACGCCGCCCGAAGTTCCGACATCCACATAGTTCAGACCCTTGGACTTCAGCGTTTTGGCGCGCCGGATATCGTCGCGATAGAAGGTGTTGCCGCCGTCGATGACGGTGTCGCCGGCCGCGAGCGCGCCGGCGAGTTCGGCGATGGTGTCCTCGGTGGGCGCGCCGGCCGGCAGCATGACCCAAACGGCGCGCGGCGCTTTGAGCTTGGCGATCAGATCCTGGTAGTCCGCGGCGCCGGTCGCGCCTTCCTTGGCGAGCCCCGCCACGGCCTTCTCGTCACGGTCCCAGACCACGCATTTGTGGCCGCCCTTCATCAGGCGACGGGCGATGTTGGCCCCCATCCGACCCAGTCCGATGATGCCGAGCTGCATGATTGAAAAAGACTCCAGTGTGGGATCAGGCGAACGCGTGTTCGAGCGCGTCGGCGAGGCGGCGCAGGCCACCTTCCACGTCGGCGCCCAGGTCGATGCGCAGCAGCCGCCGGCCGCGTTCGGCGAGAACCTCGAAATCGCCCCGCGCCTCGGCCGCCTCGACGACGCCAAACGTCATCTTGCGGCCCGGAACGTCGATTTCGCGCGCCGGCCTATGGGTGATCTGGATGAAGACCCCGCTGTTTGGACCGCCTTTGTACGCTTGGCCGGTGGAGTGGAGGAAGCGGGGGCCGAAGCCGAGCACCGTGGCGACCTTGCGGTGGTCGCGGACGCGCTTGCGGATGGCTTGCAGGGCGGCGATGTGGTCAGGGTTGCGATCGAGATAGGCCAGCAGGCCGATGTAGTCGCCGGGCCCCGCGCGCCGAAGTTGGGCGCGCAGCCACGCCTCGAGCGTCCGGACGCCGGCCGCCTTGTCCAGGGCCTCGGCGTTGGCGTCGTCGGCATAGACGGCCAAGCCGCCCGCCTCGAACACCGGCGATTCCGGCGCGAGCGCGCCGCTTTCCTCGTAGGCCTGCGTCAGCGCCCGCGTCTTGACCTTGCTGGCTTCCACGTCCGGCTGATCGAAGGGGTCGATGCCGATCACCGCCCCGGCCACCGCCACGGCGATCTCCCAGCGAAAGAATTCCTGGAATAGCATCTCGCGGCTGGCGAGGGTGATGCGGACGACCGGCTGGTCGGCTTCCTCGAGATCGCGCACCGCTTGGTCACGAACAACGTCGTCGTGGCCATCGAGGCGCAGGTAGGCGAACACCCGATCGGAACCATAGTCGGCGGCCTTGCCCAGCGGCTCGGCGTCGATCGGGATGAGCCCCTTGCCTTGCTTGCCGGTCGATTCGGCCAGGAGTTGTTCCAGCCAGGCGCCGATATCGCCGATCGCTTCCGACGCGATCAAGGTCACCTTGTCCCGGCCGGCCTTGGCCGCGGTCCCCAGCAGGGCGCCTAGGACGAATCCCGGATTGGCCGCGGGAGGGGCGCTGGCGCCGCAGGCGCGCGCCATGGTCGCCACGGTGTCGAAAATCGCCCGTATATCGAGGCCGACGACCGCCGCCGGAACCATGCCGAAATTGGAGAGGACGGAATAGCGTCCGCCGATGGCCGGATCGCCATGGTAGACGTGGGCGAAACCGTCGCGGCGGGCGGTTTCCTCCAGCTTGGAGCCCGGATCGGTGACGGCGATGAACCGCGCGGCCGCCTTGCCCGCGCCGAGGGCGCGCTCGGCCACCGCGAAGAAATAGCGGTGCAATATGTCCGGCTCCAGGGTCGATCCGGACTTGCTCGAAACGATGAAGAGGGTGTTGGCCGGATCGATCATCGCCTGATAGCGGGCGATCTGGGCCGGGTCGGTGGAATCGAGCACCAGCAGCTCGGGAAAACCGGGCTCATGGCCGAACGTCTTGGCGAGCACTTCGGGGCCCAGGCTTGATCCGCCCATGCCCAGCAGCAGGACGTGGGCATAGCCGGCCGCCCGCACGTCTTCGCGCAGGCCTTCGAGGGCGGCGAAATCGACGGCGTCGCCGCTCGCCGCCGCCAGCCAGCCGAGCCATTTCGACTCATCGTGGCCCGTCCACAGCGAAGCGTCCGCGGCCCACAGGCGCCGCGTCCAGCCTTCGGTGGCGGCGCGCTTGAGGGTCGCCTTCACGTCATCGTCCAGGCCGGCCGGGGACTTGATGGATTGGGCGTTGAGCTTCTCGCCCAGTATCTTGACCCGCTTGCCCGCCACCGCGCCCAGTAGATCGTCGAAAGCCTCGGCGAACTTGGCCACGCCATCGACAACCAGGGTGTCGGTCACGCCGTTCAGGTCCAGGCCCAGCCGGTCGGCGCCCTCTAGCACGGCGCGCGCCGCCTCCAGGCCCTCGGCGAGCCTCGGGCGCACCTGCCCATGGTCGCGGAAGGCGTCCATGGTCTTGGGCGGCATGGTGTTGACGGTGTCGCGGCCGATCAGGGTCTCGACGTAGAGAACGTCGGAATAGGCCGGGTCCTTGGTCCCGGTCGAGGCCCACAGCAGCCGCTGCGGCGCCGCGCCCGCCGCCGCGAGCGCCGTCCAGCGTGGAGAGGCGATGAGTTCCAGATAGCGCTGATAGGCCAGTTTGGCGTTGGCGATGGCGATTTTGCCGCGCAAGCATTTCAGGGTCTCGGCCGTCTCCCCTGTCGCGGTCTTCAGGCGCTCGTCTATCTTGCTGTCGATCATGCCGTCGATGCGGCTGACGAAAACACTGGCGACGCCGTGGACCTTCGACACATCCCCGCCGGCGCCCTTCAGCGCCTCGAGGCCGCTCGTGTGGGCGTCGGCGACCGCCAGATAGGGGTCGATGCCGAAGAGCAGGGTGACATTGACGTTGATCCCCTCGCCGATCAGGGCGCGGATGGCGGGTACGCCCGGCCCCGTCCCGGGCACCTTGATCATCACATTGGGCCGATCGACCGTGCGCCACAGGCGCCGCGCCTCGGCGATCGTCGCCTCGGTGTCCATGGCAAGGTAGGGCGAGACCTCCAGGCTCACATAGCCGTCGGCCCGCTCGAGGGAATCGTAGAGGGGGCGGAACTGGTCGGCGGCGTCCTGGATATCGGCGATGGCCAGATGCTCATAGAGCTCGCCCACCTGAGCGTCGTCCGTCTCGATCAGGCTTTTGAGGCGCGCGTCGTAGGCGTCCCCCTCGCCGATCGCCTTTTCGAAGATCGACGGGTTGGAAGTCAGACCCTTGAGGCCGTCCTGGTCGATCAGGCGTTTGAGTTCGCCGTCGTCGAGAATCTTGCGGTGCAGATAGTCCAGCCAAACCGCCTGACCGGCCTCGCCCAGGGCGCATAGCGGGTTGGTCATCGGCCGGCCCGTTCGAGCTGCTTGAGCGCCGCCTCGTGGACGTGCTCGGCGGTGAAACCGAAGTGCTTCATCAGGTCGGCGATGGGGGCCGAGGCGCCGAAGCCGCGCATGGCGATGATCTCGCCCGTCGGACCGGCGTATCGGTCCCAGCCGAGCGGCGCGGCCGCTTCCACCGTCACCCGGGCGGTGATCGACGGCGGCAGGACCTTGTCGCGGTAGGCCTTCTCCTGCGCCTCGAAGAGCTCCCAGCACGGCAGGGAGACCACGCGCGCCCCGACGCCGTCGGCGGCCAGGGTCTCGCGCGCCGCCATGCATAGGGAAACCTCCGCGCCGGTGGCGATCAGGATCACCTGGGGCGTTTCGTCCCGGCTATCGGCCAGGACATAGCCGCCTCGCGCGACGCCGGCCGCCGGGGCGTACTTGGCGCGGTCCAAGGTGGGCATGGCCTGGCGCGACAGGATGAGACAGGCCGGCTTTTCGGTCTGGGCGAGAATGACCCGCCACGCCTCGGCCGTCTCGTTGGCGTCGGCGGGTCGCAGGACCAGCATCTGGGGAATGGCGCGCAAGGCGGCGAGTTGTTCGATGGGCTGGTGGGTGGGGCCATCCTGGCCCAGCCCGATGGAATCGTGGCTGAACACGAAAACCACCGGCAGCTGCATCAGCGCCGCCAGGCGGGTGGGCGGGCGCATATAGTCGCTGAAGATCAGGAAGGTGCCGGTGTAGGGGCGCAGCTTGGAGACCGCCAGGCCGTTGGCGATCGAGCCCATGACGTGCTCGCGCACCCCGAAGTGCAGATTGCGCCCGCCGTATTCGCGCGGCTCGAAATCCCCCGCCCCGTTGAACTCGAGTCGCGTCTTGGTGGAGGGCGACAAATCCGCCGAGCCGCCGATCAGCCACGGCAGTCGGCGGGCGATGGCGTTCAGCACCTTGCCGGAGGCTTCGCGGGTGGCCATGCCCTTGGCGTCCGGCGCAAAGGTGGGGATATCGCCGTCCCAACCCTTGGGGAGCTTGCCGGCCCACATGGTGTCGAGTTCGTCGGCCAGATCGCCGTGTGCGCCGCGGTATGTCTTGAACGCCGCGTCCCAGGCCGCCCGCGCGTTGCCACCCCGCCCGCGCAGACTGGCGGTCAGGTGTTCGCGCACCCCGTGGGGAACCAGGAATTGCGCGTCGGGCGGCCAGCCGTAGGCCTCCTTGGTGAGCTTGACCTCATCGTCGCCCAGCGGATCGCTGTGCGCCTTGGAGGTGCCCTGCTTGTGCGGCGAGCCATAGCCGATGACGCTCTTGACCACGATGAGGGTCGGCCGGTCGTCGGTGGCCTGGAAACTCTCGATGGCCCGCGCCAGGGCCTCGCAGTCGTTGGCGTCGTCCACCTGATGGGTCGCCCAGCCGTAAGCGCGGAAGCGTTCGGCCACGTCCTCGTTGAAGGCGAGTTCGGTGTGGCCCTCGATGGTCACCGTATTGTCGTCGTAGATCCAGCACAGGTTGGAGAGCCGCAGATGGCCGGCCATCGACGCCGCCTCGCTGGCCACCCCCTCCATTAGGTCGCCGTCGCTGCACAGGGCATAGACATTGTAGTCGAAGAGTGTCGCGCCCGGTTTGTTGAACCGCGCCGCCAGCCACCGCTGCGCCATCGCCATGCCGACGCTGTTGCCGGCCCCCTGGCCCAGCGGCCCGGTGGTGACCTCGACCCCGGTAGTGTGGCCGTATTCCGGATGGCCCGGACAGCGGCTGCCGAGCTCGCGGAAGGTTTCGATGTCGTGCAGGCTGACCGCCTGGGCGTCGGTCACCTTGCCGTGCTTGTCCAGCCGCCTCACGCCAGCCAGATACAGAAGGGCGTAGAGCAGCATGCAGCCGTGGCCGGCCGACAGCACGAACCGGTCGCGGTTCGGCCAGGACGGATCGTCCGGATCGTAGTTGAGAAACCGATTCCACAGGGTGTAGCCCACCGGCGCCATGGCCATCGGCGCCCCGGCGTGTCCCGACTGGGCCTTCTCCACCGCGTCGATCGTCAGTGTGCGGATGGTGTCAATGGCGAGTTGGTCGAGGGTTTTTTCCTTCGGCATCGACCTGGATTCTGGGGCCCTCTCCGCCACGGGAGCTTCAGCCTGCGCCGTCATGATAGGTCTGCTCCGTCTCTGCTGCCACGGTGACGCTTGGAATAACCCCGCGAGAGGGGCGCGCGCAATGCGCGAGATCGCAGACGCCTGGCCGCGAGGGAGCAACGGACGGCGCGGCGGCGGGTTCCCCCTCAGCGGCGCGCCATGCCCGCGCGTAGAGCCTGGTTGATGCGGGACTGCCATCCCGGGCCGCCGGTTCGAAAATGGGCCACGATGTCGGCGTCGAGCCGGATCGTCGTCGAAATCTTCGGACGGGCGCTCTTCGGCCGACCGCGCGTCACCGGCGTCGCGTCAACTATCCTCCGCCATTCCGGCGCCGAAAGATCCGGGGCCTCGTCGCCGTCCGCGCAGTCTTGGTTCATAGGCTGCCTGCTCGCGTTCGTTTCCTTTCTCATGCCGACGTCATCGCGGTCTGTCACCGCCTCGGACCCAAGGGTCAAGGGTATTCCCGAGCGGCGTGAACGACCCTCACAATTTCGATGGCGTCGGCGAGCACGCGATAGACCACGATGTAGTTCGGGTGCGCCACGATCTCGCGAGTCCCCGGGACTCTACCGGCGCGAAAGAGGTAAGGATGCTGTGAGAGTGGGAGAACGCACGACTCTATGCGATCCCTCATCGCCTCGGCGGCGGCCGGATTGAAGCGAGCGATATATTCGGCGATGACGTCCAGGTCGTCCAGCGCCGACGCGCGCCATTGGATCGGCAGCATCAGGCGGGTTTTTGTCCGCGTCCGGCTGCCTTTATCGTCGCCCGGACGCGCGCCATGGCTTCATCGTGTGGAACGCTCGGACGAGTATCGTCGAGACTGGCCCGGACCTTGGCGCGAAACCAAAGATCATGACTGCTCGCCGCCTCTTCGGTGGCAAATTCCGAAACGATCGGGTCGAGCGCCTCTGTCTTCACGGCAATCACCTTGCGCTCAGGTTTGTGGCGAACGCTAGAGGATACATAGCGCCGACCGCGCCGCGCCGCCAGCCGCTCCTCAATGCGCCTCGTCCCAGTTCGCCGCCGCTCGCGCCTCGACAACCAGCGGCACCGTGAAGGCGACCGCCGGCTCGGCGGCGCGTTCCATGACGGAGCGGGCGAGGGCGCACAGCGCGTCCGCCTCGGCCTCGGGCGCCTCGAAGACCAGTTCGTCGTGGACCTGCAGCAGCATGCGGGCCGAAAGGCCGGCGTCCTTTAGCGCCGCGGGCATGCGGATCATGGCGCGGCGCATGACGTCGGCGGCCGCCCCCTGGATGGGGGCGTTGATGGCGGCGCGCTCGGCGAACTGGCGCTCGGCCACCGACTTGGAGCGGATCATCGGGATGTTCACCCGCCGGCCGAACACGGTGGTGACGAACCCCTGTTCGCGCACCAAAGCCCGCGTGACGTCCATATAGGCGCGGATGCCGGGGAAGCGCTCGAAATAGGTCTTGATGTAGGCTCCGGCCTCCTCCTGCGGGATGCCGAGCTGGTTGGAAAGGCCGAAGGCTGAGATGCCATAGACGATGCCGAAGTTGATCGCCTTGGCGCGGCGGCGGGTCTCGGCCGGCATGCCCTCGATCGGCGCGCCGAACATCTCCGAGGCGGTCATGGCGTGGATGTCCTGCCCCTCGCGAAAGGCGCGCTTCAACTGAGCGATGTCGCCGATGTGGGCCAAGAGGCGCAGCTCGATCTGGCTGTAGTCGGCGCTGATCAGCAGTTGGCCGGGCTCGGCGATGAAGGCGGCGCGAATCTTGCGGCCTTCCTCGGTGCGGATCGGAATGTTCTGCAGGTTGGGATCGGAGGAGGAGAGGCGGCCGGTGGTGGTGGAGGCCAGGGCGTAGGAGGTGTGGACACGGCCCGTCCGCTTGCTCACCGCCGCGGCCAGGGCCTCGGTGTAGGTGCCCCGGAGCTTGGAGAGCTGGCGCCAGTCCAGCAGGACGCGCGGCAGTTCATGGCCCTGGGCGGCGAGGTTTTCCAGCACCCCGGAGTCGGTGCTCCACACCCCGGTGGCGGTCTTCTTGCCGCCGGCCAGGCCCATTTCGGCGTAGAGCACGTCGCCGATCTGCTTGGGGCTGCCGAGGTTGAACGGCCGCCCGGCCAGCGCCTGGGCCTGCGCCTCGAACTCGGCCATGCGCAGGGAGAAGTCGTGGGAGAGATGGTGCAGACGGTCCGGATCGACGCGGACGCCGTGGCACTCCATCGTCGCCAGCACCGGCGGCATGGGCCGCTCGAGAGTCTCATAGACGGTGAGCAGGCCTTCACGGGCTAGGCGCGGGCGCAGATGCTGGTAGAGCCTTAAGGTGACGTCGGCGTCCTCGGCGGCGTAGCAGGTGGCCGGGTCCAAGGCGACGTGCTTGAAACTCTTCTGCGCCTTGCCGATCCCGGCCACCTGTTTGAAGCTGATCGGCTGGTGGCCGAGCCATAGGGCGGAAAGCTCGTCCATGCCGTGGTTGTGCAGGCCGGCCTCCAGCACATAGGAGATCAGCATGGTGTCCTCGATGGGCGCCACGGCGATGCCGTAACGGGACAGGACGGCGAGGTCGTATTTGGCGTTCTGGGCGATCTTCAGAACCGAGGGGTCCTCCAGAAGCGGCCTCAAGCGGTCGATGGCATCCCGCAGCGGGATCTGGTCAAGCGCCGCGGTCGTCTCCAGGGCCAGGCCGTCAGCCTCGCAATGGCCGACCGGGATGTAGCAGGCCTCGCCCGGCGCCACGGCCAGGGACACGCCGCACAGATTGGCGTTGGCCGAGGAGAGGGCGTCGGTCTCGGTGTCGAAGGCGACCGTGCCGATCTCGCGCGCCTTGGCGATCCAGGCGTCGAGCGTGGCCAAGTCACGCACACAGACATAGGCGGTGGTGTCGATGGGGGCGTGGAGCGGCGCCGAGGGGGCGGGGGCCGGCTCGGGCTTGATCCCCGCCGCCTCGCCCACCCGCCGGGCCAGGGTGCGGAACTCCATGGCCTCCAGAAAGGCGGCCAGGGTCGCCGGCTCGGGCGCCTCCACGGCCAGGGTGTCCAGGGCCGCCGGCAGCGGCGTCTCGCAATCGAGCGTCACCAGCTGGCGCGACAGGCGAATCTGGTCGGCGAAATCGATCAGGGTCGCCCGGCGCTTGTTCTGCTTGATCTCCCCGGCCCGGGCGAGCAGCGTATCGAGGTCGCCGTATTCGCCGATCAGGGCCGAGGCGGTCTTGATGCCGATGCCGGGGGCGCCCGGAACATTGTCCACCGAATCGCCGCACAGGGCCTGGACGTCCACCACCTTTTCCGGCGGCACGCCGAACTTCTCGATCACCTCGGGCACGCCGATGCGCAGGTTCTTCATGGTGTCGAGCATGGAGACGCGCTCGCCGACCAGCTGCATCAGGTCCTTGTCGGAGGAGACGATCACCACCTCGCCGCCGGCGTCGCGGACGTGACAGCAATAGGCGGCGATGAGGTCGTCGGCCTCGTAGCCGGGCAGCTCCAGGCACGGCACCCCGAACGCCCGCGTCGCCTCGCGCACCAGGGCGAACTGCGGAACCAGGTCCTCCGGAACGGGCGGGCGGTGCGCCTTGTAGGCGAGGTAGAGATCGTTGCGGAACGTCTTCTCGGAGTGGTCGAAGATCACCGCCAGATGGGTCGGCGCGTCCGGCGCCGCCTTCATGTCCACCAGCAGCTTCCACAGCATGTTGCAGAAGCCCTGCACCGCGCCCACCGGCAGGCCGTCCGACTTGCGGGTCAGCGGCGGCAGGGCGTGATAGGCGCGGAAGATGAATCCCGAACCGTCCACCAGGTAGAGCCGTACGTTCGGCCCGTCTTGGGTGGGAGCGCGGGGGATTTCGTCCAACGTCTCAGGGAGGGCGGCGGGCGGGTCGGCCAGGGCGTCGGTCATGCCGCCTTAGATAGCCTTCCCTCCCCGTCATGGGGAGGGAGGTTGTTCACCCGTCAGCTTGGCCGGGTGTCAGGATGGCGCTGGCCCTGGATGTGCTGGAAGCCGGGGGCGGCGCGGCGGCGGAAGTGGCGGGCGTCGTCGCGGCGGAACGGGTGATCGTCGCGGTCGCGCCAATAGAAATAGCCGCCCCGCCAATAGCCGTCGTAGATCGGCCCATAGAAGCCGTCGTAGTAACCGTCATAGCCGACGGCGACCCGAACGCCAGGGCCACCGCCATAATAGCCCGGGCCGCCGGCGCATCCGGCCAGCAGGCCCGCCACCGCGAGGGCGGCCAAAATCACCTTGCCTTGCATGTCGCAATCCTTTGCGCGATGTCGTCCCCGCCACGCCAACGCTGAGCGGCGAAAAAGGATGCGAGAATCGCGGCCGCCCTAATGCCCGCCCGGCCCTTCGTAGACGCCCGGCGCCAGCAGCTCTTCCTCGTGGCCGGAGGCGCCGGCGGCCAGCACGAAGCGGCGGTCGCAGTAGCCGCATTCGACGAAGTCGGCCTCGCCCATTTCCAGCCACACCCTGGGGTGGCCGAGCGCGCCGCCGACCCCGTCGCAGGCGATGCGGCGCGAGCGGACGGTGACGACTTCGGGCGGCGCCGAGGCGACGGTGTCGGTCAGTTCGGCGTAGGTCGGTTCGGGCATGAGATGCGGGTCGGTCTTTTCCGGGCGCGGGCGCGCGCCTAGGTATGCGACCATCCAGCGCGCCGTCAACGCGGGCGTCGCGGCGACCAGGACCTCAATGACCCTCCCCGACCACGCCATCGAGGCCACCGGCCTTGTCAAGACCTATCCGGCCACCCGGACCACCCCGGCCATGGCGGCGCTCAAGGGCGTCGACCTCACTATTCCGCGCGGGTCCATCTTCGGCCTCCTGGGCCCCAACGGAGCGGGCAAATCGACTTTCATCAACATCCTCTCCGGCCTGACCAAAAAGACCGCCGGCAAGGTCGCCATCTGGGGCCGCGACATCGACGAGGCGCCGCGCGACGCCCGGGCCGCCATCGGGGTGGTCGGCCAGGAAATCGCCATGGACGTCTTCTTCACCCCCCGAGAATCCCTTGAGGTCCAGGCCGGCCTCTATGGCGTCCCCAGGCGCGAGCGGCGCACCGATGTGCTCCTCGCCGCCCTTGGCCTCACCGACAAGGCCGACGCCTATGTGCGCCAGCTTTCCGGCGGCATGAAGCGGCGGCTGATGGTCGCCAAGGCCATGGTCCACAATCCGCCGGTGCTGATCCTGGACGAGCCCACCGCCGGGGTGGACGTGGAGCTGCGCCGCCAGCTGTGGAGCTATGTCGTCTCCCTCAACCAGCTCGGCGTCACCGTGGTCCTCACCACCCACTATCTGGAGGAGGCCGAACAGCTCTGCGACACCATCGCCATTGTCAACCGCGGCCAGGTGGTGGCCTGCGAGCCGACCGCCCAGCTTCTGCGCCGTCTCGACAGCCGGACCGTGGTCGTCACTCCCGACGCGCCCCTCGCCACCACGCCTGACCTCGCCCCTTTCGAGGCGCGCCTGCGCCCGGGCGGCGATCTCGCCGTCACCTTCAAGACTCGCGAGGCCGGCGTCGAGCAGGTGATCGCCGCGGTCCGCGCCGCCGGCGTGCCGATCAAGGATCTGCGCACCGAGGATCCGGACCTGGAGGATGTCTTCGTCTCCCTGACCTACGCGGCGGCGGAAGGCGCGGTCGCGCCGTGAGGTTCGGATTTGCGCCGATCCCCCCCGATCGGCTAAACCCGCCGCCCGCTTCCGCACCCGTAGCTCAGCTGGATAGAGCGCTGCCCTCCGAAGGCAGAGGTCACAGGTTCGAATCCTGTCGGGTGCGCCACACCGACGCGACGGCTCTTGACGGGCGGCCGCTTTGGCCGCTCTCCTGCGAGCGGTCCGCGGGACCCACCAACGCAAGAGGCCATCGATGCCAGGAATTCAACCCCGCGCCGCCGCCTTCGGCCTGATCGCCGCCCTCCTCGCCGGCGCGGCGCTCGGCGCCGGACTTTCGGGGGCCGACGCGGCCAAGGCCCGGATGGCCCACATGAAGGCGCTCGGCGCGGCGGCCAAGGCCCTGGTCGAGCAGATGCGTTCGCCCGCGCCGGACAAGGCGGTGGTGAAGATCCAGGCGGCCAGGATCGCCGCCGCGGCGCAGGCCATTCCCACCTGGTTCCCGGTCGGCAGCGGCCGTGAATCGGGCGCCAAGACCCACGCCCTGCCGATCGTGTGGAGCGATCCGGCTGACTTCACCGCGGCGAGAAACAAGCTCGTCGCGGCCGCCGCCACGCTCGACGCCGCCGCCCAGGCGGGAGACCTGGCCGCCGTCCACGCCGCCCTGCACCCGGTCGGCGCCGCCTGCGACGGCTGCCACAAGAAGTTCAAGATGGCCGATAAGACCTGACCGAGGCCTCGGCGTGACGGGTTTATCGACGGACGAAGCGGCGGAGATCCGGGCGCCGGTGGTTAGCGTCTGGGACCTCCCCATCCGCCTCGTCCACTGGGCGATCGCCGCCCTCATCCCGTTCTCCTGGTGGACCGCCCACCACGACCATCTGCCCTGGCATCGGCTGAGCGGCTACGTCCTGCTCGGCCTGCTGGCCTTTCGCCTCATCTGGGGGTTCGCCGGATCGAGCACGGCCCGATTTTCGCGCTTTCTGCGCGGCCCGGTCGCCATCGGCGCGTATCTGCGCGGTCGCCTCCCCGCCGTCGTCGGCCACAATCCCCTGGGCGGCTGGAGCGTCGTGGCCATATTCGCCGCCCTGGCCTTGCAGATCGGCCTGGGCCTCTTCTCGATCGACGAGGACGGCTTCGAGGCCGGCCCGTTGTCCAAGTTCATCAGCTTCGATGCGTCCCGCGCCGTCGCCAGGATTCACCATCTCACCTTCTATGTCCTGCTGGCCCTGATCGCCGTGCATCTGGCCGCCGTAGCCCTTTACGCCGTGCGCGGACGAAACCTCACCGGCCCGATGATCACCGGCCGCACCCGTCTCGCGCCGGGTGTTCCGCCGCCCCGCATGGCTGGCGCGTGGCGCATCCTCCCCGCCGCCCTGGCCGCCGCCGCCCTGGCTTGGTTCGTGGCCCATGGGCTGAGGTTCTGAACGCGAAAACGCCCGGCCGACCCCGCGAGGGATCGACCGGGCGTGCTGCCTCGGGGCCGGTTCGGCGATGCGGCTTTCAGGCTCACCCCGCCGCCGCGTCCGCCCCGAGCTGGGCGAGATCGGCGTCGGTCTTCGGGTTCAACACGGAAAGCACGGTGTCCACCACGGCTTGGTCGGACGTGCTGACGCCGCTCTTGATCTGATTCCACAGCGCTTCGATCTGGGTGAGGTAGGCCGGCGCGGCGGTGATCAGGGCGAGGATGGCGGTGACGATGGGGTTCATGGGTGTTGCTCCTAATGGGTCGCGTCGAGTTGGGCGGCGAGGGCGAGAAGGTTGGCGGCGAGGGCCGGGAAGGTGGCGGCGTCCGTCGCGGCGTAGGCTTGCCGGGCGAGCGCGAGGTCGGCTTGCGCCTTGGGGACCAGGGCGGCGATGGTGGCGTCCTGGGCGGGCGTGGTGAGGTGAGCCTTGACGGCCACGTCGGCGGATAGAACGGCGGCGTCGAGCGTGCCTTCGGCGGCGATGAGGGCCTTGCCGGCGTCCAGATGGACCGACGCGGGCACGGGGCCGGTGAGGGTCGAACAGGCCCCGAGCATGGCGAGGGCGAGGGAGGCGAGTTTCATGGGTCAGGCTCCTTGGTTGGCGACGGGGGAAACGGCGGGGACGGGCGGCGCGGCGATGGCGGCCTTGAGGCGCTGGGTGCGCAGCCACGCCGAAGCGTAGGTCCACGCGCATGAGAAGACGAACAGGGCGCCAGAGACGCCCAGTTGGATCATCTGGTCCTCCTGGCTGGCCGCGATCACGCCGTGCGCGGCCAGGGCCACGGCGGCCATGGTGAGGGCCTTCTGGGCATAGTCATGGATCAGCGTCGTCAGGAACGGCGGCGCGGACGGGGGGGCGGGAAAGGGGGTGTCGGTCATCGGGTGGTCTCCTTTGGTTTTGAAAAGCGTTCGGGCGCCCGCCCGTCCACGGGCCGTCATCCCGGAAGGACGGCGAAGCCGGCCTATCCGCGACACAGGGGTCGCGCTCACGGCGGCACGGTTCGCTTACCGGGGCGCGGCAGATGTTGAATGCGGGGCGATGGACCCGGGACAAGTCGTGCTGACGCGCGTCTTTCCGGGATGACGGCGTTGGGGCGTGTTCTCGTTCGAGACCGCTCAGCCCGCCCGCGCTCCGTTCCGCATCATCGTCGCCAGGCGCGCGGCCCTGTCCCCCACCTCGCGCGCCCAAGCGGAAAGCAGCATGTCGGCGCTGGCGGCGGCCCACTGGCCGACCTCGATCGCCGCCAGCGTCCGGCGGAAGCCGAGCAGCCCTTCGACGCCCAGATTGAACGCCATTTCCACCATCGCGTCCTGGCGCACATCGTCGAGCGTGCGCCACCAGGGAAGCTTTTCGTCCAGTTCGCTCTGGGCGATGGCGATGTCCTCGATCAGGGTGTCGGCCGCTTCGCTCCGTGTCCAGACGGTCGCCGCCGTCACGTCCGCTCCAGTATGGCCGTAGCCGATGGTCCACGGATCGCCGCCGCTCAGCGGGTCTGGATAGGCGGCCAGCCGCAGCCCTTCGTCGCGCATCAGGTCGTCCACCAGAAGGGGCGTGGTCATGGTCTCCCCCTTGCGCGCCGCGCTGCCTCGTCCGGCGCCGCCTCGCGCATCCAGCGGATCGAGGCGTTGAGGTCCTTGAACTGCTCCAGCAGCCCTTCCAGGCGCGCTTCCACCCGCGTCACCTGCATGGCCAGGGCCTTGAGCGGCTCGATCTCGCGCTCGATGGTCTTGACCCGGTGGCTGAGGGTGGCGCCCCAGATCAGCAGCCCGCCCAGTTGCGCGACGCCGGTGACGGCGAGCGCCAGAACCGGCAGCGCGATTTCGGTGGTCATGGCCCGCTCCCCGTCGCGGTGTAAGTCGGCGCGTCGAGCACGGCCCCGCCGTCGCTGGAATTGGTGATGGTGATCGTGCCCGAGACCGAAACGGTTGTGACGTTGACGATGGACCAGACCAGGGTGTCGCTCGGGTTGACCAGGAAGGGGCCGCTGTAGACCCGTCCTGTTCCATTCTGAGCCAGGTGCAGCGTCCCGCCGCCGCTGATCGAAGCGGCCACGCTGATCGGCGTGGTGATCCCGCTCACGGTCTGCAGATTGGTCGAGGCGATGATGTCGCCGTAGGCGTCGGTCCATTCCAGCGGGTTCGGGATCACCACCCCGCCCCCGCCGCCGGCCATCTGCGCCGATCCGGCCGAAAGGATCACCGCGCCGCTCACGAGATTCCCGTCCCGCTGATCACCCAATCGTCGTTCTCGTCCATCATGGCGGTCGCCATGCCCCATTGGGTGAGCGCCACGTCCTTGCTGGTCGCGCTCCCGGCGATCCGCAGCGTGACGCCCGCTCCGCGCGTGATCGTCACCGTCGATCCGGCCAGGGAGCGGAACACGAAGGCCGTCCCGATCGGCCAGGCCACCGACGCCATGGGCGGGATCGTCCAGGCGTAGGGTCCGCCGGTATTGGCGAACAGCATCTTGCCGGCGTCGGTGATGGCCAGGGTATAGTTGGCGTTCTGCTCGTTGACCGGCGCGCCCATGTAGCCGGCGCTCATCGCCCCCAGGGAGGTGTTGGAAAGGACGAGGTTGGTGGCCGTGTCGCCGGCCTTGTTCAGGGGCGTAAAGCCGAGGTTGGCCAGGGCGACCCCAGAGGCCAGCATGGAAGATGTGATCGAGCCCGACGCGTTGACGACCGGGGCGGCGACCGGATCGATGTCCTGAACGAGCGACCCGCCGCTGGTCTTGAGCTGGGCGCGATAGGTGATCGTCGGATCGATGTAGATGGCGGGAAAGAGGCCGGCGCTGTCGCTCACCACCGGGTTGGAAAGCGGCGTCCCGAGCGTGGCGGAGGTATAGACCGGCGTGGGCGTGGTCGTGCCGGCAAGGTAGAATTGCAGCAGCGCCCCGCTCATCGGGAGCCCATTGGCGTCCACCGCCCGCAGGGTCGGGACGGGTAGCAGCGTTCCGGTCATTGCGCGGGCCTCGCGGGGTGGTTTATGGAGAAGGCATGGACCAGACGAAACCGCCGGTGATCGATGCTCAATTCACGGTGCTAAAGGGACCGCCGCCCGTCCATCAAAAGAACCGCCTGGAACGGTTCATCGCCTGGACCGGCGCGCATCCGAGTTGGCTTATTGCGACGCTGATGGGTCTGCTTGCGCTGCTGAGGGCTGCGCCAACACCCCCGACATAAGAGCGGCCGGGACGGCGTTCGGATCGGTTGCCTGAAGGGCGTTCAGGATGCGGACGGGCATCGGACCGCCGCCGGGTCCGCCCAGAAGGGCGTTGGTGGCGATGGGATTGTTGCTCTTGAGCGCCTTGAACGCCTGAGCGCCCTTGGCGGCGGCATAGCCGGCGGCGGCGGTTCCAGCCGCCCCGATGGCGGCGGGAAGGTCATGGGCGCCGAGTAGCACATCGCCCACCGCGCCGGCGGTCGCGGCTGGCCCCTTGAGGGCGCTTAGCTTGTCCAAAAGGCGTGGCGCGGTCTGGCTGTTGGCGGGTTCCTTCAGGAAGGTCTGGCCGATGTCGCCAAGCTCCTTCAGGTCGCCGCCGGAGCCGTAGGCGGCATTGTCGAAGGTGGCGTTGACGCGGCCCTGTAGAAGCGCCGGGCTTATCAAGCCTTCCGGGCCGGCCTTTTCCGCCAGGGGCTCGACGGTCTTCATGTTCGCCCACTGTGAGCGCAGATCGGCCAGTTGCGCCGCCGCGTCAGGACCGCCAGCCCGCGCCGAAGCGTCCGCCAGGGCCGTGCGGATGGATTTTCCCAAGTTGGCGAACGCGCCGTGGCCGGAACCGATGATGTTGCTGAGCGTCGAGCCGCTTTGCGTCATGGCCTGGTAGGCTGGGCCGGGGATTATGCCTGACGCCGTTGCGGCTGGCGATTGTCCCAGCGCGTCCTTGATGCGCTGCTGGATCGCCCAATCCTCATATTCTGGCGACTCCGGGCCGGTTGGATTCCAGCGTTCCGCATCCCGCTGCGAGGCGTAATCCAAGTGAGGATTGCCGCTCTGTTCAACGAACGTCTTCGCGGCATCTTCGGTTGGAAAGATGCCTTCAATGCCGGTCGGCTTCGTTGTATCGAACACCACATGGCGATTCGGAGATAGTTGGTCCGCCCGCGAGAGTGGATTTGGATCGTTTGCCGTCGCGATTGGGCGGCCATTGGCGCTATCGGCCACCTCCCCGATCTTGGCGATCTGCTTGTTCAGGGCCGCGACTTCATTGTCGCTCAAGCCCAATTCCCCGGCCTGCGATGACACCTTCGCAAGATCGGCGGCGAGTTGCGGATCGGCCGCCGCGCCGTTCTGGGCGGCATGAGCCTCGAAACCGGCGGAAAGGCGTGAGCGGGCCGACGCCATGGTGTCGGTCGTAAGCGGGCCGGACGCGCCGAACGTCTTGCCGACCGCGTTGGTGAACGCCTGCTTTTGGGCAAGCTGGCTGGCCCGATAGGCCGGATTGGAGGCGATCAGGTTGGAATCGGTGATCCCGGCCGCCCGGTTGCCGGACGCCCCGGCCGCTTCGATCTGGCCGGTGCGGAGCGGGATGCCGTGCTTCTCCATGGCGACCTTGGCCAGCGCCGCCACTTCCGGCGACGCGCGGCGGCTTGTGCCGAGGACCGCCGACTTGAAGGCGTTTCCGACAGACGGGAGCGCATCGGGCAATCCGCCGCCAATCGCCCCTCCCACCACACCCGCCACGCCCTGGGCCGTAGCGTTGCCGCCAGCGGCCTTGACGATGGCGGGCGCTACGGTAGCGCCAACGGCGGGCGCAAGGACCCTCACGCCCGCGCCTAGCGCCTTCGCGCCCAGCCCCACTTCGCCGCCAGGAACAAGCGCGTTGGGCACGAAATTGCCGGCCGTGCGGGCAAAGCGTTCAGCGCCGTTGGTCGGTTGTTTGTTGGTGACGGGTGAGGCAAGGCGCTGGGCCGGGCCTGGGGCCGTCAGGGCGTTGAAGGACGCGGCGAGGGGGTTGGTCCCGCGCGGCATATTCCGCATCGCCGTCACGCCCCTGTCGATGGCTCCGGTCGGGTTGAAAGCGTCGCCAAGCTGATCGAGCAGTTGCGCGCCGCCCTGGACCACGCCGCGCCCGAACTGCCCGGCCACGGAGCCGAGGGTGGGCGAGGATTGGGCGGCAGGCGTGGGATGTTGCGCCCATTGCTCGGCAAAGCGTTGCGTGGTTTGGGGATCAGGCCCCTCGAAAACGTGCCGCTTTCCGTTGATCTCGAAAATGTAGCGCGGCATTATTGCGCCGGCCCGATGTAGCGGACCCCGCTAGACGGCGATTGTCCGCGCGATGCGCCCTTCGCGCCGGCCCCGAAATGTTGCGCCTGATATTTCGTCCAGGCCGCGTCGGCTTCCTGCGGTGGCAGGTGGGCGTTCTGATAGAAGCCCGCCTTGGCCGCCGCTTCGTTGCCATCCTCCCCGCCCAGCCGCGCCAGCACGGCGGCGGCGGTCGGGTGAAGCAGGGACAAGCCGTCGCGGGTCGTGCCCATGCCCTGGTTGTATTGATCGCCGAGCGCATTGACGCGGGAGGCCAGCAGCGAGGCCATCTGACTGACAACCGCGTGAAGCTGTTGCGGCGACTTGCTGGCGTCAAGTTGCGCCTGCCAGCCCTTCACGTCGGCTTCCGCGCCCTGCCCACCCCGGAAGACGCGGGTTAGTTCGGCGGCCACGGCGGTCTTGGCGGCATTGAAGTTGGCCAAGCGCGCCGTGTTGGGGTCTTGGGCCTGATCCTTCATGGCGTTGATCGCCCCGCCGACCAGGGGGATCGACACATTGTTGAGCGGGTCGATGGCCCTGTCCAACGTGTCCATGTGCCCCAGCGCGGTATTGAGCGCGGTGATGTTCTGGGCGCTCTTGCCGGACGTGAAGTCGCTCCGCGTCTTGACGCGGGCCGGATAGTTCACCGCATCGAAATTGGGGTCGTAGCGGCTCGCGTCGGCGATCATCGCCTGCCAGTAGGGGCTTTTCAGGGCGAAGCCGGACGGGATCGGCAAGCGGCCTTCGTCCAGCGCCTTGACCTGCGCGGCCTGAGTTGGATTGAGGCTGGCCAGATAGGCCGATCCGCTCTTGCTCTTGTCGCCGGTCGCCATGTCCGCGCCCTGCTGCGCGTTCGATCCCCCGATCACCGCCGGAGGACCACCACGCGGCGGAGTCTGGACGCCGCCCGCAGCGGCCGGCGCGGGGGATGCGCCCTGGCCGCTCGGGGGCGGGGGCGTGGGGCCGTTGGACGCGACCTGATAGGGCGCTGTATTGCCGCCGCTCTGGCCGCCATAGAAGACTTGGTGGTCGATACGAAGTCCGTTGCCAGTCGCCCATGGCGGCTGTTGGCGGCCGAGTTGGCTTTGCAACTCTGGATTGAGGTAGTGATCGGCTCCGCCGGTCGGGTCTGGAATCTGTCCGGCGAGCACCCCATCGGCAACCTTTTGGGCACTTTGATAGGCGGGGCTATCCTGCGATATGCCCGCGCGCGCCGTGGTCATGCCCTCGAATTGGCCGGGCGCGTGAACCACGTCGCTGATCGTCTGTGCGCCGCCGTAGCCGGCCTTGGCGCGGGTCAAGATGACATGCGCGACCGCCGCTTGGCCTTCAGGGCTTTCGCCGCCGGCTTCCGCAACGATGGCACGGGTGAGCGCGTCGCGGTCGGCGGGACTGGCGTTGACGGGGCCGCCCGGCGCACCCGTCGCGCCCTGGCCCCCGTTCACCAGCGTCTGCGTCGTGGTCCCGTCCGCGTTCTTGGTCTCGACGTATTGCGGCTTGCCTTCGACCGCCGCGTTGTGGCGGTGGGTTTCGGCTTGGGCGGCCTCCTTGTCGCCAAGGGTGAGTTGGTCCTTCAGGGCGAGCGTCGAGTTCATGCTCGCGGTCAGGCCCGCGTCGGAAAAGTCCCCGCCCGCGACCTGCTGGACCTGTTCGGGCGTGTAGCCGGCCGTGGTGGCGATATACACCGCCACGTGCTTGCGCTGGGCGAGAACCTGCGCCTGCGTGGCCGGGTCGGCGTTGGGCGGCATGGGGTATGAGGTCAGGATCGAATGCTGAACGGCCGCCAGCTTGTCGGCATGGTCGGCGGCGTCCTTGGTCGCCTGATCGCCCTGCGCCTTGATGCGGTCGGCAAGCGCCAGCACATCGCCGGTATTGCCGACACTCGCGGCGGCCTGTTGCGCGCCTTGAAGGTCGCCGCCGGCCTCGGCTTGCGCCTCCGTCATCGACGCGGCGTTCTTCTGGTTGGTCTGGTTGATTCCCTGGAGCGCCTGGCCCTGAACCGGGTCGATGGCCGTCATGGCCTGGACGCCAGCCTGCGGGTTCTGGGCAAACAGGGCGTTGGCGTTCTTGATCGCCGTCTGCTTGCCGATAGCCTGCCCAGCATTGAAGGCGTTGACGTAATCGCCGACGTAATCGGGCGGTTTGAGTGGGGAATAGTCGAAATTGATGCTGTCGCCCATGGTCCTATCCCCCCGGATTCATGCCGCCGGCGAAGGCGTTGTAGGGCGTCCCGCCAGACCCGCCCCCACCATACGAACTCGCGCCCCGCGAAAGGGCGTAGGCGTTGAACGCCGAGCCGATCAAGCTGTTGATCTGGCCGGCGGATTGAATGCCGGCCTGCCCCGACGCCTGGGCGGCGTTGTTGTTGTTCGACGAGACGGCGTTGGCGTAGTTCTGCCCCGCCCCGGTCAGGGAATTGACCGCGCTTTGGCCCGTGTTGGCGACGCCCTGGAGGTTCTGCTCGTATTGCTGGCCATACTGGTCCGCCAGGCCCGTCCCGAACGTATCGAGCGCCTTCAGCGTCGAGCCGCTGTTCAAGAGGCCCGAGGCGGCCTTGTCGGTCGTTACCGCGTCCTGGCCCTGGTTGAAATTGAACTGATAGCCGGTCGAGTTCAGGTAGGTGTTGAGCGCCGCCTGGCTCGCCGCCGGATCGCCGCCCAGGCCCAGAAAGCCGTTCAGTTCATTGCCCGCCGCGTTGCCGCGTTGGATATAGGGCTGCGCGTTGGCGGAGTTCTCGTTGTAGATCTGGCTTTGCAGAGCATTGTTGGCGGCGGCGGCCTGCGAGGCCTGGTTGGAGGCGTTGGACGCGGCGTTTGAGGAAATCAGCGAGCCGCCAATGGCCGCCACGCCGCCGATTATTGCAGGGATCGCTGGCATGAAAGCATCCTTTTGTGCGCGGGCGAAGCTTCCCAGGCGGCGCGGGTCAGAACCCACATTCGCGCCGAGCCGACCGCTGTTTTCTGCCACTCACCCGCCTGGACGAAGCCGAACGAACGCGGTGGTTGCGAGAGCGGGTTGGCCTCGATCTGATAGGTCGTGACGATCTGAACCGCGCGGAACACCCATTCGAGGGCTTCCTTGCCGGCGCGGGCCACCTCGCGGCCCCAGCCCGCCGGGCGGTAGAGGGTGTGCAACTCGCGGACGAGGCCCAGGCCGTCCATCTGGCCGAAGAAGAAGCCGCCGTTGTCGGAGGCCAGCGGCAGGATCGTCGGGCGCTGCGAAACTTCGGCGATCTGCCGAGGATCAAGGCCCATGATCGCGCCTTGAACGGCCGGATGAGAGGCGATGTCGAACCAGAAGGCCTGGTCCCGCTCCTCGCGGATTCGCCAAATGTCCAATGGAGTTTCGTTCGCGGTTTTTGGCGTTTGAAACTCCATAGCCTTCACGCCGCTACCGTCGCGCCGGTGTCGAGCGCCTTCCATGTGCCGGTTCCATCCCAATAGACCGGCGTTCCGCTGCCCGAGCCGGAGCCCTCGCCGTCCTTGCGCCCGTCCATCGCGTAGGCCCACGCCCCCAGGTTGGCCGTCGCGGGCAGAAGCGCCACGCTGGTCATGGTGAGATAGAGCGCCACCCCGATATTGCCGCCCAGCGCCCCGCCGACCGTCAGGCCGCCAGAGGCAATCACTTCCGTCCCCTGCGGAACCGCCGCCAGCGCCGCCGTATGCGCCGCGTCCACCTTGTCCTGATCCTGGCCGACCCGGTTGTAGAGGCCGGAAAGAAAATGCCGCGCCCAGCGGGTCAGGAAGCCGTCATGGCCGACGAAAGCCTGGCCGAAATCAGGCGGCGGGACGGGTTGGGCGGTCATGGGGCGCGATGGGCTATGGAATTAGAATCGGCCATTTAGCGGTTTGAAACTCCATAGAGACCAAGAGGGCTTACGGTCCCCTCGTTTCGGACAGTCGGTCCCCTCGTTTCGGACAGAACAAAAGCGAAACGATGGGGGGTGTCCAACCGTCGGTTGGACAGGGGAACAAAGGGGCATTCCCTTCACCCCGCCGGCCTCGATGCGTTCAGCTCCAAATGCGAATAGACGGCATTGACCGGATCGCTCACCCGCACCTCCACCAACCTTCCCGGCGCGCGCATCAACCCGAGCCGTTGCCAGAAGGCGCGGTTGGCGTAGTCGCCCATCAGGCCGAGCGGGGCGGATCGCCACTCGCTGAACGTGCGGCCCAGATCGTCGGAAAAGCGCATCTCGGCCACCGGCGCGCTTCCCGGATCGACCGGATTGCCCACCCCGACCCCGCATTGCAGAACGAGGTTCAGGCAACGCGGCCGGCCCTCCTCGATCTTGATGAAGGCGCTGGCGATGCGGGCCAGGGGATCGCCGTAATCGCTGTAAACCCCATCGCGGAACACGCCGACCGCATTGGTCGTATCGTCGCCCACATAGGTCACGTCGTTGACCGCGAGCGCCACCTGGCCGCGAAACTGGCCGCGCCCGAACGATTGCCACTCGCTCCATTCGCCGCGCGAATAGCTGTCGGCATAGGCCCCCATGACCGTCCCGACCCGGCTGCAATCGTAGGCGTAGGAGCCGACGCCGGGAATGTTCAGCACATAAAGCTCGTGGCCCTCGAAGGTGGCGGAAAAGGCGGTCACGGCCGCGATGTCCGGGCATTGCCGCAGCTTGTCGTCGATGGAGTTGGACGAAATGCGGGTGTTGGCGTTGTCCGACCGATAGACCACGCGATTGTCACCCACCCAAAAGAGGGCGTTGTCGGCGAAAACGATGGAGCCTTGCGCCGCGCAGCCGCGTTGATAGCCGCGCCCGACGATGGGCGTGAACGGCGCGGACGGATCGGTTCCTAGTTGCCAGAACTCGACGCTTTGGGCGCCGAAGAACACCACCTCCTCGTTCAGGATGGCGATCCCGACCGTGTTGTCGGCGTTGGACTCGGCGGTGGCGAAGTCCAGCCCCGTCTCGTTGGCCGCGTCGTCGATCTCGCTGTAGTAGAAGCGGTCGGACGCGGCCACCTGATAGATGAACCGCGCCGCCAGGTAGGCCACGTCGCTGACCGGCGGCAGGACCGGATTGACGATGGCCGTGAACGTCGTCCCCGGCCCCTCGTAGAGATAGGCCACACCGGACGAGACCGCGACCACCTGATCGCGCGACGAGGCGATCCGCACCAAGTCGCTTCCGGGGATGGTCCCGAGGTTCGCGCCGGCCTGGTTGTAGATGGTGTTCCCGGAAACAATGTAGAAGCCGTCGCCGAAGCTGGGCGGGGCGAGGGCGAGCGCCCGGATCGGCCCCGATCCGTAGGCGTAGGTCGCGACAAGGCCAGGGCGGGAAAAGCGTATCTCGCGCAACCCGATCAGCGGCACGTAAGGCCGCTCCTCACGCAACGGCGTCGCCTCCGAGATCATGTTGACGAGGCGCGTCTCCGGCAGGCCGTAGGCGCGACTGAACCCGTCACTGAAAAATGGGACCCTGAGCCCCGTCGCTGCGGTGAATCCATCGCTGCGGAATTGCGCGATCTGGTTGGGGGGCGCGGAGCCTTGCGGCGCTTGCGGAATGGCCATTCACGACCCCCTTCGGAGCGCGGACGTCCCCGTCCGCGTCTTTGCCGTCAAAGTCGCGGGCGGGACGCCCGCGCTCCGGGAGTGGTCCCTCATCCGCCTTGTTGCCCTTGCGCCGGCGGACCCGTGTCGAGTTCCACCCCTATCGGCTTGTCGGCCTGGTTGCGTCCGCGCCGCGCATACTGGCGGGCGAAGGCTTGGCGGCCCTCCGAGGCCCCGGCCACGATGTCGGGCCGCAGGTCGGCCCCGAACTCCGAGGCGACGGCGACGGCGAGCATATAGGGCATGTAGGCGATCAACGCCTCGGGAAACTCGATGGCGTCGTCGGCGGTGACGTAATCGGCCTCCTCGATCCAGTTTCCGGTATCGCCCCGGAACCAGAAGCGGATATTCTGCCCATTGGTGGAAAGGGTCAGGTTGGCCGCCGCGCCGTTCAGCAGCCGGCCGTTGCGGGCCACGATGCAGTTGTTGGTGGCGAAGTTGAGATTGGCGTCCACCACCCCAAAGCGCGCCCCCGAGCGGGGATTGGTCGGGGCGGTCAGGGTGAAGGCGGCGGCCGGTATCTGATACTCCCCGCCGTTCTCGGCCTGTTTGGAGGTGAGCCCCGTGCAGTCCTGCGGCGAGAGGCGAACCCCGATCACGGTTCCGTAAAGGGCGCGCTTCATGGTGTTGAGCGCCAGCAGCATGTCGTTCAGCTCATCGCTCGTCGGATCGTCCCCCGTGGCGATGGCCCCATGCAGGCGCATCGCCCGCTTGATCACGTCGCGGACGGTGGAAGCGGTCATGGTGAGTCCTCAAGGGTCTTGAAGAGCCGGCTCGTCGCGCTGACAGAAGACCAGGGCCGAAAAAAACAGCAGGGCGCCCAGAAATCCGTTCAGCGAATCGCCGAACGCCAGCTCGGCGGTCAGCAGGGCGAGGATCACCGCCGGCAGGCTCTGGCGCGACCGGCGCGCGCCGAGCGCGGCCAGGGCGGCGCCGACCAGCAGGGCGGCGGCCGGAACGCCATAGGCGATGGAAAGATCGAGCAGGCCCGATTCGGTGACCCCCGCGCCGTGCAGGTTGCGGTAGATCGGTTGCAGGGCGGCGGGGTCGCGCCAGGTCGGTCCCGCCCCTAGCAGCGGGTGGGCCAGGGCCCGCGCCGCGCCGGCCAGCACCAGCCGGGCCCGCAGATCCGAGGTCTCCATGAAGGCGGCGACGAGGCCCGCCGCGCCCACCGCGACGGCGACCAGGGCCGGCGGGATCCGCCAGGCCGGCCGATACCCCAGCAGCGGAACGGCCAGGGCCGCCAGAACCAGATACCGCCGCGCGTCGATCAGCGAGAGCGAGACCAGGAGGGCGCCGATCAGGGCGATCCGCGCGATGAGGGCGCCGCGCATCCGCCCGTCCACCCCGCTCGCCAGAAAGGCGACGGCCGTGAAGGCGACCAGGCCGCTGGCCAGGGAATTGCCGCTCAGGCCCGGATAGCGCAGCCGCACGCCTTCCGAGGTGAGGCGCCCCGAATAGGCGGGCAGTTCGATCAGATGGGCGAAGGCGGCCAGATTGGCCGCCATGTCCACCGTGGCGAAGACGATGCAAACCGCTCCCAGGGCCCGCAGCAGTTCAGCCCGCCGTCCGCTCAGCGTCAGCAGGACCGGCGTTCCGGCCTGCAGGGCGAGCAGGCCCCAGTCGTTCACCGTCAGGCCGCGGGTGAAGGCGCCGACCGCCCCCGAGAGCGCGAACGCCGCCACCGCCAGGGCCAGCAGCCCCACCGACACCCGCCGCGCGCCGCCGAGGATGGTCGGCCGAAAATCCGCCGCCCCGCCAAGGACTTGGGCTCCCGCCAGCCCGATCAGCCCGGCCGCGATCGCCCCGGCCAGCACCGGCGTCGTCAGCGCGGCGCCAAGCCCGGTCAGCGTCGGCGCATAGAGCGACCCCACGGCCCCCGCCGCCACGATCCAGGTCAGCGCCCCGGCCACCGTGATCCGCATCTTCCCTCTTCTGGAGCGCGGGCGTCTCGCCCGCGTGCGCCCAAGTCGCGGACGGGACGTCCGCGCTCCATTTCCTCCTTAGAGCGCTTTCCGCAAAAGTGGGAACTGGTTTTGCGATCAGAAAGCGCTCAAGTGTTTGAGATAGAGCCTGTTTTCTCGATCAGGTTGATTCAACCTGATCGAAACAGGCTCTAGGACGTGAGGGCGGAAACCACGATCTAAAGCTTCGCCACCGACAGATAGGTGTCGCTGGTCACCCCGGTCAGGGGGATCGGCGCGCCGCTGTTCTGATAGACCTTGAGCTGGATCGTGTCGCCGGGGCTGAAGTCGAGGCTGAACGCCACGCTCGCCCCCACGTAGCCGGCCGCATAGCCGGCCTGGAAGCCGGAATCGAAGGTGCCGGAACTCGTCTGTATGCGGATGCGCATCTGGGCGCCGCTGGCGGTCAGCCCGTTCAGCACCGCCGAGCCGCTCACCGCGCAGGTGCCGCGCTGCAGGACGGTCAGGCGCAGGTTCACCGCGTCCCAGGCGAAGGTGTTGTCGTCGACGATGGGCAGATAGCTTCCCAGGTCCACCGCCGTCTCGACGCCGGACGGGATCGATTGGGCGACGCCGCTCTGGCAGAGGGCCAGCGGCTTGAACGTCGTGTCGTAGTCCGGCCAGACCAGCTGATAGGGAAAGGCCCGGGTGCGCGAACCGTGATCCAGCAGATAGCAGCCCTCGAAGCCCGGATTGATGAACACCGTGTTGGTGGCGCCCGCCGTCACCAGCACGCCGGCGACGAGGTTCGCCGTTCCATGAACCCCGTCGTCGAAGGTGGCCGGATAGCCGCCGCCGTTCTCGAAGTCCGTCCCCACGAACGAGGTGTGCAGGGCCGAATCGACGGTCACATAGGGGCAGATATAGAGTCCCGCCGTGTTGGGAATATAGCCGTAAGGGCTGACGCCGGGGGCCAGCCAGATCACGCCTCCGGCGTTGAACGGTCCCTGGATGGTCCCGCCGGTGAAGGTGATGTTGAGCGCCCAGGTCGCCGACATTCCCTTGATGTCGCAGTTGGCCACGCCGATCGTGGTGACCCGGTTGTTGGCCGCCGATCCGGCGAACTCCAGATAAGCGCACTGGCAGGTGTCCAGGCGGGTGACATAGGCGCCGGCCAGGAATTTGAAGCCGCGCTTGTTCGCCCCGTCATTGATGATCCGCACCCGCCGGAACGCCCCGTCGAAGGCCTGGCCCTGCAGGATCGCCACGCTGGCCGCCGTGTCGGCCATATTGGCCATGTCGATGGTCAGATCCTCCAGGGCGAAGCCCTGCACATAGCCGCCGAACGCCGTCCCATCGATGGCGATGGCCACGCTCACGCCGGGGCCGGGGCGGATGATCGTCTTGTCCGGCCCCGAGCCGTCCGCCGCGGTCGGCCCCGCCCCGCTGACCTTCTGGCCGTGGCTGGCGATCTGGTTGAACACCAGGGTGGCGCTGGTCAGATACACGCCAGGCGGAAAATGGAACGGCAGGCCGGCGTTCATAGCGCTCTGGATGGCCCCGGTGTCGTCGGTGACCCCATCGCCCGCCGCCCCGTAGTATTTCACCGAATTGGTGACGAAATCCCGCAGCGCGCTCGCCGGCGTGTACTGCATCGGCGAAGCGCGCAGGATCGGCAGCAGGTCCGTGCCGACCGGCGCCGCCAGCTCGCTCAGAGCGTTCAGGGACACGATATCGCCGGGGCTGAGGGTCATGGAAGCCTCCTAGCGGTCAAAACCTGACACTCGAGTCCAACTGTGGATTGCCCAACCGTCAACGCCGCAGGCCCCTAAGGTCCGCTTCCGGATCGAGGCCCAACCGCAATGACCGACCCGTTGCTGACTCTGACAATGGGCCGTAACATCTGTCCCGCTTATATGTGATCGGAACCCGATGAAATGAAGCTCGCCCTGGCCGTTGCCGCCGCCGCGCTGGGTTTGTTTCTTCTCTTCGTCAGCGGTTTGACCCTCTGGTTCATCTTCTCTCAGATTATCGACGGCACGGATAAGGAGGGGACGAACATCTATTTCACGCCCGTCTCCCTGCTAATCGGCACGAGCGGGGTTGCCCTTTTCATACCGATCTACCGCTTGGTCCGTCGCCGCGCTCGCTAGGAGCTTCGTGGAGTTCAACATCGGCTCTCCACCCTTCCTGCGACCTTCGGAAGGTCCGCTTCTCGGCAAGGCCGCGTCGTTCGTTCACTTCGGGGAAGGCGGTTGTGGGGCTGGCGCCAAGTGTCAGATTCTATCCACTAAACGATCCTGGCCGCGCTCTGGCCGGCGAACGCGGCGAGGATTTCCACCGCCAGCACCTGGGTCGGATCGGCGCCCAGTCCTCGAGCGCCGTCGACGGCGACGCCCAGGTTCAGAAACGGATCGTCCCCCTTGCCGGTGAAACTCAGGGTCAGCGCCGCGGTTCGGCCCACGTCGTTTCCGGCCAGCGCGATCGGCGCGAACGCCCGGCGGATGGCCGTCCACGCCTCGTCCTCGATCCAGAAATGCCGCTTCGCCTGGCTGAACGCCGGCCCGCCCGCCAGCGGTGAAAACCGCCGCCGCGACTGGACCGCCGCCTCGAAGGGCTGGTGGAAGATGTAGGACATTCAGCGCTCCTGCCCCGGGCGCGTGCGCAACGAACCCCCTAGAAAATCTCCTCCACCACCATCGTGCCCGACGCCAGCATGGCCGCCGAGGGCGCTACCGGCAGATTGAACGCCGCCGCCTGGCCCGGCGCGATCACCGGCCGCTCGTCGGGGGTGAACACTACCAAGAGGCCGTTCAGCAACTCCCAGTCGCGGGAAATGAGCGTCGTCGCCGTCCCGCTGGTCGAGGCCGCCGTCGTGTCGTTCGCCCGCGCGGTGATCGTCGCCGCCGCGTCGCCGTTGTTCATCGGCCTGGGCGTCACCACCGCGCCGCCCGATCCCGCCGTCACCGTGGCCGGCAGGCGGACCAGCTTCACCGGCTTGGCCTCCCAGGCGTTGAGCGACCGCTGGCCCAGCTCGATGCGGTGAATGCGAAACGCCATGCCCGCCGTCGCGGTAATGGCGATCAGATCCTGCGCCGCCGCCACCGACACCTCGGCGAAATTGATCGAATACATCCGTCCGGTCATGGCTCTTATACCAACCGGCCCTAATCCTGACCTGTAGCGGCCCATGGGCGCGCTCCGAGGGATGTGATGCGTGAGGGCTCGGCGATGAGTCTGTTCCAGGCGTCGCAGACGGCGTCGAGGAT
>Ga0208717_1000078_pt1 | contig 60730 bp, 61 predicted proteins | sample NGESurF53shallow_FD_184489 | JGI IMG/M metagenome (GOLD analysis project Ga0208717, IMG submission 184489) | Arctic peat soil microbial communities from Barrow, Alaska - NGEE Surface sample F53-3 shallow (SPAdes) | ecosystem: Environmental > Terrestrial > Soil > Wetlands > Peat ... | reverse complement strand
AGGAGGCCCTCAACCGCTTCGCATTGGTGTGGGAAGCGCGCTTCCCACACCAATGCACGTAACCCAAACATGAAACTTAACCAGAACGTTTACACAAAAGATTTGACACTACCGCCGATCAGGATTACGGGTTCGGCCCGTTCGATGTAGCCGCCCTGAGCCAGTTCGTGGATCTTAGTGGCCGGGATCTGCGGAGCCTTGCTGAAGTCGAACTCATCCAGCGTCTTGATGCGCGGCAGATGAGCGTCCTTGATCCGCCGGGCGATGGTGTTGCGCTCGCGTTCTTCCAGTTCCGTGGCCAGCAATGCTTCGAGGTAGCGCAGGTAAGTCAGCCGCTGTTTGATGGCCTCTTCGGCCAACGATGCACACTGGTCCGCCACGGCGGGCAGACGCAAGACGCGGCACTGTTGTTCCACGGCGGCTTGTTCTAGGTTCGCGATGGAGGGCTTCATGCGTGCACCTCCACAGACTTCGTGAGCAGTTGGTCGTAACTGGTCATCACCGGCAGTGGCCGCTCATAGCGAGCCAGTGCGCCGATCTCGATGGCTGCGATCGCGGGCCGGTTCAACCGCTCGGCAGTGAGCAAGTGGCGGATCGCCGCGCCATCATGGCAGCCCATCGATAGCGCCTGCTCGACGGCAACACGCAATCGATCCCAGCCATGACCAGCGCCGAGTTCGAGCAGTTCGATCATCTGCCGTGTGCCCTCGGATCGGCCATGACGGAGGTTTAACGCCTGCCATAGCTGATCGAAGGAGGCAGGCCAGCGCCCCGCCTGGCGCCACTGCGCCAAAGGAGTCGAACCTGCCAGTGCTCCCGGCTTCTTGCGCAGCACGTCCAGGTAGTGCTCCAGATCGAGGATCTTCTGCTGGCGGCTATAGCTGCGTTCATGCCGGGCAACGCGCTCGCCCCCATGCCATAACTCGACCGTATCGGCACGAACTCTGACTTCGATCTTGGTGCCTGGCGGTAACGGGACGGAGTAGCGGTTCGTGCGCACCCGCACACTCCCAACTTCCGCGACACTCCGGCGATCGTCCCCACGCCGAACTCGTACTCCCGGCGTATCTGCTCAAAAATCTCCACCTTATCCCTCCTGGTCAGCCAGCTACGCTTCTTTCGCTCCATCCTCGAAGCCTAGCCAGTGCCGCCCAAGTGGGCCAAACTTAACTGCCGTTGCTGGGCCAAACCAGAATGCCAGAATCACCCTGATGCCGTGAGTCGCGAAGAAGTTGAGCGCGGAGTGCAGAAAGCCGATAGTAGTTTCGGCTTTCTGATCGGGCAGCAGCTGGGTAAAGGCCATGCGGGAGTGGTCGTCGATGGCGACGTGGAGAGCCAGCAGGCCAGGATGCTTGTTCTTGCCGCGCAGTCGGCCGTCGCCGCGCAGGCTCACCTCCCCGAAGCGAGTCATGCCCTTGATGTCCAGGTGCAGCAAGTCCCCGGGCCGAGGATGTTCGTAACGCACGATGGGCGGTCGAGGATGCAGATCGCGCCAACGGCTGAGCCGGGCGCGGCGCAGGATGCGGCTGACCGAGGCCGAGGAGAGACCGCAGCGGAGGGAGATTTGATAACCGGGCATGTGCTCTCGGCGCAGCTCGACGACACGGCTGGCAAGGCTCTCCGGCAAGCGGCGCGGACTGCGGTGAGGCCGCGAACTGCGATCCAGCAATCCGTCCAGACCTGCCATCTGAAAGCGACCGACCCACTTGGCGGCGGTCTTATCGCTGACGCGGAAGGCGGCTGCAGCCGCCTTCCGCGTCCTTCCCTGTTCAAGAACAAACCTGGCTAATGCCTCTCGACTACGAAAGCTGAGTCGGGCATTCTTATGAATGTCCATTCGATCCTCCGAAGATTCTGATTGCTCGTCACAACCAACTTCTCCGGTTCAAATCGAATGGACAACCTCTTGAAACATCACAGGTAGCCCGCTGCGCAAAAACCTCTTCGGCTGCCGCGCGTACCGCCGCCACGTCTAATTTGCCCAACAGGTCCATTATCAGGATGTCCAACACATCGCGGGCGCGTCCTTGTGAGTATGGTCCCGTACAGGCGTGCAGTTTTTGGGCAACCTGTTCACTCAGATTCAGGCACCGAACGGGAGATGGCACCCGCAATCCCATTGCTGCAACTCCCCGAATCGTGGGCACCACAAGATCTACTTCGCCTGTTCCCGAGGAACCAAGATCGACCTCGATCGTCTGCCACGCGCGGGTTCGATACCGGATAGCGAGTTCCAGGCGCACAGCGTCCACTTTGTCCATGCCCAGCGGCTTGCCCTTCAACCGAAAGGTGAACTCGTCGAATCCCAACGCTACCGCATCCTGAAATGCCCGTAATCGCTTCTCGCGTTCGGACGAGACCCCGATATCTATGTCCTTCGTCGTGCGGGCACCTTCCGCAAAACGAAGCTCAAGGGCCACGCCGCCCTTTAGGTCGTAGTTGTCCAGGATGCCCTCGTTCACTGCCCGTTCCAGCACGCCGCAGAGTGCCAGAAAGGAAACCCATCGACGGAGACGCTCTTGCGCCAAGCCTTGTTCTTTGGCGACTCGCGCCAACGTCTTTTCCAAACGCTCAGCTGGCCGCGCAGTCATGTACCTTCACCTTGCTTCCGTTTGTTGATAGTGAAGGACCTTGTGCGGAGCGATTGATGACCTTCCGAAGACCGCTCGCCTGAGTGGCGCCGAGTAGCCCTTCTCGGAGTGCTTCGGTGATGGCCTGCCGGGCGAGGTCAGTCCTGTGCGTTTTCGATAGAACATCGGTGATCGAGCGTTCCACTGTCGTAACAGGCATTCCCTCATGTTGGCTGATCTCCTGCCCCATAAGGTCGGCCCGATGAATCATGATCCATTCGGGGTGTTCCCGGCGGAGACGTGCGGCCTTTGGAACCGTGAGATGCACTCGCGAAGGATTCACATCTGAGATGCCGTAGAGGACCAACGCCGTCTCATGAGACAGTGCAACGCGTTCGGGTCCATGATGACTTGCTTGCGCCCACAGCACCGCTTCGCGGTATTGTGCGAGCCGATCTGCCGGATAGTGAGCAATCCGATAAACACCTCGGCTCATTCGTTCTAAGCGGCCACGCTGCGTCAGCCGAACCAGCACGGAATCGCGAATTCCTCGGGCGCGCGCTCCTTTAGACGTGAGAAGGCCATCATTCTCTTCAGCGAGTGCGTAGAGCTCGTCCATGCGAGTGCGCGGCATAAATAGAGTGTGCGACGGTAAGGCCGAAATGTCAATATAGTTCCATTATGGAATGATATTGACAATATTGAAATCCCGAATCCACCCTATTTATCGAAGTCATGCTGCGCCCACGCTGCCCTCGATAGCACCCGAGGGTGATCGAAAATCCACTTTCAGAACAACTACTCTTCCTAGAGGTTGGTTCCCGAGCAATCGGCCAACGTCGATCGCCCCGGTCAATACAAGCGCGTTCGACGGTACTAATCCGCAGACGAACGGATAGCAATGGCGGCGCTGTTCGTCTGAGCAAAAGTCCTCATTCTCCAGGCTGATCGGATTTACTCTCATCGTAAGTACCGATACTTTGGATCTAATCCGGCGGCGTTCGATTCTACTTTAGGAGCTCAAATGGATCAAATGACACATGAAGCCCACGGACAAGCAGTGGACCCACATGCCGGGCACAACATGGCAAAGGTTCACGGAACCCACGACCGTCACGCCGGACACTCTGTTGCCATGTTTCGCGATAAGTTCTGGTTGAGCCTGGCGCTCACCGTTCCCGTAGTCTTTTGGTCCACAGATGTCCAGCACTGGCTCGGGTACACAGCACCCTCTTTCCCGGGCTCGAAATTTATTCCCCCTGTCTTTGGAACGGTCGTCTTTGTCTATGGCGGACTCGTCTTTCTCCGCGGGGCATGGGGCGAGCTTGCCGACCGCAAACCCGGCATGATGACTCTGATCAGCCTGGCGATCATCGTTGCGTTCGGAACATCTCTCGCCGCAACCTTCGGCCTCTTTCAGATTGAAGTCTGGTGGGAGCTGGCAACTCTGATTACGATCATGGTCCTCGGGCATTGGTTGGAAATGAGGGCTATTTCGCAGGCTCGCGGCGCGCTCAACGCACTCGCCGCGTTGCTCCCCGACACAGCCGAACGCATCACCGGAGACGAGACGCAGACCGTCCCGCTCTCTGCGTTGCGTGTCGGGGACATTATCCTTGTCCGGCCCGGAGCGCGAGTTGCGGCGGATGGCGTGGTTGTCGAGGGAGCCGCCGATGTTGACGAGTCGATGATTACCGGCGAGTCGCGGAGCGTCTCGAAGGAACCAGGCGGGAAGGTCATTGCGGGAACGGTTGCTAGTGGAGGGAGCCTTCGAGTCCGCATTACGGCGGTTGGGGAAGAAACGGCACTGTCGGGCATCATGCGGATGGTTGCCGCGGCGCAGGCCTCGGGATCTCGCGCGCAGGATCTCGCCGACCGCGCGGCTGCAATCCTTTTCTACGTGGCAGTCGCGTCGGGCGCGATCACGTTCGCCTACTGGTGGCTTTCAGGGGACAAAGAACACGCCCTGATCCGGACGGCAACGGTCCTCATCATTGCCTGCCCGCATGCCCTGGGACTGGCTATTCCGCTCGTGATTGCGATCTCGACATCGATCGGATCCCAAAATGGTCTTCTCGTCAAGGACAGACTCGCACTTGAACGTGCCCGCAATCTGGACATGGTGATCTTCGATAAGACGGGAACACTCACGCGCGGGATCCCCGCATTGTCGGGAGTCGCGACCGCGCCGGGCGGCAGCGAGAATGACATGCTCGCCGAGGCTGCCGCTGTTGAAGCGAACTCGGAACACCCGCTCGCGAAGGCAATTGTTACCGAGGCCAGGCGTCGAAACTTGCCGATACAGCAAGCTGCCGACTTCGAATCGCTACCGGGGCGAGGGGCGCAAGCACAAGTAAATGGCAAGAGAGTCATGGTCGGGGGACCGCGTCTGTTGACGGAGGGCAAGGTCGCCGTGCCCCCGGAGGTTGAAAAATTGACGACCCAGTGGGCATCCGAGGGAAAGACCGTTCTGTATGCCGTTGCCGAAGGAAAGCTGCTGGGCGCTTTTGCCGCGGAGGATGAGATTCGACCTGAATCGAACGAAGCCGTTAAGGAGCTTCATCGCCTTGGCATCCGGGTCGCAATGATCACCGGAGATTCGAAGACGGTGGCTGATTCGGTTGCCGGGCGGATCGGTATCGATGAAGTTGCGGCGGAGGTTCTTCCCGCCGATAAGGCTTCGGCAGTCAAGCGTTTTCAGGCTGGCGGCAGGAGAGTCGCCATGGTCGGCGACGGCGTTAACGACGCGCCCGCGTTGGCGACCGCGGACGTCGGAATCGCGATTGGGGCGGGAACGGATGTGGCCATTGAGTCGGCTGGCATTGTGCTCGCGCGCAGCGATCCACGAGACGTTGTGGGAGCGATCGAACTCTCTCGTGCCACCTACCGGAAGATGATCCAGAATCTGGCCTGGGCTACCGTCTATAACCTGGTCGCCATCCCGGTGGCAGCGGGCCTTTTCGTCCGCTGGGGATTCGATCTGCCCATGAGCATTGGCGCGGTCGCAATGAGTCTTTCCACCATCATCGTTGCCGCGAACGCGCAATTGCTTCGTCGAGTGAAACTACGGCCAGCGGCGCTCTAAGGGTACGGGACGGTTCCAGGCGTGGCCCTCTGAAGCCGCAATATTGGCAGCTACAAAAATCTTCAGTTTGCTTCGATCAACCGTGGCATGGTGGGAAGGCTTCGCGAGGCGACTCACCTTCCAGATTGACGCCGCAGGCCGGCCGTTTCACTGCGTCAGACCCACCTTATGCGGTGTTTGCCGCGTCTCTTCCAGATCCAGCTCCAGCTCTAAACGCCGCAGCACATCATCGCCAATCTTCCCCTCGTTGCGCATCTGGATGAGCGCCTGCCGCTCCACCGCTACCGTGTTCCGCGCAATTTCCCGTACCTGCCGTTCTGTCACCGTGTCCCGGCTACTGCTATCCATCGGCCCATCGTTGACCGTCAGCCGGGCAAGCCTGTGCTGATAACGATGCAGCAGATCATCATATGTATGGGCGAGCTGCTTGTCTGCCTTCGACCTGCCTTCATCCAGATAGGCAAGGGCCGCTATCAACAGCACCCGCCTGGCCTCTGCTTCTTCTTCCTCCCCGCTGTGAGATCCCGACAGCCCCAGCGCCCGGATCAGCGCCGGAAGGCTAAGCCCCTGCACGACCAGCGTCACCAGGATCACCGAGAATGTGAGGAACACAATCAGGTTTCGCTGCCGAAAGGGCTCGCCGTTCCCCATGATCTCCGGCAAGGAGATCGCCGCTGCCAGCGCAACTACGCCTCGCATCCCCGTCCACCCCACCACAAATACGCCGCGCCAGCCAGGCTTCGTATCTGTGTGCCTCAGGAATCGGGTCCGGAGCCAGCGGGCAGCGGCGGAAGCCGGAAACATCCACACCAGCCGCAGTGCGATCAAGATAACGCTGAATACACCGCCATACTTCAGCAGCGTCCATCGGCTGTACTCGTGAATCCCCGCCATCACATACGGCAACTGCAGCCCGATCAATACAAACACAATCCCGTTCAGCATGAAGTTCAGAGCATTCCATCCGCTTACTACCTGAATTCGCGTCTCAGGCGAAAAGAAGGTCACGCTCTTCCGGCTCAGATACAGGCCGCACGCCACCACTGCCAGAATCCCCGACGCCCTCACCTCCTGGGCTGCGAGGTACGCCGCATATGGGACTATTACGCTGATGGCCATCTCCAGAGGTCCGTCATCCACAAAGCGCTCGACCCACGCCATGACGATGCCAATCAGGAGGCCGACGCCCAGCCCCGCGCCGATCAACCAAAGTAGCCGAAGCAGATCCGATCCCACGCTCGGGGTCTGTCCGTGCATGATCATCTGCAGCCCGAACTCCAACGCGAGCAGACCCGTCGCGTCGTTTACAAGGCTCTCGCCTTCGAGGAGATCCACGATCCTCTTCGGCAGTCCGATCCGCCTGGCAATTGAAGTTGCCGCGATCGCGTCCGTTGTCGCTACCACCGCTCCCAGCACGAACCCCGACTTCCAGTCCAGACTTGGGATGACGTGGTACGCCAACTCCGCCACACCCCACACCGTAAAGGCCACGAGACCGATTGCCAGCATCGAAATCGTGAGCAGATTGTGACGGAATTCCCTCCAGCTCGTTTGCCAGGCCGCCGCATATAACAAAGGTGGAAGGACGATCAAAAACACAAGATCGGGATTCAGGGGAACGCGTGGAACGTGCGGTACAAAGCTGATGAACAGACCTGCGATTACCAGCAGAATCGGGTACGGAACGCGCATCCTGCGGGCCATCGCCGCGAACACCACGACCACAACCAGCAGCAGAAGAAAGATCGTCTCCACTGCGTATACGCTGCCCCCTGCAGACATCGGTTTCTCCTCCCCGGCAGACCTTAAACAAACATAGCAGGGCGTCTCTTTCTTGCTTGGATTCGATTCCAACAACGCTCTCGCGGGCAAATCAACCTGCATCCAACTACCGTAGATACAGGCAGGTTCTCATTGCGTTTAGAAGATCGAAAGGACCGAAGAACTATATGGCCAATACGTTATCGAACGATGAACTCCGCAAGATCGACGCCTATTGGCGTGCTGCCAACTATCTTTCTGTTGGCCAGATTTATCTGAAGGACAATCCTCTGCTCGAACGTCCCTTGACTGCTGAAGACATCAAACCGCGCTTGCTCGGACACTTCGGCACCACACCCGGTCTGAATTTTATCTACGTCCATCTGAATCGCCTGATCCGTATGCATCAGGCGAACATGATGTACATCATCGGCCCTGGTCATGGAGCGCCCGGCATCCTTGCCAACACCTATCTTGAGGGGACCTACACGGAAATCTATCCCGACATTGAACGCGACCGGCATGGCCTGAAGAGCTTCTTCCGCCAGTTCTCCTGGCCATATGGCATCCCGAGCCATGACGCTCCGAATGTCCCCGGATCGATCAATGAAGGCGGTGAGTTGGGGTACTCGATCGTCCATGCGTTCGGAGCGGCTTTCGACAATCCGGACCTGATCGTGTCCTGCGTCGTCGGCGATGGGGAAGCCGAGACCGGCACTCTCGCCGCTTCCTGGCATTCCAACAAATTTCTCAATCCCATCACGGACGGAGCCGTTCTTCCCATCCTTCACTTGAACGGCTTCAAGATAGCCAATCCGACGGTGCTTGCCCGCATTCCGAAAGACGAGCTGGAGGCGCTTTTTCATGGCTACGGCTATAAAGCCTACTTCCTTGAAGGCGACGATCCCGACACCATGCATCAGGGAATGGCGGCGGTGCTCGACACCATCTATGAGGAAATCCGCAATATTCAGAAGAAAGCGCGTGACGGCAACGATCCAACCCGGCCAACCTGGCCGATGCTGGTCCTCCGTTCGCCGAAGGGCTGGACTTGCCCTAAGGTAGTGGACGGCAAACAGATCGAGGGCACCTGGCGCGCGCATCAAGTACCCCTCGAAGAGGTCAAGACCAACCCAGAGCATCTGAAACTCCTGGAGGAGTGGCTCCGCTCTTACCGTCCCGAAGAGCTTTTCGACGACCGCGGCACGCTCCAAGCAGAGCTGGCGGATATCGCTCCCAAGGGTCGCCTCCGCATGGGGATGAACCGGCACGCGAACGGCGGTCAACTTCTCCAGCCCCTGATTATGCCGGATTTCCGTCAATATGCGGTCGCCTGCACCAACGCTGAGGAAGTCAGCGCAACGACGGTTCTTGGGAACCTGCTGCGAGACGTGATGAAGAACAATCTGCCAACGCGCAACTTCCGCGTCTTCGGCCCGGACGAAACTGCCTCAAACCGGCTTCAAGCCATCTATCAGGCAAGCGGAAAGCGCTGGAACGCCGAATATGAGAGCGTCGATGAGAACCTTTCCGTCACTGGCCGCGTCATGGAAGTCCTGTCCGAAAATCTATGCGAAGGTTGGCTGGAAGGATATCTTCTCACCGGACGCCATGGATTCTTCTCCTGCTACGAAGCCTTCATCCACATCATCGATTCGATGTTCAACCAACACGCCAAATGGTTGCAGGAATGCCAGCGCCTGCCATGGCGCAAACCGATCGCATCGCTGAATTATCTGCTGTCCTCGCACGTGTGGCGGCAGGACCACAACGGTTTTTCGCATCAGGACCCCGGCTTCATCGACCACGTCGCCAACAAACATTCGGAAACGGTCCGCATCTATCTTCCGCCCGACGCCAACACGCTTCTCTCGGTAGCAGACCATTGCCTGCGCAGCCGGAACTACATCAACCTCATCATCGCAGGCAAGCAGCCCGCTCCGGTATATCTGGAAATCGAAGCGGCCGTGCGCCACACAATCGCTGGGCTGGGCATCTGGGACTGGGCCGGCAACGAGGACAAAGCGGCAGGTTCGGAACCTGACGCCGTCATCGCATGTGCGGGCGATGTTCCCACCATGGAAGCGCTCGCCGCCGTCACCGTGCTACGGGACTGGGCCCCCGACCTGAAGATCCGCTTCGTCAATGTCGTCGATCTCTTCACTCTGGAGCCGCCACGCGAACACCCGCACGGCATCAACGACGAGGATTTCGACCGCATGTTCACCAAGGCGCAGCCGGTCATTTTCGCCTTCCACGGATATCCCATGATCGTTCACAAGCTCACCTACAAGCGAACCAATCATGACAATTTTCATGTTCACGGCTTCAAGGAAAAAGGCACAACCACCACCCCGTTCGACATGACGGTCCTCAACGAACTCGACCGCTATACCCTTGCGCTGGAAGCTGTTCGCAATGTCCCGCGACTTGCTCCTCAAGTGGCGGAAACGGAGCAAAGGCACAGCGAGATGATGGAGCGCCATCGGCTGTATGTCTCCGAGTATGGAGAGGACATGCCAGAGGTCCGCGACTGGAAGTGGTCGCCAATTCAGAAGGCCGTGTAAGGTGCGGCGCTCATTGCCGCGCAACCGAGCAGACGTGCTATAGCGCGAATCTTGGCAGGTGCATGGTGGGAGGGGTTCCCCTGCAGAAGAGTCTCTTTCACCGCGTGGGGCTTTTGCCCAGTGGCACCGGGTATGCTGGCCATTGGTTAACCAGCTTGCTGAGAAGCGCCGCCGAACCCACTGCGATCACGGCGAATGGAAGAACAACCAGTAAGGGAAACCAGTGCCCGGTGTGAAACAGGAGGGGATAGATGGCCAGGGCAACCCCGGGCGGATGGTAGGCACGGATGAGGCTGATGACGCCAAAAGCTACAACTGCCGTAAGAACCGCCATACCAAACCCCCGCGCGAACAGGCTTATGAGCGTCCCCACCGAGGCGCCGACAACCGATCCGGCAATCAGAGCATAGGGTTGCGCGATCTCGGAGTCCGAGAGGAGAAGAAGGATTGAGAGCGTCGCCGCAAAAGGAGGCACGAGATAAAGGCCAATTCGGTCGGCATCGAGAGCAGCCAGCAAGCCGAGCATAGCCGCTAGCCAGAGATAACCGACAACGTTGTAGGTGGGCTTCGTCCCCCATGACCCGATGATCCTGGAGGAGAGCCTCAGGCACCGCGGGATCCTTGGGGATGAGTCGAGCATCGAATTCATAGAGACCTCCTTTCCTTAAAGCCGGACGTTTCGCAGACGCAGCGCATTGGTAATTACAGAGACCGAGCTGAAGGTCATTGCGGCGCTGGCAATGATGGGGCTAAGCAAGAGGCCGAAAAACGGATATAAGACGCCCGCCGCAATCGGCACACCCAGCGTGTTGTATGCAAAGGCAAAAACAAGATTCTGGCGGATATTGCGCATCGTCTTGCGGCTGAGTTCAATAGCTCGCACAATGCCGCGCAGATCTCCCTTCACCAGCGTAATGCCGGCGCTTTGGATTGCAACGTCGGTCCCCGTCCCCATCGCGATCCCAACGTTGGCTGTCGCCAGCGCTGGGGCGTCGTTGATCCCGTCGCCAGCCATGGCAACGGTCCGCCCTTCACGTTGCAGGCGCTGAACGACCTCAAGCTTCCGCGCGGGCAGGGCTTCCGCCTCGACCTCATCAATGCCCAACTGCTTCGCTACCGAATCCGCTGTAGTCCGATTGTCTCCAGTCAGCATGACAATACGGATGCCTTCGCGATGCAGAATGCGAATGGCCTCGGCAGCGGTTGGCTTGATCGGATCGGCGACGCCAAGAACTCCAGCCGGTTGGCCGTCGACAGAAACGAAGACCACCGTCTGCCCTTCGCCGCGCAACTGGTCCGCATGATCGTCAAGAGACCGGTCCGATCCCCAGATCTCAGGCTCAAGATGAGCGCTTCCAACCACGACCTGATGCCCTCGGACACTCCCTCGAACACCCCGCCCCGTAAGCGATTGGAAATCCTCCGCGCGGTCGAGCGGGATGCCCTGATCTCGCGCGCCCGCTGTAATCGCGGCCGCCAGCGGATGTTCGCTCGCCTGTTCGAGGCTCGCCGCAAACGCCAACAGCTCGCGCTCGTTGAAGCCGGGCCGTGCCACTGTGGTCGCGAGCCGGGGCTTTCCTTCGGTCAACGTGCCTGTCTTGTCCACAACGAGCGTGTCCACGCGCTGCAATATTTCGAGCGCTTCCGCGTTGCGGATCAAGACGCCGGCCGAGGCCCCGCGTCCGGTGCCCACCATAATGGACATCGGGGTGGCTAAACCTAACGCGCAAGGGCACGCAATGATAAGGACCGCCACGGCATTGATAAGCGCATGCGCCATTCGCGGACTAGGGCCAAAGAAGCTCCATACGAGAAAGGTAGCCAGCGCAACGATCAAGATCGCCGGTACAAACCAGGCGGAAACAACATCCGCCAGCCGTTGGATCGGCGCGCGGGTCCGTTGTGCTTCGCTCACCATTTGCACGATGTGGGAAAGCAGCGTGTCCGCCCCCACCCGCTCCGCGCGCAGGATGAAGGAACCTGTTCCATTGACCGTCCCGGCTGTCGCTTTGTCGTCGACCGATTTTTCCACCGGGACTGGCTCGCCGGTAAGCATCGATTCGTCGATCTGGCTTTGCCCTTCGAGAATGGCGCCATCCACCGGGACCTTTTCGCCGGGACGCACGCGCAGACGATCGCCGACAGCGATCTGCTCCAGCAATGTGTCTTCCTCGCTTCCGTCCGCCAGAATGAGTCGCGCGGTCCGAGGAGCAAGGCCAAGCAAGGCCCGGATCGCGCTGCTTGTCTGGCTGCGCGCCCGCAGTTCCAAGACTTGTCCGAGCAGGACAAGCGTGACGATGAACGCCGCCGGTTCAAAGTACACCGCGAGATGACCGCTGGCTTCACGGAAGGACCCGGGGAACAAGCTTGGGAACAGCGTGGCTGCGACGCTATAGAAGTACGCCGCTCCAGCGCCGATGCCGATCAATGTGAACATGTTGGGGCTGCGGTGAAGGACCGACGCCCAGGCCCGTTGAAATAACGGCCAGCCAGCCCACAGCACGATCGGAGTGGCCAACGCAAACTGCGCCCAGAGAAGTCCGCCGCCCAGCCAGCGCTGGAGCGGCTGGGCTGGCATCAGATCGGAAACCATTACAGCGAGTATGGGAACTGTCAGCACGACGCTCACCCAAAAGCGCCGGCGCATATCATCGTATTCTGGATTACTCTCGTCCGCAGTTACGGTTCGCGGTTCCAGCGCCATCCCGCAGATGGGGCACGCGCCAGGCTCCGACCGCACGATCTCCGGGTGCATGGGGCATGTGTATTCGGTGTGCGTCGCCGCGGATACCACGGTGGGCTCCAGAGCCATGCCGCACTTCGGACAGCTTCCTGGCCCTTGCTGACGGACCTCGGGATGCATCGGGCAGGTGTATTCTCCGGCATTGGATGAGCTTGATGGCTGGGGGCGCTCGCTCCGCCCGACATACTGCTCTGGGCTGGAGCGGAACCTTTCGGCGCAATGTTTGCCGCAGAAATAATAGGTTGCGCCGTTGTGCTCGACCGTCCCTGCGGCCTTCTCGGGCGATACAGTCATCCCGCAAACCGGGTCCTGGCAAGTGGCGCCTGGCTCCAGCCGTTCGACATCGGAAACATTGGCAAGCTTCTGATTTCCCATAATGAATGCTCCTTCAACGTAAATAGCGGTAGACGAGCTCCAGCAGCTCGTCGTACATCTTGCGGGCATCGTCCTCGGTTCCGTGCCTCAGAACGTCCGTGGCGCAGTGTTGCAGATGGTTTTGCATAAGCGCCCGGCCCACGCCTCGTAGAGCTTCTTGTACCGATGCAATCTGGACAAGGATGTCGGGGCAATACCTGTCTTCCTCGACCATCTTTTGAAGACCGCGAATTTGGCCTTCGATCCGCCGAAGTCGATTCAGGTTGGAAGCTTTGATTTCGGGGTCTACCGCCAAAGCCTTGCGAATCGCCGGGTCGGAGGACTTCAACTGCTCCCCGGTTTGGGGGCGCCGCTGAGAGGCTGTTTCCGGACTGTTCAGGACTGACCCAGTTCGCCTCCCGGTTTGCCTCTTGGAGTCGCTCTGTACCGTCACGCTCGCATACCCCCTACCCCTATTTTCATCAGCGCCCAGATTTTGTCAAGTGTGACCCGGCAGACCATCTTTTGTATGATTACTTCTTGGAATTTCAAGAGCTGGCGGTAATGCGTCACGTATCGCACGCTGGAGAAGTGCTCACCCGGAGCGAATGCAACAAGGGTGGCCTAGAAATTCTGCCCTAGACTAGAGGCGGGTGTCGTATGAGGAAATACAGGTATGTTGAATTTGGTGTAAGCGGAATCTTGGCAGTCTTCGGAGTCGTGGCGTGTTCCAAGGCCCCCAGTGGTCCACCGCCCTTCTCCGTCGCACCTGCAATGATGTCTCGCATCGGCACAGTCGATGAGCGCTTCCAGTCCTACAACGTCGAAATGCTCGAAGTCACCGGCGGAGATTTCTGGAAGCCCTACAGCAACAAATCCGATGCCGCTGCCCAGGCGCAGCCTCCCGCGCGCCAGTCGAACTCCAGTGTGCCGGCCGGCATGAGTCCGGACATCCGATCTTTTCGTTCTCAGCTATCCGCTAGATAGCGATGAACGAACGTCACTGCCATTGCGCCCTCGCCGACAGCCGATGCGCACCGTTTCACCGCTCCATGGCGCACATCGCCGGCTGCGAACATGCCGGGGATATTCGTTTCGAGATAGTAAGGAGAGCGGTCGAGCGGCCACGACGCAGGGGGACGGCCTTCCTTCAACATATCCGGACCGGTTACAAGATATCCCGCTTCGTCCCGAATAATTCCCGCCTGCGTTGCCCAGTCCGTTTGCGGGGCGCCACCGATGCAAATAAAAAGCCCTTTGGTCGGCAGGCTCTGGGTCTTGCCTGTCTTGTTGTTTGTGAGCGTCACGGATTGAAGGACCTGGTCGCCGCGTAACTCCATCGCTTCGGTATTGCACATCACTTTGATATTGCTGGCCGCATTGATTCGGTCCACCAGATAGTGAGAGAGCGTGCTCTTCAGCGAATCGCCGCGCACGATAACCGTCACGGTTTTCGCATAACGCGAGAAATTCATTGCAGCCTGGCCCGCCGAATTTCCACCGCCCACGACGGCTACATTCTCGTTTCCGCATAAAGACGCTTCGCTGACCCCAGCTCCGTAATACAGGCCCGCTCCGAAGAATTCCTGTTCGTTCGGGAGATTAAGGCGTCTGTATTGAACCCCTGTAGCGCAGATAGTGGACCGGGCAATGATCTTTGTGCCATCGGCAAGATAGCCGACCGCCTTGCCGGGAAGAAATTCGCCACGCACGCCTTCGCGCGACAATAGGAACTCCGCTCCAAAACGACATGCCTGCTCGCGGGCACGTTCCGCCAGATCAGCACCGGCGATTCCCTTGGGAAAGCCGAGATAGTTTTCGATCCTGGAGCTAGTACCTGCTTGCCCGCCGACCGCCGAGCGTTCAATCACAACCGTCTTCAGGCCTTCTGAAGCACCATACACGGCGGCACTCAGGCCGGCAGGGCCCGCTCCATAAATAGCTAGGTCATATTCGGAGCGGGAAGGGTCGCGGAACCATCCGAGCTTTTCCGTGATCTGCCGAACAGTGGGACACTCCATCCGGGAGCCGTCCGAGAAGACACAGACCGGAAGGCGCGAATCCTGCAGACTATCAACACCTGCATTCATGCGCGCCTGCTCGTCATTTGTCAGTTCGATCCACTCGAAAGGCACGTCGCTGCGCTGCAGATAGTCTCGAATCTTATAAGCGGTAGCCGATCCGGCTTTTCCGATAATTTTAACGTTGGGAAGGTTTTTCGTAATTTGATCCGCCATAGTTGATTGCTCGGTAGAAAGATATCAGTACCCAACTGTGAAGCGCTGCCGGGTATGCTTGGGATGCTCCAACTCATCAACCATCGCGATGGCAAAGTCCTCCATCGATATCCAGCTCTTGCCTGTTGAATCGACAAGAAGCTCATTTCCGCCGAGACGGAACTTTTCTGTGCGCTTCCCCGGCACGAATTCCGCAGACGGCGACAGAAATGTCCAATCGAGATCCTTTTCCTTGCGCAAGGTATCGAGAAACTTGCCACCCGCGCGAGCCTCGGCCTTGTAGGCTTCGGGGAAATCCGGCGTTTCCATCAGGACCTTGCCCGGGGCGACTTCGAGGCTTCCAGCTCCGCCCACCACGAGAAGGCGCTTAACACCAGCGTTCTTCATTGCAGCGATCAACGCGTTTGCATCCGATGTCTGGAACCGTGAGGCGCTCATGACTGCATCCTGTCCCGCGATCAGCGGCGCGAGTATCGCGGGTTGTGTGGCGTCTCCTTGTTTGATCGTAGCGCCAGGACGGAAACTAACTTTCCCCGGATTGCGTTCTATCCCTGTCACCGTATGCCCTCGTCGGAGAAGCTCCGCCGCCAGTCTCGATCCCACTCGTCCGCCGCTACCGATCAACGCGATATTCATGCGCTCCTCCTGAACCTACGATGCGTGTCGCCAACTGACGAATTAGCCAAATGTCAAAGCCATCGTAAGGAGTTGGCCTCGCTTCCATATATCTGGGACGGTTATAACATTAACAGGCTTCATCGCTAAGGATTCCTGCCTGCGTCGCCTGCGACAGCCGCGAAACACGACAACATCTAAATCCTCTGTCCTTGCATCTAATTCTCCGGGATTAGGCGGTGCGTCGAATGTCAACCACACTATTTCTCGCGGAAAGTGTGGCAATCCAGCAAACCGTTGCGGAACGGCTATTTCAGCCCGTCACGCTTGGCCCCTACCGGCTTCCTCACAGGATGGTGATGGCGCCGCTGACTCGCTCCCGTTCGCGTCAGCCGGGCAACATTCCGTCAGCTCTCAACGCCTGCTATTACGCTCAACGGTCGTCAGCCGCTCTCATCATTTCGGAAGCTACCCAGATCTCACAGCAGGGCCAGGGATACGCCTGGACCCCCGGGATTCACACTCTCGATCAAGTAGAGGGCTGGCGGCTCGTCACTGAAGCGATCCATAGGGCAGGAGCCTTGATTTTCCTGCAATTGTGGCATGTTGGACGCATCTCCCATCCATCCCTGCAGCCGGACGGGATGTTGCCCGTCGCGCCTTCTGCCATCAAGCCAAGCGGAGAGGCGTTTATCGAGAATGAAAACGGCGAGGGAGCATTCACGCCCTTCGTGACCCCGCGGGCGTTGCAGACCGAAGAGATGCCTTACATCGTCCGGCAATATGCGCACGCAGCGAAGAATGCGATGGAGGCTGGTTTTGATGGCATCGAAATTCACGCCGCCAACGGGTATCTTCTCGATCAGTTTATCGAGTCCAGCACCAACCAGCGCACCGACGAATATGGCGGTCCAATCGAGAACCGCTCAAGACTTTTGATGGAAGTGGTCGAGGCCGTCACCGAAACATGGAGCGCCGACCGCGTCGGTGTGCGGCTTTCTCCCATGGGGGCCGCCAATGACATCAGCGACAGCGATCCGGAAAAGACCTTCGGCTGCATCGCAAAAAAGCTCAGCGATTACAACCTAGCCTACCTGCATATCGTCAATCCGATTATGAGCGCGATAGAAAAAGGTACGGAACCCGATCCGCGCGCGCTTCGCATGGTGGATTTGATTCGCAAGAAGTATCGCGGCACTCTCATTTTTGCCGGTGGGTTTGACCACGATACCGCCGAGTCCTGGCTCCAGCAGGGCAAATCAGACTTGATCGCCTTTGGGCGCAAGTTTCTGGCAAATCCAGATTTACCGGAACGCTTCCTGAGGTGCGCTCCCCTCAATGCCGACGATCCCTCTACCTACTATGGCGGTGGGATGAGGGGATATGTCGATTACCTGACGCTCGCGCAGCAGCGAGGCGAGGAACCAAAACCCTGCGTGGACGAGAGATGGCGATAGCTTCGGAAGTGTTCACGTCAGTCCGATCCTTGACCGGCCAACAGCCGACTAGGCTCCCGAAAAGCCACGGGATTCGTGAGACACATACCGGATACAACTAGGAGGCATTATGGGTCAAAAAGTACTTATCACTGCTGCGGCGTCTGGGATCGGACTTGAGATCGCTCGTGCATTTTCTTCAGCCGGTGCCACGGTGCTCATCACGGATATCAATGAACAGGCGATTGAGGCCGCGAAACAGAAAATTCTTGGCTTGCTCGCAACACTGTGCAACAACGGCAAGCGCTCTGATATCGAGCGGATGGTTCCCGCGGCAGTTGAGGCGCTAGGCGGTCTGGATGTACTGGTAAACAACGCTGGCATCTCTGGTCCTACTGCTCCTGTTGAGGAAATGGATCCGGACAAATGGGAAGAGGTGATGACGGTCGATCTAATCGGTACCTTCAACGTGACCCGCCTAGCCATTCCGCACCTCAAGAAATCTTCGGCGGGAAGCATCATCACGATGTCATCCCTTGGAGGACGCTTCGGCTACCCGAATCGCAGCCCCTACAACGTAGCCAAGGCAGGCCTGATCGGCTTCGCGAAAACGCTCGCGATCGAATTAGGCGATCACAACATCCGTTCCAATGCAATTGCTCCGGGAGCAGTAGGCGGCCAGCGGATAGAAAACGTCCTTCAAGGCCGTGCAAAGGCAGAGGGCAAGAGCGTGGAAGACGAGAGAGCGTCCATGCTTAGCATTCAAGACCTAAAGCAATTTGTGGACCCGAAGGATATCGCTTCGCTTTGTGTCTTCCTTACTTCGGACGCAGGCAAGTCGATCTCCGGGCAGGTCATTCCAATTGATAACGGTGCACTCAAGGCGTCATAACCGCACTACCAGGAGCATTTGTCATGGCCAAAGCACTTCGCGAACAACTTATCGGAGCATGGAAGCTGGTTTCCTATGAGGAGCGGCACGTCGACGGCTCGCCCTCGTTTTACCCGATGAGCGAGCAGCCTATGGGGATCATCATGTATACACCGGACGGCTACATGTCCGCGCAACTAAGTAAGCCGGACCGCAAGCCGTTTGCCTCCGGCGACTGGTTCAAAGGTACGGCTGACGACTATAAGCAGGAAGCCTCCACCTATATCGCTTACACGGGCGAGTTCCATGTGGACGAAGCGGCGCAGAAGCTCACCCACTCCATGTTCATCTCCCTTTTTCCGAACTGGATCGGGCAGACGCAGCCTCGCGTGGTGAAGATTGAAGGAGATTACCTTTACCTTCACACGGCCAGCCCTATTGAGTCCGGCGGGAAGAAAGTGAATTCGTATCTGAAGTGGAAGCGCGCTAAGAAAAACTAACGTTTCCTGATCTCCGGAACGCCGATGGCGGTCTCTAGTTGAGAAATGTTGTCTCCAACTCACAGTGGCAAAAGGAGGTAGCCATGTCTACATTTAATGGTAAAGCAGGGTATGTAACCGGCGCGGCTAGCGGCATCGGTCGGGCATCGGCAATCGCCTTTGCCGCCGAGGGCGCCTCGGTGGTTGTCTCTGACCTTGAGACGAAGCGCAAGGACGGGGAGGCGGTCGTCCGCCTCATTGAGAAAAATGGGGGAAAGGCGACCTTCGTCGCTGCCGATGGACGAAAGGCGGACGATGTTCTCTGGGCGATGACGACGCGCATGCAGGGAAATCTTGACATCATTGCCGTTCCCTGTGTCTCCTGCCACGTGCTTGATCCGTCACAAACGCCCGAGTACGATCCATCGCTGCCAGCCAAAGGTACTACGTCGAAGACGATCTTTGATGCTACTGTTCCGTTTCGAATGAAAGACAAGTTCAAGAGGGCACAGTTCCGTGACGTCGATCCACGCCCGTTTGCGCCAGAGTTGAACCTGCAATATCCGTAGGGCGCCGGTATTTGGAGAGGGATCAAGAGCAAGCGACGCGTCGTACTGGAGCAAGTCGTTTCTATCATGCGTTCACGTGAACGTCATCGAGTCCGTTCTATGGTAAGGAGGATGTGGAATGAGCGAGAACCATTACGCATACGAAGCGTGGGAACATGTCACTCAGAACGAACCGACCCTTTCCAGCATCGATGAGCCGCTGACGCTATCGGAGCTGACATCGCCTGTTCCGGCGCTTACCGCCGTGCTGTCCGAAGAATGCGACCTTACCACCAATGCGGAAACTGGAAAAGAAGCTATCGGTCAGCGCATCATCGTTTCGGGGCGCGTGATGGACGAAGACGGCGCGCCGCTGCCCGGCGTGCTGATCGAGATATGGCAGGCAAATGCGGCGGGCAAATACGCCCACGAACTGGACACGGTGAATGCGCCGACGGACCCCAATTTCTTGGGACGGGGACGCTGCATCACCAACGAGCAGGGCGTGTACCGCTTTTGTACGATCCGGCCCGGGGCCTACCCGTGGAATGACGAAACGAATCAATGGAGGCCGGCGCACATCCATCTGTCGGTGGTGGGACTCGCGATCGCGTCCCGGTTGGTGACCCAAATGTACTTTCCCGGCGACGCGTTGTTCTTCCTTGACGATATCTTTCAGGCGCTTTCGGAAGGACAAAAAGAGCGCGCCATTTGCCGCTATGACCACGAGCTGACCGAGCCGGGCCGGGCGTTGGGCTTCCGTTTCGACATCGTGTTGCGCGGACCGCTCGACACGCCCTGGGAAATCGACCATGATCATGAAGGAGGCGCATGAGGAGGTTCGCTCTGACACCGGCGCAAACGGTCGGTCCATTCTTCAGCCTGGGTATGCTGCCCGAAGGAGCCAATGTCCTCGTGCAGCCGGACACCGAAGGCGAGCGCATCCGCGTCGAAGGGCATCTCTTCGGTCGCGACGGCGAGCGCTGCGCTATGCGATGATCGAAATCTGGCAAGCAAATGCTGCCGGGCGCTACAATCATCCGCTCGACCAACGGCGTTTGCCGCTTGATCCGGCCTTCCTCGGCTTTGGCCGCGCGAACGTCGACACTGACGGATGCTTCTGGTTCGAAACGATCAAGCCTGGGCCTGTACCATATGCCGGCGAGCATATGTAGGCGCCACATATTGTCGTTTTGATCTATCCCGCTGGGGTGGCCTACCCGTTGAGCACGCGCTTGTACTTCGCGGACGACCCGCGCACGGAAGACGACCCCGTGCTCCAGCGCGTCCCCGAACAACGCCGCCGGACCTTGCTCGCGACGCCGGAACAGGGTGACGCGGAAACGATCTACCGTTTCGATATCGTGCTGCGGGGGGAACCCGAAGATCCGTCCCCGCCGGGCGCGGGCAAGCCGGAAACGGTGTTTCTGGAAATCCATTAGAGGAGGAGTGGACGAGCTGCTTCTTGCCATAACTTCAAGATGAAATTCTTCGGTTCCTTTGTGAGAACAATCTTTACAACAAGGTGTTGGATAGGAGGACCGTAATGTCAGACATCCGGGTAAGAATTCGAGTAAAAGAAAATTCGTGTGGTCTGTTGCTATGTTCGTCAGCGGCGATTGTCATGATCGTCTGCGCAGTTCTATTTTGTGTCCCTGCCGCTGCTCAGACTTCGAAGAATGCGGACGTTGGTTGGCCAATGTACAACGGTAGTTACACCGGAAATCGTTTTTCTTCGCTAAAACAGATTACAAAGGAAAACGTAGGTAGCCTTGTAGAGGTCGCGCGCCAGGAACTGCCGGAGACGACCTCCTTCCAAACAGGCCCGGTTGTGGCGGGCAATACGATGTACGTCACAACAGCAACCGCAACCTACGCCATAAATGCGGTCACCGGAAAGTTGTTATGGACGCAAAAGTACGCATCCAAAAGCCTTGGTCTGGGCACGCCGGTTCGCGGGGTTGCCTACTCCGATGGAAGACTCTATCGCGGGACGCCGGACGCACACGTTTTGGCGCTGGACGCAACTACCGGCAAGGTGATTTGGGACGTTGCTGCCGGAGATGCCGACAAAGGTGAGTATTTCACGGTAGCCCCCCTGGTATGGGAAGGACGCCTGTACATCGGTACGTCCGGTAGTGATGTTGGCACTGTAGGCCGAATGATGGCTTTGGATGTTAAGGACGGGCACAAGCTTTGGAACTTTGACGTTGTACCTTCCTCCGGTCCTGGTTCTAAAACGTGGCCCTCCGACCCAACAAAACTCAGGGCCGGTGGGGGAATGTACTCGTCTTTCGCGATCGATCCCTCCACGGGAATGTTATACATCCCGACAGGAAATCCGGGACCCGATTTTGCGGGCGACTACCGACCCGGCGATAACCTCTATACCTGTTCTGTCGTGATGTTGGACGCCAGGACGGGCGCGCTCCGCGGTTATCACCAATTTGCTCCGCACGACGTTCACGACTGGGACATTGCGGCAAGCCCGATCCTGTTCACGTCGAAGGCAGGTCACAAAATGGTGGCGGTTGGCGGCAAGAACGGATATCTCTATGGTCTGAACCGCGAACTTTCCCAGGTGACATTCCGAACCCCTATAACAACCATCGAAAATACCGACGCCCCCATCACAAAAGAAGGGACTCGATTCTGCCCTGGAACACAAGGCGGCGTGAATTGGTATGGACCAGCATATTCGCCGGAGCAGAATGCTTTGTATGTCAACTCGATCGACTGGTGTACCGTTGTGAAGCTTGGCGGTCCAGAGACTCTCAAACACACACCGGGAAATCCGTTCCTCGGCTCCAGCAACGCCTTCGGAGACTCGGACTCGCAAAACAAAACGGGTTGGCTGACGGCAGTCGATGCTGACAACGGTAAAGTCCTGTGGAAGTATCACTCCGCACTGCCAATGGTCGCGGCGATCACGCCCACAGCAGGCGGTGTCGTTTTCACAGGAGATTTAGAAGGCAATCTGCTTGCGTTTGACGGTGCGTCCGGAAAACTCCTCTTCCAGAACAAAGCAGGAGGTCCAATCGGAGGCGGAGTCGTTACATACATGATAGATGGGAAACAGTATGTCGCAGTCGCCGCCGGAATGGAGGGCGCCATCATGCAGATAAAGAGCGGGCCAGCCGCCGTAGCAATCTATTCCTTACCTTTGCAAACCGGAAAACCGTAAGAGCCGGGGTCACGATTTTTCGAGCGACAGTGTCTATGGTCTATGAAGGATCCATGGATATGCTGATCGGGCAGTTCGTGCAAATCAGTATCGGCGAAACAGCGCCGCCGTAGTTTCAGGTTCATCCATTCCGACAACATGGAGACATGTTAGGTGCGGCTTTCAATATTTCAATAACAGCGAGCCGAGTTCTGGTAACCGCCATGAAAGCGTAATCGAATCGTTCTATCGTCCTCGACTAACGCAGAGCATCGATCTTGGTCTAAATGTGGAAGTGTCCATTCATCCCACCTATGCAACGAGGGCCTATACCGCGACTCTTCTGAACGGGAGAATACGGATCATCTTCTAATGGCCGAACACGCGCCGGCTCAGAGCTGCCTCCCGAACGGTGGCCTTGTTAGTCTGGTCGAGGTGACCTCCCCGCCATTGGTAGATGCCAACCGCGGAATATGGCCATGACTCTGAGCGACATGCATAGAAGTGCGCCCCCAATCATGAATGCAAAAGATGGGTAGTGCAGCACATGTCCTACCACCACCACGGCGCCGGCAGCAAGCGCGGCGACAGCATAAAGATCAGCCCGGAGCACAGTAGGAGTCTCGTTCACGAGAACATCACGCAGCATTCCGCCGCCAATCCCTGTCAACATTCCCATAAGTGCAGCCATCACTGGATTGAGTCCGGCGGCCAGCGCTTTTTGCGTACCGGTGACGGCGAACAGGGCCAGGCCCGCCCCATCGAACAACAGCACAGGCCTGCGCCGCACGTCGATGTTGGGATACCAGAAAAATATCACCAAGCCAGCTAGAAGAGAGACTCCAAGATAACGCCAGTCGCTGATGGCTGCAGGCGGTACGGCGCCGATGAGCAGGTCGCGGGTAATCCCGCCTGCGTTCCCCGTTGCGAAGGCAAGCACCATCAGGCCGAACAGATCGAGCTTGTTCTTCACACCGGCTGCTGCACCGCTGAGCGCGAAGACGAACGTACCGAGCAGATCGAGCGTGACCATAAAGGGGCTCGCCAGGTGCTGTCCGTGAATCAGAATGCCGTTCACGATGCCAGCCAGGCATGCGCCGCGACCACCAGAGCCTTCACACCTGTTTCCAGAGTTGGGTGGATCACCGGGGCAAAGCGCGGACTGTGGTTGCTCGGAAGCGCGTTCAGCGTGCCATCCTTCTTCGCCTTGTCACATACCTCAGGATCGTCGCCGCCGAAAAACCAGAACACAGAAGGAACGTGCCACTCTGTTCCAAAACATCCGAAGTCCTCGCTCGCCATCGAAGGTTTGGTCTGCTCTACGGAGCCGTCGGGGAAGTTTTGGCGAAACGCGCCAACGACCTTCTCTGTCGCATCGACATCATTCGTTACCAGTGAATAACGGTCCAGTGGAGTGATCTCAGGTGGCTTCGGCGCACCTGCCGCTGCTGCTTCGGCATTCACAATTCGTTCAATCGCTGCAAGCACATGTTTGCGGACCCCCTCGTCGAAGGTGCGCACGTTCAACTTGATGATGGCCTCGTCAGGAATGACGTTCTCTTTTGTGCCCGCCTGCAGCACCCCGATTGTAACCACGGCGGAATCCGTGGGCGCGACTTCCCGAGAAACGATCGCTTGCAGTCTCATCACGGTCGAGGCAGCCATGATGACGGGATCAATGCTGGCCTCGGGCATCGAGCCATGCGCACCACGCCCGAACATTCGAATTTGCAGGCTGTCGGCAGCAGAGGTCACAACTCCAGTGCGCCAATCGAGATGACCGGATGGCACGCTCATTACATGTTGGCCAAGCACGACATCGGGCTTCGAGAATCGTTTGAAGAGGTTGTCGTCAATCATGGCTTGCGCTCCCTGTGCCGTCTCCTCCCCTGGTTGAAAGACTGCCATGAGCGTTCCGTGCCAGCTATCGCGGCTCTTGGCAAACAGCGAGGTAGCCCCAATCAAGCAGGCCACGTGCATGTCGTGCCCGCAGGAGTGCGCCACGGGCGTGGTCTTGCCATCAGGGCCTGTCGCTGTAACGGTACTGGCATAGGGAAGACCGGTCGCTTCCTTGATGGGCAACGCATCCATGTCCGCGCGCAGCATCACGGTTGGGCCGTCTCCGTTGCGCAAGATGCCAACAACCCCCGTCTTGCCGACTCCTGTGGTCACCTCAAAACCGCTGGCCCTGAGATGGTCCGCCGCAATCCCCGCAGTGCGCTTCTCCTGCATCGACAACTCGGGGTGAGCATGGATGTCTTTGTAGAGTGCCTCCAGTTCCGGAAGAATTCTGTCGAGATCTACAAGGATCTCTGTCGGTTTCTTTCCATCCGTCATGTGAGCCTCCTATGTGCAGCCCATGCTGCATCGTCTAAAGAGAATATACGGCAGCTAAAGCATGAACCGCCTTTGTACGCGCGTACCAGATATCGCCGGCAAACAACCTTGCTCAACCCGAGCCGATAATCGGCAGTCGTTTAGCGTATGAGATTGGACTTGGCAAGGTCGACAAGTTAGTCGCCGCGTCCGTTGAGCACCGCGCGAATCATGTAAACCGTGAAGCCACGCACCTGCTCGGCGTCAATCGTCGGAGGCATGGAAAGCTCCTGGCGGTTCACCAATACTTCCACCAGCGCGGGGCCATCGTGATCCAATGCTTGCTGTAGAGCTGGACGCACTTGCTCGGGTGTTTCCACCCGGAGACCCAGAAGCCCAGCCGACTCCGCCAGCTTGGCGAAATCTGGATTTGTAAGATCAGTCGCGAAGTCGAGGAAGCCGGCCGTCTTCATTTCGAGCTCGACGAATGCCAGCGTGCGGTACCCTGCTAGCCATCTAAAAGACGGCGCCTACTCGCCAACTCGCGAAGCGCCAGACTTCATAACGTAGGCATTCGGCGCGGCCTCTCCTTTTCCTGGAGTCGCTCATGTTTCAGGCAATAAGGAGTCCACGGTATCGCGCGAAGTCTCTTCTCTTCTATCGGGCCGCCATCGACCAGGCATTGGCCGAAGGTTCCCCCTTCCACTCGTTTCAGCGCATCTTGTACTTGGTGGAGCTTCGTCAAATCGATATCCGCTTCCTGAAACTGTCCATCTTTTTCTTCGTCTCTGACGCCCCCATCGCTCCAGTCACGCGCAGAAGGCCCGTCGCTCAAATCGCGTGCGTTTGTGTCCGCACGATGGATGCTCTTCAAGAGGCGCTGCTCTTCCGCCAGCAGTCGTTGCTTGTATTCTTCTTTGTTCAAGATTGCCATGGCTCCCCCCTCACCCGCTTCGTTTCCGCTTTCCTCTATTGCTTTCCGTCAGAAAGGATACGTACTGGGCGCGTGCCGGACGGTCACCCAATGGTCTCTGGTGAATTCGTGCATGATCCACTCGCCGCCAAATCGTCCGATGCCGCTATTCTTTTCGCCTCCGAATGGCCCGGTTGACGTGTCATCCACACTATAGTCGTTGACATGAGTCATGCCGGCCTGGATACCCAGCGCAAATCTCACGCCGCGCTGTTCGTCGCGAGTGAATACCGCACTTGAAAGGCCGTACTGAGTATCGTTCGCAACCCGCAACGCCTCCGCCTCTCCATTCACTTTGATGATTGGCGCGATTGGACCGAATAATTCGTCCTGAGCGATCTGCATATCGTTCTTGACATCCACGAAAACGTGCGGAGGCAGTACCTGACCCTTCGGATCTCCGCCCACCGCCTGGCGAGCCCCTGCGGCGAGGGCGCTCTTGATGTGCGCCATGTGCGCCGCAAGCTGCTTTTGATTGATGATCGGACCGATGGCGGTATCGGGATCATTCGGATTCCCATATTTCAGTCCTTTGACGTGGGTCGTAAACCGATCCACGAATTCGTCATACACCTTGGCGTCGACAATGATGCGGTTGGTGCTCATGCAGATTTGGCCCTGATGCAAGAATCTGCCGATCACTGTGGCGCGCACGGCGTGTTCCACGTCGGCGTCATCCAGAATGACACAAGGCGCATTCCCGCCAAGTTCGAGCGCGACACGCTTCATCTGCGGGCCGCTCATTGCAAGGCCTCCGATGTGCCGACCAACTCGCGTGGATCCGGTAAACGAAATGAGCCTGGGAATCGGATGCAAAGTGAATGAGTCGCCGATTTCAGCGATGGGACCTATCACGACGTTGAAAAGGCCAAGCGGTAGGCCCGCTTCCTCATAAATTTTCGCGATCAGCAGTCCGCCTGTCACGGGCGTATCTTCGGCGGGCTTGATAACGACTCCATTCCCAAGAGCCAATGCGGGGCCGACCGAACGATGGGACAGGTACATGGGAAAGTTCCATGGACTGATCACGCCGATCACACCGAGGGGCTGACGGTATGCCCGACTCTCCTTCCCCGGTTCGTCAAGCGGGAGGACCCGACCCTCGACCCGATGGGGGAACGATGCGGCTTCCAGCGTGATGGAATGAACAAACTGCCACTCCAGTTCGGCTTTGATTCGAGTGCTGCCCGATTCCCGGATGAGCCAGTCCACGATCTCCTGGTGGCGTGCTTCCATGATAGCGAGGGAGCGAATCATCACGGCAGCACGCTCGGACGGCAGGACCGCCGCCCATCCGATCTGCGCTTTGGCTGCGGACTGGTACGCCTCGTCGAGATCGTCCTTGTTCGCCATGGCGATTTCTGCGAGGGTTTCACCCGAATACGGGTCCTTATCTACCTCCTTTCCGCCCTGCTTGCCGGGCCGCCAGGAACCGCCGATGTATTGCCCGTCAAAACCGGAATAAGGACGAGGCGCCGCAGGAGACGTACTCGTCTGTTGGCTCTGCGGCTTTGCGGGAACTTTGTCGATGGATTCGTTCATGAAATCCTCCTGGGCGAAGTGATTTTGCCAGGCGCGTCCGCCACCACGGATAGATAAACGGGCCTAAGTCTAGTCCAGAAAATATGAAATGTAAAAGATGCTGGTTCTCTTAAACATAGGCATGGGCCCTGATACTTTCTGCACAGATCATCCCGAGCGCTCCGGTAGTGAATATCTATTGTCCTAATCGCTCATCGTCATTCAACGCGTGTTCGCGGATGGCGAGTCGCCGTTGAGAGCTACTTTTTTGCCATCGCGAGTTGATGTTCTTTCTGTCGAATCGACTCATACAGCACGTCCATCTGGCTCTGGAGATGAACCCGTTCCGCAGCCGCGTGGGATCCCTTCTCAGGAATGCTTTGCAGCAATTCCGCTTCGCGCGTCTGCAGCTCTTTCAGCTTTTCTTTATCGCTGGCGAGTTGCTCTTGTAAGACCTGTATTGCCTGTGAATCGCTCATATGACCGTCTGATAATCGAGATGGGAATGGAATGGATGCATCTATCAACAGGCACATCCGCAAAGCGCGTTATAGGCCAAGCCGATCTGGGGGAAGGCTCTCGTAATGTTGAGATTGATACTCCTCACGCTGATCGCAGGTTGAAGTTCGCAATGGCTGGCTAGCCGACCTGCACAGTCAGCATCGATATGGAGCCTCGATCACACAGGCAGGTGGAATCACTTGCTGTATTGCTCGTCGGTTACCTGTTCCATCCAATCAACAACCTTACCGTCGAGCTTTTCCTGAATTGCGATGTGGGTCATCGCTGTCGTCGCCGTAGCCCCATGCCAGTGCTTCTCGCCTGGTTCGAACCACACGACGTCGCCCGGCCGGATCTCCTCGATCGGACCACCTGCTCGCTGCACCCACCCCAAACCTGAAGTCACAATAAGAGTTTGGCCAAGCGGGTGCGTATGCCACGCAGTCCTTGCGCCCGGCTCGAATGTGACGCTGGCCCCGGATACAAGTGCGGGATCGGGTGCCTGAAACAGCGGATCGACACGCACGGTGCCAGTGAACCAGTCTGAAGGGCCCTTCGTGGAAGGTTCCGAACCAATTCTCTTGATTTCCATAGTTGCTACTCCTTTTTCTTGTGTTCTCTATAAGCCACTCTGTCCAGCTACTGAATCGTTTGGCCACCGTCGACGACCATGGCACTGCCAATCACAAAGCCTGACGCGTTTGAGCACAGCCAGATTACGGCCGCAGCGATCTCCTCGGGCTTGCCCATCCTTCCGATTGGCTCCTCCGAGATCACCCTCGCCCGCCCTTCGGCGGTCCCGCCGGTGAAGCGATCCATCATTGGGGTATCGATATAGCCGGGGCAGACGGCGTTAATACGAATGTTCTGCGCGGCATAGTCGAGGGCAGCCGACCGGGTGAGGCCGATTACGCCGTGTTTCGCGGCGGTATACGCAGGGCTGCCTTTGATGCCAATGACTCCGGCGCCCGAGGAGGTGTTCACGATCGCGCCGCCTCCTTGCTTGAGGATGAGGGGGATCTCGTACTTCATGGAGAGAAAGACGCCGCGGAGGTCGACGTCGATGATCCGGGTCCACTCTTCCAGGTCGTAGTCCGCCGTCGGAGCTGGGTTTTTCGGCTCAATACCTGCGTTATTGAAGGCGAGATCCAGACGCCCGAAGGCTTCGATGGTCTTGTCCAGTGCCGCCTGTACGTCCTCGGCCCGCGTCACGTCGCACCGGACGGCGAGCGCCCGCCCGCCTTGTTCCTCGATCAGGCGTGCCGTTTCCTGGTTATCTTTTTCGGAAACGTCAGCTACCACCACGCTCGCTCCTTCGCGAGCGAACGCTATTGCAGTCGTCCGGCCGATGCCGCCTCCTGCTCCTGTCACAAATGCCACTTTTCCTGTAAACATTCCATTCACTTGAGTCGCCATAATTATCTCCTCGCGGGCTAAATTCAAAACGTCTGCGACAGCCCTGTCTCGTCGCAGACCATGTCTGTCTAGACAGTTGGTGTGCCGGTCAATCCTGGCCAATCTGCGACATCTGTGTCGCATCCATGCGGCCACCATAGATCTCGATTCGGGAAAAGGCCGTCTCGATCTCACGAAGATCCGCTGGCGTGAGTTGGACATTGACCGCGCCCATGTTCTCGCGCAGGTGATCCATGTTGCCCGTGCCCGGGATCGGAACAATCCAGGGCTTCCGCGCCATCAGCCATGCCAGCGCGATCTGGGCAGGCGTTGCCCTTTTCTTGGCGCCGAACGTCGTCAGAAAGTCGATGATCGGCTGGTTGTTCTTCATGACCATGGGACTGAAGCGTGGGAAGCCGGCACGCAGGTCGATCTTCGGGTCGAAGGTGGACTGTGCATTCAGGGCCAGTTTCCCGGGCAAGAAGCCTTGTCCCAGCGGTCCCCAGGGAACGAAGCCGATGCCCAGTTCCTCGCAAGTTTGCAGGACGCCATTGTGCTCCGGGCTTCTTTCCATCAGTTCCAGCAGCGAGTATTCGGTCTGGATGGCCGTGACCGGTTGTACGGCATGCGCACGGCGAATGGTTCGCGCACTCGGCTCTGACAGGCCGAAGTGCAGGACCTTCCCCGCCCGGATCAGGTCCTTGACCGTGCCGGCCACGTCCTCGATCGGCACGGTCAGATCGACCCGGTGCTGGTAGTAAAGGTCGATATGGTCGGTCCTGAGACGCTTCAATTCTTCCTCGATAACCTTCCTGATGTGCTCCGGCTGGCTGTCCAGCTTGTTCGTGCCATCGATGGCGAAACCGAACTTGGTGGCGATTTTGACTTTATCGCGGACAGGCGCCAGCGCTTCGCCGACAAGTTCCTCGTTTACGTAGGGGCCGTATACTTCAGCGGTATCGAAAAACGTAACGCCTCGCTCGTAGGCGTCGCGAATCACACGGATGCCCTGGGCCCGGTCCACACCCGGACCGTAGTGGCCGCCGCTGAGACCCATACAGCCAAAGCCCAACTCCGAGACTTTCAGATTACCTAGGTTTCTGGTTTTCATTTTGTTCTCTCCTTTTTCGAGTTTCGCCGGCTGCGATGTTGCCGGGGCCGCCCACGATGCCGACCCAACTGATAAAGCCGCCCCGACGAGAGCGGTTCTGGTCAGAAACTCACGGCGGTTGAAGTCTCCCGAGTGAGCCTCGGTGACACGCGCGTCCTTGCGGGTAAAGTCTGATGGATTCTTCATGATGGCTTCCTTTCAGTCGTTGTAATCGGGATTGGTACCGAAATCTGTTTCGGTCTACGGCTCAATCCATTGCACAATTATGTGTCTCACTTCGCAATCTCAATGGTCACCTTTACCGAGCCTGATACGTTGAATGCTTCTATACCAGCATCGATCCTTGCGATCGGGATGATGCCGGGTGAAGGTATCGACTCTCCATCCTGGTGGTAGTAGAAGGCGACCTGGTGGGCCGGAGACCAGTAAGCGATGTCGCCGACTTCGTACCTGTTCTCCCTGGGGCCTTTCTCTGAAAGCGGTTTGGGTAAATCGCCGTACTTCTCTCGCCCGAACAGATCCTTCATCGACAGGTTCAAAGGGAGCAGAGAAACAAAATCTCGTGCGGTCGCGTTGTCGGCCAATGTGGCAGTGAGAATCTTTCCGCCGACTTTTATGTTGATCTTCATCTGGTCACTCCTCTGTGAGGAAACTTGCTGTGGGTTCGGGCCGGAAGCATCGGGGGTCCTGCTTTGACCGACCGCCAGACTCGTTACCATCACGAGCGCACTCAAAACCAATGTTCTCGCTGTGTTCATCGTGGGTTCTCCTTATTTCGTTCCGTTCGGGCGCAGCAGCGTCTTGATCGCGCGGCGCTCGTCCATCGCTCGGTAACCTTCCGCAACCTGATTCAGAGGGAGGGTGAGGTCGAAGACTTTGCCGGGGTTGATCTTTTCCGTCCAGACCAGATCGATCAGCTTCGGTAGAAAACGGCGGACTGGTGCGGGACCACCATGAAGGTGAACGTGAGCGAAGAACAACTCCTCACCCTTGAGTTCTACGTCGTGCGGAACGCCGACATAGCCGACGTACCCACCTTGTCGCGTGGAACGGATCGCCTGCATCATGGACTCCTGAGTGCCGACGCACTCCAGTACCGCGTCAGCGCCTACATCCTTCGTTAAATCCTTGATGCGGGCCACACCTTCATCACCGCGCTCCGTCACGATGTCCGTCGCGCCAAACTCCAGAGCGAGCTGCTGTCGTTTTTCGTGCCGGCTCATGGCGATGATCCGTTCCGCGCCCATGTGCCTGGCAGAGAGCACTGCCAGTAGACCAACGGCTCCGTCGCCTACGACAGCAACAGTCATGCCTGGCTTCACGTTCGCCGCGTCCGCAGCGAACCAACCCGTCCCCAGAACATCGGAGGTCGCGAGCAGGCTTGGGATCATCTCCTTTGAAGGGATGCCGGGGGTCGGCACGAGAGTGCCGTCCGCAAGAGGAACGCGCAATATCGGCGCCTGAGCAGTGGTGATAAACTCGCGATGCTGGCAGGACGACTGATAGCCGACTAGGCAGTTGGGACAGGTGTTGTCGGACGCAAAGAACGAACCGATAACGAACTGGCCGGGTTTAACGGTCTTGACCGCACTCCCTACCTCCTCGATGATGCCGCAATACTCGTGCCCCATTGGCGTCGGCTGGGCGAACGGGCTGATGCCGCGGTACGGCCGCAGGTCAGACCCGCACACGCACGTGGCCGAGATGCTGATGATGGCATCCGTTGGCTTGGTGATCTTTGGTTCGGGGACTTCCTCAAAACGGATGTCCCTGGTTCCGTACAGTACAGTTCCTCGCATGATTCGTTTCCTTTCTTTAGCGCATGACGTAGCCGCCGTCGACCGAGATCGACTGGCCGGCTCTGGGTCTCGGCGTATGACTTCCTATGTGCCGCCACGCTTCGGTGTAACGATTATTCATAACGGCATTCATGGGATTGCCGTGTCCGAAGAAAATGGTGGGAAGCAGGTTAGCCATGTCAGACACTCCTTTTCCAAAAGCTGCGTCACGCGGCGATCATCGGTTAGCGTGAAGATACAGCTGTGGGAGTCAGCAAATCCTCCGGGGTCTTACCCGCTAAAGCCGCATCCAGGTTGTCCAACGCCCGCATGCCTATCCGCGTCCGCGTCTCGATGGTCGCCGTGCCCAGGTGAGGAAGCAAAAATACATTGGGCAGGGTTAGGTATTCAGGGTTGATATGAGGTTCCCCACTGTATACGTCAAGCCCTGCGGCCGCGATCCGGCCAGAGCGAAGAGCTCGGATCAGCGCGTCATCGTCCACTAGACTGCCTCGTGCCGCATTCACAACAACCGCACCGTGAGGCAGTAGTTCGATCGTTTCCGTATTCAGGAAGCGAGCGGTTGCCTTTGTTCCCGGCGCATGCAACGTGAGGAAAGGGCTCTTCGTCAGAAGATCACGTGCATCCGCATGAAACACGGCTCCCCTTTCCAACTCGGGATTCAATCGGTGCATATTCGTGTAGTGAATGCTCATGCCGAAAGCGCGTGCCCTCTCGGCCACCGCGAAACCAATACGTCCCATTCCATAAATGCCAAGGACCTTGCCCGTCAGTTGCCAACCCAACAGTTCGGTGGGCTTCGGGTCGCGCCAGTTGCCGCTCCGTACGAGCGCTTCGCCTTCATTCGCCCGCCGAGAGGCAGCCAGCAGAAGGAGGATCGCGATATCGGCGGTCGCGTCGGTTACCACGCACGGAGTATTCGTCACCTGAATTCCCCGGACCGCTGCTGCCGCGAGATCAATGTGATCGTATCCCGCAGAGAGAGTCGCGATTACTCGTACCGAGTTAGGTAGACGGGAGAGCACTTGTGCGTTCATCACGTCCTGTTGCGTTATAAGCAGTGCATCCGCTCCGGCCGAAACCTCAATTAACTCTCCGCTCGAATACAGCCGGTCTTCGGCATTGAAACGCGCGAGGTAGTCGCGGGCGATTCGCGACTCCACCTCCTGGGACAATCGACGGGTCACGACAAGAGTTTTCTTGGGCACGGGGTACCTCCTTCCTTGTCTGCGCTCAGGGAGGAATCCTGAACGAGCTTACGGCTGGTTTCCACTTCTGGGATTGCCACGTCCGAAGAACATTTCGGCAGTACATTGGCCCATGCCAAAGCACTCTCGTTCTGGTTCATGACGCAGTAAGGCACGAAGATCCAATAATCTCAATTGCCAATATAGTGGCGCTTTAATGTCCAGAGGAATCCGCATGTCGACTTGCCTCGAACAGAAACCAGGTGCGCCGCTCGGTCTCGTCGATCCAGACTTCGATGAGGCTGGCGGTGGCGATGTCGTTGTGATCTTCGCAGACGCCGTGGGCCTCGCGCAGGCGCGCAGCGAGCGTCTTGCTGTCCTCGCGCAGCTCGGCGAGCATGTCCTCCGGCTCGACGTATTCGGCGTCGTTATCGGATACGCGCTGCATGCGGGCGATCTGGCCGATGGACCGGAGCGTGGTTCCACCGACCTTGCGGACGCGCTCGGCGATGGGGTCAGTCATAGCGAATAGTTGGTCGGCCTGTTCGTCGAGCAGCAAATGGTAGTCGCGGAAATGTGGCCCGCTCATGTGCCAGTGGAAGTTTTTGGTTTTCAGATAAAGCGCGAACACGTCGGCCAGAATCGCGTTCATGGCTCCCGTAATGTCCTTAGTGGCCGCTCTTTCGAGGTCAGTGGGCGTGGCCAGCGGAGCCTCTTGCCTGCGCTGCAGGTCTTCCGTTACTGCAAATGATTTCTTCATGACATCTCCTTAGTTTGCGTGTTTGAATACATCGGCTGAGTCCACTAAGATCAGCGTCAGACAGGCTCTGAATTGCAGACAGCAAGATAAGCGCCAATTCAAGCCGTTACTTGCCAGCGCGTGTCCATTGCAGGTAATCGCAACCTTGCTTTCTGATTGCGCCAACCTGCTGCTTCTTCAAGTGGCCTTCAAATCGTGAAGCAACTTGAAACCTATTTGCGTACCCATCCCCAACCCATGGCCAAGGCGGATATTAAGGTATCCAAGAGGCTCCAGCAGGCGTGCGTTTGCGAGTGGGCCAGCATCAACCGCGTCAAAGCCGATATCGCGCGCGAGTTCGAGCACGCCGCTCTTTGCGCCAGCATCGTCTCCTGCGACAAAAGCGGTGAGTTGCTTGTCGCCAAGTCTGCCAGTGTCCATATGCTGCGCGAAAACCGTGTTGAACGCTTTCACCACGCGTGCCTTCAGTGCTTTCTTCTGAAGCTCCTCCGCCCCGCTCGTCGTAAAACCGATGGCCCACTGCATATCCGGCCCGAGGGCATTTGTAGCGTCGACCAGTGTCTTGCCATCGACGGAGCCCCCCGCTTCCTTCAGCACGCCATCGATCACGACAAAGGGCACAGCCAGAATGACAACATCGGCCCACAGCACGGTTTCCTGTACCTTTTCCTTGCCGGTCGCCCTCACCTCGTGTCCAGCCGTTTTAAGACCTCGCGCGAGGGCGCTTCCTACGTGACCGTTGCCAATAATGCCAATCCGTTTCTTTGTCATTTTGCCCCTTTCAGGTCCTTATCTTCTTCGTCACCGTTCCAGTTGATCGGCGTGGGACGATCGAGGATCTGATCGACCTGCACATTGCCAAAATAGTCCCAGGCCCATTCGACAAATGTTTCGACCTGTGCGCGTACCGTGGTAAGCAGAACGGCATGCACGCCAAGCCACGCAGCGAAGGCAATCGGGCCGGTGAGTTCGTGGCGGTGCTCGCCAACCTCAGCCACGGCTGCGTTGCGCCCGATCATTGCCATGATCCCTTTATCGAGGTAGTCGAACGGCTTGACTGGCTCTCCCGAGAGCGTGGCTGCGATGTATTTCGCGCAATACTTGCCCGACTGTTCCGCCACGGATGCAAGTTGCGGCAGAGGCGTGCCATCCTTCCCGCTGATATTCGCAAAATCTCCCAGAGCATAAACGCCGGTGAAACCCTCGACGCTGAAGTCCGGTTGCACATCGATGCGTCCGCCATGCCCGCGCTTGACGCCCAGACTGCCAGCCAGCGAACTCGCCTTTAAGCCGCCAGCCCAAATTACCGTTCGACTCGCAATTTTGGTTCCGTCCGAAAGCAGCACGCCGTCGGATGTAACCTCTTTCACGGCGGCCCCCAGGCGCACTTGTACGCCATGCTTCTCCAGCATTTTGGCAGCATACGCCTGGGACTTTGGAGAAAATGTGCTGAGCACGCTGTGTCCCATATCGACCAGGAAAACCTGAGCTTTGCTCAAATCCAGATCTCTGTATTCGCCTTTCAACATCCGCTGCATCATGTCGCCAAGCGTCCCAGCCGTCTCCGCGCCCGTGGGGCCTGCCCCCACCACCACGAAATTCAACGCTCCCCTGGCGATCAGAGAGGGATCGCGATCCGAGGATTCGAGAGCCCCCAGGATGCGCGATCGAAGCACTTCGGCGTCCTGAAGGGAGTACAACGGAAACGCATGCTTGTCGGCCCCCGGCGTCTCAAAGAAATTTACCTGTGATCCTGCGGCAAGCACCAGGATGTCGCCCTGATACTTTTGTCCCTCCGCGGTTTCGACGGTCCGTGTCTTGAGATCGACCGAAACCACTTCGGCCATCTTTACATCCACGTTGGAGTGGCGTCCAAGAACATTGCGCAACGCAAACGCCGCGTTGCTTGGCGCCAGCACGGCGGTGGCCACCTGGTACAGCAGCGGCTGGAACTGTTGATAGTTGTTCCTGTCGATCAACGTGATCCGCACATCGGAATGCGAAGCCAGCTTGCGCGCGCAGTTCAGCCCGGCGAAGCCCCCGCCAACGATCACGACGTGCTTCATGGTTCGCGATTCCGATGTTATGGGCTTGGACACGGATTACTCCGATCGTCACAGGCGGGACGAAGTGTACGACCAAAACACTGACGAGTACAAGTTATGGAGACTGGAGTTGTTTCTTGTTGTCGCACGACCTCGAAATCCCGGCCTCGAATGTTTTTCGTCACTGAGAAGCGCAATCCGTCGTGGCCGCACGAAACGCATTGCGCAGGTTCACCCATCATCTTTGATGCTCATTGCGCCAGTCGGGCTTTCCTCCAAATCGATCTCTTTACATGCAGCCCAGTTGTGTCTTGCCTCAAACGAGTGCGAATGGCATCCACTGGGTCCCTATACTGATCCTGCCCGTGCCGCCGAAACATCTGGACTCCAAACTGGCGTCGCAATGACTGCACGAAAGTTCGTTACCGTCGCCAATTTGCATCAAAGTATCAGAAGCAATAAGAAAAGGATCCCTATACCATGTCCCAGGCAACGTACGAGATTGACCCAACCCATTCTTCCGTTCACTTCAGCGTCCGTCACTTGATGGTGTCGAATGTGCGCGGTGAATTCACAAAGGTTTCCGGCATGATAAAGTTCGATCCGGAGAATCCCGCAAGTTCCTCCCTGGACGCGACGATCGATGCCGCCTCCATCAACACCCGCGACGCCCAGCGCGATACTCATCTAAAAAGTGCAGATTTTCTGGATGTTGAAAAGTTCCCGACGTTGACCTTTCACAGCAAGAAGATCGCGCCACAGCCCGGCGGAGGTAAAGTGACAGGCGATCTGACGATCCACGGCGTGACCCGCGAAATCACACTCGACGTTGAAGGCCCCACGGCGGAAATCAAAGACCCCTGGGGGAAACAGCGAATGGGAGCCTCCGCAACGACCAGGCTATCCCGGAAGGATTTCGGCCTGATATGGAATGCAGCTTTGGAAACGGGTGGAGTGATGGTCGGAGATGAGGTCAAGATCACCATCGATGTGGAGTTTGTCCGTGCGTGAGCACCAGTGCGAAACTTTTTAGCAATCCTGGTATCAGGTCAGTTCGATCTCTCCGAAAAGACGTCCTGAACGAGCCGACGCCCAAAGCCGATCTCCCAGGAAACAGTATGCGGTAGCAGCGCGGATGTCTCGCAACGAACTCCGTGTCCAGACATGTATTCTGCGAGACGCCGCAGAATACGATTCGAAAATGGCCAGAGAACGGATTCTTTTGATGCCACAGTTGCCTATTCTCGTCTTCAACAGCGGTTCATCGTCCATCAAATTTTCTGTCTATATGGCAGACGGCCCGCTCACTCCGATTTACGAAGGAGAGGCCAGCGGGATAGGAACTCCCGAAGCGCAGTTTGAGTTTCATGCAAGGAAGAACACAGACCAGCGACAACAAACGCCAGGACCTTCACCGCAAGAACCAGGTTCGTTCCGCGATGCCGTCCGAAAGATTGCAGCGACTCTCGATGAAGCGGGAGTACCGCGATTGTTGGCAATCGGCCATCGCGTGGTTCACTCCGGCCCGACACTTACCAGGCACCAACGCATCACGCCTACAGTATTGGCGCAGATTGAGAAAGCTATATCCTTCGCGCCGTTGCATGAGCCAATCGCGCTCGAAATCATTCACGAGGCAATCCATCACTTTCCTGACGCGGATAATTATGCATGTTTTGACACTGTCTTTCACCAAACCATGCCCACGGTGGCGTCCACCTATCCTCTGGCCAAGGAAATCCGCCAACAAGGTGTCCGGCGCTATGGCTTTCACGGCCTCTCATGCGAGTCGATCCTTCAACAGTTTGAAGACGGGCAAGTTCCCGACCTCTGTTCACCGGCTAAGGTTCCAGCGCGACTGATCATCGCCCATCTTGGGAGCGGGGCCAGCATCACTGCAGTACGCGACGGAAAATCCATCGATACCACGATGGGCCTGACACCGTGCGGCGGCATTCTCATGGGCACTCGGTCGGGCGACCTCGACCCCGGATTGATCTTTTATTTGTTGCGCACGCATGCGGCCGGCTCTTCCAATCCAACAGGCGCCATCGAGGAACTGCTGAATAAGCATTCCGGGCTGCTCGCGCTTTCCGGCCTCTCCAACGACATGCGAGTACTGCGGGATGCTGCCGCCAGCGGCAACCTGGAGGCTGCGCTCGCCATTGAGTCATTCGTCTTAAGCGCTAGGAAAGCAATCGGAGGCTTTGTCGCCCTGATGGGCGGAGTGGACGCTCTTGTCTTCACCGGCGGCATCGGCGAACATGACTCCCTGACCCGCACTCAAATCTGTTCAGGACTGATTGCCTGTAACATCGCGATTTGCCCAGAGAAAAACGAAGCCGCCGGACCCACAGCTCGACTCATCAGCCGGCAAGAAGCCGGCAGCGCGATTTACGTGCTCCCCGCAGAGGAGGACCGAGTGATCGCTCGACATGTCGCACACATGATCCATGCACGGTAACTTCATAGCGCTTGCTTGAGATGGTTTGCAATCAAGAAATTGGCAACGGAGAACAGAATGCCAGTGGAGCGGACAGGATCACGCGGCTCACCGCAGGAACGGACGCGTCGAAGTGAGGAATACAGCGGATGACGGTAACAGTCAAACCACCCTGTGATGAGGCCTCGATCCTCGCTGGATCATCCTTAGCATCCCGGGCATCAGGGGGTTTCTGGATTTTGGCCGCCACGATTCTCGGCTCAAGCATGGCCTTCATCGATGGCACCGTCGTCAATATCGCTCTCCCTGCGTTGCAATCCGCACTGCATGCGACGGTCAGTGACGTCCAGTGGGTGGTCGAGTCCTACGCGCTCATGCTCGCTTCGCTGTTGCTCGTCGGCGGATCTCTCGGAGATCTCTACGGACGCAGGAAGATCTTTGTCTTCGGAGTAGTCCTGTTTACCTTCGGGTCGGTGTGGTGCGGATTCGCCATGGCGATCCCTTCACTGATCCTCGCGCGGGGCGTGCAAGGAGTGGGTGCTGCATTGCTCGTGCCCGGAAGTCTCGCCCTCATCAGTTCTTCCTTTCCTGCTGAAGAGCGGGGCCGGGCAATCGGGACATGGTCGGGCTTCACGGCAATCACGGCTGCCATCGGGCCTGTCCTCGGCGGCTGGCTGGTGCAGCACCGTTCCTGGCGATGGGTTTTCTTCATCAATCTTCCACTGGCGGTGATCGTCGTATGTCTAACGCTCTGGCGCGTTCCTGAGAGCCGCAATGATCAGGCAAAGAGGCTGGATTGGCAGGGTGGCTTGCTCGCCACGGTTGGACTGGGAGGTGTTACGTTTGCATTGATTGAGGCTCCCAGCGGCGGACTTGCTGTGGTCCTCGCGGCTGTGATCGGAATGGCTGCACTCTGCGGATTCATGTTTGTTGAATCTCATTCATCCACGCCTATGATTCCCCTCGCGCTCTTTCGCTCGCGAATTTTCAGTGGCGCCAACCTGCTTACCTTTTTCCTTTACGCGGCTTTTGGCGGCATTCTATTTTTCTTTCCGCTCAATCTGATCCAGGTGCAGCACTACTCCGCGACCGAAGCCGGTGCCGCTCTGCTGCCGCTCATACTGCTGATGTTTACGCTCTCCCGCTGGTCCGGCGGCTTGATTGCACGATATGGACCGAAAACGCCGCTCACCGTTGGCCCTTTGATTGCCGCAATAGGTTTTGTCCTGTTCCTCAGGCCGGGCATCGGGGGGTCCTATTGGACCACGTTTTTCCCGCCGGTCGTGGTCCTTGGCCTGGGCATGGCGATCAGCGTTGCCCCGCTGACCACAGCGGTCATGAATTCAGTGCCTCGGAGTCAGGCAGGTGTCGCGTCCGGAATTAACAATGCAGTCTCGCGAGTCGCGGGCCTGTTGGCGGTCGCCGTCTTCGGTCTGGTCCTATACACGAGCTTCAACCATAGCTTGGACCGTCGTCTCAACCATTTCACGTTGTTGCCTGGGGAACGTCAGGCAATCGATCGGCAACGGCCGAAACTCGCCGCAGCGGAAAGCGATGACCGGCGCGTGCAGCGGGCCATCGCCGAGTCATTCGTTTCGGGATATCGCGTCATTCTCTTGATAGCGACAGGATTGGCGGTTGCGAGCGCGCTCAGCGCCGTGGTCCTCCTGCCCGCCGAGCAGACTGAATGATCGGGCTGCTCTGAGCAACGCTCAGAACAGATGGTGCGTCAAGCGGTGTAGTCTGTCGAGGATATGTTGATGTCATGGGAGATCGTCGCATGAGCGTTCCAGGAAATGCACTTGCCATAAAATCAGCCGCTACAGTCGAGGAGTTGGTAGCAGCAACCAAGGACACGGACGTCCGCAGAATTACCGTCCGTGGTGACCTTGCCAACGCACCCTCTATCCGTCTATCTCCAGGACAGTCTCTGCACGGTGAAGGCGACGGGGCCAGGATCACTTTTGCCGCTAAGAGCGATGGTCTTCAGCTTTCTTCGGACAATCGGGTTCACAATATTCGTCTCGACGCCTCCCCGGAGAAGCGTGCGATCTTCAACGATACTTCTGTGGTGAACCTGGGGCAGATCGAATTGCGCAGTGTGACGACGACCGGCCGCGTTCAAATCCTCGCGCGCGATAAGGTACGGGCTGGACATGTCGAGGTAAATGGTCTCGACATCATCGCAGCCGACGCACGGGGAGAGAGCGACCGGCCGCAAGGCTACGGCGTCTACGTCCTGCAGGGCGCATTCACCCTGTGGAACATGCAGCCGGACGACAACGTCGTCATCAGCGCGGATCTTGCCGGTCTCTCGGCTGGCCGCAATGGCGCGCCAGTTCTGGGCAGCGGCATCTTCGTAAGCGGCGCTGGCGACAACGGTGGCCGGCTTGTCGTGAAGCGCCTGGAGACCGAAGCGGTCTACAGCGATGGCAAGATCGCTCCCGGCACGCCGGATCGGATTACCGGCGGAGTCTTCACAGTCTATGGCGCCCATGTCGATCTGGTGAGGAATCGTGGGCCGGTTGTCACCTATGGCGTCAACGATATGGTGCTCGACAATTGGGGCGTCGTCGATCGCTGGATCGCCGAGGAGAAAATCACCTCTTACGGCCCGAGCGGCATCGGCTTTGTGAACTTCGGGATCGTGAACGAGCTGAAAGTGAATGCGCCGATCGAAACCTTCGGCCAGGGCGCACGTGGTTTCAATGTTTACACCGGCACGGTAAACCTTGCCGAGTTCGACCGCGTGACCACCCACGCCGATGGGGCCGTAGGCATTCAGATCAGCAAGCCCATTGGCCGGCTCGTCGTGCGTCGCGGTATCGAGACGTTCGGGGGCACTGGCCCGTCGCTGGTCAAGGGCGTCGTCATTAGCCTCTCCGCCATCGCACTGAGCATCAAGCCGGGCGGCTCGGCGCGCGAGATCGAGATCAACGGCGGCATCAAGACCAACGGCGCGGGCGTGGCTCCAATCGAGCAACATGGCGCGATTGAAACGTTCCGGGTAAGCGGAGGCTTCGTTGCAGCCGGTGGCGGCTTCGATAAAATCTGATCGGATTGCCCCACTCAGCCTGCATATTCATCGCCATTTGAAATCACGAACACCAGGCATCAACCCCAACCATGCGAGCCAAGCAGTGGCGTGCTCGACCACACTTGGCTGTTTATGTCGAAGCACGTAATGGATGGGCTACAACTGCTTGCATAAATAGGGCATCGAAGGGCGGCGGCATCGAGCAATTGATTCGAAACCATTTTACGTCGCTTCTGGTCGGACTATCGCCCATACAAAAAGCAATCGCAGACGCGTGACAGAGGTTTCAGTAGGCTAGACGACGACAGCGATGCGGTGAAAGAGTGCGTTGACTTACACGCATATCAATAAATTGAGATGTAGATGAATCGCGCAATAATAGCAACTGAGCGGTTTTACTCGAGCCCGTCGGGTGGGCAGAACGGGCCTGGCGCGGAGCGGCAGCGCGCTTCAGGGTGGGAAGATGGGCTGGCATAAAAAACGGAGCCTGTGTCCTTTGCAGGCTCCGTCAATATTTGTAGCGTTGACTATGCTGCACTTGATTTCTTTACAGCTTTGGCCGGCGCGATGCGCTCGTTGAACTCAAGCTCGATGCCCTGAGCATTGATGAAATCAATCAAGCGGTCGCGGTTCTCTCCAGCATCGCCCTTGACGCTGGCATGTTCTGGAAGCTCTTTGCCATCGGTCTGCGAAACATCGAAAACATAGGCGTTACGGAAACCAACCAAGACTGCGACATTCTGCTTGGTGAGGTCTTTTTCGGCCTCTTCCTGCGGCTTGCGCTTGATGCCGATGATGGGGGCAAGAATGCGGATGCCTTTCTCGCCCTTCTTTACTCTGCGGCCAAGCTGGTTCCACGCATACATTCCGGCCACGCGGGTTGCATCCGGCTTCTGCCTTGCGATCTCCAGAATGTTGCCGAAAGAGTAGTTGTGAAAACGGCTCATGGCGGTGAGATATGCCGTGAGTGCGTCACTATGTCCCGCCTCAAGCTGCTCAATGAGGAAGTCCACGTTTTGCTTGATGAGTTGCTGCGTGGCAGTTTTTTCCTTACTGCCACGGTTGTTGTTGCTGCTGCGGTTGTTGTTGCTTGGATATTCCATTGAAAAACCTCCTGGAGTGCCCGTCTGGGGCGTTTTTTTCTTTCACCCAGGAGCGAAGCGAAGGAAGAAACGCCCCAGACGACACTCCAGGGTGAACGACCAAGTGGCGGAATGTAGGGTCGAGCGGAGGGCGCGGCCAAGTGCCAAACACGCACTACCGTTTGGCGCGCGGACGTGCTGTCCCGAAGACCCGGCCCGCAGCGGCCAAGCGAAGGGCACATTCCGCTGCGCGGGAGTGGAGAAAAGGCGCGCGAAGCGCTACCGAGGGCTTCCCGATAGGAAGTGCTACTCGGAATATGGAGGCTGGGACTTAAAGGGGGGTTAGTTAGAGCGAAAGCGCAATCTCAGGAGCAGATATGTTCTGTTTGTGAGCCTGTTCAGCACTCGGCTGCCGCATCTCCAAGGCAGAAGACTTGCCAGAGTCTCGCGACAGCATCCGGCTCATGGATGCCGCATCGTTTGTAAACAAGCGCGCATCGTGACTTCCGCGCGAGACGGCAACATAGGCAAAGCGTGAGTTGATGAGTTCAGGATGCACAGTGGTGTCCGCGTTGATGAGCACTCGCTCCGCAGTGAGTCCCTGGGAACTGTGGCTGGTCACGGCGTAGCCGTGATCGAAGTGGCGCATCTGCTTCGCCTCGAAGGAAACGGTTTTGCCGTTATCCATACGAACAGCAAGTTGCCCGTCCTTGCCGATCTGCTCAATGGTTCCAAGGTCCCGGTTGGCAACTCCGATCTCTCGATTGGGCGCGGAGAACTGGAGGCGGTCACCGACAGCAAACTTTCGTTCGATCTCGCGGTAGGCATTGATGCCGCGCAATCGCGAGGGATCATACGTCACCTGCTCGCCATTCTGTTTTTCAACCGTGAGCAGATTTTCTTTGGGATTGACCGCGACTATATGGGCATAGCTCTTTGACTCGATGCCTAACTCCTTGCTGCCACGCTTGTAATGAATTACATCTTGCACGTTATAGTGTGCAGCCCACGCGCGGTCCGCTCCGGTCATATCGGAGCGAGGTGTCAGGACACGCATGGCATGTTCGGTCCGGTCTACGATGCCGACGGCTTGCAACTCGGCCCGCACAGCTTGATTGATCTCCACGCGGGAGGCGTTGTCCGGCGAAACAATCAGCGTGGCGTCCGGCCTCGCGGCATACCATTTGGCAATGGCGGTGTAGCGCATTTGGGGATCGGCGATTTCCAGAACACGCCCCTGCTGTTCTAGCAATGAGACGCCGACAGCAGTTTCGTTCCGGGAGAGGTGCTCGACGGCTTTCAGCAGCTCCGGGTCTTTCTGGCGCACGATTTGATCGAGCTGGACGGTGGGCATTTCGGCCTGCTGCAATTGCTCGAAGGGCTTTCCCGCATCGACACCTTGATGCTGCCGGATGTCGCCAACCAGCAGAACCCGATCCAGCGGACCGATCTTTTCAAGAATATCGCGCATTTGCCTGGTGCTGGCGAGCGATGATTCATCGACCATGTATAGGTGTCTGTCGTTGGGATCGCTGGCTCTTTGTTGCTGACCACCTCGTGCGAGAAAACCCTGCAATGTGTCGGCGGAAATTCCTGCATCGCGGAGTTGCCGGGCTGCGCGGGACGTGGGGGCGAAGCCCTCAACGGCATAGCCGCTCAGTTCAGCCCCTTCCCGGATGACTTTTAGCGTGGTGGTCTTGCCAGTTCCGGCCACCCCTTGCAGCCCCTGTACCTGGTCACGCGAGGTCAATAGCTGCTCAATGGCGGCACGTTGTGCCGAGTTGAGATACGGTCGTGCATCCGTGAGAAGAATGGCTTGCTGAATCGGCATGATCTGAGATGCAATATGCCGACCTTCCTGCATCCGATGGAGCACCTCGCGTTCTGCCTTGATGGTCTGGGCCGTCGTGAACTGGCGGCCCGTCGCATGTTTCTCTCCGGCGACGACGCGAAACTCACCGGCGGCCACACGCGCGTCGAAGACAGCGCGGACTTCGGGGTAGGTTGTCTTGCCCATGCCGCGGCGCAACGCATCGACAAATAGCCTTCGCTCATCCGTCACGGCCTCTCGTTCAAAGCTGCGGTCCCGCGCATACGTGACCGACTCAAACGCCCGTTTCGGGTTCTGGTCAGGAGTGCGATCTGTCGCGTGGCGCTGGCCGCGCCCCCGTGCCTCGGCGATCACTTTATCGGCCTGATTCCCAAACTCATTTGCAATCTGTCGATGTGCGTCCATGACCTCGGCAGGCGACAGGATTTGTTTCCGGTCGCGCGTGTTGTGTGCGGCGATCTGCGCCGCTTCGGGTCCGCTGTGTCCACTGCGGGCGAGCGCATCCTCGATCTGCCGGCGGCGCGGACTGGAGGCGTCCAGGTATTCTCGCGTGAACCCCTTGATTTCGGGAGCGCCGCTCTTTCCAGCCTCGATCTCGTAACCTAGATTGTGGAGCTGATAGGTGAGGTGCGATTGGTAGACCGCCGTCGCATAAGCCTGGGTGTCAAAGAGCCCCCGTGGCTGGAGAGCGCGGGGGCTACCGTCCTCGCGCTCCGTCATATTGAAGATGACGCTGTGGGTGTGTAACTGGGGCGCGGCATAGCCGTCAACTGGCCGGGCGGTATCGTGTTCAAACTTCGCGGCGACAAACCGGCCAGTCGTTTCGGCGGCATGGTTGCCACCGATCCGCGCCTGCGTATACCGTTCCAATTCATTGAGCGCGACGTTTACAGCCTCGCGGTGCGCCTCTCGCACGCGGTCATCGCCACCAACCAGTGCGGCTAGGGAAACGGATTTGGGCGCTGAAAATGTCGCGTCCCACCCTGCGCGATGTTCGACCGGAACAACCGTCTGCCCATCCTCCGTCTGGTAATTCTGCACTGTCCGATGACGTACCAACTGCTCTCCTGTCAGCGGGTGTTGGCCTTCACTCAGCCGTGCAAATTCGTTGGAGCCAACGGCAGCAGAGAGTCCAAATTTCTCCGCGAGTTTGCCATGCCACTCGCCTTCGATGCTCTGACCCCGCTTCCAATAATTTTGCTCGACGGCGGTGAACTCCTTGGCATGGTAGGTCTGCGCCTGTCCTGCGGAAAGTGGTTTCGAGATCGTCAGCATAGCGGTTCCTACCCTCGGAGAATAAGACTTTGTTGCCCGTTGTCGGCGATGGCGGGTTCGGAGATTTCATGTCCTTGTAGTGGCGCTGGCGGCAGCATACTCCGGGCGATTGCTGGCTCCTGCCGTAGTTGCTCAGGCTGGGGCTGCGCTTTCGATCCTTTCAGGTTCTTGGGATCATAGGGGAGCTTGTCCTCGGGCGAGTCGCGCAACTCAAACTCGCTGACGATAATTGGCACATCAAGGTAGGGAAAAGAAAATCTGGTCACATAGTTTTCGTACTTCATAAACGCATGACGGTCGGCAAGGCCGGAGATTTCAGATTCCATCACCAGTGGCTCGACCTGCCGGTCCAGTGAGAAGTTCCTGCCCGCGCGGGAGCCGTCGAAATGCGTCTCCCGCAAGCGCTCGATCTCCACCTTGCCGATAAACTTGCTTACCCACTCGCCCGCGTTCGGCTCTTTCGTCTTGAGCCAGATGCTCGTGGCAGGCTGCGAGAGCATCACCTCCGCCAGATGGCCGTATAGGTATTCAAGCTGGGCTTTTCCCTGGAAACCGAGAATGACGGGATTCTTGCTCTTCCGGTTCTCGGTGATGGCGGTGTGAAGCTGGGGAAGTTTCTGCAAGCTCGCCAGCTCGTCGATAACGAACCAGGCCCGCTTCTGGCCGTCCTTCGGCTCATTTAGCAGACGCAAAACCAGCAGGTCGATCCATAAGCTCTGAAGCGGTCGCAATGCCTCACGTTCAGCGGGAAGGGACGTAATGAAGATCCATCCCTGGCGTGTCTCGGCCCACTCGGTGGCGCTCCACTCTCCATTGCCTTCGCCCTTCTTTGGCAACAACCGGAGACTGTCTGCGACCAGCCCCAAGGAACCCAAAACATCTGCCCGCTGCTGGTGTGCCTTCGGATCAATCAGGTGGGCGTGCTCCGTTCCTTTGAGCCGCCGGTCAATTTCTTCCGGGTCCGACATCCACTTTACAAGCTCTTCGGGCGTCGGTCCGTAGGCCATCAGGAAAGCGAATATTTTCTGGGGCGATTCAATGAAAAACTCGCCTTTCTTGTCCTGCGGCGGCTGAAAGAGCGAGACGGCCAGCGCCTTCGCCTCCGATCGGCGGCGCAGTTCCTCCGATGGTCCCCAATACGGGCATCGCTTATCCAAGGGATTGAGGATTACGTCGCCGCGTTCTGGATCGTAAAACCTTTGCACAAATTCCCGTGCCAGGTCGTACACAATGGCGGAATCTCCCCGACTGCGAATCTGGCGGAGAATTTGAAGTATGATGGTGGTCTTGCCCGCGCCCGTATCGCCGATAATCTGCATGTGCTGCGCTTCGGCGCGCTCTGGAATGCGAATCATTTCCTTCATGTCATCGGTCTTGATCCCAATGCCACCGCCCTGGACGAGCTTGTTAAACTGTTTCGGCGACAGCATCTCCGGGCCTTTCAACCGGCGTCCGTACTTCAATTCCTTGCGCCGGCGAACGTCCTTGCGGATGGCAAACGGAAGCTGCACCACGAACGCAAGAAACCCAAACAGGAGCGGCAGCTTGTAGAGGTCCAAGAGGCTGTTGCCTTCGTAGATCGTGCGCTTCAAATAGGCGTTCAGCAGGGCGTCGTTGTAGGTCTGCTCCGGTGCGCGGAACAGAAATACGTAACCATGTCCCAGGGCAACCGGAGAGAGTGTAAGCGGGATGTGTTTACCGCCCGCCTCCGGCGTCTTCCCGTTGATCACATCGGCACTGGCGGCAAGCCGGGCCGGGATGGTTCGCCCACTCACTAACAGCATCCGATACTTGTCGTGACGTGTCGTGCCCACGGCCCCCATAACGGCTGAACGCATATAAATCGGCGTGTAAAACCGCTGCAAGGGAGTGTTGCCGAAGCTGAACCGGCAATAGAGAAATAGCCCTGTCAGAACGACTGCCAGGAACACAGCGCCATAGGTATAAATCGGGCTATGCGGCGGCCAGATGACGGTTTCGTTGCGTCCCCACTTTGTCTTTGCCATTGTCTACTTCCTTCGATCGGCTAGGAGTTTTTCTGCCAGTTGGCATTTTGCATTGCCAATTTCATCGAGCAATATGTCGAAGACTTCCGGTTGTATGCTCTGCGCCGCAACTAACGGACGCAGGACGTTCACGAGTAGTAAGCGGACACCGATAATTTCAGCCAGCGATGGGTCGCTGAACTCGCCGTGGCGCAACTCACGAAGAATCACATCGCGCATCCACTCTCCGCGCGCAATCCCCTGAGACTTTGCGAACTCAGTGACGGCGACATGCTCCTCTCGCGTCAACTTCACGGTCACAGGGAAGATCCGATTTACTGCCCTATCCCCGTCAGAGGCTGTGCCCGATTTTGTCTCAAGAAAAGCCATCATTTACTGCCTGATTCGTCGGTGCACCTAAGTGCACCTGAAATCGCTATCTGTCTGAAAGCATTGCAAGTGCACCGTGGGGCACCTGCACGACCCTATAAGGGGTGGAGTGTCGAAATAAACCCGGTGCGAAGCACCGTCTGTGCTCCACGACGGACTTCGATGGAGGTTCATGCCCTTAATACCCGCTCAGCTTCGGTGGACTCCACCCCGGAAGCAGGCTTCTTTGTGGCCTGGTCAACCGCGTCGGGAGCAGCGGTTCTACGGATACGCAGGGTGGGCGTGACCTTCTGCGCTTGGGGCGTCTTCAGAAACTCCTGGAAGTCGCGATCTTTGGCGAAGACATAGTTGAGAGCTTTGTCCACGACATCATCGGCAGATGCGTGGATAAAGGCGGCGTATTGATCGACCTCCGCTGCGGTGGCTTCGTCCAGCCGCACAGATGCGCTAATCTGGCGGCTTTGGATGACTTCAAGTAAGGGCATGGCAATTCTCCTTGGGGTGACGAATTCAAGCGATCCTCTTGCGAGCAATCATGCGCTGCGCGGTGGCTGCAATCTCCTGCGCACGAACGGTACAAAGCCGGTCTGGAATCTCGAAGCGGCGGCGGACTTCCAGCATCGTGATAACGTCGTCGCTCGGAATACCTTCACGCAGCCAGATTGCGGCTGATGCGACATCGACTGTCCGCTGCGCATAGTAGAGAGGGTCGGCCTTATCTGAGCGGCGGCAGGCCAGCTCCCCCGTCAGCTTTATGGCGTCTTTTCCTTGGGCCAGTTCATGCAAAACCCATCCCCAATCGCTCTCCGATTGGCTATGCTTTCCCGGTAAGTTTTGCCCTCCGTTTACATGGGAGAAAGCAGCCGCTTCCGGAGCTGGAATATCGAGCCGGAAGTCAGCGGGATTCCAAGTGGAATCGTTGGGATATTCGACGGTGACGGGATACGCGGGGTCGTACTTGCAATTCAGAAATCCCGGCAAACGCAGAACTCGGTTGCAGTCCGTGCAAGCCGGATCGCCGCCGAACGCAATGGAGAGAAGTTTGAGCGTGCTTTCCTGTTGCTCGAAATCGAAGCCATCGACCTGCCAGAGCACCTGGTACTTGCCGGGCGATGTAGCGAGAATTGCGTTCGGTACAGGGACAGTATCGGAAGCCAGGAGCGCAGCGAGCCGGGCGTCGCCGTCCGTGTCGATGTCTATATATAGGTGGCGAACGAAAGCGATGCTCTCTTTGGTGCGTTTGCGGCTGCCGGAGCGCAGCGGATTGGCAGCCGCATAGATGTTGGCGCCGGTCGAGTTCTCGTGCGCGGGCCAGCCAAGAGTTCGAGGTGCAACCGCACGCTCCAGAGTCACGATTCTTTGAAGGGTGCCGCCCGGAGATTCCCGCCGTAGCAGCAGTGCAATGGTCTCGTCGGGAGCGAAGCAACGGGTAAGAAAATCGGCAGCGATATCCGTTGCAATTTGAGTCCTACGCTGCGGCATGATGTACCTCGAAGGCCGGCTCGATCAGGAAGCGTTTCGCATCGCGGTCATAGCCGCGAAGCGCCAGAACCTCGCGAATGATGCGGCGGCCCGGCTGCCGCTCGACGTGGATAACGAAATCGACCGCTTCTCCGATCTCCGCCTCGGTATCGGAGAAGGTCGTTTGTGCATGATTGCGCATGACGAGATTGGCGAAACGGCAGAGGGCCTTTTCCGCGGAGTTCGCGTGGATCGTCGTTAGCGAACCAGCATGGCCGGTGTTGAACGAATCGAGCAGCGTGCGCGCCTCGATTCCGCGCACTTCGCCGAGGATAATGCGGTCCGGTCTCCAGCGGAGAGCGGACTTCAGAAGATCGTCGAAAGAGATGCTTGCCTTGAATGTATCCGTCTGGCATTCGACCGCGAGAATGTTCGGCTTCTGGATGTGTAGCTCGCTCGTATCCTCAATTACGACGATGCGCTCTTGTTCCGGGATTGCATTCGCCAATATCCGCAGCAGTGTGGTTTTACCTGTGCCCGTTCCGCCGCTGATCAGCAGCGTCTTTCCGTTGCGAATCTGCTCTTCCAGAAAGTCCGCAAGCGGGCGCGTCAGCGTGCCGCGAGCGATCAGGTCATCGACGGTGTAATGGCGGCTGGTGAACTTGCGAATTGTGAGCGCTGGAGCCGGGCGGACGACCGGAGGAATGACCGCCGCCAGGCGGCTCCCGTCCGGGAGTTGCGCGTGCAGGACGGGGTTGTTTTCGTCGAGTCTTTTGCCAAGCTGGTTGGCGATCACTTCGAGGCCGGTGCGCAACCTGTCGGCGTCGAACGAAATGGATGTTTCGCGGCGCACGATCCCTTCGCGCTCATACCACCACGAAGCATCGGGATTGCCCATGATCTCGCTGATGTCATCGTCTAGCAACAGCGGCTCGATCGGGCGAAGGAATGGAAGGATCAACTCGAAACTCATAACGGGCCTCTTGAGCGATGGAAGCCCAGCCTGAGCCGGGCTTCCAAGGGTGAAGAGGAAGCGGCTATACGGCCGCTTCCTCGGCAGGAACTTCCTCGTGCTCCTGGTCTTCCGGGCCGGCTTTCTCGGCACGGTCCAGCTTCAGGATCGAATCGACTCGCACCTCCCAGATGCGCTGCTGGGTGTCCGTCTTCTTGCTGGCGTACTCCCGGCTGCGCAGCTCGCCTTCCACCTGGATATGTGCCCCTTTGGTGAGGGACTTGGCGAACTCGGAAAGCTTCCCGAAGACCACGCAACGGTGCCATTCGGTGTGCGAGACGTACTGGCCGCTCTTCTTGTCCTTGTAGGAGGACTTGGTGGCCAGCGAGAGGGTCGTAAAGCTGCGGTTGTTGGCGGTGCGAACTTCCGCATCGCTGCCGAGGAAGCCGATGAGGTTGACTTTGTTCTGATACATGACTGGTGTCTCCGTTTGTTGAATTTCCCGATCTTGATCGGGTCACACCGGGCGGAGCCTAGCGAGTGGCCCCGACTCCCAAGTGCCCAGCTCTGCATTTACGGAGGGTCCGTCGCAGACGGAAACCGTAACCCGAAGGGCAGCGTAGCTGAAGCAGAAGAGCGCCGTGCCGCCGGGCGTCGGACAGGCCCGAAGCCGTGACCGAGCAAAAGGCGGGATACAAGACGGCAGACGCTGGTCGGAGCAAAGTTCTCATCTCGATCTTGGTGGAAGAAGTCCGCCGTCATTGCAGCCGTCTTCGAGCTACCCAGGACTCCCAATGAAGAGCACAGTCCGCCACGAGCGTTGTGTGTCGGTAGGCTCTTGTTCGCCTGCTCCGCCATGCACAGACGCCGGGGACGAAAAGCAGCCGGGTTGTCAGCCAATGCGGACATGGAAAGCCTCTGGAAATCCGTGTCGATCCTTTAGTTGAATCCCTGGTCGGCCCGGAAGCGCACGATGGTCAGACCGAGAGGATTCACGGTCAGCTCCTCGTTCTTCACTACAGAACGGAAGACATAGGTAACGCTGGCCGTCCATTGCTCCCGCTTGAGTTCGGTATGATCCGTTGGGTTCGTGTACACCTTTTCAAATTCAATCCGTGCTGAATACGGAGACTGACGTAGGTCGTCGAGAATGACGTTTTTGACCTCCACATCGACATACGGAAGCGTGCTGTCGGTGCGGTAGTTCTGGATCACGTTGGCCTTCTGCTCCTGGGCAATCACGGCCCGCTGTACGTCGCTGTTCAGGAAATAGAGGGCATCCGTTTGATCGCGCTCGATGGTGAAGCGATTGCGGCTGAAATAGAGCTCCGCCCAGCGGGTGAGGTAATACTTGTTTTCCGCCTCTTCCGGACGGTACTGGAAGTTGCGATAGTCGATGGCTTCGGCTCGGCCAGCGTCGCTGACACGGATAATTAACGGGCGCATGTTGGCAACGGCACGCTGGCTTTTGTATGTGAGTGCGGTCAAAGCAAGGCACACCACAGCGAGGACGAGAATGGTGATCTTGAGGTAGGTGTTCATCACCAGCGGGTTGCCGTACTGTTCGAGATACCGTTCCGCTGCACGGGTGATTTCAGGAGAGGTATTGGTGGCTGTGCTCATGCTGGTTGCTCCTTAACTCATCAGTCCTCTTGCAGCGATATAGGTAGCGAGGCCCATGCCGCCGTCGTGACCTCCGGTGGAGCCGGAAAAGATGCTCATGGTCATGGCCGGCACTTTGAACAGGATGTAGACGTTGACCAGGACCAGGAGAATCAGCAGCGGCAATTCCTTGACCATATTGCCGGGATCGGAAAAGGCCACGATCTGCGAGTAATATTGCGCCAGCAGATGGCCCAAAATGCTGAGGACCGCTGCGGCCAGAACTTTATAAAAGCAGAAGCCGATGAAGGCGCGCAGCCATCCCCAGAACAGAAAATCCAGCTTGTCGAAGACGAGAAATGGAATGAAGACGGGGCCAAGCAGGCCGATTACAGAGCTGGCGATCGCGCCATAGGCGACGATGGCGCTCACCACAGCGGTCAACGTCGCAATCAGCACCTGAATGATGACGTAGACGATGGCGTAGTAGGGATTCATCAACGCCTTCACGATGCCGGGGCCGCCGTTGGATTGGGCCTTGCTAAGCGTGTTCTGAATCGTGGTCACACTGTCGTTGCCGATCACCGAGACGAGATATTGCGCGCCGCCGTTGATGAAGCCGCGCAGCGAGTAGCCGATACCGGGGATGCTGCTGTCGTAGAACTTGACCATCACATAGGCGAAGGTGATGAGCATGAAGAAGCTCAGGAACTTGCCCATGCTGAAGCCGGGGCCGCCCTGCGCGGAGGAAAGTGCCTCCTGCACGCCGAACCACACAAGCATGATGGTGGCGAGAGCGATGCAGATGTGAAGACCCAGCGCATCGATCGACGGCGAGGCCGTACTGGTCAGCGTGTCGCACCCCTGCGTAATCCAGTTGAGAACGCCCATACTCGCCTCGATTTCTATTCACTCAGTAGGTCAACGCCTGAGCCGTCCCGTTGTAGGCCGGTGCAATCTGCGTCTGGTAGGTACCGCTGAAACTGGACGCATCTTGAAAGCCCGCTTTCAATGCGTCTTGCTGTTGTTTCTGTGCGACGATCTGCTGGAGCGCCAGCGTCTCGTTGATCTGGTTGCCTTCCTGTTGTGTGCGTAGCTGGAGCAAAAGAGCCTGATTAATGCGCTGCATGGTTGCCATGTCGGTCTGCTGCGCCGGGTCGAGCGAATGGCTGGCAGTCTCCAGCGTTTCGATGTCCGCCTCGCGCTTCTGCTCATTGGCGCGGATGGTGCCAAGCGTCTGTAGGCTGCTGGCCGTCACGGAATCGCTCAAATCGCTGGTCGCGCCTTCCGCCGCAATCTGCTGCTGGCCGCTCGTCGTGAGAGATCCGTATTGCGGAAGCACGGTGGACCGGGGAATGCTCGCCTGCTGGTAGGCGTACTGCGCGCCCGCGCCGGTATTCGCTGAGTTCATCCACTGCTGCGAATTGCCGTAGGTGTTGGCGGCCTGGTTCAGCGCCGTCCAGTACGTCGAAGGCGAGAGATAGGGTTGATAGAGACTCTGCGGAGCCAGCGATAGCTGGTGAATCAGGTTGTAGGTGGCAATGGCGTTGTCCGCCAGCTTGACCGAGTTGGTGAAGATTTGCTGGCCCTGCTGGATCTGCTCGATGGCATGGGCGGACTGCGTGGGGTCAAAGACGATACCGGAGCCGAACTGTGCGTGCGCGGCGGAGACTCCGGCGAATAACGTGATGGCGGCGATGAGGCCAATACGCTTCATAGTGGACACTCCTCTCAGTGCTGTGGCGTGCTCTTCTGCACCGCGTTGGCATCCTGCTCTCCCATGCGGCAGACCTGGGTGGAAGTATTCGATTTCAGGCACTCCTGAAACATCTTGCAAACCTCCGGGGAGTCTCCGGCTGCGCACTTCTCCTGTTTTTTGCAGCCGGTAAAGAACAACGCAGAAACCAGAATGGTGATTGTGGCAAGACAAAGACGCTGCATGGAACCTCCTAGAATGTCGGCGAGATGGTGTGGTTGGAATACGCAGGCAGCAACATATCCTGCGTGAAATAGACCTTGACACGATGGCCTTCGCGGATTGTGATGGTCGGCGGAATCTCCAGAAAGCGGTCCAGGACGGTCGTGGCCGATTGCGAGATGTTGGCGGATGCGCCGGTGGCGAACGCCTGAGAGCCGCTGGTGCTGATGGTGCCCCCACCCTGGGTAATCTCGCCCGCTCCAGCAATCACGCCCAGCGCAATCGAGGTGCCGAAGATCTGAAGATAGTGGTTGTTGACCTTATCCTTCAGCCCCTCTTCGCCGATCTGGTCGAGGCCGTGAAATTGATCGAGATCCACGGAATAACCGTCCGGCATAATCATGCGATGGAAAACGACGGCGAGGCGGCGCTGCTGTCCGAAACCGGACGCGCCGATCTTTCTTGCTTCTCCGAGCACGATAGTCCCGTCCGGAATAAGTACATGCTGACCGTCGTGCGAGTACAAAGGAATGGAAACGAGCACTTTGACCGGGCCGGAGGCATCGCCGTCCAGCCGGTTCATCAACACTGTGTCCAGCGTCGTGCCTTCATAGATCACATAGGGCTGGCCCACAGCGGCGTCGATGTTGACCTCCGGATTGCGTTTCTGCCGCGATGCTGATGGCCCATCTGCCTCGCGGGGAGCGATGAGGCTGCTTTCGGATTGCGAAGCTGCCTGTGCATAAAGGTTCTGCCCGGACGGATTGCCGCGCGCGGTCCGAGTCGTCGGTGACGGCGCACTGGCGACACGGGCATAGACAAGATTCGAGGCAAAGCGGGAAGCATAGGCAAGCTCCCGCTCTTTGACGGCAAGCTGTTGCGCCTGCTGCTGTGCCGGGGAAAGCTGTGTCACACCGGCCTGTTGCTGCGGTGCGCCGTTCGGCACGCAAGGCTGTCCGGGCAGACAGGCCACAGGTTCGCCGTGGGGCGCGTATCCTGCGGGGGCCGCCTGCTGCGCTGGCGTTCCACCGACCAACAACGGATTGGCGGTGGTGGCCTGGGCGAGAGCCGCCTGTTGCTGCGCCTCTTTCTGCTGCTCGGCGGCGAGCTGGTTCTTGAGGTCCTGGATGTTGTTGTCCGTGTTGTCCTGAACCATCGGCTGCGGCGGTTGGCTTTCCGATGCCGTCTGTGCCGAAGGCTTTTTGCCTCCCGCGCTCATCAATGCGGCAAGGATGACGAGCGCACTGGCTCCCAGGAAGACGAGCATCTTCATGTTCTTTCGAAGCACGCCTTTCGGCTCGATCGTTCGCTTTTTCAGTTCCGGCGCTGCCGGTGTCTCTGGAACGGCTTGGTCGCTCATCGCTCTACCCCTTCCGCGAAAACTCCATCTTTTTCTTGCCCAACTCGACATAGCCTGAGTCCATCACCTTCGGAATGATGTACGTTCCATCGCGCAGGTCATAGTTGATAAGGTTGGGCTTCCCGTCTCGCATCTCGTAGACGGAGAACTTCTCCGGTGCATCGGTCTTGATGTAGGTAAATTTGTCGTCGTGATAGATGGCCTGAATATCGAAAGGCGGATCGTTGGCTTTGAACGTGTAATCGAACTTCAATTGCATCGGATAGGCGCTCTTATACTGATCGACGACCTGGGCGATGTGCGACTGCACGGCGGCGAGCTGCTGCTTCGATTCCGCCAATTGCGCGGCAGGAACGAACTGCGGAGGCCCGCTGGAGGCAACGATCGAAGAGCGGTCGGCGGGCTGGACGATCACCTTCAGGTCTGGCGCTTCGGATGTATTGGAGACATCCTGCAGGGTGAAGCTGTAGATATTGCCTTTGTCCGTGATGAGATTCAGATTGGAGGAAATGCCCGCTTTCGCCGGATGCACAAAGCAAAAGTTCCCGACAATATCCACGATCCAGAAATCCTTATCGCCGGTCGCGGCCTCCATGATCCTTTCTGTAGGCGGAAGCTCAATCAGCGTCGTGTAATTGAGCTTGGCGTGGATCGGGATAATGTCCTGCGAGTGATACTGCACGGTGCGGGCCGACGCATCCTGCGCCACGGCCACGGCGGTGCAGAGAGCCAGGCTGGCCCCAATAAGGATAGAGACTAGGGTTTTCACGCGACAGCTCCTTTCAGGTTGGTAGAGGAGACCCCGGCCACGGGATCAGACCGGAAGGGAAAATCTTCTGCCAGATGACGCAGGCCCTCGGCGATGCCAAAGCGCTCGAAATACTCGCGCTTTTTCAGGTTGTCGCGGGCGTTATTGGTGGCCATCCAGTGTGTGACCGAATCGACATTCAACTGAACTTTCTTGGAGGATTGCGCTTTGCGGATGAGCATCTGGCCCGGCGGCACTAACCCGGCAATCAATTCCAGCTCGGTATCGTTCAGATGGAACGCCTCACGGTATACATCGCGGTCCATCTCCGGATTTGCCAGAAAGATTTTGGTCGGGCAGCTTTCGGAAACAATCTGCAACATGCCAGACTCCTGCAGCTCCTTGATGGACTGCGTAGCCAGCACCATCGCGGCGTTGTGCTTGCGCCATGTCTTCTGCGCCTGGACGATGTAATTGCGGATGGTCTCGTTTTTGATAAAGAGCCACGCTTCGTCCATCAGGAACATCTTGAATGTGGCCAGCTTCTTCGGGTCCGTGATCTCATTGCTGGCCCGGTGGAGCACATAGAACAGCAGCGGTTCCAATACTTCCGGTGCATCGCCCCACCCAGCGAAGTTGAAGGTTTGGAAGCGGCTGAACGAAAGTGTGTCCACGCCATTGTCGAAGAGGAAGCCATACTGCCCACCGCGCGTCCAGCGATGCAGGCGCTCTTTCAATTCGCCGATGATGTAGGCAAAGTTCGATACCGTCCGCTGGCCGCCTTCGAGCATGTAGGTCCGCTCGATGGCATCCCACAGTTTGCGCTCTTCCTTGAAGTCCAGCCGGTAACGCTGGGCGCTACCATGGCTTTGGCCCTCAATGAGCACACGGAAGAAGCTGAACAGAAATTGCAGGTTCTCTTTTGTAGCTGGAAGCGAGAACGGGTTAATGGTGAAATCCCGCGCCTCCTGGCCGACGTTCAAGTAGGTGCCGCCAAAGATCGTTGTGAGAGACTGGAAGCTGCCGCCGATGTCGAAGATGAAAGTCAGGGGTGCATATTTCTGTGCATTTTGTAACAGGAAACTGCACAGATAGGATTTCCCTGATCCCGTCATTCCAAGGATGAGCGTGTGTGCTACCTCGCCGTTGTACAGGTTCAAAAAGTATGGTGTCGCATTATCTGTTTCGAGCACGGCAAGGTACTCCGCGCCGAGATGCGGATTCGTCTTTTCTCCGGGCAGGATAGTGAACAGAAAACTGAGGTCGGCGTAGTTGCTGTTCAGCAGATACAGCCTGCGGAGGTTCATCGCGTAATTGCCTGGGACAGTGGCAAAGTAAGCGTTGAGCTGGTTGTATGTTTCGGCGAAGAGATTGCCGTCTGCGTTGGTGAAGACCCCCATGAACTCGCTGACAAGCGGGTCCAATTCCGATTTCGTCCGGCCATACAGCGCAATCGTGAGCGAGAAGTCGCCCAGCGATTGCCCGTCTCCAAGAGCACGGAGACAATCGCCCAGGTTCTCGATATCGGCCTGCTTCGATTCATCGATCAGCACATCGCGGGGGTTGGTCTTGGTGGCGTCATTGCCGATCTGCGACACGAAGCCGGTCTTCGACATGTTGAAGTGGCGGCGGCGCTTGTTCACCTCCCTGCGGGCTTTATCCGCCGGAAGAGGCGTCCATTCCGTGCAGACAGTGAAGTTGGCAGGAATTTTGAGCAGTGCGTCCAGTACCAGGGGCCGCGTTTCCGCGATTGCCTCTTTCATCGTGAGTACCCGGACGAAGTGATCGCCCACACGCAAATGGTCACGTTCCGCTTCGACATCGCTGTTCACCACCTGATAGTCGAGAAACTGCGTACTCCGCGGCCTGCCTGCGATGCACCAATCATCGTAGTTGAGCAAGCGCCGGAAGAAACGGAGTTGACCTTGCTGGTCCTCGACTTCCATCCGCATGAAGTCCGCGAGTTGCCGGACGAATGCCTGTACCCTCTGTTCCAGGCGCGTAACATCAGACTCGATTTGCGAGCGCAGCAAGATCTTCATGTTGTCGTTGCTAAACTGCGCCTTCAGTTCTCCGACCGCTCCCGCAGGATCGTGGAAGAGGCGGGCCAGCGCCACGCCCAATCCGGTCTTCGACCGTGCGCCTTCGAGCAGGATCGAGTAGTAGATTTCAACCTGGTAGAGATTGTCGCGCTTCTGCTCGAAGAACTCTTTGCGCTGCTCGATGGCCGCCTGCACCACCGGATCGCCATAACTGGCAAAGGGAATCTCAGGCCGATTTTCCTTGAAGAGATACTGATACACATGGAAGCCGGGGCCGAAGTGCTTCAGCGCGGATTCAAGCCGCTTGACCGCATATTCCTGTCCGGCATGGTCCAGGCTCTCGTAGTCCACGCCGGGGACACGGAGCACCATACCCAGGTCTCCGCTCTTGGTCAGAAACGCAGTTTCGTTCCAAAAGCCGTACAGGTTGATGTGATCGTTCAACGATGTCGCGTCCTTCCACGGCTTAATGACCTTATCGAGTCGCAGCATCAAACTATCTCCACGCGGGGAATGCTTTGCTTGGCGGCGTCATAGCGCAGCTTGTACTTTTCGGATTTGGCCAGGATGCGAAGAAACGCCGGGTCGCTTGCCGTCACCCAATGGCCGAAGACGAAGCCTCCGATGAAAACCGCAATACCGGCAACAATGCTGTTGAAAATGTTGAATGCACCCACGGCTCCGACGCACACGAAATAAAACAAGGTACGCTCGACTCCCAAGTACGTGAGGGGCTTATGCAGGCTCTTGAAGACCCGGTTGGTACGTTTCGGTTGTGGCTTCATGTCAGTCATAAACCCCTCGTGGTACTCGCTGCGATGGATGGTTGAGAGTGGACGGGCGAGATGTGCTTACACACCCCAGAGCCAACTCAGGACGTTCACAGCGAGGACGGCAATACCCGTCCCGGCGGCAACCCCGGCAAGAGCTTTCTTTGCGCCTGGTTCTCCGTGCGCGAAACCGTAGCCACCAATCACAATTGCAATCAGGCTCGCGACCTTGGCGACGGTGCCGGTGAAGAGGTTTTGCAGAGCGGTAAAGCCGCTGTCGAAGGGCGAGCCGCCGACTTGCGCATAAGCGGCAACGGGAAAAAGTAAGGCTAGACTCACCATCAGAATCGTCAGCCATCGGTTGCCGCGACAGCTCTCGCGTAGGATGGTGTGGAGACTAGAAGACTGGACTGTAATACGCATCGGAACCTCCAGCAGCCCTCGACGGACTGCGATATGCCGAGAGCGTAGGATGGTTCACCGCCGCCGTCCAATACTTGTTCGCTATACCCCCATAGGCACCGGCTATGGGGGTATAGGCATTTTTTGTTGCTGGCTGTGTCAGCCAAGCAGCGACATCTGTTTCGTTTCTTTCGAGTGGCTCGATCCACTCGCGCTTCGCCGAATTCCTTGAAGCAGCATTTTGAAAATGGCTGTTCAAGTCCCAAACCAGCAACTGCAATGCCGGTTGATGGGAGGCGGCCTGATAGACGAACGCCGACTCGATGAAAAGTTCAACCCCATTGATGGGGCGGCCCACCAGCTCTGGATCGAGGATCATGCTTTCGCGCATCAAGGCATATCCCCAGCCCTGCTTAACCATCCACTGAACTTCGCTAGGCGCGGAGACGAATCGTGTTGGCTCCAACACGATTCCGGCACGGGAAAGCTGACCGCTTAGATGAGCGTAGAACGCAGGATGGTACTTGGGGTCAACTGAGACCTGTAAGTTGGCTGCAAGCTTCGTGGGTGGAACAGAGGATTCCCGTGCTTGAGGGTCATCTTTCCGTAAGCAGACAAGCAGCCTTTCACTGGCGATCTGCTGGATGACAAGCCCTTGTCTTTCGACAGGCAGCGTGACCAGCGCGGCGTGGAGGCTTCCTTCGTTCAGCAAATCCAGAAGTCGTGCCGTGCAGTCGCTTGTCTGAATCACCTTACCGTCGGGAAACAGTCTACGATACGATTTCACGGCCGTCTCAACCAGCGCATGATCGAGAAAAAGTGAAAACCCCAAGTGCAACGGAGGAACTTTTCCAGAATGTATCGCACACGTTGTCTCAAGCGCCTGGTCTCGGATGCGTATGAGTTGCTTGGCATACGGCACCAGCACATTGCCTGCCGGTGTGAGCTTGGTTCCGGAATTTCCCGGACAAAGAGCTGGGCTGGAATGGATTCTTCAAACTGCTTCATTTGGAGACTTAACGAGGGCTGTGCTACGTGCAGGCGCTCCGCCGCGCGGCTAAAGTTCCCCTCTTCCGCAATTGCAACGAAATATTTGAGATGGCGGAACTCCACAGCGTCGTACATGCCGCACCCCGGACCAACGCAACCCAACCGGGCAATCAGTATCGGAGGCCCCGAATCGAGCGTCGACGATCTCCCTACTGGGCCTAAATTGGATGCATGATCCCCCAATTGGGTTACTTGTTTGCCGAATGATCTGTCCAAAATTAGGGAATTATATACTTGACTCCCCGACGATTTTAGCCTAGAATTGACTCATAGTAGAGGACGATATGAGCCAAAGCACAATTAGCACCTTCCAACTGTTCGCAATGTTTCCCGATCAAGAACCCG
>Ga0208717_1000076_pt1 | contig 62671 bp, 60 predicted proteins | sample NGESurF53shallow_FD_184489 | JGI IMG/M metagenome (GOLD analysis project Ga0208717, IMG submission 184489) | Arctic peat soil microbial communities from Barrow, Alaska - NGEE Surface sample F53-3 shallow (SPAdes) | ecosystem: Environmental > Terrestrial > Soil > Wetlands > Peat ... | reverse complement strand
CAGCAGCCAGCCCTGGTCCACGTCCCACGATCGAAATGTCTTGCTCATACACCCAGTGAATCAGGCTTCGCTCCGCCCGTCGAGCCGATTATCCAGACAGGCTCCTAGCTCGCTCTTCGAAGCCGGGGCTTGGCAGGTTAGGGTCATCGTATGCTTGATCTGACTGAACAGTCAGCAGCTCGAAGGCAATGTCCTTGGCTTCCAGCTTATTGCGTGCAGCGGTAAGTTCGTCGACAGCACCCTCGCCATTTTCCATGACGGCGAGAAGCGCTTTGTCGGGCCGAAGGCGGATGGCCAAAGCGACGAAGTCGTCGATGTCGGACCGCCGCAGCGCCCGCCATGAGTTTTTCACTTCGCAAATAATTGCCTCGCCATCGCTAAGGACGAGCAAGTCTGCCTCGGCACTTGGATCGCTATCCTCGGAATACCCGAACCATGTCGGGCCTGTGTAGAGGAAGGAGAAACGCGCCCGCCCTCGTAGGACGGTGAGGGTCCAGATCAGTGAAAAAATGCTGTGGTCGCGCAGACTCTCGGTCAAGAAGCCGTTCGGCCGAAACTCCCACTCGATCTGTACCGGCGCTTCGGACGGCGTCGAACAGACCTCGCAGACCAGCGTCGGCTTCAGCGCGCCGAGGTCGATCCAATTCTTGTGGTGGCAATTCTGGCAAGACCATTGATGACCCTGAAAAATCATCTGGCGCTTGCGCATGGCGACGAGGCAGTCGTCCAGCGACTTCTCCTCCATCGCATTCCAATCGACGGACGGGTCTGCTGCCGCCTGCCGAGGGTTGGCCTCCCAAAAAGCGGCTCTGTACGCCTTCCACGTCTCCTTGAGATCCCCGTAGCGGAGGTAGCTCATCGGTGCTTTGAGCGTTCTGGCCGCCTTCAAAATCATAACGGCGAGAGCTACCCGCTCTCGTTCTCCCCGCAAATCGAAAGTGGGGGAGCTTTGGGCTCGCTTCGTCAACTGGTCCACAATCGGCTTGAGCTTGTCCGATGGTTCATTTGGCGAGCCACCGAACCGGGAGAAGGTGTTCTTCAAAAACGGGTGGAGCAGGAGTGCAGACACAGCGCCTAAGCCACCCGCCATCCCGAGAACACCCGTGAAATAACGGGACTCGTTCGACGGCTCCATCCAGGCGACTTTGGGTCCGGGGCGCGCGTGCGCGTCGTCTGCTTTCGGGTTGTTGCGCCAACCATCCGCGACCAGTGCGTAGTGAATCGCCGCTGCCACGGTCGGAACGGTGATGCGCTCAATCGACCGGTCTTCCTTTTGGAAGAGCGTGAGGTTTCCGTCGCGGCTCCGGCGGGCTCGCGGCGGTAAGGCATGAAGCTCAGTGCCGGTGAATGCCGGCTGGAAGGCGTCGGCCATCCGCCACCGTTTGGACAATTGCCATCGACCCTCGTCGGACCAACGGGGTCCCGGTCCCTCATGCCCAAGGAGGTAGTCCGTAGCCCAATAGCCTTGATTGAAACTTTGCCGGGGAGGGGCGTCGGCGAGGTGGTCTGGGACCATCGTCGGTGGACGTGCTGATGGAGGCGACCAGGTAAATGCTTTCCCTTGGGCGCGGTGAGGAAACCCGCCACCAAGCCCGTCGCGTGCCGCCCGAATGGCCAGCGCATCGGGGACGAGGGCTGTCAGATCGGCGACCGGTTCGGTTGCGACGAAGCCCCACTGCTTTGTTGCAATGACGATCCGAGAAGCTTCGTCCAGGCGTTTAGCGTCAAGCGAGCAGGATCGGATGACGAGCTGGGCCAGCCCTCCGCTACCGGTATTCACATGGTTGCGGCGCCTCAAAAATTCGCCGAGGGCCTGAACGAACTCGGCGTTGCCAAGATCGGCCTCGGAGACCCTCAAGCAGCAGAGATCGTTCCCGAGCCAATTCGGGATGAGCAGCCGGGAATTCCAGAACATGACGCGATCGGCGTAGCTGTCGCCGACGACAAGGTTGAAGGCGCTGCTCCAGCGCCCGTGATGCATGTCTAGCTTTGGCGCAAAGAGAAGCGACGTCATCGAAAGGCTTGTCGCCCGGCCTTCGGTGAACGCCGCGAAGGCCGCCAGCTCGTTCGGGATCGCGTTCAGGTCCTTAGGCACGCCGCGTTGCCTGTCATCCATCGCCTCGGGCGAGACAATCGTCAGGAGGGAAGCTGCGGCCCTTGCATCGGTAGGGAACATGCCTCCGCCGTTGCTAACGTGATAGGTTCCGAAATTGTCGGTCAGGAAAGGAGTTGGCCGCTCGGTATGCCAACTGTCGATGACATTGATCGGCTGTCCAGGCCCGCCAGGCGAACCGTAACGGGCTAGCCGGAAAACCATCGACATCGAGGAGAGCGGCTTGAAGTTGTAGGATGGCTTGAAGCCATGGACATCGAGCCGCGGAATCGGGTGCGGGCGGTGGAAAAGGTATTCCGCGGGGCTGAGGCGCTCATGGATTTCAAGGACGCTCGCCCGCTCCAACGGGACGTACGAATGGACAATGTCTGGGTCGAACACCTCAAGCCAGGGCCAATAGGCATCCATAATTCGTCCGCCCACGCAGGGAACAAGCAGACTGAACCGACCTCCCCAACGATCGTAACAGTCGGCAAAAATGCCATCGAGCATGAGCTGTTCGTGCTCGCATTCCTGAACTAGGAAGGCGATGCGAATTGGCCGCGACCGACCCCATCCATTCAATTCTAAACCCATGCAGACTTTTATTATTATTTGCTTGGAAAAGGCCGGTATATCATATTCTGGCGCCTTTCTGAAGCCTGATTAGTCGAGGCATGCTGACTGCTCCCGAGGGAAACTTTGTCTGGCTCCTACCAACATCATCTGCCTCAGATGCTGCAGCGTGGCTTCCTCGCCAGGGGAGCCGTGGACAAGGCTTGGCTCTATAAGCCCGGCGTGGCCCCGTCCCGGGAGGACATCGCCGAGATAGGCGCTGGGGAGAATTTCTACTCGACCCCTGACCTCCAAAAGCCGATCGACCTGGACAGTCAAATCACCGCCTACGAGCGCGCGCGTCTCAGAAAGCTGCTGGGCAAGCTCAGAACAATCCCGCTTAAATCTGAGCCGCAGGCGAAAGAATCTGCGGAACTCGTCGGACACCTCACTGTCCGCGCAGGGCACTTTCGGACGGTGCTCGCCGAAGGCGTCAATAACTTGGGCCAGGCGGCGGTCGAGCTCTTTGGCCGCGAGGACTTCGTCCCACGATATTTTGGCTTTGGTGGAGATGGGCCGACTGAGCACTTCAACAAGCTGCTTCAACGAATTTGGGATGAACATCCGGAGTTCGCGGCCAGCGGCATTCCATTTCCGGCTCTCAAGCGAATGGCCTTTGCCCTCGGCAGAGAAAATCTCGGAACGATCTTCCCTCAGCTTACCGATGGCATTCGAGCCGCCGGCGAGATGCTGGTCACCCAGATTCGTCCCGCGATCGGCGCAGCCCATAACAAGGCGCTCGCCGAGGATTTCCGCGGCGGAATCCGGCGATCAGAGTGGCAGACATTCGCCTGCAACAATACGTCGACAGGATAACCATTCCCGTCGCCCCGTGGCGCTGAGCCAAGCGATTCGGATGCACGGTGAAAATGTATCGTGTCGACGAATTTCCCGGCCTCTATATCGACGGCCATATGGTTCGGGTGCTCGGCGAAGTCGAGGAAGCCGAGACCGAGGACGAGAAACGCGCGTTCCAGGTACGCGCAGACGCCTATTGGGACGCCTATCATTCAGAAGGCGCCGACCCTATTTGCACTCTGCAACCATCGCCGCCGCCAAATCGGCTAGGGATAAATGTCGGACCGTTCGGCTGACGATGGCGCGCTCCTGCTGCGGTTTGGTCAGGTTTTCCGCGTGGACGGTGCACTCGACGGTCCCGCGGCCTTCATCGGCGCCGGTGAACTGCACTTCAAGTTCGAAGACCTCCGGCTCGGTGTGATGACGCCAGAGGTCGCACGTGAGCGCGCCCTCCTTCACCGGCGTATCCGCCGACCACTGATCAAAATAGAAGGCTTCCGGATCGTGCCGCGGCGGCCTGTTGAACGACGGGATCAGGGCCTCGATGCGCGGCGAGGGGATGGCTACGGCGGAGGCCCGAAGCATAGGGCCGATGCCTGCCTGATCGAAAACGCCTGCATGTCGCAAGCTGCTTGCGGCGTCCATGAGGCCGGCCATGCGACTGATGTGGTCGGGAAACAGACCCAGGGCCTTAGCGTCAAACGCTCGCGTCATCGCCGTCAGGCTTTTGTACTTGTCGCCGAGTGAGTCAGGAAAGTTGAGCGCGGTGAGGTCGGTCCCGGTCCGGGCCGACGTGACGACCGGCGGATCGAAGCGGGTGACGCGACGTTCGAATGCCGGGGGCTTGGGCGGCGACGGCAGCCAAGATTTCACTCGGGGCGCCGGTGTGGGCGATTGCGCGGCATCTTCGTCGCCGTCGTCCTCGTCTTTCGGCCGACTCCGCCTCAAGAGTAGCGGTCCTTTGGCTTCGAACTCGACGCGAACCTGCGATGCTGGGCGCGTGCCGTCGTTCGACATCGACCAGCGCAACACGAGCGGCGCCTCCTGGACATCGCGACCTTCATGAAGCTGCCGCAAGACCTCTGCGCACCGCTCGATCCATTGCGGATATTGCGTCTCTTGATAGTCGGCAATGGTCTCGGCGGATGGCGCGGAATATTCGATGGTCTCCAAGTCGCCGGTTGACGGCGACGGTGGCGTGAAATCCGTCTTGGGCGAGTTGTTTTGGCGAAGCGTCTCCAGCAAGGCGTTCACCTCGTCCGCCGACAAGGGTGTGGCGATGGTCCTCGACACCCCCACGTGGTTGGAGTCATCGGCACCCTCACATCGACCGATGACGATGGTCGGCTCCTGGGCGCGGTAGGTCGCCAGATCCTTCTCGAGTTCCTTTATCTTCTTGGCTTCGGTGCTCTCAGACGCTGGCCGCCGCCAGCTTTCATCGATCATGAGATAGGGAACATTCAAGCCATCCGCCGTCGCCGCCGGCCCCGTATCATCCGTGAAGAGCTTCACCAGATGGCCGGAGGTGGACGCTGTCAGGGTCGACACGATGCCGACCAGACGTTCATCGGTCTTGGAATAGTCAAGCTCGTCCTTCAGAGCGTCGTCCGGCTTGGCGCGCGTCGATCGGCGCAACAGGACGCGGGGGGCGGACGCTCGAATTTCAAGCTCCTCCGTCGATGCGGTCAGCATGCTGCGGACCTGACCAAAAATCTCCAGGGCGCGAGACCGGGTCCGGCCAGTGGCCTTCTTGTGCTTGTCGATTTCGTCCAGCACCGGCTTGGTCAGGAGAATGACGACGGTGTCGAAGCCGAGGTCCTGCCATGGCAACTGGTCGAGCGCTTTACACTCGAAGAAAAGATTGGTGTCCGCGACAAGATGAACTTCCACGCCCGATCCCTACCCAGCAGCCTCGACGCCCGATCGGTGCCGCCCGCGGCCCGCGGTACTGAGGCTGTCAACCACGCCGACTACGTCATGTAGGGTGGCGCGTGTGGGGCGGATAGAGGCTTGCCCGGTGGGCAGATCGCCACGGTGCTGTGTGGGCCCCGCCGTGTAAAGCGTGGTGGGTCACAGGTTGCTCTTTTCCAGTGCCGGTCGCCATCGCAGAGGGAGCAAGCCAGGGATTGTGAACGACCGCTTCTCGAGAACATCTCAACGTTCGCTCCTGGCGCCAAGCAGACCGAAAATTTGCGTCCGGTGAATGACCGCCCTCCACCCTCCCGTGACCTTCGTAAGGGCTTCTCGGCAAGGCCGCGTGTTCGTCCACGTTGGGGAAGGGCGGTTGTGGGGCTGGCGCCAAGTGTCAGGCTCTATCCCCTAGCGATGGGCCGCCACCACGCTTCATTGTCCAGATACCAGCGCACCGTCTTTTCGAGGCCGCTCTCGAAGGTTTCGACGGGCGTCCACCCCAGTTCACGCTCGATCTTGGCGGGATCGACCGCGTAGCGGCGATCGTGGCCGGGACGGTCGGGGACGAAGGCGATCAGATCGCGGTGCGGCGCGCCATTGGCCCTGGGGCGCAGGGCGTCGAGGCGGGCGCAGAGGCTTTCCACCACCTCGATGTTGGCGCGCTGGCAGCGGCCGCCGACAATGTAGCTCTCGCCCGGCGTTCCGGCTTCGAACACCCGGACGAGGGCCCGCACGTGATCGTCCACGTGCAGCCAGTCGCGGATGTTCCGCCCGTCGCCGTAGACCGGCAGCGGCTTTTCGGCCAGGGCGTTGACGATCGTCAGGGGAATCAGCTTTTCGGGGAATTGCCGCGGGCCGTAGTTGTTCGAACAGTTGGTCACCAGGACGGGCAGGCCATGGGTGTGGCCCCAGGCCCGCGCCAGATGATCGGCGGCGGCCTTGGACGCTGAATAGGGCGAGCGCGGATCGTAAGGGCTGGCTTCGGTGAAGACGCCCGTCTCGCCCAGAGAGCCGAACACCTCGTCAGTGGAGATGTGGTGAAAACGGAATCGGCGCCGGGCTTCGGATTTCAATCCGCGCCAGTATTCCAGCGTCCGCGACAAGACAACGAATGTCCCGACGATATTGGTCTGGACGAACGCCGCCGGCCCGTCGATCGACCGGTCGACGTGCGATTCGGCCGCCAGATGGCTCACCACGTCGGGCCGGAATTCGTCGAGGATCGTCCCGACGAGGGCGGCGTCGCCGATGTCGCCCTTTACGAAACGGTAGCGCGGGTGATGGGCGACGCTGTCGAGCGAGCGCGGGGCGCCGGCGTAGGTGAGCTTGTCGAGATTCAGCACCTCGTGTTCGGTGTGGTCGATCAGGCGCCGCACCAGCGCCGAGCCGATGAAGCCGGCCCCGCCGGTGACAAGGATGCGAGCAGGCTTCACGGCCGGCCCATCCTCAGGCGTCAAGCGGGGCCAAGGGGCGGCCGTCATAGTCGAAGGGACTCTCGAACGCGTTCAGGCGAGGCAGGCGGCGATCCTTTTCCGACAGGATCGGCGCGCCGGCCGGCAGCGGCCAGGGCAGGGCGAGGGTCGGATCGTTCCAGATCAGGCCGCCTTCGAAATCTGGCGCGTGGAAGGCGGAGACCTTGTATTCCACCTCGCTGTCCGCCTCGAGAGTGAGATAGCCGTGGGCGAAGCCGATCGGCACGAACATCTGCAGGGCGTTTTGCGCGCTGAGCTCCGCCGCCACCCATTGGCCATAGGTCGGCGAGCCCGAACGGACATCCACCGCGACATCCCAGACGCGCCCGCGCACGCACCGCGCCAGCTTGGCCTGGCCATGCGGCGGACGCTGGAAATGCAAGCCGCGCAACGTCCCGGCGGCGCGCGACTTCACATGATTGTCCTGGCAAAAGCGTGCGTCGATGCCCAGGGCGGCGAAGCGGGCGGCGTTGTAGGTTTCGGCGAACCAGCCTCGCTCGTCGGCGATTCGGTGGGGACGGATCAGCCTTGCCATGAACCGTTCCCTGGAGTGTCCGTTGCGCGCGACGGCGGCGTCGAAGGGAATCTTAAACCAAGGCCTGCTTAGGTGTCGATTCCGAATGACCCGTCGCCCTCGAGGATGCGGGCGAGACGTCTCGGGCTTGGGAGGCGCTTGGCATGGTTCAGACCTGGAAAGAGGTGGGTCCCCACCGCTATCGCGAGACCTTCGGGCGCTATTTCGAGGACTTCCAGGTCGGCGATGTCTATGAGCACCGACCGGGCAAGACGATCACCGAGGCCGACAATCATCTCTTCACGCTTCTGACCCTCAACACCCACCCCCTCCACTTCGACGCCCAGTTCGCGGCGGCCTCGGAATTCAAGCGCAATCTGGTGGTCAGCACCTACACCCTGGCCCTGCTGATCGGCATGAGCGTCACCGATGTCTCGCAAAAGGCGATCGCCAACCTGGGCATGGACGAGGTCAGATTCACCGCGCCGGTGTTCGCCGGCGACACCCTCTATGCCGAGAGCGAAGTGGTGGCCAAGCGCGAGTCGCGGTCGCGCCCGGGCCAGGGAATCGTCGAAATCCGCACCCTGGGCAGGAACGAGCGCGGCGAAAGCGTCTGCACGTTCAAGCGCACCATGCTGATCCCGGCCCGCGGCCAGGCGGTGGAAGACAAGGTGGGAAACTACTGAGCGGCGATGGGCCCTTCCGCGAGCGCCGCGCTCGAATCCCGCCACACCAGGCCGTCGGCGTTGCACACCCAGCGCCCGAGCCGGCGGTAGTCCTTGCCATCCTGAAGCTGACCAAACGGCAGCAGCTCGCTGACCGCGGCTTCTACGTACCGGTAGTTCTCGCCGCGGCGCCGGCGAGCGAAATCCAGCAGTTCGCCCTGCGCCCAGGCGACCGCCGCCGCGTCGCCGGCCAGACGGGTCTTGAGGGGATCCAGGCGGTTGTCGGCCAGGGCGTTCAGCCGGCGCTTCGAAGGCGCGTGCCGAAGGTCGAGATTGTAGGTCTTCATAGCCGTCTTCTTTGATGCAGGGGTCGAAATCTAGCCGCCCTTGAGGAGGCGCCGCTGGTTGGCCAGGACGCGGCGGCGGTAGAGGGCCATGGCGCGGGCCGGACCCAGGTGGCCCTGGCCGGTCATCACGCTGCTGGCCAGCACCATCTGGGCGTCGATGGCGGCCTTGGCCTTCTCGCTGACCATCAATTCAGCCTCGTCCTGGGCGGCCGCCCCGCCCCAGGCCGCCTTGGCCATGCGCAGGCCAATGACGCTTTGCGCCTCCATGCCCAGGCGCATGGCGTCCAGGGTGAGGCTGAGCCAGGGATTTCGGCGGGCGGTCATTTTCGGCGATTCCTTAGTTGCGCGGGACTATGCTGCATTGCAACATCAAACTCAACCGCCAATCTGGACGGCGGATAATGACGGCTCCGGGCGCTTTGGCGCGGCGTCGAAGACCGCTATGGATGGCGCCCGTGACCCAGACCAGGACGCAGCGCTATCTGACCCTCGCCGGAGAGATCGACGCCGTGCTGGAGGGGGAGCGCGACCGGGTGGCGCGAATGGCGACCGTGGCGGCCATGCTGGCGGCGGCCTTCGATTACTATTTCTGGACCGGCTTTTATGTCGTCGATCCGACCAGGGCGGATGAGTTGGTCGTCGGTCCCTACCAGGGGACCCTGGGCTGCCTGCGCATCGCCTTCGGCCGCGGGGTTTGCGGAACGGCGGCGGCGGAGCGTCGGACGGTGATCGCCCCGGACGTCGACGCCTTCCCCGGCCACATCGCCTGCGATTCCCGCTCGCGCAGCGAGATCGTCACGCCGGTGTTCGATTCGGCCGGCGCGCTCATCGCGGTGCTCGACGTGGATTCGCTGGAGCGGGCCAGTTTCGATCGGGCCGACGCCGACGGCCTGGAAGACATCGTGCGGCGGGTGTTCGCGAGCTAATCGCGCCTGACAAGGCTCGAAGCGAAATAGCCCGCGCTCGCTCCGATGGCGGTGAGCACGGTTCCCCAGGCGAGGTCGAGAAGCGTGATCCTCGTCGCCCAGACAACCAGCGTCGCCTGGTTGGTGAGATCGTAGGTGGCGTAGGCGAAGAAGCCGAACAGGGCGCCCTTCGCCGTCGCCGCCCGCCAGCGCCCATCGCGCATCGCCGGCGCGACGGCGAACACCACCACGCCGATCAGATAGATCAGGTAGAACAGGACGGCCGGAACGGGCCTGAACCCGGCGACGAGCACCGCGTGCAGCGCCGGCCGGTAGAGGGTCGCGCCGGTCAGGGTGAGCCAGATCGCGTCCAGGCCGGCGAACGCCAGCCCCGCGCCGAGGTAGGCGGCCAGATAACGGCCGATCACGAGCGGACACTCGCCGCCGGCGCTTTCAGCCGATAGTGGCTGACGCCCCACACCTCGCCGCCCTTGTCGCCGAACAGGCCGGCGGTGGCCAGGAAGAACAGCCGCCAGCGGCGCCGCCACAGGTCCGCGTCGGGGCCGTAGGCGCCCTTCAGCACGGCGCCCACGGCGGCGGCGTTGCGGTCGAAATTGGCCAGCCAGGCGTCGGCGGTTCGCCGATAGTGCTCGCCGCTCCAGCGCCATTCGGCCTCGACCTCGAAAAGGTCGGGGAACTGCCGGATCAGGCCGTGGCTGGGCATGATGCCGCCGGTGAAGAAGTGCCGGGCGATCCAGTCGTCGCGGTCGGCGGCCTCGAAGCGGTACGGCCGATCGATATGAGTGAACACGTGCAGGAAGAGACGCCCGCCCGGCGCCAGCCAGCCGGCCACCCGCTCCAAGAGGCCGCGCCAGTTGGACATGTGCTCGAACATCTCCACCGAGACGATCCGGTCGTAGCGCTCCGGCGCCTGGAAGTCGTTCATGTCGGCGGTGATCACGGTGAGGTTGGCCAGGCCCCGCGCCTTGGCCGCCGCCTCGATGTCGGCGCGCTGGGAGTGGGAGTTGGAAACGCTGGTGATGGTCGAATTGGGATAGTGCTCGGCCATCCACAGGCTGAGCGAACCCCAGCCGCAGCCCAGCTCCAGCACGCTCTGGCCGTCGGCGAGGCCGGCGTGAGCGCAGGTTTCCTCCAGCGCCCGCGCCTCGGCCGCGGCGAGGGTCGTGGCGCCGCCGTCGTAGAGACAGCTCGAATATTTCAGCCGCGGCCCAAGGACCAGGCGGAAGAAGGCCGCCGGCACCTCATAGTGCTGGGCGTTGGCGTCGGCCGTGTTCTCGGCGATCGGGCGCGCCGGCATGTCGGCGGCGAAGGCGGCGTCGGCGGCGAAGGCCTCTGGGAGTGGCGCGCGCTCGAGTTGGCGCCGCGTCCGCCCGACGAGATAGCCCACCCCCAGGCGGGTCAGGGCGTCGGGGATCGGGGCGCGTTCCACCGCCGCCGTGGCGACCTGGGTCAGGCTCATGCGGTCTCTCCCGAAGCTGGGCCCGGCGCGGGCTCGGACCTGGGAGGCCAGGGAAAGAAGGCCGACACGCGCGCCTGGTAGCGGGCGAACGCCGCGCCGCGCGAGCGCGCCATGGCCGCTTCGGTGGGCGGCACGCCCGAGGCGAAGCGCAGCAGGAAGAACATGAACGCCGGACCGCTGAGGGCCACCCAGCCCCACGGCCACGCGCCGGTAAGTCCGATGGCCATCAACGGATAGGCCAGCCAGCCGAACCATTCGAAAAAATAATTGGGGTGACGCGACCACGACCACAGGCCGACATCGCAGATCGCCTTGTGGTTGGGCGGATAGCGCTTGAACCTGGCGAGCTGGCGGTCGGCCAATCCCTCGCCCAGGATGGCGCCGCCCAGGATCGCCGCGCCGGCGAAATCGGTCCATTTGAGCGCCGCCGCCGGATTGCGCGCCGCCACCAGAACCGAAAGGGTGAGCAGGGCCGCCGCCAGAGCCTGGATCTGCAGGAAGCCCAGCAGCCGGCCCTCGAAGGCCGCCCCCCATTGCCGGCGGAACCAGGCGTAGCGCGCGTCCTCGCCCTTCGCCTTGGCGCTACGGAAAGCCAGGTGAAGGCCGAGCCGCAGGGACCAGACCGCCGCGAGGGCGGCGACCAGGAAGGCGCGCGGGCCGGGCATGTAGCCGGCGGTGGGCGCCAGGGCGTAGACGACCCCCCCGGCTCCCGTTGCGAAGGTCCACACCACATCGACCCAGCCGGCGTTGCCGGTCGCGCGCTGCAACGCCCAGGCGCCGAACATGGCCAGCGAAAGCCCCACCGTGACGCCGGCGATCAGCAGAATCATGCCGCCGCCTTGGCCGCGGCGGGCGAGATCTCGGCCGCCGCCGCCGAACGCCGCGAGACAAAATTGACGATCGCCTCAAGGGTGGGCGCGCGGTGGCGGAACGGCGCGAGGATGGCCGTCAGCAGGCCCACGTGGCCAACGCCCGGATAGAGGCGCGCCTCCGCCTCTCCTCCGTGCGCCTGAATGGCGGCGGCCAGTCGGGTGGAATTGCCAGGATCGACCACGGTGTCTTTGCTTCCGGCCAGCAGCAGCATGGACGGCGAGCGGCCATCGACGTGGTTGATCGGCTGGGTGTCGGGACGTGTATCCTTGGGCCCGAAGATGGTCTTCAGCTTCTCGTCGCGCAGGGGCAGGAAGTCGTAGGGGCCGGCCAGGCCGACCACGCCGGCCACGTCGCGGCGCGGGTCGAGGCCCACCTCGCCCAGCCAGCGCCGATCGAGAGCGAGCATGGCGACATTGTAGGCGCCCGCCGAATGCCCGATCAGGAAGAGGCGGGCCGGATCGCCGCCCCATTCGCGCGCATGCTGCTTCACGAAGCGGACGGCCAGGGCGTTGTCGCGCAGGAAGTCGGGATAGCGCACCTGAGGATAGACCCGGTAGTCCGGAATCACGGTGAGGATGCCGCGCGAAGCCAGGGTGGCGCCGACGAACCGGTAGAACCCCTTGTCGCCCGACTGCCAGCTTCCCCCGTAAATGAACACCGCGACCGGCGCGCCAGGCGCCGGATTGCCCGGCAGATAGACATCGAGCTTGCCGCGCGGTCCGGCCTCGAACGTCAGATCGTGCTTGACCGCGACGCCGCCGGGCGCGGCCAGGGCGAGCAGGGCCGCCGCGACCGCGCTGAACAGGCCCATCAGATCCCCACCAGCGGTTGAAACAGCCGCCCGACCCAGTCCTTTGCGACCAGGGAGGCGTCGACCGCGGCCAGGCAGATACATTCGCCATCGGCGGTGACCCGGGGCTGGTGGTCGACGTCGTCGTCGCTTTCGACGAAATCGCCGGGACCGTAGATCTCGCCCCGATCGATAAAGGCGCCCTTCAGCACACAGACCATCTCGCTGCCCAGATGGGTGTGCCTGGGAACGCTCATCCCCGCGCCGACCCGCAGCAGATAACTACGCGGGCCGCCGGGTCCGCCGATGACCGGCGCCACCCACACCCCCGGCGCCGCCCAGCGGCGGCGCTTGCGGACAGCCTCGACCACATCGGAGGGGATTTCGATCCAGCCCGGCGGCCTGGGCGCCCGCGCGGGCGGTTCGGGGGGCGGCCGCTCGATCCTGGCCAGGGCCCGTTCCAGCGCATCGGCGGCGAGATCGGCCGGCGGCAGGGAGGCCAAGAGCGCGCCGCCCACCGCTTCGGCCAGCGCCACTTCGCCAGCGCACGCCTGGCAGGCGCGCAGATGGGTCACCACCACCAAAGCCCGGTCGGCTCTGAGCGCGCCGGTGGCGTAGTCGACCAGCAGGCTGTGCGAAGGGTGATGACGAACGCTCACGCCGCTTCTCCTAACCGAGTCCGCAGTCGCCCCATGGCCAGGCGCAGGCGTGATTTGACGGTGCCGAGCGGCAACCCAAGCTCGCCGGCGATCTCCGAGTGGGCCTTGTCGGAAAAGAAGGCCAGCCGGACCACCCGCGCCTGATCGGGCGGCAGTTCGGCGATGGCGCGCCCGATCCGCGCCTCGTCCTGCAGGGCGGCCAGAAGGGTGTCGGGCAGGGCCGGAGCGGTCCCGGCGTCGGAGGGATCGCCCGCCATCGATGGCCTCTTCTCCCGGCGCAGGGCGTCGAAGCGCAGATTGCGGGCGATGGTGAAAATCCAGGTGGACGCGGCCGCCCGGCCGGGATCGAAGGCGCCGGCCCGGCGCCACACGGTAAGCAGGGTCTCCTGGGCCAGCTCCTCGGCCAGTTCGGCCGCCGCGCCCAGGCGCAGCAGATAGCTCTTCACCCGGGGCGCGAAATGGCTGAACAGGGCGGCGAAGGCGTCGCGGTCGCCGCGCTCGGCGATCGCCACGATCAGCCTCGACAGCCCACGGCTCGTCTCCCCAGGTCTCGTCTTCTCAGGGGCGCTCATCGCGACGCGGCCGGCTCGCGGCGCCCGGGTCGGCCAGTCGAAGGTCGGGACGGTGTCATATCGCGCGGCGGCATGCATGACCTTATTCTACGGTGTCGGCGTGAAGACGGATCACCGCGCGGCGACGTCGAGCCCGGCCGCCCTGATGATCCAAGCCGCCGTCCCGACCGTAGAGGATACGCCAAGGCGCGACTTCGATCCAAGGGGCGCCTGATCAGCTGGGACGTCGCCCGCCGTGAACCGATCCGACTCGACCGCCCCTCTGAAGATCGCGGTTGTCGGCGCGGGGATTTCCGGCATGTCGGCCACCTGGCTGCTCAGCCAGAACCACGACGTGACGCTTTACGAAGCCCAGTCGCGCCTGGGCGGCCACAGCCAGACCGTCGATGCGCCGTCGCCAAACGGCCCGATCCCGGTCGACATGGGCTTCATCGTCTACAACGAGGCCAACTACCCCAATCTGGTGGCCCTCTTCGACCATCTGGACGTGCCGACCAAGCCGTCGGACATGGGTTTCGCGGTCAGTCTGGACGAGGGGCGGCTGGAATATGGCGGGGAGAACTTCTCGACCCTGTTCGCGCAATGGCGCAATCTGGTGCGTCCGCGTTTCTGGTCGATGCTGCGCGATCTGGTGCGCTTCTATCGCGAGGCCCCGGCCCACGCCTGCGCGCTGGACGCCAACATGACGACCCTGGGCGACTATCTGACCGCCCAGGGCTATGGTCGCGCCTTCCAGTACGATCATCTGCTGCCTCAGGCGGCGGCGATCTGGTCGGCCTCGGTGAGCGACATCCGCGACTATCCGGCCGCCGCCTTCATCCGCTTCTGCGAGAACCACGGCCTGCTCAAGATTCTCGACCGCCCGTTGTGGCGCACCGTCGAGGGCGGCAGCCGCGCCTATGTCTCGCGCCTCACCGCCGCTTACGCCGACAAGGTGCGCCTGGGCGCGGCGGTGAAAGGGGTCACGCGCACGGCCAACGGCGTCATGGTGCGCGACATATCCGGCCAGGTCGAACGCTACGATCACCTGGTGGTGGCCACTCACGCCGATCAGGGGCTGGCGCTCCTCGAAGATCCGAGCCCAAGGGAGCGCGCCCTGCTGGGGGCCTTCGACTACACCCGCAATCTCGCCGTGCTCCATTCCGATCCGACCCTGATGCCGCGCCGCCGCAAGACCTGGTCGGCCTGGAACTATGTCGGCAAGACCCGCGTCAGCGGCGATCAGGAACTGTGCGTGACCTACTGGATGAACATGCTGCAGACCCTGCCGCGCGAAACGCCCCTGTTCGTCACCCTCAATCCCGTGCGCGCGCCCGATCCCACCAAGGTCATCCGCGCCGAGGTCTACGAACACCCGCTGTTCGACGCCGGCGCCATGCGGGCCCAGCGGGACCTGTGGTCCCTGCAGGGGGAGGCGAACACCTGGTGGTGCGGGGCCTATTTCGGGTCCGGCTTCCACGAGGATGGCCTGCAGGCGGGCCTGGCGGTGGCCGAGGCGCTCGGCGGCGCGCGGCGCCCCTGGGCGGTGGCCAGGGAGTCGGGACGCATCCATCTGGGGCCCGCCCCCGCCTTGGCGCCCGCCCTCGAAAGCGTGGCATGACCGCCTTCGCCTCCGGCTTCTACGCCGGCGTCGTGACCCACGAGCGCCTGCGGCCTAAGGCCCATCATCTTCGCTATTCGATGTTCCAGATGCTGTTCGACCTGGACGAACTGCCAGCCCTGTCGGGCGCCCTGCGGCTTTTCTCGCGCAACCGGTTCAACGTCTTCAGTTTCTTCGATCGCGACCACGGCGACGGCCGCGACGGCCCCTTGCGCGCCTATGTCGAGGAGACCCTGGCCGGGGCCGGGATAGAGTTAGGCGGCGGCCAGATCAAGCTTCTCTGCATGCCTCGCCTGTTCGGTCACGTGTTCAATCCGTTGAGCATCTACTACTGCCACCGCGCCGACGGCTCGCTCGCCGCGATGCTCTACGAGGTGAACAATACTTTCGGTCAGCGGCACAGCTACCTCATCGCCGCCCCGCCGGGCGCCTTTGGACCAATTCGGCAGTCCTGCCCCAAAGCCTTCCACGTCTCGCCGTTCATGGACATGGCCATGACCTACGATTTCGCGGTGACGACGCCGGGCGAGAGCCTCACCACCACGGTCAACGCCAGCGATGCGCACGGCGCGCTGGTCATCGTCGCCGCCTTCTGTGGCCAGCGCCGCGAACTCGGCGACCGCCTCCTTCTGCGCGCCCTCGTCGCCTATCCCCTGATGACCCTGAAGGTGGTCGCCGCCATCCACTTCGAGGCGCTGAAACTCATCCTCAAAGGCGTACGCCTGCGTTCCCGACCGCCGGCGCCGCCGCATGCTGTCACCGTGGGATAGTCGAACAGTCCTGCATTGGTCGCCTTGGCCAGCGACTTCGCCTATAGACTGGGCGGCGATGTCGCGTGGCGCCCGTGGCGCGATTCCAGGATCACCCTTCGCCTGATGCGCATACTTTTGGCCACCGACGCCTGGGAGCCGCAGGTGAACGGCGTCGTGCGCACCCTGACCCGGGTGGTCGCCGAGCTGCGCGAGATGGGCGAGGTGGTCGAGGTGATCAGCCCCGATCAGTTCCAGACCGTCGCCATGCCCACCTACCCCGAGATCAAGCTGGCCATGGGCGCCTACGAGAAGGTGCAGCAGCGCTTCAAGGCCTTCGAGCCCGAGGCCATCCATATCGCCACCGAGGGCCCCATCGGCTTGGCGGCGCGACGCATCTGCCTGGAGTGGAAGCTGCCGTTCACCACCAGCTATCACACCCGTTTTCCCGAATACATCGCCGCCCGTCTGCCGCTGCCGCTCGCGGCCGGCTACGCCTACATGAAATGGTTCCACAAGCCGTCGGGACGCATGATGGTCGCCACGCCGACCCTGCGCGAGGAACTGGAGCGCCACGGCTTTCGCAACATCTCCCAGTGGTCGCGCGGGGTCGATACCGAGATCTTCCGTCCCAGGCGAGCTGGCGAGCCGGACGTGTTCGCCGCCCTGGCGCGGCCGATCTTCCTCAATGTCGGGCGTGTGGCGGTGGAAAAGAACATCGAGGCCTTCGTCAGCCTCGATCTGCCGGGAACCAAGGTGGTGGTGGGCGACGGCCCGCAGAGGGAAGAGTTGGGCGCGAAATATCCGGAAGTGGTGTTCCTGGGCGCCAAATTCGGCGACGAGCTGGCCGCCTGCTACGCCTGCGCCGACGTGTTCGTCTTTCCCTCCCTCACCGACACTTTCGGCCTGGTGATCCTGGAAGCCTGGGCGGCGGGCACGCCCGTCGCCGCCTTCTCCGCGCCTGGGCCCATCGACATCATCCCGGGAAGCGGCGCGGGGGTGGTGGCGGAGGGGCAGACAGCCGGCCTGAGGGAAGCTTGCCTGGAAGCCCTCGCGCTCGACCGCGAAAAGGTCCGCGCCGTGGCCCGGCAATTTTCCTGGCGCGCCTGCGCCGAGGATTTCCAGCGCTTCCTGCAGCCGTATCCCGATCCCGAAAAGAGCCGCTTCTGGCGCCGCCTGCGCCGCTTGGCCCGCCTGAGGCGTGGGCCGAGGCCGGAGGCGAGATCGAGTTAGGCGGGGGCGCGCCCCCCGCCGGCCCGCCTTGCCTATTGCGCCGCCGCCGGGGCCCGGGTGCGCTCTTCCAAGGCGGCGCGCTCGGCGCGGATGGCGTCCAGGGATTTCTTCGCCGCCGCGATCCTCGCCCCGTCCCCCCGGCGCTTGGCGGCCAGCCAGACCCGCGTCGCCTCCATCTCTCGCACCGGGAGCAAAAGGCTGTCGTCGGCCGGCCGAAAGCCGCCGATGTCGATTCGGGCCATATAGCCGCGCTGGCGGGCCGCCTCGGCGCTTTCGCCCTGGCCGTAGGTGAGAAAGAACTGGCGCAGCTTTTCCTTGACCGCCGGATCGAGGTTCTTGCGCCAGACGATCGGATCCTCCGGCAAGATGGGCGACTCCCAGATCACCCGCACGGCGTCGGCCCCATGGCGGCCGCGACGTCGATCGAGCCGCAGGACGGTGGAGTTGCTGGTCGCCACGTCCACCCGTCCGGCGGCCACCGCGGAGAGATTGTCCTGGTGGCTGGCCTCGGGGCGCGGCCTCTTGAAACAGGCGGCCGGATCGATGCCGCGAGGCGCGAACAGATAGGTCATCGGCGCCAGGGCGCCGGAGGCGGAGAAAGCGTCGCCGACGCCAAGGGTGAGGCTCTTGTCGCATTTGAGCACCCGGGCCAGGGTGAGCTTGCTCTTGGCGCTGACGATCAGCACCGACGTATAGCCATCGACACCGGCGGGATCGAAGGCGCGGGCGAACACCTCGCCGTCGGCGCGGCGGATCGCCTCCAGCCCCGATCGAGCGGAAAACCAGCCGAGATCGGTCATCTTGGACTTCATCGCCTCGATCAGGAGGGCGGCGTTGCTTGAGAAGAACGGCTTCACCTTCAGACCGGTTTGCGCGGCCATGTCGATGAGGATGGGCGCCCAGGACTGTTGCGGGCTCTGGCCCGCTTGCGTGGCGAGGATGGAAAAGCGGATTTCGCCCGGCCGCCGGGCCCCGGTCAACCCCTCCCCCTCGCCGCAGGCCGCCAGGGTGAGCCCCGCCAAGCCCATGCCGGCGAGCGTGCGACGGGTGATCATGGCGCTCTCCCTCCCGAAACGCCCCTTCAATGCTCGGCGGCGGCGTTCCTTCCGCGCAGCGGCCAAGCCAGGGGCCAGGCGGTTTCATCGCCGGGTGGCGTGAAGATTTCATGGCACGCCGCCGCGCCGCTGGTCCAGCCCGTGGCCGCGTCCATGGACGCGCCGCTTGTCGGCCAGGAGGCCGTGACCTACGGTCCGATCCGATCGAAGGGATGAGACGATGATCAAGGCGATGCCTCGGTTGGCGGTCTGGGCGGCGGCTTTGGCGTTGGCGGTCGGCGCCTTTCAGGAAGCGGCGCTGGCCAAGGTGGCCGATCCGAACGCCGCCGCCCAACACCGCGTGGTGCTGCCGGCGGAGGTGACGCCCGATCGCTATCGCATCGACATCACCCCGGACGCCAAGGCCTTGACCTTCAAAGGGGCCGTCCAGATCGATGTCACGGTGCGCCAGCCCACCGATAGGATCGTGCTGAACGCCGCCGATATCGTCATCGACCGCGCCGCCCTCGCCGGCGAGGCCGCCGCGCCCGCCGTCGCCTACGACGACAAGATCCAGACCGCGACATTCACCTTCGCCCACACACTGGCGCCGGGCCCCCGCACCCTCGACCTCGCCTATCACGGCAAGATCTATCAGCAGGCCTCGGGCCTGTTCGCCCTCGATTACGACACGCCGACCGGGAAAAAGCGCGCCCTCTACACCCAGTTCGAAAATTCCGACGCTCGGCGCTTTGTCCCGTCGTGGGACGAGCCGGGCCGTAAGGCGACCTTCCAGCTCACCGCCACCGTGCCGGCCGATGAGATGGCGGTCTCGAACATGCCGATCGCCTCCACCGACGCTCTGGCGGGCGGGATGAAGCGGGTGCGGTTTGCCGAGACGCCGAAGATGTCCTCCTATCTGCTTTTCTTCGGCCTGGGCGACTTCGAGCGCATCCATCGCGCCGTGGATGGCGTGGACGTCGGCGTGGTGGTCAAGCGCGGCGATACGGCCAGCGGGGCCTTCGCCCTGGACGCCGCGGCCCACATCCTGCCCTACTACAACGCCTATTTCGGCACGCCCTATCCGCTGCCCAAGCTCGATCTCATCGCCGGCCCCGGCTCCAGTCAGTTTTTTGGGGCGATGGAGAACTGGGGGGCGATCTTCTATTTCGACCGCGACCTGCTGATCGATCCGCGCGTCTCCACGCAAAGCGACAAGCAGGGCGTCTACATAACCGTGGCCCATGAGATGGCCCATCAGTGGTTCGGCGATCTGGTCACCATGGCCTGGTGGGACGATCTGTGGCTCAACGAGGGCTTCGCCTCGTGGATGCAGCTCAAGGTCACCGATCATTTCCATCCAGAATGGAAGGTCTGGCTTCAGGCGCTGCAGGAAAAGCAGTTCGCCATGCAGACCGACGCCCGCGACGGCACGCACCCGATCATCACGCCGATCGACGATGTGCTGCAGGCCGCTGGGGCCTTTGACGCCATCACCTATCTGAAAGGCGCGGCGGTGATCCGCACCCTCGAATCCTACATGAGCGAGGATGCGTTCCGGGCTGGCGTTCGGCGCTACATGCACGATCACGCCTATGGAAACACGGTGACCGACGATCTTTGGGCCGAAATGGATCGCGGCTCGGCCCGGCCCATCACCCAGATCGCCCACGACTTCACCCTCCAGGCGGGGGTGCCGATGATCGCCGAGGCGTCCGCCCGGTGCGAGGCCGGCGCGACGAAGCTGGTCGTCACGCAAGGGCACTATGCCATCGACCCCGATTCCACCGCCGCGCGGGTGTGGCGTGTTCCGGTCACCGCGGCCGTGCTGGGCTCGACGCCGGCCAAGGCGGTGGTGTCGGGCGAGCGGCCGGCCCTGATCGCCCTGGCCGGTTGTGGTCCGTTGGTGCTGAACGCCGGCCAGACCGCCTATTTCCGCAGCCGCTATTCGGCCGACGGACTGGCGGCGATCACGGCGCGCTACAGCGCCCTCATGCCCGACGACCAGTTGGGCGTGTTGAACGACACCGGCAGCCTCGCCCGTGTGGGGGACGAGCCGATGTCCGCCTTCCTCGATCTGGCGGCCCGGTTCACGACCATGACCGCCGACCCGGTGGTGGTCCAGGCCGTGGCCAATTGGCTCGGCGGTTTCGATGATCTCTATGAAGGCCTGCCGACCCGAACGGCGTTCCGCGCCTGGGCCCGGAGCGTGCTTCACCCGACCTTCGCCCGCGTCGGCTGGGACAAGGCGCCAGGCGAGAGCGACAATACCGCCGTGTTGCGCGCCAGCCTCATCGACGCTTTAGGAAACTTTGACGATCCGGCGGTCGTGGCGGAAGCCAGACGCCGCTTCGCCGGTTTCCTCGCCAATCCTTCGAGCCTCGACGCCGCCACGCGCCGTAGCGTTCTGGGCGTGGTGGCGCAACACGCCGACGCGCCGACCTGGGAGGCGCTGCATACCCTGGCCAAGGCCGCCAGGACCGGGCTCGAGCGACAGGAACTCTACGATCTTCTCGGCGCGGCCGAGGACAAGGCCCTGGCCGCCCGAACGCTGGATCTCGCCCTTTCGGGCGAACCGCCGGCCACCACGGCGCCCGAGATGATCCGCGCCGTCTCGTTCCTGCATCCGGCCATGGCCTTCGACTTCGCCGTCGCCCACTGGGACCAGGTTTCCCGGCTGCTTGAACCGACCACCCAGGCGCGTTTTGTGCCGGAACTGGTGGGACAGGCCTCCGACCTGGCCCTGATCGGCAGGCTCGACGGCTTCGCCGCCGAGCATATTCCGCCGACCGCCCGCCAGGATCTCATCAAGGCCGAGGCGACCATTCGTTATCTCGCCAAGGTGCGAAGCGAGCGCCTGCCACAGGTCGATCGATGGCTGAGAGCCAACGGCGGAAGCGCCGCGGCGGGTTAGTAGCGCAGGATGAGCCGCCGGCCGCGGATTTCGAACCCGTCCAGCCTTTTGAAGAAGGCCATGCCCAGCAACGAGGTTTCCATGTCCGCCTGGTTGATCGAGACTGGGACCTGGGAAAAGCGGATGGGACCGACACCGAGCCGATCGACGGTGAGCGAGGCGCCATAGCCCGTTCCGTTGGCGGTCTCGTAGGGATGATCGAACTTCAGGGAGGCCAGATCGAACCCCAGCCGTTCGGCGTCGGCGCGGCACAGTGCGATGTCGCTGGCCCCCGTATCGACGAGGAACCGCACCGGTGTCCCGTTCACCTCGCCCATGACGTAGAAGTTGCCGTCGTCGCTCTGATTGACGATAAGGGTATGCGGCGCGCCGGGCGCTGCATAGGCCGGGATCAGTTCGGCGCGCACCTTCAGACCCACCCAGATGAGTTCGTCGCGAAAGGTGTAGCCGAGCACCAGAACCGCGATGACGCCGCACCAGATCGCCGCGTGGCGCGCCGCTTCGCCCAGCCGGCGGCGGCTGGCGAACACCACGCCGCTGGAAACCAAGGCGAAGAGACCGACATCGTACCACACAAAGGCGCGGTCGGAGCCGGAGAGCTGGCCGGGGAAGGCTCGCCGCAGCAGCCAAAGCGCGGCCCCGGCGAGGCCGAGGAGGCTTAACCACAGGGCGAGACGAAGCCGGCTGCCCGTGCGTCGCGGCCGAGGCGGCGGCCCGCTCCACGGTCCCTCGTCGTCGATCATCGTCGATCCCACCCCATGGCCGCCCCGCCCTCGATGTCTCCCGCCTTGCACCCCGCGCGGGCCGCCGTCCAGCGAAGCTGGAAAGGCCCTCCGATGTCCGACGGCGATTTTTATCCTTTACATCGCGGGGCGCGGTCCCTATCTGCCCGCGTTCCGGCGGACCCGATGTCCACGATATGCGCTGCTAACGCCGGATTGGGTTAACCATCCAACAGGGGGTTACGTGAGTTGCACACGTACCATTCGCCCCTGGACCTGGTCCGTGAGCGGTCGCCACAACGTCCTGTCGCCCTGGCGCGACAAGGCGCCCTGGCCGTAGCGGCGCGCTGGTTCAGGAAGACCTTTTCGGGTGACGTCCTCTACGCGGTGAAGGCCAATCCTTCGCCGTGGGTGATCCGCGCCCTGGCGGCGGCGGGCATCGCCGCCTTCGACGTGGCCTCGATCCCGGAAATCGAGCTTGTCGCCACCCATGCGCCCGGCGCGCGGCTCGCCTTCATGCATCCGGTCAAGAGCCGCGCGACGATCGCCCGCGCCTATTTCGACCATGGCGTGCGCACCTTCGCCCTCGATTCCCACGAAGAGCTGGCCAAGATCGCCGAGGCGACCGGCGGGGCGGCCGATCTGAACCTGATCGTGCGCCTAGCCGTCGAGACCTCCGGCGCGGCCTATCCGCTCACCGGCAAATTCGGCGTGGGCGCCGTCGAGGCGCCGGACTTGCTGCTGGCCGCCCGGCGCGCCACCGACGCGGCGATGGGCGTCTCTTTTCATGTCGGCAGCCAGTGCATGCGCCCGTCGGCCTATCAAAGCGCCATGGCCCAGGCCTCCCGCGCCCTGGTCCGCGCCGGCGTGTTCGCCGACGTGGTCAATGTGGGCGGCGGCTTTCCCTCGATCTATCCCGGCCTGGTTCCCCCCGAACTTGGCGAATACATCGCCGCCATCGACCGCGGCTTCGCCGAGATGATGGTCCACGAGACCACCCAGCTTTGGTGCGAGCCAGGGCGCGCCCTGGTGGCGGAAGGCGCCTCGCTGCTGACCCGCGTGGAAATGCGCCGGAGCGACGCCCTCTATCTGAACGACGGGGCCTATGGCGCCCTCCACGACGCCGCCCACGCCAAGTGGCCGTTTCCGGTCAAGCTGGTGCGCGCCGCCGGCGCCGCATCGGCCTCGCTTTCGCCGTTCCGCTTCTTCGGCCCCACCTGCGACTCGGCCGACCACATGCCGGGGCCCTTCTGGCTGCCCGAGGATGCGCGGGAAGGCGACTATGTGGAGATCGGCATGATGGGGGCCTACGGCGTCGCCATGGCCACCCGCTTCAACGGCTTTGGCGAGATGGAGACCGCGGCGGTGGAGGACGCGCCCATGGCTTCCCTGTTCGGCCTGGCCCCGCGCTCCATCGCGACGCCGAAGAGCGCCGCCGCAGGAATCCCCACGAAGGCTCACCCTCCTCGATGAACCCCGCCCCGCCCAACACCAAGGCCGAGCTGCTCGCCAAGTGGGTGGAGCACGTCGATATCACCGCCTTCGACGCCCGCCCCCTGATCGACGCCATGCGCCAGATGAGTTTCACCTCGCGCGACACCGCGCGGGCCGCCGACATTCTTTCCATGGCCATCGAGGACGACGCCTGCTCCGTATGGCTCACTCTGGCTGGCTCGACGAGCGCCGGCGGCTGCATGCATGTATACCGCGATATGCTCGAACGCGGCATGGCCGATGTCGTGGTGGCCACCGGCGCGTCGATCATCGACATGGATTTCTTCGAGGCCCTGGGGTTCCGCCACTATCAGGCCAAGGGCGACGTCGACGACCGCGACCTGCGCGCCCTCAAGATCGACCGCATCTACGACACCTACATCGACGAGGAGGAACTCCAGGCCTGCGATCACGCGATCCTGGAAATCGCCGACGGCCTTGAGCCGCGCCCCTATTCCTCGCGCGAATTCATCCATGAGATCGGTCGCTGGCTCGCCTCGGGCAAGGCGAGGAAACCGGCCAGCCTGATCCAAACCGCCTACGGGCAGGGAGTTCCGATCTTCTGCCCCGCCTTCACCGACAGCTCGGCCGGCTTTGGCCTGGTCAAGCACCAGGTCGAGCGGATCAAGGCGGGGCGGCCCTACGTCAGCATCGATTCGGTGGCCGATTTCCGCGAACTGACGGACATCAAGGTGGCGGCCGGAACCACCGGACTGTTCATGGTCGGCGGCGGCGTCCCGAAGAACTTCGCCCAGGACACCGTGGTCTGCGCCGAGATCCTGGGCATCGAGGCCGAAATGCACAAATACGCCGTCCAGATCACCGTCGCCGACGTGCGCGACGGCGCCTGTTCGTCGTCCACGCTCAAGGAGGCCTGTTCCTGGGGCAAGGTGGACGTCACTTGGGAGCAGATGGTGTTCGCCGAAGCCACCACCGTCGTCCCCATGATCGTCTCGGACGCCTATCATCGGGGCGGGTGGAAGGGCCGAAAGAAGCGACGGTTTGCGAGTTTGTTTGAGACGGCCGCGTAGAGTCGGATCCGATCACCGGGCGGCTTTGGCCCTTGGGTTCGCCGCCGCCAGCGCCTCAAGCGCCGCGTACGGGCGCTCCATGGGCAGGAAGTGGGTGGTTCCTGGCACTGTCTCGATGGCGACGCGGCCCGAGGCGGTCAATTCCTCGATGTGGCCGTCCACCCGGCAGGTCGATCCTCGTTCGGCGCGCAGGATGCGGATGGGGCACAGCGAACGGCGGAAGGCCTCCCAGGGGTCGTGGCCGTGCGAGGCGTAACTGGACGCCTCCCAGGCCGGATCGCAGGCGAGGGCGACCTCGCCGTCGGGAAGGTCGCGAAAGCCGCCCGCCACGAAGTCGGCGACCATCTCGGGCGGCCAGGTTGCGAAGGCGCCGCGACCCAGGTAGGCGTCGAGAGCGGTCGCGCGGTCGGGAAAGACGCGCCGCCGACGCATGGCGCCCTCGATCAGCGAAGCGTGCAGGACGCCAGCCTCCCCGGCCTCCATCGGCGGGCCGGGCGGCAAGATCACTGGCTCAAGCAGAACCAGGCGCCTGACACGCTCCGGCGCCAGCGCGGCGGCCAGCAGGCTCGTGGTTCCTCCCATGGAATGCCCGGCGAGAACGACGCCCTTGAGGTCCAGGGCCGCGAGAAGCGCCAGCAGGTCGTCGCGGAAATCGTGCCAGTTCGACCTCCCTTCGATCGCCGTGGCCAAGGTGGTCGCGCCGTGGCCTCGCTGGTCGATGGCAAGCACACGCAGCCCCGCCAGCGGGGCGAGAATGGCGCGGTAGGTCAGAGCGTTGAAGCCGTTGGCGTGCAGGAAGACCAGATCGACGGGGCGATCGGCGGAACCGAATTCGAACGTGGCCATGACGCCCCCTCCCCGGCCGGGGAGGACGATGTCGCGCCGTCTGGCGACGATGTGCGGGTCGAAAAGCGAAGGCGGGGCGTTGGCCGGCTTAGTGATTGCTGGCGCCGCCCCCGCCGGTGGCGAGCTGGATGAGGGCGGCGATCCGGTCGGTGGAATCGGCCGCTTGTCCGAGCATCTGCAGCGGCGAGGCGCCCGGACGCACGGCGGCCACCACCTGATTGGCGGCGTTCTGCGCCATGTTCACGGCGGCGGCGCCGGCGACCGCGAACTTCGAGGCGGCGGCGGCGTAGGCGTCCTGATAGATGAAGCCATAGGTCGGATAGACGGTGGCGCCGAGATCGCGCGAGGGGTCGTACCACACCTTCACCTGGCTCCAGTCCCCGGCCGGAGAGACGTCGATCACCGTCACGTTCTTCTCCACCTGGCCGCGCTCGCCTTCGATGACGGACCAGTTCGCATGAGTGATCTGGATGATTCGGTCGGTCAGCACCTGGCTGACCACCGCGACGTGGCCCAGCCGCATATGGCCGGTGGGCTTGAAGCACAGCACCGCGCCCGCCTTGGGCTTAAAGCCGGTCTGATAGCGCCCGGCCGCCTGTTGCCACCAGGTGTGGGCGTCGCCGAAAATCTGAATGCCGGAGATCAGGCGGGCGAACGGCACACACTGCCAATAGTCCTCGGCGAAGGCGCCGCCCGGGCTGAAACTCACCAGCGCGGCGGCGACCAGGGAACCAATGACGGCTCTCATCCGTTGGCGCATCTAGGAGGACTCCCCCGTTCAACTCACGTTCTAACTTACGTCCTTGGGTAGCCTTGCCTCGAGAGGATGAAAAGAGTGTTTATGCGTGATCGGCGCTCGCGTTTTCGTGAACGCGGGGATGGCCGGGGTAAGGTTTTCCCTCACCGAAACGCCCGATCGAGCCAGAATGTCGCAGTGGGCGCGAAGTTAACAATGGAATAACAAGAGTCATTATTTAGATAATTGCGTGTATAACGATTGATATCGAGCGAGGTAGATTTTACCTGATTCTTAACTAGCGCTCCAGTATCGCCTTTTTTTCGCAATAGCCTGTCGATTCGTTCTCACTATTATTAACGCAGGACCCGTCATATGCCTTAAGTTGGACTGCGGACTGGCAACCGGGCATTTGACATAAATAGTTACACGAAGGTTCGGCCAGGGGGCGACGGCGGACCGTGGGGCGGGGCGTGCAGCGGCTTTTCACGTTCGCGACGAGGTCGATTTCGGCCGGCTTGCGGCAATCCGTCGCGCCACCGCGCTCAGGCGCCGGCCAAGCGCGAATCGACGCTCAAAGAAAGCTGTAGGGATCGACGTCGAGGGTCAGGCGCACCGATGCCGGCGGCTTCAGCCGGGCCCGCCAGGCGGCCAGAAAACCCTGCACGTCGACGCGGCGCTCGGCGCGCACCAGGAACCTCTTGCGGCGGCGCCCGCGCACCAGGCTCAGCGGCGCATCGGCCGGGCCGAAGACATCCACCCCCTCGGCGTTGGGCGCGGCGGCGGCGAGGGCGCGAACATAGGCTTCCAGCACCGCCGCATCGCTCCCCGAGACGATCACCGCCGCCAGTCGCCCGAACGGCGGCAGGCCGGCGGCTTCCCGTTCGGCCATCTCCACGGCGACGAAGGCGTCACGGTCGCCGGCGATGAGCGCCCTCATCACCGGATGCTCGGGGGCCCAGGTCTGGATCAGCGCTTGGCCGGGGCGATCACGCCGGCCGGCTCGCCCGGAAACCTGGGTGAGCAGTTGGAAGGTGCGCTCGGCCGCCCGCAGGTCGCCGCCGCGCAGGCCCAGGTCGGCGTCCACCACCCCCACCAGGGTTAGAAAAGGAAAATTGTGTCCCTTGGCCGCCGCCTGGGTGGCCACCATGATGTCAAGCGCGCCGGCCTCCATGGCCCCGATCATGTCGCGGGCCGCCGCCGCGTCCGCCACGGTGTCCGACGAAAAGACCGCTAGGCGAGCGTCCGGGAACAGGAGCCGCGCCTCCTCCTCCACCCGCTCCACCCCCGGGCCGATGGAGACCAGGGCGTCCTTCGCGCCGCAGTGGGGGCAGCGGTCTGGCTTCATCATGGAAAAGCCGGTCAAATGGCAGACCAGACGGCCGCTGTAGCGGTGTTCGACCAGCCACGAATCGCTGTCCGGCGCTTTCATTCGCTCCCCGCAGGCCCGGCAGAGGACGAGGGGAGCGTAGCCTCGCCGATTGAGGAAGAGCAGGGATTGTTCGCCCCGGGCCAATGCTTCCGCCATCGCCGACGTCAACACCGGAGAAAGCCAGCGGCCAGGCTCGGGAGGTGAGTCGTGCAGATCGATCAAGGCGATCTTTGGCAGAACCGCCGCGCCGTGCCGATCGGCCAGCCGCAGCCAGCGGTAACGCCCGCCTTGCGCGTTCCACAGGGTTTCCAGCGAGGGCGTGGCCGAAACCAGGATGGCGGCGCAGGCCTCGATCCGGGCGCGGGCCACCGCAAGGTCGCGGGCGTGATAGATGAATCCGTCCTCCTGCTTGTAGGAGCCGTCGTGTTCTTCATCGACGACGATGAGTTTCAAATTGGCGAAGGGCAGGAACAGCGCCGAGCGGGCGCCCACCACGATGCGCGCCTCTCCGCGGGCCACCTGTTCCCAGACCGTCCGCCGGCGCGGCGGCGCGACCGCCGAATGCCACTCCGCCGGCGCGGCGCCGAAGCGCTCGGCGATGCGGTCGATCACCGCCTGGGTCAGGGCGATTTCGGGCAGCAACACCAGGACCTGCGCCCTGGGATCCAGCGCCAGGGCGGCGGCGACGGCTTCCAGATAGACCTCGGTCTTGCCCGAGCCGGTGACGCCGTCGAGCAGGGCCGCCGCGAAGCCGCCTTCGCCGATCATCGCCCTCAGCGCCTGGGCGGCGGCGGACTGGCTGGCGTTCAACGTCGCTCCCGGCCGGCCAAGGTCGGGGGCGGGAGCGGCGGGCGTGGAGGGGATCGTCACCGTTTCGAGAACGCCCTGATCGATGAGCGCCTTGACCACTCCGCCCGACACGCCGGCGGCGCGCGCCAGCTCGCTGGCGGTCAGGGGGATGGCGGCGACGGCCATGACCCTGGCTCGCGCGGGTGTCAGCCGGCTTGACGCGGCGCCGCTCGGCGTCAGCCGCCGCTCTGGCCTTGGCGGAGGCGCGCGCAGGCCGCGCAGGGCGATGGCCAGGGGTTGGCCGGGCGCGTCCACGCCGTAGCGCGCCGCCCACAGAACGAATTCCAGGGTGCGGGGCGGCAGGGGCGGCTCGTCCCGGCGCTCGATCACCGCCTTGAGCGGCCGATTGCCGCCGACTGCATCGCGCAGGCCCGCCACCACCCCGCGCAGGCGGCGAGGTCCCAGGGGCACGACCACCATATCGCCTACGGTGAGGTCCATGCCGTCGGGCTCGGCATAGTCGAAGGCCTCGGGCAGAGGCATGGGCAGGAGAATCTGGGCGATGCGGCGCGTCACACCCCTTCCTCGCCGACTTTCGCGCGCCGCTTCAAGCCCCGTTAACTTCGCGGGGGTCTTGATGCGGCCGTTCGCGCGATCCGGAGCGGCAGGCTTTGGGGTCGTATTTGTCGTCAGGGGGCTGATCGTGATCGAGGCCGGGCAGGGGAGCATCGCCGCTCTGGCGGCGGACGCCGAGACGGTGAGAGCGTTGCTCAGGGCCCATCGCGACCTGGTGCGCGAGGATGGCGACCTGCTGGCCGAACTGGGCCTGCGGCTCGATGTCGCCAACATCGTCGATTTCGGCCCCGTCGCCCTGTCCAAGATCAGCGCCGCCCATCGGCGCGAATCCAGCGAGCGGCAACGCCTAGAGGCCATGGCGCGGGCCAATTTCGCCGCCCAGGCCCAGACCCACGCCGCCGTGGTCGATCTGCTGGAATCCCGCAACCACGCCGATCTGGCCCGCCGGATCGACGAACTGGCCCGCTTGCGCTTCGGCCTGGCGGCCGGGACCGTGGCGCTGGAGGGACCAGGCGACGTGCCGCCCGGCTGGCGCGCCCTGGTGGAGGGTCAAATCGACCTCATCCTGGGTCCCCGGCGCCTGGCCTTGATGGGCCGCGCCCCGACCGCCCTGGGTCTCTTCGGTGAGAGCGCCCGCCACATCGGCAGCGTCGCCCTGGTGCGGCTGGCCATCTGGGATCCGGCCCGCCAGGGGGTGATCGCCTTCGGTTCGGCGGACCCCGAGGCCTTCACCGCCGACATGGGGGCCGATCTGGTGACCTTCCTGGCCCGGGTGGCCGAGCGCACCGCCGAGCGATGGCCGGCGAGCTGACCGCTCATGAGGCGCTGGCCGCCTGGCTGGACCATCTGGCCCATGAACGCCGCGCCAGCCCGAGAACGGTGGGCGCCTACCGCGCCTGCGTGATGGCTTACCTCAATTTCCTCGAACAACACCGCGGCGAAGCCATCGGCCGCGGCGCCCTGGCGAGCGTGTCGGCCGCGGAGCTGCGCGCCTATCTGGCCAAGCGGCGGACCGGCCATCGCCCGCTGGGCGCCCGGTCTCTGTCGCAGGCCCTCTCGGCGATCCGCGGCTTTCACCGTTTCCTGGGCCGCCGGATGGAAACCCCCAACGCGGCGCTCGGCCTGGTGCGCGGGCCCCGCGTGCGGCCTGCCGCGCCCAGGCCCCTCTCGGAGGACAAGGCGTTTGGCCTCATCGCCGAAGCCGGCGGCGATGGCGAACCGGCGTGGTCGGCCCTGCGCGACCAGGCAGTGCTCACCATCCTCTACGGCTGCGGCCTGCGCATCTCCGAGGCCCTGGCGCTCCGGCGCGCCGACGCCCCCCTGCCGGCCTCCCTGCGCATCCACGGCAAGGGCGGCAAAACGCGGCTGGCCCCGGTCCTTGCCGCCGTGCGCGAGGCTGTCGATCTCTATCTCGCCGCCCTGCCCTTCGCCTCGGGCCCCGAGGCGCCGCTATTCCGGGCCGCCCGAGGCGGACCTCTGCGGCCCCGCCACGTCCAGGCCACGGTGCAGCGCCTGCGCGGCCGCCTGGGTCTGCCCGAGCGCGCCACGCCGCACGCCCTGCGCCACTCCTTCGCCACCCACCTTCTGGGCGCTGGCGCCGACCTCAGATCGATCCAGGAGTTGCTGGGCCACGCCTCCCTCTCCACCACCCAGCGCTACACCGCGGTGGACGCCGCGGGCCTGCTGGGCGCCTACGCCAAGGCCCATCCGCGCGCGTAGCGGAGGGCTCGGCTCAAGCCTGCATGGTCCAGCCCTCGACGCCCATGGCCGCCTGGCGCAGGGCTTCGGAGCGCGTGGGATGGGGATGACAGGTGCGGGCGATGTCTTCGGAGGCGGCGGAAAATTCCATGGCCACGCAGGCCTCGCCGATCATTTCGGAGACGTCCGGGCCGATCATGTGGACGCCCAGGATGCGGTCGCTGCCGGCGTCGGCCAGCACCTTCACGAACCCCTCCGCCTCGTGATTGATCCTGGCGCGGGAATTGGCGGTGAAGGGGAATTTGCCGACCTTGCAGGCGACCCCCGCCGCCTTCAGCTCCTCCTCGGTGCGCCCCACCCAGGCGACCTCGGGGTAGGTATAGATGACGCTGGGGATCACCTCGTAATTCACATGCCCCGCCTTGCCGGCGACGATCTCGATGCAGGCCACCGCCTCGTCCTCGGCCTTGTGGGCCAGCATCGGGCCGTGGGTGACATCGCCGATGGCGAAGACGCCGGGCGCGCTGGTGCGAAAATGATCGGTGTCGATGAAGCCGCGCGCGTCGGTCTCGATGCCGACGCTTTCCAGGTCCAGATCGTCCGTAAAGGGACGCCGGCCGACGGCAACCAGCACATAGTCGGCTTTCAGCGTCTCGGCGGTCCCGCCCGCCACCGGCTCGACGGTGAGCGTCACTCCCTCGCTGTCCGCTTTGGCGCCGGTCACTCTCGATGACAGCTTGAACTTCATCCCCTGCTTGGCGAGGCTGCGCTGGAAGGTCCTGGCGGTTTCGCCGTCCATGCCCGGCGTGATGCGATCGAGAAACTCGACCACCGTCACCTGGGCGCCCAGACGGTGCCACACCGAGCCCAGCTCAAGGCCGATGATGCCGGCTCCGATGACAATCAGGCTCTTGGGGACTTCGGACATGGCGAGGGCGCCGGTGGAATCGACGATGCGCTTCTGGTCGATCTCGACTCCGGCAAGGGTCGCGGGCGCCGAGCCGGTGGCGATGACGATGGCCTTGGCGCCGAGCGTCGTCACGGCGCCATCCTCGCCGGTCACCTCGACCTTGCCCTCGCCCGCCAGCCGTCCCGCGCCTCTCACCCAATCGACCTTGTTCTTCTTGAACAGGAATTCGACCCCCTTGGTGAGCTGGCCGACCGACTCTTCTTTCTGTCTCATCATCACGGCCAGGTTCAGCTTTGGCGCCACCTCGATGCCGAAGCCGGCGAAATCCTTCATCGCCAACTCGTAGAGTTCCGAGGCGTGCAGCAGGGCCTTGGAGGGGATGCAGCCGACGTTGAGGCAGGTTCCCCCCAGGGTGGGACTCTTTTCCACGCAGGCGACCTTCAAGCCCAACTGCCCGGCGCGGATCGCCCCGTTGTAGCCGCCCGGACCACCGCCGATAATCACCACGTCATAGTCGGCCATGGACCGTCCCATCTTCGTTTCACGCCTTCGCGATATAGGCGATCGCGACGGCTTCGGTCAGGCCTTCTGTTGGGCCAGAAAGAGATAGTCGCCACGGCCCTCATAGTCCGGCGCGGAGCGAGCCTCCGGCGTGGTGAATCCCTGGTAACCGAGGGCGGCCAGCCAGGCGAAGAGGTCGGCCGGCGTATCGCCCGCTCTCGCCAGGCAGCCGCCGTCCACTTCCACATAGAGGGCCGGGGCAAAGCGCCTCAGCGTCGCCTCGCCGCCCTTCAGGGCGCGCAACTCCCAGCCTTCGATATCCGCCTTGATGAAATCCAGTCGCACCAGGCCGCGCTCGCGGGCGAACGTATCCAGTGTCGTCAGGTCGATCCTCTGATCGAGCGCCGGGCCTTCGCCGCTCCCCAGATGGGCTAGGCCAAATCCCAGACTCCGCCGGCGCTTGATCGGGGTGTGCAGGGTGACCGCGCCGGCCGCATCGGAAAGCCCCAAGGGAACGAGGGTGACGTTGCCGATCCTGTTGATACGGAGCGCCGGCTCCATCACCGATCGCGCGTAAGCTGAAGGCTCGAAGGCCCATACCCGACCCTCCGGCGCCATGCGGGCGAACAGCTTGGAGAACTGCCCGGCGTGGGCGCCGATATCGACGATCACCGCGTCGGTCGCGATATGGGGCGCGAACAGGCCGCGAAGCTCTCGATGATGCCGCCGCGTCGACGCCTTGAACACGTGGGCGAACCAGGAGGCGCGTTGGCGGACCGTAAGACGCATGGGTCAACCGGCCATGAGAAGTATAAAAGCCGCCGCGAGCCATTTCTTCCAAATGGGAACCACGCATCCCGAGATTGTCTCGTCCGACGCTATCGTCCCCTTCCCCAACTCACGAAGGATGTCCGCGGCGTCGACCAGGCAGTCGTTCGGCACAACGACGCGAAAGCCGCCCAACGCGATCTGCGACGCCCAGAGGGTCTGCCCCCATTGGGCGTCGAAGACGATGGCCGCGATCCCGGCCGACCGCAGCGCGCTGGCCGCGACGTAGGCCTCCTGCAGGCTCAACATTCGGGCTACCACTGGGAGAGACGCGCCCGGCAATGTCCCAGATCCTTCCGGCAATGTCCCAGGTCGTATCGACAAAGTCCGCACGGGTAAACGGCGCACTTTTGCCCATGCCTCCGTAACGCTAGGTCCATTGGACTATTCGGTTTACTGCCCGCATCCGTGACCGACGAAATCACCGGCCCAAGCGATATCGCCCGTCCGCGCGGGCGCTACGCCGGATACACCCGCGACCGCCTGGCGGCCTTTTCGCGCCGACTGCATCGCGCCATCCACCCGGCCCGCGCCGAGGTGATGTCGATCGAGATGGCCGGTCCCACGGAGCGGATAGCTTTTGAGGCGGCGCGCCAGCTTGACTATCGCCCGGCGGAAATTGGCCAGCCTCTGGGGCCTCTCTGGGCGACCTGGTGGTTTCGCGTGACGGCGCGGATTCCCGCCGAGTGGGCCGGAACGCGGGTCGATCTTCATTGGGATACGGTGTCGGAGGCCCTGCTGTGGCTGGACGGGCGCTCGGCGGCCGGACTGAACATCGGGCGGCCGACGGCGCGGCTGATCGAACGCGCCGTCGGCGGCGAGAGCGTGACCTTTCAGGTGGAGGTCGCCTGCAACCGCGCCTTCGGGCGCGACGCCGGCGGAACGGGGCCGGGCAAGGCCGATCCCTATCGCCTCGCCGCCTGCGAGATTCGCCGCTTCGACCCGGCGGCCTTGCGGCTCTTTCACGACTTCGACACCCTGCGCCAGCTGGAGGCGGACCGCGCGCCGCCGCAAACGGCGAGGTCCTTCGGCGGCCTCGCCGTGAATCTGGTCCGTCCGGCCTTGGACACCACCTGGGCCGGCCGGCTTCTGCACGACCTCAACCGCGTGTGCAACGTCCTCGATCCTGACGACCCCGCCACCTGGCCGGCCGGCCAGGATATCCTCGCGCCCCTGCTGGCGGCGCGCAATGGCGATGTGGCGCACGAGCTTTCGGCCATCGGCCACGCGCACATCGACACCGCCTGGCTGTGGCCGATCGAGGAGACGCGGCGCAAATGCCAGCGCACCTTCGCCACCGTCCTTGGCCTGATGGACGCCTATCCAGATTTCAAGTTCGCCGCCTCGCAGGCTTACCAGTTCGCGGTCATCGAAAAGAGCGATCCCGATCTCTTCGAGCGCATCCGCGCCAAGGTTACGAGCGGCCAGTGGATCGCGGTCGGTGGAAGCTGGGTCGAGCCGGACTGCAACCTGCCGTCCGGTGAATCGATCACCCGCCAGTTCCTCTATGGCCAGCGCTGGTTCGAACGCGCGTTCGGCGCCCGCTCGGCGGTGTTCTGGAACCCCGACGTATTCGGCTACGCTGGCCAGCTTCCCCAGCTCATGCGCGAGGCCGGCATGACCCGGTTCCTCACCCAGAAGCTGTCGTGGAACCGCTTCACGGCCCCACCGCATCACTCGTTCCGCTGGAGAGGCATCGATGGCAGCGAGGTCTTGACCCACTTTCCCCCCGCCGACACCTACAACGGGGTCGCCAGCCTCGAGGAGCTTCGCTACCACGGCGCCAACTACAAGGACGCCGACCGCTCGGTCGATGGCCTCTATCTGTTCGGCCACGGCGACGGCGGCGGCGGACCGACCGCCGGCATGATCGAGACCCTCAGCCGGGCCGCGGACCTGCAGGGCGTTCCCCGCGCCGCCATGCGCACACCAGACGCCTTCTTCGACCGCCTGGAGAGCGCGGGCGCCGATCTGGCGGTGATCGAGGGCGAACTCTATTTCGAATATCACCGGGGAACCTACACCAGCCAGGCGGAGGTCAAGCGCCTCAACCGCTTGAACGAGAACGCCTTGCAGGCTCTCGACTACCTCGCCGCCGTCGCCGCCCTGGCCGGCCTCGCCGCACCCGGCCGCGAGGCGATCGAGGCCCTTTGGCGGGTCCTTCTCGTCAACCAGTTCCACGACATTCTGCCGGGCAGCGGCATCACGGCGGTCTATGAGCGGACGCACCGCGACCTGCGCGAACTGGCGGGCGACGTCGGCGCCCTCACCCAAGGCCTTCTGGAGCGCCTGAGCCGCCCTGGCGCACCGTCCGACCCGTGGGTCCCCATCAACACCTTGGGCTTTTCCCGCGCCGAGGTCGCCCTCACGCCGGACGGCGAGCCGTGCTTCGTTCTCGCCGCCGCTTTCGCCGCCGGGCGCGTGGCCGCGCCGCCCCAACCCGCGCGCCTGATCGAGAGCGCCGATGGCGATATTCACCTTGAAAACGGGCGCCTCGGCGCGGTCCTGACCGCCGGCGGCGCCCTGCGCTCCCTCGTCCACCACGCCACGGGGCGCGAGACCCTCTCGGGCGAGGCCAATCGCATCGTCCTCTTCGACGACCGGCCCACCAATTATGAGGCGTGGGACATCGACCCCTTCGCCCTGGAGACGGCCAGGGACGCCCCGGCCGCCCATGCCAGCACCGTTCTCGCCGAAGGTCCGCAGCGGGCCGAGGTTCGCTTCGATCGCCGCCTCGGCAAGGCCGGCGCCATGAGCCAGACGGTGCGCCTCGACGCCGGCGCGGGCCACCTGGAGTTCGAAACCACTCTCGATTGGCGAGACCGCCGCACCCTGGTCAAGGCGGTCTTTCCCCTGGCCTGCCGATCGCCGCGCGCCACCTATGAGACGATGTTCGGGGCCGTGGAGCGGCCTACCCACGCCAACACCGACGCGGATCTCGCCATGTACGAGGTCCCCGGCCACCGCTGGGCCGATCTTTCGGAGCCCGGCTTCGGCGTCTCCCTGTTCAGCGACGCGCGTTACGGCTTTTCGGTCTTTGGCGGCCAAATGGCCCTCAGCCTCATCCGAGGGCCCACCATCCCCGACCCCTCCGCCGACATCGGCGAGCACCGCTTTCGCTACGCTCTCTATCCGCACGCCGGCGACTGGCGCGCCGCCGACACCGTCGCCCACGCGGCGCGGTTCAACCGGCCGCTCCACTGGACGCAGGGCGCGCCGGCGGCGATCCTCGAAACCACGCTCGTCGCGGCCATGCCGGCCTCGGTGGTCATCGACACCATCAAGCCGGCCGAGGACGGCGAAGGGTGGGTGGTTCGCCTCTACGAGAGTCATGGCGGCGGAGCGCTGGCGCGCCTGATCTTCGGCGTCCCCGTCGAGCGGGCCTGGCTCAGCAACACCCTGGAGGATCGCCTCGCGCCCCTGCCCCTCGAGGCCGGCGGCTGCGCCCTGAGCTTGCGTGGGTTTCAGATCGTAACGATACGCCTGATTTGACGCCCACGCCCGGCCCCGGTAAGGGCGCGAAGAGCTTGATCGCCGCCGGTCAAGGAAATGCCCCGTTAATCGGCGCGGATCAGAGCCCCTCGCCATGACGCCTGCCCCTATCGGCCGAAGGTCCGCGCGCGCGGTGCGGTCGATCTCGATCGTGCTCGGCGCGGTCCTGGTGGCCGGTCTCGCGGCGCGGTCGGCGCGCGCCGCCCTGGTCGAGGTCGCGGTGACCGGGGTCACCGACGCGCGCGGTCACGTCCGGGTCGATCTTTGCACGCGCGAGACCTTCCTGAAGGAAAACTGCCCGTACGAAGGTTCGGCGCCGGCCAGCTCGCCCGCCACCGTGGTCGAGATCGCCGGCGTCCCGCCGGGACAGTACGCCGCCCAGGTGTACCATGACGAAAACGACAGCGGCGACATCGAGCGCAACATACTCGGCATCCCCACCGAGCCGATCGGCTTTTCCAACGACGCGCCCCTGCACCTTCGCGGCCCGCGGTTTTCCGACGCGGCCTTTTCGGTCGAGCGCGGTGTGGAGCGCATAACCCTGAAACTGCGCAACCTGCTGCACCCTTCGCGGTAAGGCGCAAGCCGTCTCGCTCGCCGCCGGACGCTCCCGTCGCGAAGAGGCGCGGTGGAGGCTTGGATCACCGGGTTGGGTGTCTTCTATCTTCACTGGCCGGCTCGACCGGCGCGTCATAAGGTGGTCGCCGCGATGAACGATCATGCTGCTCGCCACGACCACGGTCAGGCGCCACCGTCCGATCTGGCGCTCCGCGTCGAAGCGCTGGAATCCCTCCTGGTGGCCAAAGGGCTGGTCGATCCGGCGGCCCTTGACGCCATCGTCGAGACCTATGAGCACAAGGTCGGACCGCGCAACGGCGCCAAGGTGGTGGCGCGGGCCTGGAGCGACCTAGCCTACAAGGCTCGGCTGCTGGAGGACGCCACGGCCGCCATCGCCGAGTTGGGATTTGGCGGGCGCCAGGGCGAGCACATGATCGTGGTCGAGAACACGCCGACGGTCCACAACCTCGTCGTTTGCACCCTGTGCTCCTGCTACCCGTGGCCGGTGCTGGGCCTGCCGCCGGTGTGGTACAAGTCCTCGCCCTACCGCTCGCGGGCGGTGATCGATCCGCGCGGGGTGCTGGCGGAATTCGGCCTGAGCTTAAGCGACGATGTCGCGATCCGGGTGTGGGATTCCACCGCCGAGGTGCGCTACCTCGTCCTCCCGCAGCGGCCGGCGGGAACGGAGGCCCTCAGCGAAGACGCCCTCGCCGCCCTGGTCACCCGCGACGCCATGATCGGCGTGGCCAAGGTGACCCTCGAAGCATGAATGGGGTCCACGACATGGGCGGCATGCACGGCCTGGGTCCTATCGACCCGGAGCCCGGGGAGCCGGTGTTCCACGCCCCCTGGGAGGGGCGCGTCCTCGCCCTCACCCTGGCGATGGGCGCCTGGGGCCGCTGGACCCTCGACGCCTCGCGCCATCAGCGCGAACTGATCGCGGGCGCGGACTATCTGCGCATGAGCTATTACGAAAAGTGGCTCACCGGCCTTATCGAACTGATGGTGAAGGCGGGCCTGGTGACCCGCGCCGAGATCGCGGTCGGACATGCCGCAGCCGGCGCCGCCCGCGCCACGCCGCCGCTGGCCAAGGACCGCGTCGCCGAGACCCTCGCCGCCGGCGGACCGTCGAGCCGCCAGGCCGCCGCGCCCCGCCGTTTCGCGGTCGGCGACAAGGTTCGCGCCCGCAACGTCAACCCGTTGGGCCACACCCGCCTGCCGCGCTATGTCAGAGGCAGGCAAGGCGTGGTGGAGCGCGACCACGGGGTTCACGTCTTTCCCGACACCAACGCCCATGGCCTGGGCGAGCAGCCGCGCCGCCTCTACGGGGTCCGTTTCAGCGCCCGCTCACTGTGGGGCGAGGCGGCGGCGGCGCTGGACAGCGTCCACCTGGATCTGTGGGATGACTATCTCGAACGCCCCTGAGGCGCCGTTCGCCGAGCCGTGGCAGGCGCGGGCCTTCGCCCTGACGCTCGAACTCCACCGCCAGGGCGCCTTCACCTGGCCGCAGTGGTCGGCGGCGCTCGGCGCGCGCATCGCGGCGTCGGACGGCGCGGATTACTATGAACACTGGCTGGAAGCCCTGGAGGCGCTGCTCGGCTGTTCCGACGGGGCCTTGGCCCCGCGCAACAGCCGGCCGGGCAAGGGGCCGGTGGCCTCGCCGTCCCGATAGGTGACTACCCCCGCGACGATGGTCGCCACATAGCCGCTGGCCCGCTGCACAAGCCGCCGCCCGCCGGCCGGCAGATCGTGGGCGACGCTCGGCGCGTGAAGGGTGAGGCCCTCGTAGTCGATCACGTTGAGGTCGGCGCGCCAGCCGGGCGCGATCAGGCCGCGATCGTCGAGCCCCACCGCGCGGGCGGTGTCTCGGGTCTGCATCCGCACCACGGTCTCGAGAGCGATCTTGGGGCCTCGCGTGCGGTCGCGCGTCCAATGGGTGATCATCGAGGTCGGAAAGCTGCCGTCGCAGATCATGCCGATGTGGGCGCCGCCGTCGGAGAGGCCCGGCACGGTGTCGGCGTGGACCAGCATGGCGCGGGCCGGCTCCAGCGATCCCTTGGCATAGTTGAGAAAGGGATGATAGAGCATGCCGCGCCCGCCGCCGGTCAGCATGTGATCGAGGGCCACCGCCTCGGGCGAGACGCCGCGCGCCATGGCCAAAGCGGCGACGGTGGAATCCGCCGCGGGCTCGTAGTCCGGTTCGGCCCCCATCAGGTGCATGCGCGCCCAGGCTCCCGGCGGGCCGCGAGTCCCGCCTTCGGGTGGCTCGGCGATGAGGCGGGCGCGGAAATCAGCTTCGCTCAGGCGAGCGACCCGTTCCGCCAGCGGCAGGGCGGCGATCTCGCGGTAGAGCGGATGGTGGGTGAACGGATTGACCGTCAGCTCCAGGCCGAGCAGCACGCCGACGGCCCGCGCCGCCACCTGGGCCTTCATCGGCAGGCCAGCCGCCACGGCGTCCTCCAGCGCCGCGAGCAGCCCTTTGTAGCCCTGCGGATCGATGGAGCTCTGCGCCAAAGTGAAGGATAGCGGCCGGCCGGAGCGCTCGACGATCCGCCGCAGCATGGCGAATTCGGCCTTCGGGTCGGCGAAGTCGGAGACCACCTGCAGCACCCCCTTGCCGGCCGCCGCCAGGCCCAGGGCGATGCCGGTCAGCTCGTCCTCGCCGGCGGTGAGGGTGGGCGTCGGAGCCCCGTCACTGGTTCTGTGGTTGAGGGTTCGCGAGGTGGTGAAGCCGAACGCGCCGGCCTCCACCGCCCCTTTCGCGATGGCGGCCATGGCGGCGATGTCGGCCTCGCTGGCCGGCTCGCGATTGGCGCCCCGCTCGCCCATGACGAAGACACGCAGGGCGGCGTGGGGAAGCTGGCCGGCGATATCGATGTCGAAGGCCCGCGCCGACAGGGCGTCCAGATAGTCTGGATAGCTTTCCCAGTTCCACGGCAGACCCTCGGCGAGGACCGGATGGGGAATATCCTCGACTCCTTCCATCAGGGCGATCAGCCGGCCGCGGTCCTCCTTTCGGCACGGCGCGAACCCCACTCCGCAATTGCCCATGACCACGGTGGTGACGCCGTGCCAGGACGACGGCTGCATGCGCCCATCCCAGGTCGCCTGGCCGTCGTAGTGGGTGTGAATATCCACGAACCCCGGGGTGACGATCATTCCGCAAGCGTCGATCTCCTCGGTCCCGGCGCCGGCGATGTCGCCCACGGCGGCCACGAGGCCATCCTTTACCGCGACATCGGCTGCGCGGGCCGGATCGCCCGTCCCGTCGAACAGCCGCCCGCCGCGGATCACCAGATCGTAGGGGTGTTGCATGGCTGGGCGTCTCCATCGATTCGCCGGGCATGTTTGCCGCCCTTGGCGGGGCGCGCGTCAAGTGTGGAAGCGGCAGGATCGGCGCGAACGAGCGTCGTGTCGACGGCGCGGGCTGGGTCGTCATGGACATCCGCGCTTCGCGCGGGCCAATAGGCGGCAAGCAGTATATGATCGCGCCCCTGGTGCGCGTTGGATTTGTCGAGAGGATGGGCAGTGGGAAATATGTTGGCGGCGGGATCGGCGAAACACCTGGCGGTCGCGGCCTTGGCCGCCGCGTGCGCGCTCGGCGCCTTCGGCGCGGCGGTGGCGGTTTCGGCGGACGACGCCTACGCCCCGTTGAAACTCTATGGGGGCGCCTGGATCGTCGTCTCCAGCGACGGCAAGACCACGCATCTGGAAAACCATTGCGCGCGAACCGGCCTCTTCTTCGCCTGCGAGCAGGTGGTGAACGGCAAGCCGGCCGCCCTGGTGGTGTTCCTGCCCCAGGGCCGCACCGCCGAGGGCCAGACCTATCGCACCCAGGCGCTCACTGCCGACGCCGGGCCGCCGCATCCCTGGTACCATCTGACCATCGACGGCGAGCGCTGGGTCTATGCGGCGAGCGCCGGCGGAGACAAGAACCACCCCTTGCATGAGCGCACCCTCAACCAGTTCACCGGCCCCGACCGCATCCACTTCGATGTCCAGACCTCGAAAGACGGCAAGACTTGGGTCACGACCCTGAGCGGGGAAGAGCGGCGGGCGCTGGAAGTCCCCCAACCCCCCGCTTGAGCGCGCCGCCAGGCTGCCTTACCTCTGGCCCATGAGCGAGACGGCGGGCGGTGGACTAGCTGGGGTGACCGTGGCGGCGAAACGGGCGCCGGGGCGGGGGCTGCCGCCGGTGCATCTGTGGAATCCGGCCCATTGCGGCGAGATCGATATCGTCATCAGGAAGAACGGCCTGTGGGTTCACGAAGGATGCCCGATCGGCCGCGAAGCCCTGGTGCGCCTCTTCTCGACGGTGTTGCGCAAGGATCCGGACGGGTTCGTACTGGTGACCCCGGTGGAGAAGCTGGCCATCACGGTGGAGGATGCGCCGTTTGTCGCGGTGCGGGTGGACCGGGTGGGCGAGGCGTTGAAGTTTCTGACCAATGTCGGCGACGCCGTGGAAGCGGGGCCGGACAACGCCATCCGCGTGGCCGTCGATCCGATGAACGGGGAGCCGCGACCCTATCTGCACGTGCGGCGGGGATTGGAGGCGCTGATCGCCCGGCCGGTATTCCATGAACTCGCGGCGATGGCGCGGGAGCGCGAAACGCCCGCCGGCCGATGTTTCTGCGTCTTTTCCAACGGGGTGTGGTTTCCGCTCGGCCGGGTCGGTCCGGCGTGACCGAGTTGCGGACCTGGATCGCCGACCATCTCGATCCGCTGGAGGCCGTTCCTCCGCCGGTCGAGGACGTCGACCTGACGGCCGCCGCGGTGCTGATCGGTCTGGTCGAGCACCCGGCCGGCCCGTCGGTCATTCTTACCCGCCGCGCCGACACCCTGCGCTCGCATACCGGCCAGATCGCTCTGCCCGGCGGCCGCTGCGACCCGGGCGAGACGCCGTGGGAGGCGGCGCTGCGCGAAGCGGAGGAGGAGATCGGCCTCGATCCTGGCCTCGTCACCCTGGCGGGGCTGTCGGGACCCTATCGCACCGGGACCGGCTATCGCGTGACCCCCGTGGTGGGATTCATCGCGCCCGGCTTTACTTTGTCGCCGAACCCGGCCGAAGTCGCCGATGTCTTCGAGACGCCGTTCGGCTTCTTGATGGATCCAGCCAACCACGAGGAGCATGAGCGCGAGATTCCGGCCGGGGTGAAGCGCCGGTTTTATGGCATGACCTGGGAGGACCGGTTCATCTGGGGCGCCACCGCCGGCATTTTGCGCGCCCTTTACGATCGTCTGTATGGAGCAACCGTTGCCTGAAGGTCCCGACACCTTGCCGCTTCAGCAATGGATGACCGAGCCGGCCGCAACGGCGGTCATGGCCGCCCTGAGCCGCGCCGGCGGCGAGGATTGCGCGCGGTTCGTGGGCGGCTGCGTGCGCAACACCCTGATGAAGGCGCCGGTGGGCGACATCGACATCGCCACCACCCTGACCCCCGAGGCGGTCATTGCCGCCCTGCGGGCGGCGAATCTGAAGGCGGTTCCCACCGGCGCCGCGCATGGGACGATCACCGCGGTGGCTCACGGACGGCCCTTCGAGATCACCACCCTGCGCCGCGACGTGGAGACCGACGGCCGCCACGCCAAGGTCGCCTTCACCGACGATTGGGCCGAGGACGCCGCGCGGCGGGATTTTCGCCTCAACGCCCTCTATGCCGACGCGCGGGGGCGTCTCTTCGATCCGACCGGTCAAGGCGTGGCCGACGCACGGGCCGGCCGAATCGTCTTCGTCGGCGACCCCCTCGCCCGCATCGCCGAGGACGCCCTGCGTATCCTGAGGTTCTTCCGCTTCCTGGCGTGGTATGGGCGCGGCGCGGCCGACGCCGCCGGTCTTGCCGCCTGCGAGGAGATGCGCGCCGCCGTCGCCGGTCTCTCCGCCGAGCGGGTGGCCAAGGAACTGCTGACCCTGCTCGCGGCCGAGGATCCGCGGGCCGCGGTTCGCCTGATGGCCGAGGCCGGCGTTCTCGGGTTGATTTTGCCCGAGGCGACAGGTGCGGCCCGCTTCGAAACCCTGGTGGCCATCGAGACCGGAATGTTGTTCAGCGAGGATCCTTTGCTCCGCCTGGCCGCCCTCCTGCCGGGCGATCCCGCCGCCGGCGCGGCGGTCGCGGCGCGGCTGCGGCTCTCCAACGCCCAGCGCGACCGCCTCGTCGCGGCGCTGGGGAGCGAGCCGGTGCTGGTTTCCTGGATGAGTCCGCGCCAGATGCGCCAGGCGGTCTGGGGGCTCGGAGCCCAGACTTTTTGCGACCGGGTGACCCTGGCCTGGGCCGCGTCGGAGCGGCCGGCGGGGGCCATGCAGTGGCGCGCCCTTCTGCCCATGGCCCAGGGATGGTCCCGGCCCGCTCTGCCGCTCTCCGGCGAGGAGGTGGCCGCGGCCGGCGTCCCGCGCGGCCCTCTTATCGGCGCGGTGCTGCGCGAGATCGAGGCGTGGTGGATCGACAACGATTTCACCGCCGACAAGCTGTCGGTGGTCGAGCGGCTCAAATCGGTGGTTCAGGGGATGGTCTATTGAAAATCGGCATACTGGAGACCGGCGCCCCGCCGCCCGATCTGGCCACCCGGTTCGGCGACTATGGAGTCATGTTCGAACACCTGCTGGGCGAGGCGGACTTCGAGTGGGTTCACTTCAACGTCCAGGCTGGCGAACTGCCGCCGACGCCCGTGGCCTGCGACGGCTATCTGATCACCGGCTCGTCGGCCGGAGTCTACGATCCGGTCCCCTGGATCGGCGCGACCGAACGTTTTTTGCGAGACGCGAAGGGCGAGGCGGCGCTGGTTGGCGTCTGTTTCGGCCATCAGCTGATGGCCCAGGCATTCGGCGGCAAGGTCATCAAATCGCCCAAGGGCTGGGGCGTCGGCCTGCACCGCTATGAGGTGTTTCACCGCCGGCCGTGGATGGACGCCGCGGCGACCATCGCCGCGCCGGCCTCGCATCAGGATCAGGTGATCGAGGCGCCGCCGGCGACCACGGTCCTGGCCGGCAGCGATTTCACGCCCTTCGGAATGCTCGCCTGGGACGACCAGCCGGCCCTTTCCATCCAGTTGCATCCGGAATTTGATCCCGCCTACGCCCGGGCGCTGATCGAGGCGCGGCGCGGCGGTCGTTACGGCGAAGCGCAGGCCGACGCGGCGATCGCCTCGCTGGCCGGTCCCGACGACCGCGCGCGACTGGGCCGCTGGATCGGCGGGTTTCTGAGGCGGTAGGCCGGAGCGTTCACGGCCACTTCACCACCGGTGGCATGGAGGAGAGGATGGATTCGATGTTGCCCCCCGTCTTCAGCCCGAACATCGTGCCGCGATCGTAAAGCAGGTTGAACTCGACGTAGCGGCCGCGGCGGATGAGCTGTTCCTCGCGGTCGGCGGGGGTCCACGGCTCGCTCATCCGGTGGCGGGCGATGACGGGAAAAGCGTCCAGCACCGCGGCGCCCACGTCGCGGGTGAAGGCCAGATCGCGCTCGAAGTCGCCGCTGTCGTGCCGGTCGTAGAAGATGCCGCCGACACCGCGTGGCTCGTTGCGGTGAGGCAGGAAGAAATAGCGGTCGCACTCGGCCTTGAACCGGCCATGCCAGGCGCTGTCGTGGGCGTCGCAGGCGCGCTTCAAGGCGGCGTGGAAGAAGGCCGCGTCGGGGGCGTCCAGACTTCTCTGCTCGGCGAAAAGCGGCGTCAGGTCCGCTCCGCCGCCGAACCAGCCGCGCGTGGTCTCCAGATAGCGGGTGTTCATGTGCACGGCTGGGACACGCGGGCTCGCCATATGGGCGATGAGACTGATTCCGACCGCGACGAAACGCGGATCGTCGGCGCCGCCGGGCATAGCGGCGGCCATCTCGGGGGTGAACTCGCCGTAGACGCGGGAGACATGCAGGCCGCACTTTTCGAAAAAGCGGCCGCGCAGCATTCCCATTACCCCACCGCCGCCGCCCTCGCGCGCCCAAGGCGTCAGCTCGAACCGGCCGGGGGGGCCCGTGTAGAGTTCCTCCGGCGCCTCGTCCTCCAGAGTCTCGAAGGCGACGACGAAACGGTCGCGCAATGCCTCGAACCAGGTCGCGGCGCGCGCGGCGCGGTCTTGCGTCGGGAGATCGGAAGGCGGCATGAGCCGCCTCATAGCACTGAAAGGAGCGGCGCATGGCCAACGAGATCGAAACGCGCGTCGAGGCGGCGCGGCGGGGCGAAAACCCTTGCGTGATCGCCAGGATGGCCTCGGGCTGGCTGGTGATCGGCGATGTGCAGCCGCTCGCCGGCTATTGCCTGCTGCTGGCCGACCCGGTGGCAGAGAGCATCAACGCGCTCGGCAAGGCGGAGCGGACGCGCTATTGGCTGGACGTGACCAAGGTCGGCGATGCGCTGCTCGAGGTCACCGGCGCGTGGCGGATCAACTACGAGACCTGGTGCAACCAGGAGCCTTCGCTGCACACCCACATCACCCCGCGCTACCTGACCGAAGCCGGCGCCGATCGCCGCCGGCCGGCGTGCGTGGCCTACGACTGGGCGACGGCGAGGCGGTTCGATCCGGCCCTTGACGGGGCGTTTATGGCGCGGATGCAGCGGGTTCTGGCGAAGCAGATCTAGCGCGGACGCCCCGTCAGTCGTCGATCGCCGCATAGACCAGGGTGCGCAGTTCGCGGCGGATGGGGTAAGTCGTCGAGGGGGTGAGTTGGGTCATGAAGACGACGATGAGGTCTTCGGCCGGGTCGATCCAGAAGGCGGTGCTGGCCGCCCCGCCCCAGTAGTATTGCCCGGCGCTCCCCGCCAGCAGCGTCCTGGCCGGATCGACAACGACCGCGAATCCCAGGCCGAACCCGACTCCGGCGTTGGTTTCCTCGCTGAACAGCGAGCGCGACATCTGGGTCAGGTCGCGGCCGCCCGGCAGGTGGTTGACGGTCATCAAATCCAGGGTCTTGCGGCTAAGAAACCGTTGTCCCTCCAGCTTGCCGCCGGCCAGCAGCATCTGGCAGAATTTCAGATAGTCGGCCGCCGTCGACACCAGGCCGCCGCCGCCGGAATAGAAGGCGGGCGCCGCGAGATAGCCGCTCGCCGGCGGATCGTCGTTCAGCGCCAGCGCCCCGCCGGCGCCAGCGCCGTAGCAGGCGGTCAGGCGCGGCGCCTCGGCCGTCGGCACATGAAAGGCCGTGTCGACCATGCCGAGCGGCTCGATCAGCCGCGTACGGAGGAAATCCTCGAAAGGCATCCCCGAGAGGACCTGGATCAGATAGCCCAGGACGTCGGTGGAGACCGAATAGTTCCACGCGTCCCCCGGCGAGAAGTCCAGCGGCAGCTTGGCCAGGGCGTCGACCATCCCCTCGAGGGAGAGCTTGCCGCCCATCTCGCCGATCCCCGCCTTGCGGTAGGCGGCGTCGACATTGGTGCGGGCCTGGAAGCCGTAGGTCAGCCCCGAGGTGTGGCGCAGCAAATCGACGATGAGCATCGGCCGTTCGGGGCGGCGGGTCTGGAAGAGCGGCGGCGCGCCGGCGACGAAGACGCCGAGATCGCGCCAGGCGGGAATGTATTTCTCCACCGGTTCGTCGAGGGCGACGACGCCTTCCTCGACAAGCATCATGAAGGCGACGCTGGTGAGCGGCTTGGTCATCGAATAGATGCGGAAGATCGAGTCTTCCTTAAGGAGCGTTCCGCGACCGACATCGGCGGCGCCCAGGACGCCCAGGTGGGCCACCTCGCCTTGCCGCGCCACCAGGGTCAGGGCGCCCGGCAACCTGCCGGTGTCGATGTAGCGGGCCTGGATGAAGGCGTCGATGTGCTTCAGACGTGTCTTGGACAGGCCCGAATGGGAGGCGCTCATGGCGAAGGCTCCGTCGAAAAGTGTCGCCGATCCGTCCGGTTAAACAGTCGTTTGGTTTGGGTTGCACGGCGGCGCGCGAGGCGTCAAGGTCGGTTGACTTGAGCGGAGAGGCGACATGGCCTGGGATTTCGAGACCGACCCGGAGTTTCAGAAAAAGCTCGACTGGATCGAGACGTTCATGACCGAAGAGGTCGAGCCGGTCTCCTATCTGGGCATGGCGATTTACGGATCGGCGGGGCGCGAGGAGTTCATCAAGCCGCTGCAGCGAAAGGTCCGCGACCAGGGCCTGTGGGCCTGCCACCTGGGTCCCGAACTGGGCGGCCAGGGCTTTGGCCAGCTCAAGCTGGCCCTGATCAATGAGAAGCTTGGCCGAAACAGCCTGGCGCCCACCGTGTTCGGCTGCCAGGCGCCCGACACCGGCAACGCCGAGATCATCGCCCACTACGGGACGCCGGCGCAGAAAGAAAAGTGGCTGAAGCCCCTTCTCGACGGCGACATCCGCTCGGCCTTTTCGATGAGCGAGCCCACGGGCGGCTCCGACCCGCTCACCTTCAAGACGCGGGCCGAACTCATCGGCGACGAATGGGTGATCAACGGCGAGAAGTGGTTTTCCAGCAATTCGCGCTACGCCCAGGTCCTGGTCGTCTATGCGGTCACCGACCCGGAAGCGGCCGACCCCTACCGGCGCACGTCGATCTTTCTGGTCCCGACCGATACGCCCGGCGTCGAGACCATGCGCAACATCGGTGTCGGCGACCACGAGGGCGAGGGGAGTCACGGCTATATCCGCTATAACGATGTCCATGTGCCCAGAGACGCCCTGCTGGGCGAGCGGGGCGGCGCCTTCGTGATCGCCCAGACGCGCCTGGGTGGCGGGCGGGTGCACCACGCCATGCGCACCGTGGGGGCTTGCCAGCGCGCCTTCGACTTGATGTGCCGGCGCGCCGTCTCCCGCCAGACCCGCGACGGGCGCCTGGCCGATCTGCAGATGGTCCAGGAACGGATCGCCGACGCCTGGATCCAGCTCCAGCAGTTCCGCCTTCTCGTCCTGCAAACCGCGTGGAAGATCGACAAGCTGAAAGACTACAAGCTGGTGCGCAAGGACATCGCGGCCATCAAGGTGGCGATGCCCAAGGTCTACCACGACATCGCCGCCGCCGCCCTGCACATACATGGCGCGCTCGGCGTCTCCAACGAGATGCCGTTCATGAGCATGATCACCGGCGCTCTGGTCATGGGCATCGCCGACGGTCCGACCGAGGTCCACAAGGTGACGGTGGCCAAGCAGGTGCTGCGCGATTATCAGCCCGACAACGACCTCTTTCCCGCCTACCACATTCCCAAGCTGCGCGAGGCGGCCGCCGACAAGTACGCGGCTGGACTGGGGCGCGTGAAGGCTCACCACGCGGCCCGGAAGGGCGAACGGGCGGCCGGGTGATCGCCCCGCCGCGCCCCTTCATTGTCGGCCTCGGCGGGACGGCGCGGCCCGGCTCGACCAGCGAAACCGCCCTGGCCCGCGCCCTGGCCTGGGCCGAGGGCGCCGGAGCGACGACGCAGATCTACGGCGGCGCGTTCATGACCACCCTGCCGGTCTACAACCCCGACGAGGCCGGCCCCCATGCCGAACGGGACCGGCTGCTGGACGCGGTGCGCCGCGCCGATGGCCTGATCATCGCCACGCCTGGCTATCACGGTTCGGTCTCGGGTCTGGTCAAAAACGCCCTCGACAGCCTCGAGGGCCTGAGCGGCGAGGGCCGGCCCTATTTCGACGGGCGCGCGGTCGGCTGCATCGTGGCCGCCAGCGGCGCCCAGGCCGCCGGCTCGACCCTGGCCGCCCTGCGCGCCATCGTCCACGCGCTGCGCGGCTGGCCCACGCCTCTGGGCGCGACCCTCAACACCGGTCCGGGCCTGTTCGACGGCGGGGGCGGCTTTCTCGACGCCAAGGACGCCTGGCAGGTGGAGACCGTGGCCGCTCAGGTGGTGGCGTTCGCCAGAGCGTGGGGAGCATCATCGGAGCGTGGGCGCGGCTGACAAATCGCGCCGGCGACCTACTCCATCGTCAGGAATTCGTTCTTGGCGGTCATCATGGCCGAGACCAGGCGCCGTTCGGCCTCCGAGAGCAGCGGGTTCCAGATGTCGAAGATGAGGATGGCGCGGGGCGCGTCGGCGTCGTTCCACGCCTCGTGTTCGATGGTGTCGTCGAACACCCAGGCTTCGCCGAGCCGCCACGGGCGGGTCACATTGCCGACCCGGAAGCGCGCCGGGCCGGGCAGGATCAGCGGCAGGTGGACCACGAGACGGGTGTTGGTCGAGCCGGTATGGGCGGGAATTTGGATGCGCGGCTCCAGTACCGAGAACATCGCCGTGGGCGCGAAGCCCGGCTGGTCGGCCATCGGCATGGCGGCCAGCAGCGCCGCCGTTCCAGGGCAGGCGGCGCAGGCGCCCTCCTGGCGCGCGCCGTCGCGCCACAGGAAATAGGAACTCCAGCGCCGCGAATGATTGAGCTCGCCCCACTGATTGACCGGCACGCCCGGCGCGAACGCGACATAGGGCGCGAACGCGTCGGCGCGGCTGTCCAATGCCTCGGTGACTTCCTGCCGAAGCATGGGCGTGGCGGCCTCCAGCTCGGCCATCCACGGAAACGAGCCTCGGTCGTAGAATGGAATGGCTGGCAGGCGAGGATAGGTCGTCAGCAGGGGCTCCTGGACATAGGCCCGCGTCTCACCGGCGCAGATGCTGAGGGCTTCGTCGAAACGGTCCAGGGTCTCGCCCGGGTACTCTCCGCGCAGGGCGGTTACGCTGCGGCGCAGATGCTCCGCGAGAGCGGCGATGTGGCCGGCCACCGATTGGCGCGCGCGCTCGACCGGCGCGGCGAGAGCCGGCGGCAGATCCTCGATCGCCGATCCCACCGCCAGCGCGTTCTTGTAGGTCAGGGCCGCCGCCGTGCCCTGGCCGAGCCGCTCCAGGAGCGCCCCCTTGGAAAGCAGGGCCAGGAAGTTTCGCGGCTCCAGCGCGAGGGCGCCGTCCAGCGCCGCCACGGCGGCGCCGAAATCGCCCATCATGCGAAGGGCGAGCGCCTTGTCGAGGAAGGTCTCGGCGGTAGCCTCGGCCGGGGGGATTTGCGCGAGCAGATCCAGGGCGGCGCGCCCGTCGCGTCGTTGCAGCGCCGCCTTGGCGCGGTCGCCAAAAACTTCGGCTCGTTGGTCGGTCATCCGGATGTTCCCGCCGTTCCCGCCGCCTGATTGTTTCTCTTCCGGCGCCACGCGCGTCAACCGGCGGCCACGATGGAGTCGATGCGCGCCTTCTGGGCGCGGAAGGCGACCCGCGATACGGCATCCTGGCCACCGACGATGACGGTCCTGGCCCGTTCCGGATCGATCCGCCGGCCGTCCTCAAACACCTCGTAGTGGAGGTGGGGGCCCGTGGCGAGGCCGGTGGCGCCGACGAAGGCAACCACCTCACCCTGCCGCACGCGCGCGCCCGGCGCGATTCCGGCCTCCCACGCGGAGAGGTGGGCGTAGCCGGTCTCCAGACCTTCCGCATGGCGGATTTTCAGCCAGCGGCCATAGCCGCCGGCCCAGCGCGCCTCCTCCACAACCCCGTCGCCGGCGGCGAGCACCGGAGCGCCCTCCGGGGCGCCGAAATCCACTCCCTGATGCATGCGGGTGAAGCCCAGAATGGGGTGCGGACGCGGGCCGAACGCCGAGGTGATCCTCGCCCCATCGACCGGTGTGCGCAGGAGCAACGCGCGGCTGGGACCGGCCGCGCCGCTCAGATAGTCGGCGGGGCCGCCGTCCGGCGGCTGGAAACGGTAGAGCCGCGCCGCGCTCTTTTGGCCTGCGACTTCGGCATAGAGCAGGGCCGCGTCCCCGGCGGCGCTTCCGTTCGCCTCTCGCGGCTGATCGAAGACCAGGGCGAAACGATCGCCGCTCTCGATGTCGCGGCCGAGATCTAGATCGCGGCCGAACAGGGCGACGACCTTGGCGGCCACGGGCGTCGTCACCCCCGCGTCCACCATCGAAAGATAGAGCGAGCCCTCGACCGTCCCGTCGATCCTATGGCGCGCGGTGTAGACGGCGCTCTCAATATCGCGGACCCGCCAAACGCCGGCCGCGTCGCGCCAGGCGGTCACACACCGGTCCTCGCTGGGCCGCAAGGAGAGGCCGACCAGGCGTGGCGGGCCGCCGGCCGTCCCCGGGCGAAGCGCAAGGTCCAGCCTCAGCCCCGGGTGCGAATTGACGATATCGAAATCCTCGCGCAACGCCCGGGACGCTTGGTCGGCTTCGTCGGGAGTGACACCGGACCGCGCCAGGGCGGCCGCGAGGCCTTCGCGCGAGCGCATCTCCACGGCAACGGTTTGCGGCGGCGCGGCTGCCGGGCCGGTGATCGCCGAAATCGGCGGTCGCGCGCCGCGCCGGTCATGGCTGGCCAGAGGCAGCGCCAAGCCCAGGGCCGCGACGGCCGCCAGCGCCAGTTGGGGAGAGAATTGGGGACCCGCGCCTCTGACGCCGCTCATCCTCGCATCCCGCGGTTTTATCGCCCCTGGCCGGAGTTGATACCCTATCTGGGTCTCTCTGACCATGGCCGTGTCGCCGGGTGGGTCAGCCCGCCTCTCCGCGGCCGTGGACCTGGACGGCGCGCCGGATCTCGCCCTACTGCTCGGGGGTGACGGCTCAATGGAACCAGATCGCCTGGACGGCCGGCGCCCTCGCGGCGGCGGTTCCGGCCGGCTGGGTGGCGAGACGGATCGTGCGCCACTACGCCGAGCCGCCGCCGCCTCTGGCGCTCACCCTAGCGGCCACAGCGGCCATTTTCACCTGGGCGGCGGCGGTGACGCCGGCCGTCATGGTGCTGGCCTTGAGCCTGGTCCTGGGATGGATGCTGCTCACCTTGGCGCTGGTCGATGTGCGGGCTTTTCGCCTTCCAGACCCCCTTACCCTCCCCCTGCTGGCGGCGGGCCTGGTCGGCGCCTTCCTTCTGCCGGACCTTCTGCCGGACCCGCCGCTCTGGAATCATTTGGCCGGCGCCGCCATCGGCTATGGCGTTCTGGCCGCCATCGGCTGGGCGTTCTGGCGCGTGCGCGGCGAGGAGGGCCTAGGTCTTGGCGACGCCAAGCTGCTGGGAGCGGGCGGTGCGTGGCTGGGATGGCGGGCGCTGCCTTCGGTGCTGATCATCGCCTGCCTGCTCGCCTTCGCCCTGATCGCGATCCGCGCGGCGTTCCAGGGGCCGGCCTCGGTGCGCCGGAGGATCGCCTTTGGCGCGCCGCTCTGCGCGGCCATCTGGGTCGTGTGGCTCGCTGGCAGGCTGGCGACCTGACCGACTCTCGTCTCACTCCACGTAGCGGATCCAATAGGGTGTTTCCTTGGCCCCTGTCAGCTCGACAATCGCCATGCGGTGGGCCTGAGCGCCGCGGCGGTCATGAGCGACGGCGAGCACCGTCAGGGTGCGTCCGATCAGGTTCACATCCTCGGGAGACTGCTCGGCCGGCGACGGGTCGGCTGGGCCGCTTTCCTGGGCGAGCGCATCGGGGGCGGGATCGTCGTCGGCGGCCATGGCGGCGCGGGCCAGCGGGCCCGCGTTGTTCGGTTCGAAGGCGCCGCTTTCCTCGAAGAACACGGTCACCGAAGGGGCGACGCGCTCGAAAATGGGGATGGTCATGTCCTTGAGCGCCATCAGGTCGCCGACGGTGAGAAAACCGCCCCCTCTGACCGGCGGCAGGGGCGCGGGCTGGCCGGGCGCGGCGGGCGGGTTCGCCTGGAGATCCTCGTCGCCGGACTGGAAGTCGCGCAACTCATCGACCAGGCCGTCCAGGCGATCGCCGGTCGCTCCGGCGGCTTCGAACAGGGCGCGGGCCTGACTGGGGTTGAGGCCGTCGAGGGGGGCCTTGCCGCGCTCGTCCTGCACGGTGACCGTCAGGACGGTCCCGTCGAAATCGGCCTTCTCGATCCGCCCGTCGATCGGCCAACGGCGGCTCGGATCGGCATCCCCCAGATTATGGATGGCCAGCATCAGCCCGGCCTCGGCGACCGCCTCCAGCCTGGCCTGCTCGACGCGCGCCCCGACGGCGACGATCTGGCCGCGATCGGCGGCCATCACCTCGAAGGCGATATAGCCGAACGCCGCAACGGCGACGATAGCCGCCACCAAGGCATAGCCGCGGTCACGCTCCATGGCGCGGGCGCGCCGGCTTGGGCGGCGAGGGAACAGGCGGCGGCGGGGGCGGCTCGGCCATCTGGATGTCCTTACGCAATTCCTTGACGATGGCGTCCGCGTCCACCGGCGCCCGGACCACGTGCGGGGTCAGGAACACCACGAGTTCGGTGCGGTCGATGATATTGCCGGTGCTGCCGAACAATTGGCCCAGCACCGGAATGTCGCCCAGCAGGGGGAGGCGGTTGCGGCTCTTGGTGACGGAGTTCTTGATCAGCCCGCCCAGGGAAATGGTCTCCCCGTCCTGCACCGCCACCGAGGTGACGATCTTGCGCTCCTGGATGGTCGGCGAATCGAGGCTCGAGCTGGTGGTGTTGGAGACGTCGCTGACCTCCTGGTCGATATCGAGCAGAACCAGGCCATTGTCGTTGACCCTGGGCGTCACCTTCAAGATCACCCCGGTCTGCTGGTATTGGATGGAACTTACGACCCCGCCGCCGAGCGCGCTTGACGCCGTTCCGGTGGAAATCGGCACCTGATCGCCGACCTCAATGGTCGCGGTGTGGTTGTTGAGCACCATCAGCTTTGGGTCGGACAGGATATGGACGTCGGTGACGGCGCGCAGGGCGTTCAGGGTCACCGTGGCGTCGGCGCCCTGGTAGAGATAGGAGAAGCCTGGGAAGATCTGCAGCGGCACGGGGGCGCCCGACGGGGCCGTGGGGGTCGTGCCTGGCGGGGTAAAGACCGGGGCGCCTTGCGAGAAGCCGGCGCTGTTCTCCCGGTGCTGGAAATACCACTGGATGCCGTAATTCAGAGTGTTGTTGAGGGTGACCTCGCTGATCACCGCGTCGATGAAGACCTGTAGCGGCGGGACGTCGAGCCGGCGCAGGGCATCCTCGATGAGGGCGAATTCACGCGGCGTCGAGAACACCACGATGGCGTTGTTGGTCTCGTCGGCGGTGATCGTGGTGGCGTTCGGCTCGCCGTTGGTCTGATCGCTCTGGCCGGGCGCTCCAAGGTCCTGATGGGTTCGAGCGCCCGGATACCCTCCGCCCGAAGGAGGCGAAATCTGCCCGGGATAGGTTTGCCCTGGAAAGGGCGATCCGCCGATCGATCCGCCCGAGCCTGGCGGCGACGTGCTGAAAGGCGAGGCGACGCCGCCGGTGCGGTCGGTGCTGTCGGCGTTGGTCTCACCACCGGTGGTCTTGACCGCGATGCCGAAGGCGCCGTCCAGAACCTTGCCCAGATCGGCGGCCCGGCCGTTCTGGACGTGATAGACGAAGATGCGTTTTTCGGACGCCTCGCCCTCGCGGTCGAGCACCTCGACGAACCGGCGTACATCCTCCAGAAGCTGCGGCTGGGCCGAAATGGCCAGGATGCCGTTCAGATGCTCCATGGTGATCAGCCGCACCATGCCCGCCGTCTGCGAGCCGGGACCGTTGAGCATCTTGTCGAGTTCAGGGGCGATCAGCCGGGCGTCGGTGCGCTGGGGAATGAACAGGGCGAAGCTCATGCCCTTCAGCCAATCGACGTCGAACTGCTTGACCAGCTCGCGGATCGACCGGCGCTGGGTGGTCGTCCCCTGGACGATCAGCACATTGCGCGCCGTGTCGGCCTGGGCGATGGCGTTGGGAACGATCGGGTCGAGCAGCTTCTTGAGTTCTTCGGCGCTGGCGTACTTGAGGACGATGGTCTCGGTTCCAAAGCCGGTATCGGCGGGACCGAGTACGCTCGCCTCGCCCTGCGCCATGCTCAGCGGGATGATGGCGTAGACGCCGCCGCGCACCGTCAGGGCCAGATTGCCCGCCTTCAGCGCCTCCTCGAAGAGCGGCAGCACGGCGGCGCGGGCGATCGGAGTCGTGGTCTGGACGGTGACCACGGCGTGAATTTGCGGATCGATGGTGTATTTCACATTCAGGATGTCGCCCAGGATCGCCTTGGCCACCGCCTGAACGTCGACCTGCGGGTAGTTGAGGCTGACATCGCCGGGAGCGGGGGCGATGGCCCTCGACACCGGCGGCGGCGGCGCGGGCGCTCCCGGAAGAATGGTTGAGCTGACGTGGCGATCGTCGAGGCTGGGGACGGCCGGCGCGGCGGCGATCGGCGCGGCCGACGAGTTGGGCTGAGCACGCGACGGCTGACCGCCGGCGAAAAAGGCGCACGCCCCCGTGAGAAGCGCGACGCACACCAACCACCTGTCAAGGTGCTGAACGCCCCTCATGACTGATTTCCGCTCTGGCCGGCCGCCGGGACGGACGGGGCGCCGACGGTCAGCACATGGCGCGCATCGCCGCGCTCAAAGGTCAGCTTGTCGCGGTCCATGGCCACCAGTTTCCAACCTTCCAGAGTGTCGCCGCGCCGCAGTGTCTTGGCTGGGCCGCCGGGGCCCTTGACCAGGGCGCTGGCGAAGGTGCGCCCCGTCGCCACGCCCAGGGCGGCGTAGCTATCCAAGGCGCCGGCCCCCGGCGCGGCGCCCAGATCCTCGCCGGGCTTGCGGTCGGGGCTGAAGATCGGCGCTTGCAGGATGGCCGGATACTCCGCGACGCGCGCCATTACCACCGGCCTTGGACGGCGCGGGGCCAGGGGAGACGCCGTCGGCAACCGCTCGCCATAGGGTAGGGCCACCTGGAGCGCCAAGGCAAGAACGAGAACGCCGCAGGCGATGAGCGGCGGCCATTCAGGACGCCCGCGCCCGGGCGGGTCGCCAGGCGGCGGTGACTTCGAGGCGAACGGCCAAAGGCGAGGATCGCCCGCTCGCCAAAGCCTGGTCGGCGGAGATCGCGAGATAATCGACGACGACATAGGTCCCCTCGGTTTCGAGCCTTCTGAGGCTGTCATACAATTGTGTCAAAGTTAGTTGCAGGTCGCAGCGAAGGCGAATCTCGCCGGTCGGGGAGTCGGCGGCGAGGTCGGAGAGGGCGCTGATCGTGAACCCCTCGTCGGCGGCGAGCTTCAACAGTCGGGCCTTGAGCGCCTCCGCCGCCAGTTGCTGGCTGGCGGCGGGAATCGCGAAGCGCGGCGCGCTTAGACGCTGCTGGTCGGCCGCGGCGCGCCAGGTGGCGGCTTGGGCCAGGGTCCGTTGGTTGCGGGCATAGGTGGCGATCAACGCTCGCCGTTCCGCCGCCCGGGCAAAGAATCCGCCGACCAGGGGCGAGACGACGGCAAGCCAGAGCGCGGCCGCGGCGGCCACCAGAAGGCCGATCGCCACGAGCCGGCGCTCGCGCGGCTGGAGCGGCCTCACGAACGGGCCCGCTTGCCGGCGTCGGCGGTGATGTCGAAGGGCTGGCCGGGGCCGGGTCGGGCTGGCGCGTCGGGGCCGGCGGCGCGTGGATTGGTGAAAGCGGGCGAGCCGCGCAAGGCGGCGAACATATCCACCTCGGCGCCCTTGAAGCCGACCACGCGCAGGGTCTGGCCGTTCCATTCCAGATGCTCGACCCAGGCGCCGGCGGGAATGGCCGCCGTCAAGGCGCCGAGCATGCGCAGCGGCTCGTTTCGCATTCCTCGCGCGATAAGGTCCCGGCGCCGGGCCGACTCGCCCTCCACCCGCCGCCGCAGGGCCGTTGCGGCGCTCACCGCGCCGTGCTGGCCGGCGACCGCATTGCGAAGCCGGGAGACATCGAGCATGTCGCGGCCGATCAGGGCGCCCAGGTTGATCGCCAGCAAGCCGGCCACCGCGGCCCACCAATAGCGCGCGGCGCCGGGCCCGTTCGCTTCGCCCGCCGCCAGCCGCGCCGCGGGCAGGAAGTCGAACCGGCCGTGCGGGGAGTCGGCGGCGAGCGCCACGCTCAGCGCCTTGGGCGAAAGCCCCGCCTCGCGCGCCGCCTCGAGCTGGCGCGCCGCGACCTGGCGCGGCAGGACGCCCACCAGGGCGGTCTGTTTCCCCACGGCCGAATCCCGATCGACGATCTCGACATCCACGAAGACCAGCTCGGGGCGAAGGGGCGAAAGACGATCGAGGTCCAGGGCCACCATCCGCCGCACGTCGGCCAGGGGCAGGCGGGGAAACTGGACCTGGCGGGTCAGAACGGCGCCCGGCGGCAACACGAGTCCGACGCCGCCCCTCGCGGCGCGCCCCAGGTCTTCCTCGTCCAGAGGCCGGCCGTCCTTCCAGTATCGCCAGCCGCCGGCCGCGAGCGGTTGCGCCAGCACCTTGGGCCGCGACGAAAACAGGCCTCGCCAGCGGGCCGGGAAAAGAGCGCCCAATTCATCGAGCCACCAGGCCAGGCCCTGGCGGATCATGCCGCCGATCAGGGCCACGTCGGCGTTCAGCAGCTCCTGGAGGGTCATCCGCGGCCCCGACAGTGGCTGGTCGCGGCGCTCAGGATGCACCCCGCGTCGATGGTCGTCAGCGGGTGAACGATCAGATCGGGCCACGGCCGCGGATCGCCCGGTTCGAAAGCGATCCGCACCCGGATCAGTTCCGGCGGCGCCGGCTGGGCGTTCCAGTCGGGCCGCCAGCGCGGGGTGGGATCCGACGCCTCACCGCCGAAATAGCCCAGATCGATCTGGTGGACACCGGTGAGCAGCACCTGGCGCGCGATGCCGAGATCGCCCGGCGTCGCGACATCGGCGAGCGAGGAGAGGACCAGATCGCCCCCCGCCGTCAGATCGAGGCGATAGCGACGCAGCGGGGCGGGGCGGGTGGCTTGCGCGGGCGGGGCGAGAAAGGTGACGCTCTCGGGGCCGCCCTGGAGATCGATCTGTTCCTCTCCGCCGCCAAATAGAGTCGCCGGATAAAGCTGCTCGAAGCGGCCGCGCAGCACCGTCTGCGCCCCCTCCACCGCCTCCAGGGCGCCGGCGCGGGTGTCCAGCCGCTCCCAGACCCGGCGCCCAGTGGTCACACCCTGGATAAGCATGACGCCCAGCATGCCCACGACGACCAGGCTCGCCAGAGCCTCGATGAGGGCGAAGCCCGCCGCCCAGTTTGCTCGGGATCGCGTGGCCATGCCTCTAGCTCTTGGGCGCCAGGCGCAAGCTGTCGAGGACCGCCAGGTCGGCTCCCCCGGCGCGCCGCCGCACCGCGACCTGGACCCGCATCAGCGCCCCCGCCGAATTGGCCGCCCCCGCGGCGTCGTAAGGTGAGATATCCACCCGCCAGACCTGATCGCCGGCGAACCCGGCGCTCTCGCCCGGGGTCAGGGGAATCTCCGCGCCCACCGCCGCCAACTCCGACTTGGCCACCAGCAGGGCCAGCCGGCGCCCCTCGATCATCCGCTCGCGCGCCGCGCCGTCGGTGATCACCCTGAAGGTGGCGGCCAGGATCATGGCCACGATCGCGGTCGCCACCAGGGCTTCGACGAACATGTCCCCGCCGTCGCTTCGACCCGACCGAGGTTTCCGCTTCGTCATGGATGAACTCGAGCCAGGGCCAAGGCGGCGAGGGAACCGGATTTTCACGACGCATCGAAGCGCCGATGCCAAGGGCGATATTATGACGCTCTCCACCCCCTTTGCCCAGCGTGGGAATTGCAAGCGGCGTCGATGGGCTCCCGAAGTCGATCATCGCCAAACGAAGAAAGGCAGGGAAGCGGCCCTGCCTTTCTCTACGCGAGGGTTGCGGCGACCCAAAGCGATAGGCGGGGCCGCCGCGATCCGTCAGGGGTTGCTGGGGGTGCGAGAATCACCCGCCGGGGCCAGATTCTGCATGCCGAACAGCCGTCGAACGTCCGGCGTACCGTTGCCGACCGCATAATTGTACTGCTCGCCGTATTTGCGCCACCAGCCATCGAAACCGCCGATGTTCTTGTGGTAGAACTGGGCGGCCGCGGGGGCGCCGGCTCCACCCAGCTGGTTCTGCGAGGCGCTGGCGCCGTAGAGGTAGTAGTTGACGTTGCCGAGCCGGCCGCCGCCGTTGAACTCCTGATAGAGCGCCAGGGCGCCCAGGAACTCCGGCGAGGACACAGAGGTGCCGATCACTCCGTAGCGGTTGCCGGCCAGGGTGACGATGGCGGCGCTGCGGTTGGGACCGCAGGGAAGTTGCGCTAGGCCGCCGGGACATCCGCCGACCTGCATGCCGACGTCGGGCACGGTGCGGGCCCTGGAGGCGGTGACGACGGCGCTCTGGTAGACCGGCGCGGCGAACACCACGCTGCGGCCGCCGCCCGCTCCCCAATAGCCGCCGGCGACGGTGTGGCCGAGACCATAGATGTCGTAGGGGATCTCGGGGTCGCCGTCGAAGTTCTCGCCCACGTAGGCGCTGGTCAGCATTGGGTCGGGCGGCGAGGTGATCAGATTGGTGCCGCCCACGGCCGTCACGTTGGGATCGACGGCTGGGGTTTCGACGCTGGCGACGAAGACCGCCCTCGAACTGCCGCTGAAGTAGTTGAGGCTGGGGCACGACAGGCCGCCGCTGTCCCCGGAGCTGGCGACAAAGGTGATGCCCTGGGCGTTGCCCTGCTGGAAGATTTGATCATAGACTTTCAGTATCGGCCGATAATCCACCCCCTGGTTATACGCTGGCGTGTAACCCAATTCGCAGCCACCGAACGATGAATTGACCAAATCCCACTTGTTCTCATCGACGATCGCGACATAGCCATCGATGATATGTTTGTCGGACAGGTCAGGGATACTTACCAGGGTTACGTTGGCTCCCGGCGCGCCCCCCAGGATCTGCTGTACATCCAGTGAGGCTTCGAAGGATCCGCCGCTGTTGGGATCGAACGGCGCGCCGCCATCGACGTTGAGGGTGCGGAAGGTCGGCGGCTGCTTGCCGGTGGTCGCGGTGAACCCTTCGAAATTGAACATGTCGGCCATGTCTGAGTTGAGGGCGTTGGTCTCCATCAGCACCGCGACGTTGACCCCCGTGCCGTCGAGCCGCTGGCCGTTCGGCAAGATCGTCTGGTAAGAAGGATAGTCGTAGGCCTGCTTGAGGCCGTCGTAGTCGTAGGGGCCGACCACGCTGTGGCGGTCGGTAGGGAGATCGACCTTCTGGGAGAAGGTCTGATGGTTCGGGATCGGCGCGAAGGCCGGAATCACCACCCCGGCCTGGGCCAGCGCCGCGGGAAGGTTGAGCCTGGAGGCGGCGACGATGTCGGCGCTTCCATGGGCCGATTGCACGGACTTGAGGGTCGTGCCGAGGACCGCGCCCACCTGGGCGGCCGTCCCGGCGACATGCAGGGAGCGGGTGTGGACGGCGGTGATCTGGAGACCGGCCGCCTGCAGGGCCGAGGCGACCTGGCTCATCGCCGCCGCCGACGGGCCGAACTGTGCGCCGAACTGGGCCGGGGTCAGCCACTTGTGATAGCTGGGCGAGCCCTTCTGCTGCTGGGCGGTGAGCAGGGCGGCGAGGCCGGCGGTGTTTTGCAGCGGCAGGAAGACCTCGAAATCGACCGGGCTCTGGGCGGCGAGCGGCGTTTCGGTTCTCTGTCCCGGCGCGGCGAGCGCCCCACAGGTCATGGTCGCAAGGGCGGTCGCGGCGAGCAGCGGCGCCACCGAACGGTGAAGCTTCATCGTTTGTTGATCCCAGTGATTGCAGAGTGTTGATGTGCGTCCGCGGAAATCGGGACGCGGTCTTCAACTGGGCTCGTTAGGCCGATCGTCGGCGCGCCGCAAGAGCCACTGTGGGTTGGGGTCCCGTTCAGAACGTCGCGGTCAGATCCACGAACTCCCGGCGCGCCGGCAGGAGGTAGTAGAACTGATCGCCGAACTCGCGCCCATTCACCCTCACGCGATGTCTACAAGCCAAAGCGCCGGCCCCACGCAAAATGGGGGCGCGCTCCATCGACCGGTCATGTGGGGCCGTCAGAGCGTGTAGCCGAGGCGCAGCCACAGCGTGCGGGCGTTGAGAAGGTAGAAGGATTGGCTGCCGAACTCGCTGGATGTGACGGGCGGGCGCTGGTTGGTCAGATTGGTTCCTTCGAGCGCGACCGAGTAGCGGCCGAACCGGTAGCCCAGCGTCGCGGCCAGGGTCGCATAGCCGCCAACCGGCGCGGTGTTTTCTTCATCGAGATAGCGCCGGCCCACATAACTCGCCACCAGCGTGGCGTTGAGGCCCTGGGGCGGGCTGTAGATGAGCCCCGCGGAGGCCAGGAGCCGCGGCGATAGCGGCAGTTGATTGCCGGCGACGTCCACCGTCTCGTTCGTGTTGCTGTCGAAGAACAGATACTGGGTGAACCGTGCATCGTGCCAAGCGACGTTCCCCGCCACGGCCAGATCCGGGGTGAACTGCCAGCGGGACTCGAACTCGACGCCACGAAGTTGCTCGCCGGCCGCGTTGGCCAGGGCGCCCGAGCTGGTGGCGACCACCAGATTGCGGAAATCGAGCTGGAAGGCTTCCGCCTGAAAGGTGAGCTTGCCACCGGCCAGCGCGCCCTTCAGACCGGCCTCGTAGCTCTGCGCCGTCTCCGGCAGCAGCACGGTGGGCGTGTAGTCCGGGCCGAAATCCAGCGCCGAGGGTTTGAACGCGTTTCGATAGTCCGCATAGAACACCAGTTCGTCGGCGTCCTCCTTCCATGCCCGGTAGCTGACCCCGAGGGTTTCCGAGGGACGGACCACCGTGCGGCTGGCCGTCTGGCTGAGCAGCACCGGCGGAGGCGTGGTGAAATCGCTGGAGATCTTATGCTCATAGGTCTCGTTGGCGCGCAGGCCGGCGGTGACGTCCCAGCCGGCGTCCGGTTGCCAGTCCAGCTGCGCATATTGGCCGGCGAAGACCCGGTCGTCGTCGACCTTGCCGATCTCGTTGACGGGGATCTGCGATGTTGGCGGCGGCAGGACCGAGCCGTCCAGCGGCACCGTGTAGCCGCTGTTGCCGTTGAGGGTGGTCTGCACGCCATGGCCGTACAGCAGGTCCGCGCCGACGATCAGGGTGGTGTCGCCGCCAAAGCGGTTCGTCAGATGAGTGTCGGCGTAGTCGTCATCGATGTGGCGACTCTGGTCTTGGCTGTCGGCCGCACCGCTCAGATCCGGGTGGAGGAAGGCGCGAATATCGGTGATGTCCGAGTGGGCAATCGAAACCAGGCTGTCCCATTGGCCCAGGGATGTCGGCACGACATAGCCGAGCGCCAGATGGTATTCGTTCTGATCGATCTGGGCGTTGGCGGGATTGAAGTTGGCGTTGATCGGGGTGAGGGTCGTCAGCGCCGGACCCACGCGAATGATCGGACTGGGCGGCGCATCGCGCACGATGGTCAGGTCCGCATCGACGGTCAGCGTACCTGGCCCGGTGTCGAGGGCGCCGCGGTATAGGACGCGGCCGTCCGAGATGTTTTCCCGCTTGTCGGCAAATCCGAGGCTCTGGCCGTCGATGGCCAAGGACTGTCGGTATTTGGCCGAACCCGGGAGCACCAGAGAGGCCGAACCTTGGGCGGAGCCGAAGTTTCCGTAGGCGAGATCGACTTCATTGCTCGCCTGCCCGGCGGGGTAGTGCAATTCCTGCACCACGCCGACAAAGGAAGTGGCCCCATACATCACCGGCGCGGCGCCCTTGAGCACCTCGATCCGCTGCACATCGTTCATGTCGAGGGTGGTGATCATCGGGTTGAACGCGCCGCCCCAGGGGACGCCGTCCACGACCAGCAGGAAGGCGTCGAACTCATGCAGGCCCCAGAAAGACGGCACCGCGCTAGACGGCCCCGCGTCGCCGCCGGCTGGCGCTTCCACGCCGGGAACCAGACTGAGGGCCGAGGCCATGTCCCGGACGTCGCGAGCGCGCAGTTCGGCGCCGGACACCACCGAAATGTCGACGGGAATCCGATCCAACGGCTCGGGCGCTCGCGTCGCCGTGACCACCACCGTGTCGAGCGTCACGGCGCTGGTCCGAGAGGCGTCAACCGCGGGGGGCGCCGGCGCGCCATCAGCGGGCGCCGCCGTCGCGGCTTCCGCCACAAGCAGCAGCCCCAGGGCAAGCAGCCTCCGATGCATTCTCATCTACTATTTCCGTGCTATTCCCGCGCCCGCCGCGCGCCCATAGACGACCAGCGGCGGCCCCTCAAGCCGCCGCCTTGTCCCC
>Ga0208717_1000075_pt1 | contig 62751 bp, 102 predicted proteins | sample NGESurF53shallow_FD_184489 | JGI IMG/M metagenome (GOLD analysis project Ga0208717, IMG submission 184489) | Arctic peat soil microbial communities from Barrow, Alaska - NGEE Surface sample F53-3 shallow (SPAdes) | ecosystem: Environmental > Terrestrial > Soil > Wetlands > Peat ... | reverse complement strand
CAGGCGTCATGTACTACACCTGCCGGTACTGCGGCAAGGTCGGCGTAACGACGGCACGTGCCCGGCTTCGCGAGGTCTGCCCAGCGCGCGTATGCCAGCTGCTGCGACTGAGGGTCAACAAACTGCAGGCGCGATACGGCATGACGCAGGCCGAGGCACACGCTGAGGCAAAGGCCGAAGGGCAAGCCGTGTATAACGGCGCGCGTTCGCTGGCCCATATGTGTCCCGGGTGCGGCGAACGCACTACGCGGCGGTGGTGCACCGAATGCCTGTGCATCAACGTCAGCGCTAAGGGCAAGCGATGCGGCAACGGTGCCAGCACTGACGGCAGGTGCGACTATCACGCAGGCGAACTGGCAGCCAGTTCGCGGCAGTGGTGACGGTCAGTAGCAGGCGAAGGCTGGCATTGCCGGACGGTCGTAGCCTGACCACCCGCGCCCGGCACTGACCACCCGCGGCTGATTCACCATCCAGGCTTGTGACCTGGTAATATAGACGGACATCGAATCGCCGACCATGATCATCGGCCGTCCGCGGACTCCGCAGCCGTGCGCATATATGCCGGCACACTGCGTTACGTAACGGAGGGTGATTATGGCTGATTCAAACGCTCTCCGTATGCGCCGCGCCCGCGCCCACAAAGCGGGCGATCATTCCCTCTGCCGCCGCTGCGCCGCCGTCCGCGCCGAGGCCGAGCCCCTGCACGGCGTCACCTCGCTCCCGCAGCAGCCAGCCCCGCCGCTCGACCCTCCGGCCGAGCTCCGCGCCCTGGCGTCTCGCCTGGCCGCCGCACACGAGGCCGACCCGGCCAACTCCCTGGTGGCCCGCGAACTGCGGATGACGCTGCAGGCACTGATGCCGAAGGGCTCGGAGAATGCCGACGCCGACCTCACCGGCCTCTTCAGCGCCCTGCAAGCCTAGGTTCGCGACCCCGGCCACTGGCCGGCCGAATCTGGCGGCGGGGATCGCGAGGACGGCGGAGCTGCTCGGCTACGCCACGCCGCTGGGACCGGGCCTGATGCCGTGGCAGCACGACACCAACTCGATCGCGACCGAGCTGCTCGCCGACGGCCGCTTCGCTTACCGCCAGGTGGTGCTGGAGGTGATGCGGCAGCAGGGCAAGACAGTTGACCTGCTGTCGATGATGATCGCCCGCGCCCTGCGCCGCCCGGGCACGCAGATCTCCTACACGGCGCAGACGCGCCTGGATGCCCGTCACCGGCTGCTGGACGTGTGGTGGCCGATCATTGAGCGGTCCAGGCTCCGGCGGTTCATCGAGGTCCGCAAGGGGTCCGGGTCTGAGGCGTACCTGTTTAAGAACGGCTCGATGCTGGGCCTCGTGTCGGGGACGCAGGTGAGCGGCCACGGCGACAACCTGGACCTGGGCGTCATTGATGAGGCGTGGGCGCAGCGTGATGGCCACCTGGAGCAGGCGATGCGCCCGGCGATGATGACCCGGGACGCGCAGTTGTGGATCGTGTCGGCGGCGGGCGATGAGACGTCGGAGTATTTCCGCGCCAAGGTCGAGGACGGCCGGGCTCGCGCGGAGATGGGCGTGACGTCCGACGGCTGCTACATCGGCTATTCGTTCGCTGACGATGAGGACCCGGCGGACCCGGTGACGTGGCGTCGGCGGATGCCCGCACTCGGGATCACGGTGACCGAGGAGACGGTGCGGACCGACCTCGGGCTCATGGTCGAAAGCGAGTTCCGCAGAGCTTACGGCTGCCAGTGGCCGGAAGTGGCTAAGCCCGGCTGGGATGTCGTCGGCGAGGACGACTGGGCGGCGTGCGTGAACCGGGATGCGCGGCTGTGAGCGGCGAGATCGCGTTCGGCTGCCAGATCAGCGAGCACTGCACCTGTCACACCAAGGGCCGCCAGCACGCGGCGATCGTGGGGGCGGGGCGCGGTACTTCCGGCCGGGTTGTGGCTGACCTGGTGTGGTATGACCATCCGTCCGGCGCGGTCACGCGGCTGGCGGAACTGAGTGAGAAGCATGACCCGCTGGCCGTGGTGGTGGATGCCGGCTCGCAGTCAGCGACGCTGCTGCGCCCGCTGGCTGATGCCGGGGTGTGGGTGAAGTCCCCGGCGGTGCGTGAGGTGGCGATCGCGCACGGGGAGTTCCTGGACCTGGTGAACGGCGGCGGCCTGGAGCACCTGGACCAGCCGCCGCTCACCGCCGCGGTCCGCGCGGCCCAGCAGCGTCCCCTGGCTGGCGCGCAGGCGTGGGACCGGCGGGGCGTGCAAGTTGATCAGTCGCCGCTGGAGGCGGCGACGCTCGCAGTGTGGGCGTTCCTCGGCTGGGAGGTTCTGTCACAGCCGGGGGTTTGGTAGGTCTGAGGCGGCGACGCTGGCGTGCTGGGCGTTCGCCCGCTGGGAGGAACTGGCCACCCCCGGCGTCTGGCAGGTCTAGCCCCACCCAAAACGTGTCACCGATATCACAGGTGTCACTATCCAAGAATCCCCGGCTAGCTACCGGGGCTAGAGAGCCCTCGCGGACTTCCGGGCCGTGGGGGCTCTCGCATTCCCGGAAGGAAATCTTCATGGCGAAGCGCTGCGCTAGATCCGTTTCACGTACGGCAACGCAAACGGCCGGTTCTCGTTACAACGCAAACTCGCCATTGGCGTTTCCATGCTGAAACGCCAGTGCGATACCTGTGAAGGTTTGTATCCGGACGGTGGCCGCGCCGCATGCAAGTGCCGGTGCGGGCAATGCAAGGAGCCACTGAATCGCAGGCATGCGGCGCAGGAGTTCTGCTCGCCCAACTGCCGTCTCAAGGCGCACCGGAAGCGCGAAGCGTCCAAGAACACGGCCGCTGTCACTCAGTCGCTGACGAACGAGTGGTATACGCCCGCCGAGTACATCGACGCCGCGCGCCGCGTGATGGGCGCCATCGACCTGGACCCGGCCAGCTGCGAGGAAGCCAACGCCACCGTCCAGGCCGGCCAGTTCTACAGCGAGGCGGACCCGGGCCTCGGCCATCAGTGGAAGGGCCGCGTCTGGCTGAACCCGCCCTATGGGCGGCTGGCCGGTGAGTTCGTCGTCAACCTCGCCCGCGAGTATGACGCGGGCCGCGTTACTGCGGCCGTCACGCTGGTCAATGCCCACTGCACGGATACCAGCTGGTTCAGACCACTGTGGGATCACACGCTGTGCTTCACCCACGGCCGCCTGAACTTTGGGGCTGGCACGGCATCACGCGGCGGGTCCACGCACGGCAGCGTGTTCGCCTACCTCGGCCCTGATCCGGCCGCCTTTGCCGCCGAGTTCGCGCGGTACGGCGCTGTTGTGAGGCGTGCCTGACATGCCCAACTTCCGGTGGGACTGCAGCGTGGATGGCTGCTACAAGCGGACGTGCCTGCCCGACTGGAGCGTGCTCAATGACGCCCTGAGCCCCTGCAAGATGGGCGACATTGACGGCCTGGTCGAGCGGCGCGGGCAGTTTCTGGTCGTCGAGTGGAAACCGCCCGGCAGGTCCGTTGAGCGCGCGCAGGAGCGTGCCCTTGAGGCGCTGAACAGCCTTGATCAGTGCACCGTCCTGATCGTCCATGGCCTAAGCGACCCAATGGACCCGAAGACCGTCCGGTATCCGTTCGGCAAGGACAAGCCCACTGACCTGAAGTTGTTTCAGGACGGTGTGCGCAGCTGGTTCGAAAAGGCAAGCGACCGACTCTAGCCAGGGGAGATGACATGCGCTCATCTGTGCTGCTCTTGATCGCTTCCCTGGCCGGCGTCCTGGGCGGCGCGGCGCTGATCGGCCTGCCCGCCCTGGGCGGCGCGGTGATCTTCGATTCCCTGGCCCTCGGCGTGTACGCCCTGCTGCATGACGACGGCACCGGCGCGCAGCCCGCCGTGCACGAGGTCCCGACGGTGGCCAGCGTGCTGGAGAGGGCCCGGCGCGCCGCGTGATCTGCCCGCCATGCCGGAACGACTACCACTCCGGCTGCGATGACACCATGCGTCTCGGCGCCGAGCTCCTGGGCAAGATTCCGGCGATGGCCCCCGGCACGAGCCGATGGTGTTACTGCCAGCATGAGCCGCAGGGGACGCCGTGAGGCTCCTTGACCGCCTGCTCTCGCGGAGCGGCTTCTTTGAGGGCCAGGCGAGCGGCGCGGCGGTCCTGACGACCACGTACGGCAGCCCGGACCGTGAGTCGATCCTGCCGCAGATTTCCGGGTGGGCGCAGCAGGCCAACGCATCCGATTCCCCGGTGTTCTCCGCGATCCTCGTCCGGATGATGCTGCTGTCCGAAGCGCAGTTCCAGTTCCAGGCCAAGGATGACAAGCACCTGTACGGCAACCAGTCCCTGGCGGTACTGGAGCATCCGTGGGGCCCGGACTCGACCTCCGGTGAGCTGATCGCCCGCTGTGAGCAGGACGCCAGCGTGGCCGGCAATTCCTACACCTGGGCACCCCCTGGCGAGGACGTGCTGGTCCGGCTGCGCCCCGACTGGACCACGATCATCTCCGAGCTGGTCCAGGTGCCCGGCGGCGGCCAGTACCGCCGCAAGGTCGGCTACTGGGTGGAACCGCCGAAGAGCGTCCTGGACCGGGGCAAGGGCCAGCTGTACCAGGCCGCCGAGGTGGCCCACTGGGCGCCTATCCCGGACCCGCAGGCCGACTTCCGCGGCATGTCCTGGCTGACCCCGGTGATGCGGGACATTCAGGGCGACGACGGGATGGCCCAGTACAAGATCCGCTACCTGGATGCCAACGCAACCCCGAACCTGGTCATCAAGTACGCGCAGAAGCTTCAGCCGGGCACGGTGGATTCGATCCGGGAGCGGATGTCCGCCCGCTACGGCGGCACGACCAACGCGGGCAAGACCCTGATCCTGGACCAGGGCGCGGACCTGGTAGCGGTCGGCAACAGCATGCAGCAGATCGATTTCACGAGCGTCATGGGGCTGGGCATCGAGCGCATTCTGGCCGCCGCCGGTGTGCCGCCGCTGCTGATCGGCCTGGAGTCCATCAAGGGCGCCGGGAAGTCGTATCAGGAAGTGATCCGCCGTTTCGGTGACCTGACGCTGCGGCCGTTGTGGCGGTCGCTGTGCGGGGCGCTGGAGCCTCTTGTCCCGGATCTGCCCACCGGGTCCCGGCTGTGGGTGGACACCTCCAGCATCGCGGCGCTGCAGGACGGTGAGCAGGTCCGGGCGCAGGTGACCCTGATCCGCGCGCAGGCTCTCCTGGCCCTCGGCCAGGCCGGGTACGACAAGATGAGCGCGGTCGACGCGATCGAGGCGGGTGACATGGGCCAGCTGAAGGTGGCTGACGTCCCGCCCCAGCTCCCGGCCGGGAACGTGCAGCATCTTCTGCCGCAGCCCGGCCAGCCGGGCGCGACCGCCGACCCCCTGCCGCCGTCAATGCCCCGCCTGCCGGTCGGCAGCACCAGTCCTGGTGATGGCGGGAACGGGACGAGGCCGACGCCGCGGCCAGCCAGTGCGCGGCGTGCGCTGAATGGCCGACCGTGAAACCTGTGCTGTGCTGGGCTCGGCTGTGCCTGGCTTTGCTCCGCTCCGCTTCGCTCCGCTGGGCTGAGCTGTGCTGAGAGTTCCGCTCAGTTCTCTTTCTCGACCTCGCCGGGGATGACCTTCTGACGCGGCTTCTGGCCGAATACGGCGTCTTCAAGGTCGGCGAGGCGCTGTTCAGCCGATGTCATGCGTGAGTGCAGGTTGCGGATGACGACGCCGACCGCCTGGAACCGTTGGCGTTCCTCATCGGTCGCGGCGGTCATGTCGGCCTGGTCGATTACGGCGAGGGCTTTGCCGACCTGCCGGTCGGCCCGCCGCCGGTGATCCTGCGCTATCCCGGCCATCTCGCCGGGCAGTGCGACGCGGTAGCCCTTGCCGCGGACGGCGACCAGCGCGCGGCCGTGGTCGGCGAGGAGCAGGGGCCGGGCGGCGCTGACAACCTGCCTGACTTGCGCGTGGCCGGCGTCGTCGTCCTCGGCTTCGATGGCCTGCGCCAGTTCGGTGAAGGTCAGCACGTCGCCGTACTCGGCGGCGGCTGCCATCTCCGTGACGATGATCCGCAGCGCCCGTGACCCTTTCGGGGGGAAGGGGCTCATCATGAATCCTTTCTGTGCTGTGCTCTGCTGGGCTTAGCTCCGCTGCACTGTGCTACGCCAAGCTGCGCTCCGCTGCGCCCTGCTTTGCTTCGCTGTGCTGTGCTTCGCTCGGCTCCGCTTAGCTGGGCTGCGCTGGGCTTAGCTGGGCTACGGCTTTAGAGCTTGGTGACCTTGGCGGTGAACCGGCCGTAGCCGAGCTTGCGGGCGTTGCCGATGCCCTGCGCTCCGGCCGCGTCGATGATCAGCTCGAACTTGTCCCAGCCGAGGATGTCCGCGAACACGACGACGTTGACCGTCATCGCCCAGACGGGGAACACCGGCCGCATCGATACGACCTTGCCGCCCTTCGGCCCCTTGGTCGGATTGCCGTTGACGACAGTGCGGAACCGGTAACGCGGGTTCTCCCATAGCTCGCGGCGGTCGGCCGGGCCGTCGTGCTGAATGTCCACCTCGGTCTCGGCGATCATGACGCCGCCGCGGTCGATGTCCGCGCCCGACTTGAACGCAGGCGCGACGTCGCGGAACGCGCGGATGAAGTTCCGGCCGGGGAAGACCAGGTGGCCGTCGTCGGCGACGTAGAGACTTCCAGCCCACTGGAGCGCTTCCTTCTGCTCGCGCTCCTCGGGAGTCATCTTGATGCCCTTATCGGTGATGGTCCTGATCTTCATCGCATAGTCGTTCGTCGGGTCGGCGAGCTGGGCGTTGTTGACGACGAGCGGCGTCACGCCGGTCAGCTCCAGCCGTGCCTTGGTCTCGGTTCGCATCGGGTTCCTTCCGTGGGGACTGTGCTCTGCTCTGCTTGGCTCAGCTCCGCTATGCCATGCCGGGCTGGGCTTGGCTCAGCTCCGCTGGGCTGTGTTAGACGCCAGCGTATCAGTGCGCGCATCAATGCGAGGTGAAAACGCAGCCATGCCTGACTCGTGGTCATCCCGCTGGGCTGGTGAGTGGGCGGCGGGCGCGCAGCGGTTCAACATGACCCACGCCGCGGCCGGCGGCCCCACCGGCGGCCAGTTCGCGTCCTCCAGCGGCGGCGGCGGCAGCGCGGCCACGGGCGGCACCGGCGGCGGCAAGAGCGCGGCCAATCCGAACGCAGCCCGCAAGGCGCAGCTGCTCGCGCAGGCCGCCGCGCTCCGCGCCCAGGCGCACACGCTGATGGCCCAGCTGGCCACGGTGCAGAAGCAGACGGCCGCGCACACCACAGCGGCGAAGAAGGCGACCACGGCGGCGAAGAAGGCGACCACGGTGAAAAAGGCCGTCACCGCGCACAAGAAGGCCGCCACCACGAAGCACAAGCTGTCGGCGCACAAGGCGCACGTGGCCCACCTGCAGCACCAGATCCACGTCCTGCTGTCCAATGCCCGGGCGCTGGTCGCACAGGCCGGGAAGCTCTGATGGCAGGCGGCGCTGCAGCTCATCCGGGGGACACCGAGCGGCTGCACGCCTACTGGGTGCACGGCGAGGGCGCCGCGAAGATCCGCTGGGGCGAGCCGTCGGACTTCGCCCGGTGCGTCGAGCACCTGGGCAAGTACATCGACGACGCCGAGGGCTACTGCAATCTGGCGCACAAGGCCGCTACCGGCATGTACCCGGCGCAGCACGCGGCAATGGACAAGAAGGCGACCGGGAGGTCATTGGTGACGGCAACAGCGGAGCGCGCGGAGATGGCCTCCGCGAGCGTCAACAACCTGCCCGACAGCGCGTTCGCCCATATCGAGCCCGGCGGCACCAAGGACGGCTCCGGCCGGACGGTCCCCCGCTCGCTGCGGCACTTCCCGGTCCACGACGCCGCGCACGTCCGCGACGCGCTCGGCCGCGCCCCGCAGTCCCCGTTCGGTGACAAGGCCATGCCGAAGATAAAAGCTGCGGCTAAGAGGCTCGGAGTTGATGTGAGCAGCGATGACAGCAAGCCAGCGTCCCGCGCGGAGTTCATGCGGATCTACCCGCTGGAGGACATCCACATCCTGCGCTCCGCGGACGGCGGCGACGGCCGCACCGTCGAGGCGTACGCGGCGGTATTCAACCAGGAAGCCGAGATCCAGGACCACCAGGGCCATTACCTGGAGACGATCGACCCGGGCGCGTTCAACCGCGCGATCGACCACGCGCAGCGGTCCCGCGGCGGTTTCCCCGCCTCAGTGAAGGTCCTGTGGAACCACGGCCGGGACCTGGCCGGAAACCCGTCCGACCGGTTCTCCATGCCAATCGGCGTCCCCGTCGAGGACGGCATCCGCGCGGAGGCGCGGGGAGTGCTGACCCGCACCCGCTACAGCGAGACCCCGCTGGCCGATGAGGTGCTGGAGAACATCCGCAGCGGCGCGATCACCGCGCAGTCGTTCGTCGGCGGGATCATGCGATCCGATCCGCAGCTGCGGATGGGTGACAAGTACCGCCCGCGCGGCGGTGAACTCCCGGTGGTGCGCCGCACCGAACTGGGCCTGCGGGACTACGGCCCGGTGCTGTGGCCCGCCTACACGGGCGCCGAGATCCTCGGCGTCCGTATGTCCACTCCCGGCTCCTGGAGCCCGGACCCGGACGAGGAGCAAGACCCCGGCACTCCCCCCGATGAGGGACCCGCCCCCGGCGACCCGCTCACGCCTGACGGCGGCGAGCACTCGGCCCGGTATCACCAGCACGCCCTCTACGTGCTCCGCGCCAAGGACGCGCGGGAGAAGGCCGGGCTGGTCTGGTAACCAGACCGAAAGTGAGGCGGCCCCCTTGACCGCACTGAAGGACATCCTCGACGAGATGGCGAGGATCAAGCAGGAACTCCAGCGGATGGAGACCGACGAGTCCGTCACCGAAGAGGACGACGGCAACTACCGCGACACCCTCCTGGACCGGTGGGAAGGGCTCGACGCCGACTCCAAGCCGATCATCGAGCGGATGGAGAAGATCCGGGGCATCACCCGAGCCACCGACGACGAGGCCAACCTCGAACGGCCCGACGGCGACGGGAACGGCAACGGGAACGGGAGCGCCCGCCGCGGCACCCCGTACCGCGGCGGCAGCCCCGACCTGGTGACCAGCCGCTACCGGGACCCGTACGAGGACCCGGACGCGGTCCGCTCCCACATGATCCGCACCCCTGAGCTCCGCGGCCGCGCGTTCGACGCCGTTGAGCTTGAGGCCAAGCGGGGAAACCTGGCACAGGACTTCGCGGAGAACGCCACCCGCATGGTCCAGGAGAACCCCGGCACCTACGGCCGCGGCGTCGCCGAGCACATCCTGCTCACCGGCTCCGAGGACTACCAGGAAACCTTCCGCGCCTACGTGGAAGACCCGCAGGGAATGGCACAGCGCGCCGCGCTGACCCTGACCCTGGCCAACGGCGGCTACCTGCTGCCGTTCGTGCTGGACCCGACGATCATCCTCACCAACACCGGCTCCGCGAACCCGTGGCGGCGGATCAGCAACGTCAAGCAGACGACCAGCAACACGTGGAACGGCGTCACGTCGGCCGGTGTCAGCGCGGCGTGGCTCACTGAAGGCACGACGTCCACCGACAGCACCCCAACCGTGGGGAACGTCCAGATCACCCCGCAGAAGGCTGCGGCGTGGGTGTTCGGTTCCTACGAAGTGCTGGAGGACACCGACTTCGGCCAGCAGCTCCCGCGTCTTCTCGCAGACGCGAAGGACCGGCTGGAAGAGGCCGCCTTCGCGACCGGCGCGGGTTCCGGCGGCGTCCCGGCGGGCGTCATCACCGGCGCGACCACCGTGGTCACCACGGCGACCACGCTGGTCATCGCGGTCGGCGACATCTACGCCGTCCAGGGCGCGCTGCCGCCGCGGTTCCGCAACGCGCCGGGTGCCGCGTGGGTCGCGAACGTCGCGATTATCAACAAGTTCCGCCAGCTTGACACGGCTGGAGGTGCGAGTTTTTGGACGAATTTGGGGAAAGGCCAGCCCGAGACGCTGCTGGGCGCCCCGATCTACGAGTCCACCACCATGTCCGGCACCACCTCCATCGGCAGCCTCGAAGCCGTCATGGGCGACTTCGGGCAGTTCATAGTGGTCGACCGTGTGGGGGTTAGTCTTATTTACGAGCCCCTCGTTAAGGGCTCTGGTTCGTCGCTTCCGTCAGGGCAAGCCGGTCAATTCGAACTGGCCGCCTGACCGAGTGATCGGTCAGTGAAAACCGCACCGTAACGGTGAACCCCTCCGAGTTCGTGGGGAATACCGTGGAAACCTCGCATTCAGGGTTCCGTAGAGACTAAGCGTGTGGCACCTGTGTTATGGGACCTGCCCCGAGTGCAATAGGGGCAGTGCACCGCAGGTGAAGTTATAGTCCGGTCTGCATCGATGGAAAAGATGCAGAGCCAGGCAGAAATGACCTGGCCTCACTTACTGTGATGAGTGAGTAACAATCCGTGGTTCATGTTCTGGCGCACATCCTCGCAGGTCGCCGTTCCCGGGGCGTTCAGGGTAATGAAGGGCCTGTGACAAATTCTGGTTTATATTCTGGTAAACTACCAGGTATGGACCAGATATGCAGTGTCGACGGATGCAACCGGGTCGTAGTGGCGCGCGGGCTTTGCCGGCTCCACTACACCCGGTTGCACCGCAGCGGAAGTCTCGAAGCTCGTCCCTGGCAGCCAAAGGCTCAATGCTCGGTTGAGGGTTGCGAAAGGGACACGGAGTCGCGCGGCTACTGCGCGATGCACCGTTCCCGCGTCCGGGCTCACGGCGAGCCGGGCCCGGCGGGACTTGTGAAGAAAGGCCGCATGCCCGCGCCCGATCCGATTTGCGCGGTCGAGGGCTGCGATCGGCGTCGCAAGGGCGCGACCTACTGCCATTTGCACGGCGAGCGCTTGCGCCGTACCGGCGAAGTCGGGCCCGCGCAGCCGATGCGCGCCAGGGGTGTCGTCAAGCCGGGCAAGGAAGGCTACGTCCGGCGCACGATGCCGGACGGCCGCCGGGTCCTGGCGCACGTGCTCGTGATGGAACAGCAACTCGGCCGACGCCTCGTGGGCCTTGAGAACGTCCACCACAAGAACGGCATCAAGCACGACAACGACCCGGGCAACCTGGAACTCTGGCTGATCATGCAGCCGACGGGCCAGCGCGTCGAGGACTTGATGGAGTACATCGCGGAGTATCACGCGGCTGCCATGCTGGACATGCTGGCCGGAAAGGCAGGCTAAGGATGGCCGCACGCTACTGCACGGACAGTTTCGTCCTCGCGACGATCCTGGCGCCGCCGTCGACGCTGGCCGCGTCGCCGAACGTGGGCGGCGGGTCGTTCGCGGCGGCGACCTACTTCTGGAAGATCACCGGGCTGAACGGCCGCGGCGAGACGGTCGTCTCGAATGAGGCGACGACGGCGGTGGCGCTGAACGGGACCGCGTCGCTCACCTGGGCGGCCCTCCCGGCGGGCACGACCGGGGTGAAGGTGTACCGCGGCACGGTGACGAACACGGAGAATGTTCTGGTGGCGACGCTGGGCGCGGTGGTGGCCTACACGGACACGGGCACCGCAGGCACGGCGGCGGTCCCTCCGGCCGTGAGCACCGCGGAGATCAGCTCGATGCTGACGGAGGCGGGCTCTTTGCGGGACAGCACGCACCCGGCGGTGGTGGCGAACCCGAATGCGTTCGTGACGACGGTGCCGGTGGCCGGGACGAACCACGTGAGCCCGGGGCGGCTGCAGTACCTCGCGGTGCATCCGTCGGGACCGGAACTTTAGGAGACTCAGAATGGCGCAGCAGCAGCCGATGCAGGCGACGGACACGTTTGTGGCGACGATGAAGGACGGGTCGGATCAGCTGGTGACGAAGGGGCAGATCCTGCCGTTCGGTCATGAGCTGGTGCGCCGGGACCGGGAGGGGTCCGGGGGGCTGTTCCGGCCGCTGGACCTGGGCGGCGGCGATGATGAGGCGCCTGCCAAAAGTGAGGCGAAGGCTGCGGCGCCCGAGAAGGCACCGGCCGGCGGCAAGTCCTGATGGCTGAGATCCACGGCAGCCCGGGTGACGCCCCGCAGATGCCCGCCGCGCCGAACTCGGGCCCGGCGCCGGTGCCGTACGGCGGGACGGATCTGTCCCCGGAGCCGCCGGGCTATGCGGCGGACCTGGGGCCGCTGGGGGATGGGGCGGCATCGGTGATGGCTGGTGTCACGAACCTGGGCACGACCGAGGACCCGTCCGCGCATGACCTGGCCGCGGGGACGGTGGATGCCCCGTACTACCCGGGCGCGCTGTCTCCCATCGACGCCGCTGGTGACCCGGACGCGGGCGGCCGCGACGACGTGTCCGCCACGGTGGCCGGCGCGGTGGCGAACGCTACCGGGCGCTGGCAGGAGTTCCAGGGCGACACGTTCGGCCAGGGGTCCACGTACGGGGACCTGATGGACCTGCCGCAGTCGCCGATGAATCCCGCGGTGGGCACGAACGGCCCGGATAACCCGCCGTTCGAGGGGCCGTTCTTCCCTGAGACCAACCCCGCCTAGCCGGGCTGAGTGCCGCACTGGCTGGCGCACGTCCTGGGCCTGGATAACGGCTCGGGGCCGGTCTATCTATTCTGGTCCGGGCCTGGTTCCGACCTGGGCGAGTTCGCGATCGTGGTCGTGATCTGGCATCACCTGAACTGCCATGAGAAGGGCTGCTGGCGGATCGCGGGTCACCGGAATCCTGCTACGGGGTTCCGGTCGTGCATGCGGCACCGCCGGCAGGCGCTGATGTCTCCAGAGGAGAAATGATGTCTCAGTTCTTCCAGTCCCCTGACCCTGCTGGCGCGCCGGACCCGGTGACGCCGCAGGACAGCCCCGGCGACGCGGCCGGCTGGGCGCAGGTCACCCCGGAGGGCATCGGCCCGGCCGATTACGACATCTCCGCCCCGCAGGACATCGCGGCGCTCACCGGCGCTGTCGCGGCGGCACAGGCGCTGACCGGCGGCTCGGAGGGCGTGCCCACGGGTGCGGGGCTCGGTGACATGCACAGCCCCCGGCAGGCTGCCGCCGAAGCGTTCCTGAACTCGCCGCAGGGGTACGGGGCCGTGTCCATCCTGACCGGCTTCCCCGACTACGAGAGCGCCGACATCTCGCCGGGCGCGGCGATGGAGAACCCGATCCAGGGGCACACCAGTGAGTACCCGGGCACCACGCAGGACGGGGTGCCGCAGTTCACGGCGGGACTCGGCGGCGGTTCCGGCATCCCGGGCCTGCCCCCGGAGACGGGCACCATGTCCGACGAATCAGACGAGACCGGCAATGCTGGCGGCGACTACCCGGGCACGACGCAGGACGGCCTGACCAAGTACGGCACCAGCTGACCGTGGCTATGCCACCGGAACCGCCACCGCCCGACCCTGACCTGGACGTGATCATCGGCATTGAGCAGTACACCGATGACATCAGGACCGGTGAGCGCCGGTTCGTTGTCTGGGATCGTGCGCTCTGGCACCGCACCTACCGCGAGGGCGGCTTCGACGGCTACCGGACGCTGACCGGCCGCCGCCTGCCGTGCGCCACGATGGAGACAGCCGTGCGGCGACCGGACATGCGCGACGAGATCCGGCGACTGGCAGCGAGATAATGCCGCACGGCCGCACCCCGCCGCAGCACGCGGCGGTCGGCTACGTGCACGGCGGGACGGTCCGCGCGGAGTTCCTCGCCTCGATGCTGGCCCTGGCCCGCAAGAGCGGCGGGACCCGGATCGACGTGTTCCTGGCCGCCCCGTCGGGCCCGAACATCTCCGAGGCCCGCAACCTGATCGTCCGCCGGTTCCTCGAGGAGTGCCGCGCCCCGTGGCTGCTGATGGCGGACACCGACATGGTGTTCACCCCGGCGGACGTGGACAAGCTGGCAGCCGCCGCTGACCCGGTGGCCCGCCCGCTGCTGGGTGCGCTGTGCTTCTCCCAGGACGGCCAGACGGGCGCGGCGCAGCCGACGATGTACGAACTCGTGCAGGAGGACGGCGGCCAGGTGGGTTTCGCCCGGTACAGGCGCTGGCCGGAGGACACGTGCGTGCCGGTGGCGGCGACGGGTGCGGCGTTCCTGCTGATGCACCGCGACGCCCTCGAAGCCACCGGGAAGGCCTCCGGCGACCGGGCGGCCCCGTGGTTCCGGGAGTCGGTCATCGGGGCGGCGCTGGTCGGTGAGGACCTGACGTTCTGCCTCCGGGCCGCCACGGCTGGCATCCCGGTGCACGTCCACACGGGCGTCCGCGTGGGCCACATCAAGACAACGATGCTGATCTGAGAGGCCCCCCGAGTTGACCAACCCCCGTCCCGTCCTGATCCCACCGCAGGTGAAGGTGTCCGGGCCGCTCGGCCTGTGCAATCCGTGCTGCGCGGCCCGCAAGGCCGACCCGGAGCAGCCGGTCCGCGAAGCGGTGACGATGGTGCCCACGGCGGCCCCGATCCCTGGCCCCGGCGGCCAGGTCATCGGTGTCGGCGTGGTGGCGCTCCCGTACTGCTGGGAGCACATCCCCGAGGCCGGCCCGGGCGCCAACGGGAGCGGTCTGCTGCTCGCCCGCGGCCAGATACCGCGCTGATCTAGGGAGAATCACATGCATCTGCTGGGCGTGGCGCAGCTTGTGCTGCCGCCGTGGGAGCCGGACCAGGGCTGGCGGGTGCTGGACCCGGACGGCCACGTGGTCGACGCGGGCCCGAAGACGGTCGCGCACGCGACGCTGGACCTGCTCGATTCGCTGGGCGCGCTCGACGGCATCCCGCTGCTCGGCACCGGGCAGGAGCGCCATGGGTGAGCCGACTTCAGAAGAACAACCCGTCGGGTGGCAGGTGACCGGCCCGGACGGAAACGTGGTGGCCAGCGGGCCGCAGACCGTGCTGGAAGCGTCCGCGGACGCAGGCGAGGAGACGTAAATGGCAGCCATCGACCAGACATTGGTGTCGTTGATCCTTAACGCACTGACGCCGACGGGGGCGGCGGGCATCCCGGGGACGGCGCTTGGCACGCCGGTAGGCACTACCGCGATGAAGCTGCGGCTCAACTCGACCGCGAGCACGGCGACCGCGGCGGGCACGGAGATCGCGAACGGCACCGGGTACGCGGCCGGCGGATGGACGTCGCTGGGCGCATCCACGGCATCGAGCGCGGGCGGCGCGGTGGGCGTGCCGCTCACCACCCAGTCGGCGACCGCGACGGCAGCGTGGTCGATCGTGTCGTTCGACCTGACCGGTAACGCGGCACAGCGGTCGTGGTGGGGGCTGTTCAACGCCCAGCCGATCGTCGTCGGCATCGGCAACACCTTCCAGGTGACCGGCGGGTCCGGGGCCGCGGCCGGTATCCAGATCTCGCTGACGTAGGAGGTGGCTTTAAATCTCTGGAATCACCGGCACCCAGATGGAGCAGCTGTACTCGCTGTCCGCTGCGGTAACCAAGAACACGTACACGACCGAGGCTGCCTTCTCCGGCGTCCTGGGCACGAACACCGTCTGCAAGCTGTCCGGCGGCTATTTCTCCAGTGACAATCCCAACCCGGTGGGGCGCTCCCTGTACCTGCGGTGCAAGGGAACCATCGCCACCACCTCCGCCGCCACGATCGCGGTCAACCTCGGCCTTGATCCCACTGCGGGCACCAAGGCGAACGCGGTTGGCGTCATGGCCGCTACCGCGCCGGTCGCCGCTATCACCGCCCCGTTTGACTTTGAGGCGTGGTACACCTGCACGGCTTTCGCTACTAGCACCTTCAGCCTTCAGGTCAACGGTTACTGGAAGATGGAAAGCGTAGCCTCCGGTGGCGTGGCGAGCGCAGCGGCGCTAAATGCCGGGTTCTCAGGGCTCATTACCGGCATGGACCCGCGCGTCGACAACTACATCGAGCTGTTCGGCACCTGGTCCGCTTCGGCCGCGGGTAACACGACCACGCTGCAGCAGATGTTCCTGTTCGGCCTGAATTAGCCGTGGCCGGGCTGATCGAGTACCTGGCGGTTCATGCTGCGGGACTGAACTGACCGCATCCTAGCCGGGAGGGCTGTGGCCTCGTGACGTTCGCGCCGGTAGGCGGCAACCTCTACACGACCACCACGTCGCTGACGATGGCCAACCAGGCCGTCACAGACCTGCTCCTGGTCGAGGTCGTCGCCAGCTCGGCGACTGTCTGGTGTAACGGCATCTCCGGCGGAGGCGCCACCTGGACCCAGATCGGCGCGCCGTTCCTCGGCAACTACACCTCCCGTTATGTGACCCTGTTCGCCGGGAAGGTCACCGCCACCGGGGCCGCCACGGCCACCCTGACGTTCAGCGGGACCACACCGGCCTTCTACTGCGCCGGGCACGAGTTCAGCTCCACCGTCGGCTACTGGACAGTAGATGGGCCGCCGGGCGCCGTCGACCACACGGCGATAACGACGATCGCATCCCTGACCCCCGCGGCCGCCGGCGACCTGTACTTCGGGTACGCATTCGACGCCGGCACCGCGACCGCAGGGGCCACCACCGGATACACGTACGCGATCGACGCCGGCGGCAACGGCATGTGCTGGAACGCCGCCTGCACGTCGGCGGCGCAGAACCCGGCCTTCGGCGACTCGAACACCAGGCTCGGCGTCGCCGTCCTGATGCGCGAAGTGCTGCCCGGGATTGACATTGACCCGTCAACCCCCGGTCTCACCGGGCAGCTCGCAAGCGCCAGCGCGACGACGATCCAGTCTGCCTCATTCTCGCCGCCGGCCAATTCCCTGGTCGTAGTGCTGTACGGGTTCGGGTGGGCTACCTCGACCGCAACCGGTCCTGTTGTTACCGTCGCGGATTCCGGCAGCGTCTCCTATGATGCCGGGCCGTCTGCCAATACCGGCACGTTCAGCTTCTCAGCGATTTTCAGCCATTATTATGCGACCGCGCCGGGACCTATAACAGTCACGGCGACCCGTAATTCGGCAACAGCCGCGACCGTCAGCATGTATGTCCTGGTCCTGCCCGGGGCGGCAGCCAGCCAGGCTGCCGCGGCGTTCGCCGCAATCTCGGGTGCCGCCACAAGCCTGACCGGGAGCATCACCACAACCCAGCCCAGATCATGGGTCCTGCTCACCGTCACCGAGAATAATGCTTTCGCGCCCACGGCGGTGGCAGGCACCACCCTTCAGGGATCTTACGAAGACTCGGTTAACGGCATCGAGTCCATGTTCGGCGCCCAGACCCCTGCCACGATCACCCCGGGCGCGACCACCCCCGGCTGGACGGCCACGAGTACCGGCTATTCGTGGGCGGCGCTGGAGATCCTGCCCGTGCAGGCCGCCCCGGCCCCGGTTGCGCCGTACGCCGGCGGGCAGGCGTACCGGCGGCGCGTGGCGAAGCGGCGTCAGCAAGTGTTCCCGGTCGCAGCCACGACCGCCGTTACCATCACCGCTACCGCCGCAGCTACCGGGGCAGGCGCTGCCACGGCCCTGGCAGCGCAAGACGCCGGGACGCTCACGACCGCGGCGGGTGCGGGTGCCGTCAGCGGACTATCGGCACAGGCCGTCCCGGCAGCTGGTGCCGGGGCCGGGGCTGCCGCAGGTGCTGCTGCCCAGGCGTCCAAGGCTGCGGCCGCAGGAGCTGGGACCGTCACCGCCGTCGCTACGGTGATCATCCATGCCGCAGCTACCGGGGCAGGCGCTGCCACGGCCCTGGCCGCACAAGACGCGTCGGCGGCCTCGTCCGGGACCGCCACGGCGGTAGCCACGACAAGTACGCCCCGGTTCACCGGGTTCACCATGGACCTGACCAACCGGTCCGGGATGGCCGGGAAGGCCCTGACCACCACGGACGAGGGTGGCCTGGCCACCGTCCCGTTCACTGGCGGCGGTTCCCCGCAGACCCAGCAGACCCTCCCGGCCAGCCTCGAATCGTTCACCGACTACCTCCAGGCGTTCCCGTGGCCAGCCACGGTCGGCTGCTTCATGAACACCAACACCCCCGGCAGCGGGGGGAACATCGCCCTGCTGTACTACGGCACCGGGTCGGGGGGATCGGCCACTAACGGCGGCTATCCCGTCTACGAGGGGCAGCTGACCGCCCCGGCAGCCCTGACGTCACTGCCGGTGCCCGCCGGGACATGGACCACGCCGAAAAACCCGGACGGCAGCACTGCCATCCCGGCCGTCCCTATCATCTCCTGGGACCTGGGCACCACGTCGCTGGCCGCCATCGCCGCCGGGACCTACGACACGTCCACCATCATCCCCGCCGCACTGGCGTGCAAGGCATGGCCCGCCTCCAGCTCAGGGAACCCTGCTTACGGCAGCCAGCCGGGCGGCCAGGTAATCATCCGGCTGATGCACGAATTCAACGGCACCTGGTCCGGGTACTGCCCGGGGTCATCGTCACAGCCGGGGACCACGACCTGCGCGATGTTCGTGGCCGCATGGCGGCACATCGTCCAGGTATTCGCGCAGCAGGGCGCCACGAACGCCCGGTGGCTGTGGTGCCCCAACGTTTTCCCCCCGGGGGCCGCCACCCCGAACAACTCCGGGTACTCCAGGACGTCAGGAACGACCGCCCTGCTCTACCCCGGCGACGCCTACGTTGATTACGTCGGCCTGGACGGGTACAACAAGACTCCCGCAGCATGGCAGACCTTCGGCAGCGTCTTCCAGCCCAGTTACGCGGCACTGTACAGCGGCGACCCGTACACAGGCGGCCCGGTTACCGCCAAGCCGATGATCCTGGGCGAGATCGGGTCGTGGGAGACCGACGAGATCCCGTCATCCGCCCAGTCCGTCCCGTACTCCTGGGTGGCGCAGGAGGTCCTGCCCCTAGCCGGCCATTCCATCTACGAAGACGCCAGCACCCCGCAGACGGCTTACCAGTCGGCCCTGACCGGCGGCGTGATCAGCTCGCCGGTGTTCAGCCCGCCAGCCGGGGCGCTCCTGGAGATCACCGTCGGCGTGGTCAATGCGACCAGCGCGACCACAGCCGCCATCACCATCTCGGACTCGGTGTCCGGCAGCTACACGACGGGACCGTTCGCCTACGACACTCAGTACGAGTCGTCAGGCATCTGGTACCGGTACCTGTCCAGCGCGCCGGGACCGATTACCGTCACTGCGACCAACTCAAACACCGCCACGCAGGGCATGCAGCTCGCAGTCCGGGTCGTCATGAACGCCGCGTCCAGCCAGGCGGGCGCCGGATCAGCCTCAGTCCACTCCGCTACCGGGGTGACGATTTCCACCGGATCGGTCACCACCACCGCCGCCGGGTCGTGGGTCTATCTTCAGGCCACGAACGGCAAGGCGTCCCCCGGGCTTCAGCCGGCCGCCGCCACGACCGTCACCATCACCGAATTCGATGACAGCAATGACGGGGGCAGCTTCATCGCCGGGCGCCAGGCGTCCGCCACGGTGACCCCCGGGGCCACCACGCTCGGCTGGGACTCGGTAGCCCAGACCAAGGCGCAGTGGTTCACGGACATGCTCCGGATCGTCCCGGCGGACATGCCGAATGTCATCGGCATCAACTACTGGCACGAGACCGACAGCACTTCCCTGGAATATTTCGTCACGTCGTCGCCTGCGGCTGTCACCTCCTGGTCTGCGGTGGCGACCACCTGGGCCGCCCGCGTGCCGGTCATTCAGGGTGTTACGTCCCAGCTGGCGGCCACCGCCGCAATCGCGGCGGCGGGCGCGGCCTCTGCCGTAGCAACTCAGGTAACGCCGGGGTCCGCCGTCGGTGCCGGGTCGGTCACCGGTGCCGTAGTGCAGGCTGTCACGGCCGGGGCGGCTGGCGCAGGCGTGGGCTCGGTCACCGCGGTTGTCACGCAGGCTGTCACCGCAGCCCCGGCTGGCGCGGGCTCGGTCACCGCGAAGGCCGCACAGGCTGTCACCGCATCGGCCGCGGGCGCCGGGTCGGTCACGGCCACCGCGGTCGTCATCAGCGCGGCATCCCCGGCCGGGTCTGGCGCGGTCACAGCCGCAGGCGCGCAGGCAGCCACCGCAAGCGCCCCGGCTGCGGCTACGGCAGCTGCGGTAGCCGCCCAGCCGGCCCCAGCCACCGCGGCCGGCGCGGGCACGGCAGGACCAGCACCGGTCACCCAGGCCACGTCAGCGGCGGCCACCGCCGCGGGCACGGTCACGGCCCTGGCCGCGCAGGCGGTCACCGCCGCCGCGGCGGTCGCCGGTGCGGTCACCGCCGCAGGCAGCGTCACCGGCGCCGGTGCCACTGCCACCGCGGCCGGGGCCGGATCGGTCACCGCGGCTGCCACGCAGATAGCCACCGCGACGGCCGCCGGGACCGGCGCCGCAGCGGCCACAGTCGCGCAGGCAGCGAAAGCCGCAGCGGCCGGGGCAAGCACGGCCGCCGCCGCAGGGCAGATCACCGGCACTGCCAGCGTGGCGGGTGCCGGGGCCGTCACCACTGCCGCGGTGCAGGCGGCCACGGCGGCACCAGCCGGGGCAGCGGCCCTGTCCGCGCTGGCCACCCAGCAGGCCACCGCAGCGATCACCGCCGCCGGTTCGGCCGTCGCCATCAGCGGCGTCCAGCTCGCGTTCACCGTCGGCACGCTGACCGCCGCGACGTCGCCCGGGGCGGCCAGCGGCGGCGTCCTCACAGCCACGACGCAGACGACGGGAGGACCCGGCAGCTTATGCGGCAGTCCCCTTGCGTGCGATGCGGCCACCCTGCCGCCGCCCACCAGCATTACCGGCCAGGCAGCGACTGCGGCCTGTGCAGCTGCCCGGCGTGGCGGCGCCGCTGGTGGCCCCGCAGGAAGACCGCGACGGGAGGAGGTGCCAGATGGCCAGGTACCCCCTGAATCAACCTGTTCGCATTTTGACCACCGTCAAGGACGTCACCGGCACGCTGGTCAACGCGACCGCGCTGACGCTGCTGGTGAAGATCGCGCAGGCCGACGGGACACAGCTGACCACCGGCACGTACGCCACCCCGTCCAACGATTCCACCGGTACCTACCATCAGGACATCCCGGTCACGGACCTGGCGGCGATCGGCCACTACCAGTTCACGTGGACGGCGACCGGCACCGGGGCCGGTGTCTCCTTCGGCCAGTTCGACGTCTTCGACCCCTTCGAACCGTCCGTCCTGCCGCTCCAGGACGCCAAGGACGCCCTCAACATCCCGCAGGCCACGACCGCGAACGACAGCGAGATTCAGGGCTACATCGCCACGATCGAGTCCTGCCTGGAGCGGTACACCGGCGGCCCGCTGGCGTCTAAGACGATCACCGCCGAGCGCACCGAGATGATGGCCGGCCAGACGGTCATCCCGGTCCGCTGCCGCCCGCTTGTGTCGGTCACGTCGATCATCTCGGCGTCCGGCGGGGCGATCGACATCAGCGCGGGCCTGGACCTGGACGCGAACGCGGGCCTGATCCGCCGCAAGCTGGGCCTGCCGTTCTACGGCCCGTTCTTCTCCTGGCTCCCGCAGGTCAACGTGACCTACGTCGCCGGGTGGGGCCCGGCGGTGCCGGCCGCGTTCAACACGGCGGCGCGGATCATCATCCAGAACCTGTGGAAGACCCAGCATGGCCCGTCGGCGCGGCCAGGTATGGGCGCAGGGGATGACATGGTGACGGTGCCGGGGTTCGGGTTCGCGATTCCGAACCAGGCCGCCGAGCTGCTAAACGGCTCACAGAACGGGATTCCGTTCCTCATTGAAGCTTTTGTCTGAGCAGCTGAGCTTGCCGCGAGCAGACGCGACCGCAGAAGCGCTGCCGGTAGTCGCCAGGCTTGTAGGGCTGGCGGCAATGCTCGCACAGCCGCTGTGATATTGACCTTCTGCCGCGTGCCGCTTTTACGCGGCTGCAGATGCGGCAGTACCGGGCGCCGGTTGAGTACCCCGTGTTCTCCGGCGTGTACTCGTGGTTCTGCGGGCAGTGCGTGATCGTCGCGCCCTGCCGCCTGATGTTCTCCTGCTGGGTGACGGGTTCCAGGTGGGCCGGGTTCACGCATGACGCGACGCGGCACAGGTGGTCTAGCTGCAGCCCTTCGGGGATCGGCCGGACAAGCAGGATGTAGGCGACGCGGTAGGCGGCAAGCGGTCGCCCCTCGTAGTACATCCACGGGTAGCGGCCGGCCCGGCAGTAGCCCAGCCATAGCCAGCACGGGCCGAGGTGCGGCGCGTGCGCTGGGACTGGCCCGTTCTTATCGACCTTTGGCCAGAAGCGCTCAATGGCCGGGAGAGACTGTTTCGGCATAGGTACATGTTACCGGGAAAGGTGGCCGCATGCCGACGATCACCAGCCGCGTCCCGGCGCTGATCGACTACCTGGTCGCCCTGTTCACAAACGCCGCCACCCTCGGCGCCGCCACGCCTGCGGTGACGATCTTCGACGGGCCGCCGACGACGGAACTGGACCCGGGCCTCGCGCTGTACGTGGGCGTCCCTGACCCGGACAACGTGCAGGCGGAGGCGGGCGCCGATTTCACGCAGGCGTGGGCGGGGATGGGCTCGTCCCGCGACGAGACGATCACGGTGCATTGCTGCGCGCAGGCGTGGGCGGGCACCGATGACCCGCGCACGGTGCGGGTGGCCGCGTTCGGGATTCTCGCGGCCGTCGAGGTGCTCATGGCCACGGACGCCACCCAGTTCGGCGGGAACGTGGTGTTCGCGACGCCGGGTGTCACGTCGGGGTCGCTGCTGCAGAACAACACGCAGACCGGCGCGATTGCGCGGGTGACGTTCGGCCTGGCCTTCAGGAGCCTGGGGCTCCGCTAAATAGTTAGGGAGTAGTTCATGGCGCAGACCGCACTGACGGTACAGACCGCCCCGCACGCCACCGGCCTGAACCCGGTCACCCAGTTCGCGGCGCTGGGCGGGTTCACCGGGCACACCGCACCCTGCGGGCCCAGCCTCGGGCTCCTGCTCATCAACGGCGCCGCCGCGACCTGCGTGGTGACGCTGCACGTCCCCACCGCCACCACACTCGACGGGATCGCGATCGGCAACCGGATCGTGACGCTGCCGGCCACCTCCGGCGCCATCACCATCATCCCGCTAGTTGCCGCGGACTACGGCGACCCGAGCATCGGCGGCCTGTGCACATTCGACGTCGCGGCCGGCACAGTCAGCGGCGCCTGCATCTACATCACCACCTAGGAGCGGCAGCAGTGGAACCAGGGTTTGTGCGCATCATTCACCCGGAACTGGGCCGGGACAGCATCAGCGAGGTCCCGGAGACGTCGCTGCCCACGTGGTACATGAGCGGGTGGCGTCTGCTGGCCGACGGCGAGCAGCCCCCGGACCCGCCGCTGACGGTGCCCCCGCCGGTCACCGTCGCCGAGGTCGCCCCCCCGGCGCCCGAAGCCGCGCCCAAGAAGGAGAAGTAAATGGCGCCACCACCGCTGACCCCCACCGTCCGGTACGTCCCCCAGTCGGTCAGGAAGATCTACTTCGTGGCCGCGATCGCCAGCCAGTCCGCACCGACCCGCGCGGAGATGAACGCGGGAGTGGACCTGACCGCGGAGATCGGGGTAATGACCGGGTTCACGCTGGCGTCGGGGACGAAACCGACCGCGGACCTGTCATCCCGGTTCACCTCCCAGATCCCCGGTGAGATCACGGCGGCGAACAGCCAGATCCAGTTCTACGCCTCAAGCACCAGCGCGGATGTGCGGACGGTGCTGCCGAGGGACACGACGGGTTTCATCATCACGCTGTGGGAGGGTGACGTCCCGACGCAGAAGATGGACGTCTGGCCGGTCAAGGTGGGGACGTGTGCCCTGGAAACGGGGATCGCGGACGCCGCCCAGGTCGACGTCGACTTCGTTATCACCAAAGTTCCCAGCCTGAACGTTACGATCCCGGCATGAGCCGCCTGAACCGGGATCAGATCCTCGCGGCCGACGATCTGCTTACCGAGGCGGTGAACGTCCCGGAGTGGGGCGGGGAGGTTCTCGTGCGCGGGCTGAACGGCACCGGGCGGGATGAGTTCGAGGCGTCCATGATCACGATGCGCGGCCCGATGGGCAAGGAGCAGGCGATCCGCGATACGGCAAACATCCGCGCGAAGCTGGTGGCCCGCTGCATCATCGGCGACGACGGGGAACCCATGTTCACCCAGTCCGACGTGCACGAGCTGGGGAAGAAGTCCTGCGCCGCCCTCGACCGCATCTTCGAGGTCGCCGCCCGGCTGTCGGGGATCGCCGACGATGACCTGGAGGAGCTGGGAAAAGACTCACCGGCCGACCTGGGCGGCGGTTCTGCTTCACCCTCGCCCGGGAGCTTGGATGCACTGTCGCCGAGCTCCTCGCCCGGATCAGCTCCTATGAGCTGACTGAGTGGATGGCCCTGTACAAGCTGGAGGCGGCCGAGGTGGAAGCCGAGCGGGAACAGCGGTCCTAGATCACCTTCCACCATGCGCCCATGCGGATCGACACGATCGGTACATGACGTGGCCAGGGGAGGTGAGTGTGATGGCGGTCGACGGGCGTGAGCAGCTGAACGCCCTCGCGGCGCGGCTGAAGGAAGCCGGGGACGAGGGCAAAGGCTTCCGTAAAGAGCTGATGAAGCAGCTGGACGCGGCCGCGCAGCCGATCGCCCGTGAGATCGCTGACGTGGAGCACCTGAAGCCGTACCTGCCGGACCGTTACGCCGCGATCCTGGCCCCCGATCTGGCTGTCGGCGCCCAGAAGATCTTCGCCTCCAGCCCGCGCGTGAGCATCCGGGCGAAGGCCCGGGCGAAGCGGCGGAAGGTGAAGCTGCTCGACGACGGCGTCATCAACCACCCGAAGTGGCCGGGGCATCGGCCGCGCAGCGAGTGGAAATGGCAGAACGGCCAGACGGGCGGCATGCGGCCCGGGTTTTTCACTGACCCGTGCGAGAAGGCGGCACCGGACATCCGTGAGCACGTGCTGGCGGCGCTGACGGAGACGGAGAAGAAGATCACCGGTGGCTAACGAGACTCTCCGCTTCGATATCATCGCGCAGGATAGGGCGTCGTCGGGGTTCTCCGCCGCTGGCCGGTCCGCGTCCGAGGCTGCCGGGAATGTCGACAAGCTGTCGCGGCGCCTGGATGAGATAAGCCGCAAGTCCGCGGCCGCCCGGGTGCGCCTGGACGGGAACGCCGAAGCGCTGGCGGCACTGGACCGGACGGACGCGAAGCTGCTCGCCCTGGACCGGCGTGTCGCGAACCCGAACCTGAAGGTCGAGGGCGCCGCGCGGGCCATCGCCGACATCAGCGCGGTCGACGCCGCCCTCGGCAAGCTCGATGACAAGTCCAGCAAGCTGTCCCAGCTGCAGGGCGCCCTGAAAGGTATCAGTCCTCAGTTCAGTGCGATGGGCGCCGCGCTCGCGTTCGTTCCCGCGGCCGCAACCGCGGTCGGGCTGCTGGGCGGCGCGGCGATCGGGCTCGGCGGGGCGTTCGTCGCCGGAGGCGGCGCGCTGGCCGCGTTCGGGGCCGTCGCCAAGCCGGTCCTGGCCAGCGCACTGACCGCCGAGCAGGCCGTCCAGAAGGCGCAGGACAACTACACCGTCGCCATCGCCAACGGCACCAAGCAGTCCGTCGCCTACAAGGCCGAGCAGGTGGCGATCGGCAAGGCCTACGCGGAGCTGTCCCCCCAGCAGATCGCCCTGTCGAAGCAGCTCGGGAACATGGCGAACGCCTGGCAGGATCTCAAAGCCGCCCAGACCCCGGTCGTGGCTGGGGCGCTTCAGCCGTGGCTGAAGTCGGTCACGGACCTGACCGGCCAGCTAGGGCCGATCATCGCGGCGGTGTCCCCGGTCATCAAGGGGCTCGGCACCCAGTTCGATGCCCTGGTCAACTCCGCGGCGTTTAAGGGGTTCCGGGATTTCATCGCCAGCACCGGCTCGAAGGTGGTCGGCGCGGTAGGTAGCACCCTGATCGATTTCGTCAAGTCGCTCATGACCCTGCTACCGCAGTTCAACCCGCTGATCCTGACGATGACCGGCGGGATCGCCGGACTCGGCCCCGCGGTCCTGAAGTGGGCGGGTTCGCAGAAGACCGCTGATGGCATCAAGTCGTTTATGGCCTGGTTCTACGCAAACGGGCCGGTGCTGACGCAGTTGCTGGGGAACATCGGCAGGACGCTGGCCATGCTCGCGCCGGGCCTGGGCGCCGGTGGTGTCACGGAACTGAAGCTGGTGTCGGATTTTTTCGGCCTGGTCGCGAAACTGCCGCCGGGCCTGGCCGGGCCGATCGCGGCGGTCGGGGGGGCGCTGCTGCTGCTGAACAAGGCGGGTGTGTTCTCCGGCGGGCTGGCGCTGGTCAACACCATCGGGAGAATCGTCACGGGGACGAAGGAGTGGACGGCGGCGCAGGCGCTGCTGGACATCGCGCTGGACGCGAACCCGATCGGGATTGCCGTGGTCGCCATCGCCGCCCTCGGTGCCGCGTTCTATGTGGCCTGGCAGAAGTCCGCCGGGTTCCGGGACGTGATCAAGACCCTCGGCGCGGTCGTTCTCGGGATGGGCATCACCGTCGTGCAGGGCCTGAAGGTCGTCGTCGACGGGGTACTCGGTTTCTTCGGCTCCATCATCAACGGGGCCGCGGCCGCGTTCGGCTGGGTGCCCGGGCTCGGCCCGAAACTGAAGACCGCCGCCGCCGGGTTCGACGGATTCAGAGCCGGGGTCGACGGCGCGTTCAACGGCATGATCAAGACCATGCAGGGCTGGCAGGGGCAGCTGACCGCCCAGCAGAAAACCAGCACCACGGCCACCGCCCAGATCGTCGCCGACTTCACCCGTCAGGGCCAGTACGCCACGAACGCCAAGAGCGCCCTGGACAACTACACGAACACAGTCCGGTTCAACGGTGTCACCTCCCAGGCCGCGCAGCAGGCCCGGGGCCAGCTGATCACCGACCTGGTGAACTCCGGGGTGAAAGCCACCACCGCCAACGGTGACGTCGCCGCCTACACCACCGCGGTCGCGAACAACGGCATCTACTCCGACCAGGCACGGGCCGCCCGGCAGCGGATAATCAGCGACATCCTGGCCGCCAGCAATAACTCCAGGAGCGGTAAGACAGACATGGACGCCCTGACCACGGCGGTCCAGAAGCACGGCCTGACCGGCGACGCCTACCGGGGCGCCCGGCTGCGGCTGATCACCGACCTGGTGAACTCGGGGGTGAGCGGCAAGAACGCCGCCGCCCTGGTGGATGGGCTCGCCCGGTCAATCACGACCCTCCCCGCCAACAAGCCCGTCAGCATCAGCGTCAACGGCCAGGGTGCCTGGTCGATCGCGCAGGGCAGCCTGCAGCAGAAACTGGTCGGCTACGCTTCCGGGGGCCGGATCACGGCAGGGACCACCCCGACCGCCGATGACGTGCTCATCCGGGCGAGCCGGAATGAGACCGTCGTCAGCGCGGCGCATTCGGCGCAGCTGGCCCCGTACTTCGCGGCGATAGGTGTCCCCGGGTACGCGGCCGGGGGAGTGGTCGGCGGCAACCAGCTGGCCGGCCAGTCCCTGTGGGTGGGCCGGTCCTATGACGCGACCGTCGCCTACGGGATCAACGCGATAACCAAGGCGATGACCGATGCGATCAACGCGGCGGTCTCAGTGGCCAGGGCGGCGGCGCAGGCGGCGACGATCGGGACCGGTGCGGTCGGGGGCTCCGGTGCCCGGTACGCGAGCGGGTCGTGGAACATTCCGGTCACCGGGCCCGCGGTCGTGCATCAGGGGGAGATGATCCTGCCCGCCGAACTCGCCGCCGCGGTCCGCGGCGCGATCGGCTCCGGGAACGGCCCGCAGCCGGGGCTGGCCGCCGAGCTGCGGGCGCTGCGCGGCCAGATGGCCGAACTGATCCGCACCACCGCCGCCGTCCCCGCCGCGACCGGCGCGCACGTCGGGGGGGCCATCAGCGGCGCCGCGGGTGCCGCCGGGTTCCGGAGCAGGTATCCAGCCGGGGGCGCGTGATGGCGAACAGTCTCATCCTGGCGAACACCATTGAATTGCTGGGCGCCGAGGGCGGCGTCCCGTCGGTCATCCCCGCCTGTGCCGGGGCCATATTCCTGCTCGCCAACGACGGGTCATACGGCCTGGGCGCACCCCAGCCCACCGCCGACTACGTCGCCTCCCTCATCCTCGACGGGGAACGGCCGTTCGGGCGCCGCGCCTCCAACCGGACCATTACCCTGCCGGTGAAGATCGTCGCGCCGCCCGGGAGTGCGAACCCCCTGGAACTCCTCGCCGCCGCCCGCGAGGTCCTCGGGCAGGCCGTCGACCAGGACATTTTCACGATTACATGGACCCGCGACCCCGGGCCCGGCGGGACCCCGCTGCCGCTGATCCTGGACTGCTTCCGCGCGCAGCCGTCCAGGCCGGCCTACGACCCGCTCGCCGCGGACCAGGGCGTCATGTGGGTCACCCTGACCATCCCCGCGCGGCCGTATGGCCGGTCCGACACCCAGGTGCAGGTCCCGTTCGCCGCCCCCGTGCCCGCGGCCCCGCCGCCACCGCCGCCGCCGGTGGTGATCGACACGTTCAGCTCGATCTCCTCCGCGAAGCATTTCCAGTCCACCCAGTGCGTGGTCGGTCCGCGGTCGTGCGGGTGGGACCCGGACGACTACCGGAACAACGACCCCGGCGGCCAGAACAGCACGTTCCTGTATAACGCGAGCCTGGCCGCCACCCTGAACATCAGCGGCATGACGTCGCTGGCCATGTGGCTCGGGTTCGGCAGCAGGTACTACTGGAACCTGGAGTACCGGGGGATCATCCACGGGGTCAGCGTCAGCGTCACCCTGACCGACACGTCCGGCCGGAAACTGCTGTTCTCCCGCGAGCGTCTGCGGCTGCCCGCGTCGCCGAACAGCCAGCAGCCGTGTTTCTCCCGGGTCACCATGCCGATCCCCGGGAACGCCGTTTTCGACTACACCTCGGTTAGCGGCTACACCATCGAGGTCGTCAACCGGAACGACCGGATACGGCGCCTGTCCTGGGTGACCTGTTACGTCGACGCCCTCACCGCGTATCCGCCGAGCCAGACCACCACCCCGGTTGTCCGCGGCTCCCAGTACGTGCTGTACGGGCTGCAGGGCACCGCCCGCGCCGAGGCCACCCTGTCGTTTCAGCAGGCCCCGTCGGCGGGCACCCCGACAACGGTCACCGCGACCGGGGTCGGGAACTACACCGTCCCCGCGAACACCGCCTACCTGAAAGTGGAGGCGATCGGCGCGGGCGGTGCGGGTGCGTCGCTTACCACCACCGGGAACGGCGGTGGCGGCGGCGGCGGCGGTTACAGCCGGGAAAACGTGTTCCCCTGCGCCCCGGGGGATGTGATCCCCTACAACGTCGGGATCGGCGGGACCGCGGGCGCGAGCCCCGTCGCCGGGCAGCCGGCCATTTTCGGGCCCGGCCCGGCCGGGCCGCTGGTTGTCACCGCCAACGGCGGGAGCTCAGCGGCACAGAACTCGGCGGCCGGCGGCCTGGGCGGGCTGGTGTCCGCGAACGTGATCAGTTTCCCGGGCGGGACCGGGCGGACCGCGTCCGGGTCAGTGGGCGGTGGCGGCGCGAGCTCCGGCGGCACCGCCAGTGCGGGCCTGACCCCCACCGGGACCGCCGCGACCACGTTCACGAGCCCCGCCACCGCGAACTGGACCTGCCCGCCCGGGGTCACCCAGGTGTACGCCGAATGCTGGGGGTCCGGTGGCGGCGGCGGTGACGGGTCCGGGTCCGGGAACGGTGCCGGCGGTGGTGGCGGTGAGTACGCCGCCGGGTTCGTCAACGTCACCCCCGGCAACCTGTACTCCTACACCGTCCCGTCTGGCGGGGCGAGCACATCCAGTTCCGGGGCCAGCGGCGGCACCGGGGCGTCCGCGACGTTCACGGGGGACGCCGCGCTGACCATCACCGCCCACGGCGGCGGCGGCGGCCAGTCCGGGTACAACAGCAGCGACGGCGGTGCAGGCGGTACCGGGTCAGGGAGCACGTTCCATTTCCCCGGCGGGAAAGGCGGCTCCGAGGTCCCCTACTCCGGGTCCGGCGGGTCGTCGGCGGCCCCCGGATCGGCCGGTAACCCTGGCAACGGGTACGGGAACACCACTCCCGCACCAGCTGGCGGCGGGAACGGAGGCGCCGGGTCCGGAGCGAACAGCAACCCTGGTACAGCAGGCAGCGCACCCGGCGGCGGCGGCGGCGCCACCTTCGCGGGCGGGGTCGCGTCCGGGGCCGGCGCCGCGGGACAGGTGCGGCTCACCTTCCCCGGCGGGCTCGGCGCACCCACCAGCAACGGCGCGGCGGCTGTCGCAGGCGGCGGCGCGGGCGGCGCGGGCGGCCCATCCGCGAACACGGCCGGGTCGGCTGGGTCGGCGCCTGGCGGAGCGGGCGGCGGCGGCTGCTCCACCGGCACCGCCGAGGCTGGCGGGGTGGGCGCGGCCGGGAAACTGATCATCACCCCATACAGCAGCGCAGCGTTCAAATCATTGATTGTGCACCGGCCGCCGCTGGGGGCCCTGAAAACGTTCATGCCGCTGGTCCCGGTCGGCGGCGGCGGTGACGCCCCCGACGGCACCCATCAGTATTCGGTGCCCCAGCCGCTGACCGGCATCAACGCCGACTTCGGCGGCACCTACACGATCTACCTGATCAACTCGAGCTGGAACGGGTCCAGCGCCAGGACCATCACGGTCACCGTCACCCAGTACGAGTACGCCGGTGGCCCCAGCTACGCCATGTCGACGCTGCCGGTGACGGTTACCCCCGCGCAGATCACCAACGGGATCGTCACCGCAGGCGTGCTGACGCTGCCGGTCAAGCAGGTCGCGGCGGACAACTCCGGCGGCTACTACTCTGTCTCGGTGACCGACACCAACACAAATGACCGGTTCTATGAGGCGATCTTCCTGGACACCCAGGGCCAGACCATCGTTATCAACCGGTCCGGCGGCAGCTACATCAACTACTACGTCGACGCCCCCGACCCGAACCTGAACCTGGGGCTCATCCAGGGCAGCAACCAGGGGCGGCCCAGCGCCGTGTCCGTGTTCGCCGACTGCACCATCTCCGGGCCCGCCATCGCGATCGAGCCCGCCGACGGCGAGAACTCGCTGTTCGCCTACTCCGCGGACGCGCAGGCCCCCGCCATAAGCCTCAGTTACTCGCCCGCCTGGTTCTTCGACCGTTTCCAGTAACCGTCACCAGGCCACGCGGACGGATCTGGCGGGGCACCGGACCGCCACAGTTCAGCGAGGTCATGCACAGATCCCAGGAGGCTGCTGCATCGGGTCAGTTCTTCCCGGTCCTCACCGGTGGCCGCCAGGGCCGCGTTGCCTGCCCGCCACATCGTCACGCTGAGTTCGCTGATGTCTGCCTGGGATGGCGGTATGTCCATCTGCCGATGGTATTCGTCATCCCCCACATGTCCCAATACCTGCAGTAAAGGAATGCCGCATGCTGGGGAAACTGCTGCTCGCCGGGATCGCGCTGTGGATGGCGGCCCCGACGGGGAACACTGCGAAAACCCGGAACACCGAAGACCGGCTGAACACCGCGATGCCACGTATCCCGTGGCCGCAGCCGTACGACGGGCCGGCCGTGAACAACAGTTTCGGGCCCGGCAACACCTCCTACACGTCCGGCAACTACTCCTATCCGATCTCGTCCAGCGCCGACAGCATCGGCGGCCCCGACAACGGGAACAGCAGCTGGCCGCTCGGCGGTGCCCCCACCGCGCACTACCACTCGATCGCGCACGGCCACTATTACGGGAACCTGGCCAACGACTTCAACAACCTGCGGAACTCCTACTCCGACACGGTCAAAGCGTTCAACGACCACATCGGGGACCACGGGAACCTGGTCGTTGCCATAGCCACGCTGCGCGCCGACCATACCAACCTGCTCAACATGCACAACGGGCTGATGTTCCGGCTGAACGCCACCAACCTGCTGCAATAAGGAGACCGTATGCCGATCGGGAATGCCCCGACTACCACATTCCAGCTGAACAGCCAGGGTGCCCAGCTTGCCACCCAGTTGCGCACCCTGATGCATCAGATCACCGTGTTCACCGACTGGGTAGCCGGGCAGGGGGCGGCCGGGCTGCAAAATCTCGGGTTCACCGGCCCCGACGCGCAGGCGATGCTTACTCAGGCCAGCCACCTGTCCACATTCCCGCTCATCTACAGCGGGCAGTTGCAGCACGGCGGCACCGGCGGATCCGGCGCGTCCACGTTCAACTTCGCTGACGAGCTCAAAGCCCTGACCGGGCCCACCTGACATGACCTGGACGCCGGTCGGGTCTCTTTTTGCGACGACATCGACGTCGCTGACCGTCGCACCCACCGGCACCAATCAGCTCGCGCTCGTCGCGGTCGTCGCCGAATCAGCGACCGTGTTCTGCAACGGCATCTCCGGCGGTAACTGCACCTGGACGCAGATCGGCACCCCATTCAAAGGCACCACCACCGCCTATTACGTGTCGCTGTGGCAGGGAGTCTCGACCGCTTCGGGGTCCGCGACCGCGACCCTGGCGTTTTCGGGCACCACCCCAACGATCCGCGCCGCCGGCCGGATGTTCTCCTCCAGCATCGGCGCGTGGGTGGTCGACAAACGCGGCACCATCGACGCCGCGGCCACCCAGACGTTCACCGCGAGCACCCCCACCGGTGCGGGGGAACTGTACTTCGGTTTCGCCTATACCGTCGCCGGGAACCTGACCGCCGGGTCCACCTCCGGGTATGTGTACGCGCTGGACCCGAACGGCAACGCGCTGTGCTACGACCTGGCCTGTACCTCTGCGGCGCAGGCCCCGGTGTGGGCCGGCGGCACCGACACGATCTTCGGTGTGGACGTCCTGATCATTGAGGGAGCCACCCTCTCCGGCGCCGCGGCCCTGTCCGGGTCCGGGTCGCTGTCCGGGGCGGGCGTGTTCGCGGGCGCGGCTGGCCTGTCCGGGTCCGGCACCCTCTCCGGCACCGCCACCGCCACCGGGTTCGGCGGCGGCGCCGCCCTGTCCGGGATCGGTGCCCTGTCCGGGGCGCTGACTGGCACCTTCACCCAGTCTGCGGCGCTGTCCGGGTCCGGCACCCTGGCCGCCACCTGGATCGGGCTGCTGCAGCAGCCGCCCGCCGCCCTCGCCGGGCTGGGCACACTGGGGTTGTCCGGGGTACAGCTCGGATACCCGGCACCGCTGGCCGGGCAGGGCACCCTGAGCGTGCTGCAGGCCACCGGAGGCCTGGTGTTCGCCTCACCCGGTGCCACCATCCCGCAGGCATATCCGGGCAGCAGCCAGGTCGCGGTCGCCCCGCCCGGGTCATCGAACTGGATTTACCTCGGCACCATCGGGGTCGTCACTGCCCTCACCTACAGCTTCGTGTGCCCCGGCGGGGCGGACAAAATGACCTGTACGGTCATGGTGCCCGCCACCTACCGGACCCAGGCGTTCAACCCTGGCTGGCAGGTGCGCGTCACCCGCGGCGGGCACGTCGTGTGGACCGGGCGGCTCGACGAGCCAGTGCCCAGCGCGGCGGGGTGGACACTGACCGCGGTCGGGGACGGGCAGCGGGGAACCGACTTCCTCGCGCTCTACACGAGCACCTGGCCGGCCGCCCAGCCCGACGAGGCCGTGAATCAGGCCATCGCCCGGGGCCTGCCGTGGGTCAACCCCGGCATCGGTTCACCGGCGGGGGCATGGTTCGGGCAGCAGGTCGACTCAGGCGCCCAGACCCTCACGGCCTTGCTGAACCTGGTCACGACCCGCGGCCAGCTCACCTGGTACGCGAACAGCCAGCCCGGCGGCCTCCCCGGCACCGACATCAGCGTCTTCCCCCTCCCGTCGGTCCCGAACCGGCTGCTGATCGTCTCCGACGCGGCCCCCCGCACACTGGGCGGCGACATCAACACGATCGTCATCCGCTACCAGGCCACCGCCGACACCTCATCCAGCGGCGGGACGGCCGCCACGTACGGGCTAGTCACCGCCACCAGCGCCGCGTCCGTCGCCGCGCACGGCACCATCGAAACGTTCATCGACCTGTCCGACGTCGGCGTCCAGTCCTCCGGCGCCGCACAGGCTGTCGGGAACAACATCCTCGCCATCTACAAACGGGCCAGCTTCACCCAGCCGATCACCGGCCACTACGGGGACCTGATGACCCTCGGCGGCGTGCCCATCGACCCCGGCACCGACCAGGCCGCCACCTGCTGCCGGGCGATCCTCACCGACTACGGGTACGGCGGGGAAGTCGCACCCGGCAGCCCCATCCAGTTCGTGACCGGCGCTTATGAGTGGAACGACTACTCGCAGGTGTTCACCCTGACGCCGATGGCTCTCTGGGACCAGTCCGTCACGGGGATGCTGTCCGCCACCAACACGGTCATGACACCCATCACCGCAGCCGGCTAAACCACGGAGAACCCCTTGCCGCTCATCTCTTGCAAGCAGTGCCTGGCGTCGATCAACGTCGACCCCGGCACCGACCCGCACACCCTGACCTGGTGCCAGTGCTGCACCATCGACCACCATCACGCCGACGGCAACGCCGAATGCGCCCTCGACGACAGCCACGAATGCTGGCAGGGCCCCCAGTCCGGGCCACGCCCCGACGGCTGCAAGGTGTGCCGGCCGGTCGTCCACCACGCCAACGCCAACCTCATCCTCGGAGGCTGACATCGCTAACATGACCGAACGGGCCCGGGTCAGCTGGCTGCTCCAGGCCATTTTCACCGCCTCAGCGACAGCGACGTTCACCCCTGGCACCGGCGGCGGGTCCGCGCTGGTCCTCACCCCCCCGTACAAGCTGCGGCTCATGTCCGCGAACGGGTCACCGATCAACACCGCGACCGGCACCGAGCTCACCACCACCGGCGGGTACACCGCGCTCGGCGCGTCGATGGGCTCATCCGCGTTCGGTGCCCCCACCGCCGGGGTCGCCACCAACAGCAACCTCGTGTCCTGGGCCGCGACCGGCACCTGGGCGACCGTCGTCGGCATCGAAATCTGGGACAGTGCAGGCACCCCGCTCCGCTGGCTGCAGGGCAGCATCACCAGCATCACCGGCGTCGTCAACGGGGACACGGTCCAGTTCGCTATCGGGTCGATCAGTGCAGATTCTTCGCAATGGTAATTTGCGGGCCCAGACCCTGACGATCACCCCGTACCCGCGCTCACCCCGGTCGCGAAGGCGTGACCGGCCCTGTGGCACCTGAATTGTAATCTGGCGTAACTAAACTGGGCGTATGCCTGGGGATGGTGTTACTGGAGAGCGGGCGTGATGGCCGGTGATGATCCGCGCAACGGAAGCATCCCCGGTCCCGCCTACCTGACCACCGAAGAACTGCGCCGGGACGTCTCCGCGCTGCGGGAGATCCTTCAGGCACGTTTGGACGGGATGGACCGCGCCAGCGTGGTGCTGTCCGAGACTGTCAACCGGACCCCCACCGTCATCCAGACGGAGATCACCCACGTCCGCGAGCTGGTGGCCGAGCGGTTCGACTCAATCAGCCAGCAGTTCAGGGAACGGGACGTCCGCACCGAGAACGTCGCCAAGGCATCCAAGGAAGCCCTCGACGCCGCTTTGCTGGCCGCGAAGGAACTGGTCGCCCAGCAGAACGACGCCAACGCCGCCACCTCCGAGAAGACCGAGCAGTCCACGACCAAGCAGATCGACCAGATCGGCAGCCGTATCGACACGATGCAGAAGGCTTTCGACGACCGGCTCACCGAGCTGAAAGAGCGCATCGACCGGGGCGAGGGCTCCGACAGCGGCGCGGCGTCGGGCCGCAGCGAGCAGCGTCTCAACGTGAGTCAGGTGATCGCGGCGCTCGCCGTGCTGGCCACGGTGATCAGCATCATCCTGTACGCCACCAAGAAATGAGGCCCGTCGTGGCCACAGCAGCAACCGTCAGGACCCTGCCCGGCCGGTACGCGAAGTTCATTACCGCCCTGGCCGGCAACGCCCTGGTGTTCGCGGACACCACCTACGCCGCGAACAACCGCTGGGTTGAGGTGTTCACGGCCGCAGCGGTCGCGCTCGGCGTGCTCGCCGTCCCCAACACACCCGCGCCCCCGGCCGCGCTGCCGGAACTGCCGCCGGCCTACCCGGGAACTACCACGGCGCCGGGAACGATCAGCGGGGCCGAGGCCGCGGAGATCAAGCGCCAGCTCGCCGCCGCGATGCGCACGCCGTCGACGACAGCCGTGCCGCCCGCACCAGACGACCCGGGCCCGATTCCGCTGGCCTGACCGGTGACGCGGCAGATGATCACCTGCGGGCTGTGCCCGTTCCGGCTCACCCTCGCCGCCGAGACCGCTGTCCGCTACTGGTGGTGTCCCGCCTGCGGCTGCTACAACACCTACGCACCGGAGGGCCACCATGGCGCTGCCTGACCTGTCCGTCCTGAGCAAGCACAAGGCCGTCCCGTTCGTCACCGGCTACCCGCCCTCGGCGCTGACGTTCTACAGCCCCGTCGACGACGTGCACGGCGTGCTCGTGGACATGATCAAGTCGGCCAGCAAGTCAGCGGTGGTCGCGATGTACGGATGGGATGATGACGAGCTCGCCGATGCGCTGCTCGGGAAGCTTGACAACGAGCAGGTGTTCGTGCAGCTCACCCTCGACTCCAGCCAGGCAGGCGGCGTGCACGAGAAGGCGCTGCTGGCCAAGGATGCGTTCCCCAGCAATTCGGTGGCGATCGGCCGCAGCGAGAAGGGCGCGATCATGCACATGAAGCTGGTCGTCATCGACGGCCTGGACGTGGTGACCGGCTCCACGAACTGGTCGGCGGGCGGCGAGGGCACCCAGGACAATCAGCTGACGATCGTCCGTGACCCGTACGTGGCCGCCGAGGCCCGCGCCCGGGTGGACATGATCCACACGCACATGCTCACCGTGCAGGCCAAGTCCGGGGCGGTCACGTGATCGGGCGGCGCGTGCAGAGTCTCGCGGAGATTGAGCGGCCGGGCGACTACTTCGGCCCGGCCAAGGGCTGGACGGGCGACCTGCCTGCCGTGTTCTTCCTGAAGCCCAATGCCCGGGATGAGGGCGTGCCGCCGCGGGCCCGCAGCGTCCAGCACGTCTGCTTCCCGCCGCACACCTACCGGGAGTGCCCAGACGGATCGCTGGAGATCAGGAACAGCATCAGCAACCTGATGGCCGGGGACACGACCGGGGCTAGCGACGACGGCTGGCACGGCTACCTCGATGAAGGCCACGTCTGGAGGCAGGTGTGACCACCATCCCGCCGCAGCCCGGGGACTTCGCCGTCGTCTCCGTCGGCGGCCCCGTGGGCCGCGCCATCGCGGTCGGTGAGTGGCTGAACGGTGACGGGTTCGGCGACTTCGAGCATGCCTTCATCTACATCGGCTCCGGGCGGGTCATCCAGGCTGAGCCGGGCGGCGCGGCCGAGGCGGCGCTGACCCCGCACGCGCAGATCCTCTGGTCCAGCGACGTCATCCCGCTGACCGACCCGCAGCGGAAAGCCATCTGTGACGCGGCACGCGGGTACGTGGGGGTGCCGTACTCGTTCGCCGACTATGCGGCGCTGGCCGCGCACCGGCTGCACATCCCCGCACCGGGGCTGCGGGCCTATATCGGCAGCAGCAAGTCGATGATTTGTTCGCAATTGGTCGACCAGTGCTACGCGGACGCGGGCGTGCATCTCTACACGGACTCGCGGTGGCCTGGGTTCGTAACTCCTGCTTCGCTGGCCGGGCTGATCCGGCGACAGAGTGCCTAACTAGTTAGCTTCCAATGCCGCCCGGCCCCTCAGGACGAGGGGCCGGGCGGCATCACGGGCGCGTCCCGGGAACGGCACGAGACGGAAGCGGGCGCGGGTGCATCGAGTACCAGCAGCGAGCACCTGGCAGTTCCGCCTCCTGTACGGCATGGCGTGCATCGCGGCGCTGTGGACGGGTGCGGGGGCGGTGTTCGGCGGCGCGTACCTGCTCCGCCCGTCAGCAGTAACGGTGGCCCGTCCTTCGGCGACCAGCACACCGCCACAGCCGGTCCGCGCATTCAGCGCGCCGCCGCCCGCCGGGCCGCTGCCTGTGACGGCAGCACCCGCCCAGGCGGCAGCGCCGCAGCGGACGGTGCCGTATTCTGCCGCCCCCGCAGCCACCACCCGTCTGCCTGCCCCGCCGCCCGTCACGGCAGCGGTCAGCCCATCGGTGAGCCAGCCGGGCCCGGTGCTGCCCGCATCCACGGGCCCTTCACCCAGCCAGCCGGTGCCGTCGCTATCGCCGTCGCCTGGTGACAGCACGGCTCCCGGCATCGCGCCGCCCAGCCCGTCCGTCACGCCCTCGTAAGCCCGGGCCGGCAGTCCCCGGTCACGTGTTCGCCAAGTCTGCTAACATGTGACCGTGGCCAGTCTTGGGGAACGCATAAAGGAGCGCCGCCAGGAAACCGGACTCACTCTCAGGGGTCTCGCCCGCTCCGCCAGCATCGCACCGGCGTTCGTTGTCGATATCGAGGCAGGCAACCGCATGCCCGGCCATGAGGTGCTCGCCCGGGTCGCCGCCGTCCTGGATCTCCCGCTAGCCGAACTGCAAGCCCTTGACCCCCGGATCACGCCGGAGGTCAGGGAATGGATGGACAGCGACCCGCGCGTAAGCGGATTCCTTCGCGGGCTGTGCGCACGGCCTGACAGGAATGAAGTGTTTGCTAGCATCCTGGCCAGCTATTCAGCGTTGCTGCCTCTCTCGTAGCTGACGGTGCCGTCATGGACCTGCGCGGGCCGGGGGCCGCCCCCTAAGTCGCTAGCGCCCGGACCGCGCAGGCCGATCATGGAACTGTCAGATCACGGCTGGGTGCCCTACGGCAACGTGTACTTCTCGTTCGCCGCTCCCGGCACCAGCGGCCAGCCGATCACCCAGGCGCTGTTGTACGTCTGGTACCCGGGGTCATTGATGACCTGCGCGGTGCCGGTGAACTTGTAGTACGGGCCGCTCTTGGTGATCTCCTGCCCGGCCGGCGGGGTGGTCCCGGCGGTTGCGCAGGTCTGGAGGGTCAGCTGGTCGCCGGTCACCTTGTCGGTGGTCACGCACCACGGGCCTGCTGGCTTACCGGACGGTGCGATGGCCTGCAGCTCATAGCCCGAGCCCGAATAGACCAGCTCGAACTGCTGGTTGATACCGCCGGATGATCCGCACGTCCACTGCACTAGGCCGCCGCCGTTGAACCAGCGGTAGGCGGTGTCCAGGCACTTGGCGCTGTAGAAATTGCTGATCGCGCCTGGTCCGTAGCTCTTGTGCACGACCGCCTGGGTGGCGTTGACCTTCAGGCCGAAGTGACCGGAGAGTGCAGACCCGGCCGCGTCAGTGGCGGCCACCGTCACGCCGTTGTACGTGCCGGGGATTGCGGTGCCCGGAACCAGCGGGTTACCAGAGACCAGGCCGGAAGGCAGGTTGCCCTCGGTGACCGAGTTCAGCGCCGAGGTGGTGCCGGTGATGCCGAAGTCGACGGCCCCGGTCACGTTGTTGTTGTGCGTGGTGATCGTGCTGATCGCGTCGGTAATGGTGCCAGGTGCCGAGGCAGGGCCAGGTGTGCCCGTAACCTCAGTGATCCCCGTGACGGTTTCAACGTCGGTGCTCCCGGTACCGCTGCTGATCTTGAAGGTCAGCGCGTACGGGGACGTTGCCGTCGTGGCCGAGCCGGTTAGCGTGACCGCCGTCGATGTGGAACCAGCGGTAGTCAGGTCACCGCCGGTGCCCCCGGAGATCGCCGGGGCGGCAAGCGTCTCGCTGCCGGTGGCGGCAAACGTGAGCACCTTCCCGGAGACGGTGCCAGTGATGGCCGATGGGTTGATGCTGTAACCGCTGGGCGTATTGGCCTGAAGCGACGTGTCGGTGTAGGTGGCGGCCCCGGCGGGCGCAGCCACCGCGAGAGCGGCACCACCCGCCAGTGCGATACCGGCCGCCGCAGCGGCCATCCTTTTAAATGGAAACAAGATCCATCTCCTTGTGAGGGTGATGCGGGTCTTACTGGTCATCATTACCTTCTCTGCTGGATATGGGAGAACGCCGCCATCCTCTCATTGGCAAAGTGGGGATCTATGGGTAAGCGCGGACCCGGCACGTACGGGGTATGCCCGGACTGCGGGCGCACTGTGGCCGGCCGGGCGGATGGGATCGAGCGGGCGACGGCGGAGAAGCGCTGGGTGCTGCTCGGCGCCCACACCCGCAAGCCCAGCGGCCGCGGCGGCCAGTGCCTCACCCGCGGCGCGCGTCGCCGTGTCCCCAGTATCGGCCGCCAGAAGGAGACTCGCCAAGCAGGTAGCTGATCTCGCCCAGCTCTGCGCACACGCTGTCCAGGGTGTATTCCGTCAGCACGTCCAGGATGCGCTCCAGCTCGGCCTTCCGGCGCCGCAGCTCCGGCCCGGTCATGGTGCGCGTCACCACTTCGGCAGGCTGCTGGTCCATCCCGCCATCCTCTCACCCAGAAGGAGACCGCGGCGGTACCCTGAGACGCGGGAAGCATGTCCGATCCGGCCGGGATGGCCCCCCAAAACCTCTCCCGGGCCGGGTTTTTTGTGTCCGGAGACAGGAGAGACGTGACGCAGATCGGGGTGTACCGGGGGGCGGCGGTGGACATCACGCCTATCACCGCCTACGAGCAGTTCATTGGCCGCGAGGTCGATTACGTGCTGGCGTTCATGGCCGACGATCCGTCCTGGAGCCAGTTCGAGGCGGGGGCGCTCCAGGGCACCACCAACGGCCCGGCGGGCAGGAACATCGCCGCGGACTGGGTGCCCATCCTCGGCGCCCGCAAGCTGATGCTGGCCGTCCCCGCGTGCTGCGTGGGCACCAGCTGGACGATGGAAGGCTCCGGGGTCAACGACGCGCACTGGGCCGCGCTCGCCCGCAACCTCGTGACCGCCGGACTCGGGGACTGCGTGCTGCGGATCGGGCGGGAGTTCAACGGGTCCTGGTACCGGTGGAAGGTCACCCCGGGCACCGCCGCCGGCTACCTGGTCGCCTATCCGCGGATCGTGACCACCATGCGCGCCGCCGGATTCAGGGGCACGTTCATGTGGAACCCCTACATCGGGCAGGGCAACTTCGGGCCGTCCTCCGGCGTCGAGGCCGTTTACCCTGGTGACGGGTTCGTCGACGTGATCGGCCTGGACCTGTACGACGGGGTGTATCCGCCCGGGGAAGTGCTCCGCACCGAATCGCAGCAGCACGCCACCTGGGCCACCCTCCGGGACCAGTGGGACGGGCTGACCGGCTGGCTGCAGCTCGCCTTCACTCATCACAAGCCGCTCGCCTACCCCGAGTGGGGGCTGGAGCTGTGGAACTCCGGCGGCCAGTACAGCGGCGGCGGGGACAATGCGGTGCTCATCAAGGAGATGGCCGCGTGGATGCAGGACACCGGAGCGCAGATGCACGCACTATGGGAGGACCCGGGGATGGGCGTCGCCGACCCCGACGACCTGCCCCGGCGGCTCGTCGCCGCACCGCAGGCCCGCGCGGCGTTCCTCGCCGCGTTCGGAAGGAGCAACTGATGGCTACCGATCTCAAGTCAGGCACAGAAGCAGGTGCGCCCGCAGAGCCGGCCCGCCAACGGCCCGCGTGGCTCACGGCGCTCGACGGCCTGTGCCTGCCGTGCTCCGACGCGGAGTTCTACGGCACCCGCAAGCGCCACGGCAGCTGCGAGCACGGCGACTGCCAGTGCCACTACGTAATTCCTGACGTCTGGCCAGCCGGAACGTGGGGTGCCTGATGGCCATTGTCATTGTCAACGACGCCACCCACGCCAACGTCCCGTCCCTGCCCAGAGGGCAGCAGGCCGCCGGGTACAGCACCGGCAGCGGTGACGTGCCATGGTCGCCCGCCGACTGGGCCGCCCACCCGGGTGCCGTCCGGATCTGCCAGAACGTCAGCGCCAGCGACCACAGCGCCGACGTCCTAGACGTAGAGTCCGGGGCGGCCACCCTCGCGGACTGCCCCGGCTGGGCCAAGGCGGCCATGTCCAGCTACCGGACGGCGGCGCGGCCCGGGCAGCGGGCACCGGCGATCTACATGAGCGCGTCAAACGCGACGCCCGTCGTTAACGCGCTGATCGCCGGGGGCGTCACGGCCGGGGTCGGGCTGTGGCTGGCTAGGTGGGACAACAATCTCGCCGCCGAGACCGCACAGGTCCTCGGGGGAAGCGGGCCGTTCCCGGTCATCGGGGTGCAGTTCCGCAACGCCGGGAACTACGACGTCTCCGCGATCAGCGGCGCCTGGCTGGCCGCCGTGTCCGGGAAGGCCGCCCCGGCTGTCCCAGGGGACTACACCGTCGGCAGTGCGCCGCCCGGCATCTGGCAGCAGGGCACGTCCGGGCTGTACGCGGGGACCGGCACCGACGGGAACGCCTGGCACACCGCCTACGACGGGAAGGCCTGGAGTACGCCGGTCAGGCAGTAGGCGCGTTAGTTCGGGGTGATCGAACCAGAACATGAAGTGGGAGATTTCAAGGTCGTCACACCCGTCGAGAATGAGCACGTACTGGTCTGTTTCGGCCACACCGAAGCCGATGACACCTTCCGGCCGCAGCGCTGACGCCCTGGCGGCAATGTAGCCGGTCAGCCACGCCCCCCTGCCGCTGCGCCAGCGGATTCGCGGCGGGTGATCCTTCCTCTAGGTAAGGCCCGGCGTCCTGCTCGCTCATCCCGTCATCCGGCCGACGGCGGCAGTTCGTAGGACCCGGCGGCGAAGGCGTAGCCCTTGACTTCCCACTCGGTTGCGTCGTTGGCGTAGAAGGTGACCGAGGTGGGCTCCTGGCTGCTCCAGATCTTGTGGCAGGTGCGACCATCTGAAAATGCAGTCCAGCCGGGTGGCCAGATAATGGGAGTCACCGGCTTGCGGACTTCAAGCACAACCAGGTCCCCGGTGCACGGCAGAGGACCCGGCTCCCACGAACCTGCGCCAAGATCCATCGTGAACGAGGCGACCGCCGACGAGCCAAAATCGAAGCCGCCGCCCGGGCCACGGATTACGACTGCCATCCCGCCATCCTCCCACGGGGCGCCGGGCTGCTCTTCATAGCAGCCGCCGGAACTTCCGCGCAGACCGGTCCTTTTTTCTCCCCCGGCCGCCGCAGGCCCTCGTGCGCACCGCAGCGCCACTCGTACTCGCCGTTCTCCATGAGAACAGCGCTGTCCGCGGGCAGCCAGCAGGCGCCATCCGCGCCGCCGGCCGGGAGCGAGCAATAGACGTACAGCCTGCGCACCGAGACGACCGCAGGGGTCGCGCCGAACCGGTCGAACTCCCCGGCCCGCGCCCCGCCTAGGAACGCCTGCCACTCGGCCGGGGTGAACGACAGCACCGGGCCGTCCGGGAACCGGCTGTTACGGACACCGACCGTGCCGTCCGGCAGGTCCGTGACCTCGGCGCAATTGCCGTTCGCGAAGCTAAGCGTGCTCTTGATCCACTTGCCCATCGCGTTCACCTCCCCTCGCCTGATTGACGTCTGGCAACTACGGAGGCCTCTTCCCGGCCGGTGGTCAGGGCGCTGATCTTGCGGTGCGGCGCGGTGATGACCTGCGCCACCCTGCCGCCGATGACCTTCTGTACAGGACCGGGGAACTGGGCGCGGGCGGCGGCAGCCGTCACTACCGCCGGGCCGGACGACTGGCCATGGTGCACGACGTGATGGAAGACGTGCACCTCGCTGCGGGGGGCCGGTGCGCCCGCCTGCCGCCGCGGGATACAGAGCAGCCAGTAATAGGCGCCGACGATCGCCGCGCCGATCACCAGCCCGGCCCCGTTGGGCCTATTGCCGCTAACCACGCCCATCAGGCCCAGGATGGCCGCGATCAGGCAGGTGACCGCCAGGCCCCAGAACACCAGCCAGCCATACCAGCGGCGCTTATAGACCGTGGTGACGTAGCAGGCGCCGAGGATGACGGACCAATTTAAGGCGAAGCCGCACCAGGCCGGCATGTGCAGGTCGGCCATCCCCAGGCCGAACGTGACGATGACCGCGCCGATCAGCGCACCGGAAGATGCAGTCCGGCCCTGGTCACTCTGGGTATCAGTCATGATCTTCTCCCTCACGCCAGGCGCTGGGCCTGGCTTGCTGAATCGCGGCCAGCCCGGCGAGCTGCTCCCGCGTCGGCGTGCCGTAGATGTGGACGTGAAGCTCCTGCGGCGCTGGGAGCGCCCGAGCGGGCCGGCCGGTGACGGGGGCAGGCGATGACACCGGCCGGACCGCGCCCGGCTGCCACAGGCCATCCGGGTGAAGCGACAGCTGACCCTGGCGCTTCATCCGCGTCAGGACCACCACCGCCACCGTCAGCGCCAGGCCGACCACCGTGCCCGCCGCGATCAGCAGGTCCACCAGGAACTCCGCCACCACGGCACCCGCGGCGACGGTAGCGGCCAGGGCCGCGAGGACACCGCCGCCGCGGCCGCATCCGTCACAATGCAGGCCGGGACATCTGCTCATCAGGTCACTTGCCCTTCTTGGCTGCGTCCTTGCTGGCCTTCCAGTCAGCCTTGGACTTGCCGAAGTCCTTGCTCTTCGGTGATTCGGCCCGGAACTTGATCTCATCCTTGGCCTTCTGTGCCGCATCCTTTGCCTTGCCCATCGTGTTTCACCTCCTCTCCTCGCGGCCGCGCTTGATTTCCGCGCGCCTGCGTTTGGCTTCCGCGTTGTGCCTCGGCCAGATCCGGCTCAGCGGCCGGACCCGCTCACCGGACCCGGCGCAGCGGCGGCACCGGCTGTACGCCTTCGCCGTCGAGCCCAGGCCCCGGCCCTTCCGCCCGCGACACGCCCAGCACGGGCGGTACGGGAAGAACCGGGTCCAGGCCAGCAGCCACGCCACGATGACCGCGGCCGCGACGGCGAGGAGCCACGTCACGGCATGCACCCAGAGTGACGGTTGCTCGGGCCGCGATTTGTGACCCTGAGTGAACACCACGGCGAGTGACCACCGGAGAGGCGGTCACGGAGCGTTGTCCCAGGAATGTCGCAGATAGTCACATTGTCGCAGGTCAAATGGCGAGGGGCACGAGCCGGCGAAGCCGGCCGGAGCTCTGGGCGCGTGCCCCTCGCGCTGTTGTCACGGTGCGTGACGGTAGCGGAGTGTAGCCAATTCTCGGGCGTCACTTTGCGTCACCCTTTTTGATCTTGAGCCGGTAGCGGAGTGTAGCCATCACGCGCTGCGGCCACGGCTGGCGGTGGTGCGTCCTCGGCTGCCGTGGCCACGGCTGCGGCAGCGGGCCCGCGAACCCGCCGTGGTCGCGGGCCAGCTTCTCCACCCATGGGCGGCTCTGGTAGCCAAGCCGCTGCGTCACCTCCTCCAGGACGAGGCCCGCGCTGAGCATCGCGGCTGCCTCCCGGCCGACCTCCATCGCGCACGGGAGGCAGCGGCGGCCGGGGTTGACGACCATCCCGCCGCACCGCTCATTGTTGACGCACGGGTGCGTGGCGGGGCGCCTGGCGTTGCCCGCGGCGATCGTCTCGCCGACGTTCACCACGTGCGTGCCGTAGCGAAGGTTCCCCTCGGTGCACTCGGCGGCTGGGCAGCCGCAGTAGCGGCTGTCCAGCGGGCCGCCCTTGCCGTGCAGCGTCTCCAGGCCGTCTGGGCACGGCCCGGCGTGAGCGGCCAGCACGAAGGCGTGCACGTAGCCGGTGATGATGGTCCCGTCGTCGCGGGTGATCTTGCATTTGGGGTATCCGCTGCTGCCGGGAGGGGTGCTTAGCACCTTCCCCTTCAGCTGCCGCCCGCCGACGGTGCGGTCGAGGGAGCGGATGCCGTTCCCCCGGTGGCTGGCCTCGTAATACCGGGCACCCGGTATCGCCACCCACTCTGGGTGAGCGTCCAGCCAGGCCGCGCACGCCGGGGATGCCTCCGTGTGCTGGTCACTGTCTGTCGTCATCTCCTGCTCTCCTCCCATTCGATGAGTTCGGTCTCGGCGAAGAGCGCCTCGGTGCCACGCTGGCCGCGCTGCGCCGGGAATGAGCCAGGGTCGCGCTGGCGGCGCTTGCGGACAGCGGCCAGGCTGAGGCTCACGACGCCCTCACTGACCGCCTCGGACAGCCCGATCAGCTGAGGCGGCGAAAGGGCCGGAACCGGATCCTGTCCCTGGGACAGTGGCTGCTCAGGGCCGGTATTTACGAGTTGTCCCACTGGGACAGCGGCACCGATCGCGCACCGGGCGGGCATATCCCCCGGGCACAGGGCCACCTCCCCGGACAGCGCGAAGTCGTGGGCTTCCTGGCCGCCCGTGTACGGCATCTGGGCTTCGGCCACACGGTCGGTGACCACCTGCACCCGGCCCGGGGTGTTGCTCGGCGCGGGCATCGGGAACTGCTCGGCGAGCATCTTCCATGCTGACTTCTCGTAGCGGCCGAGGATGCGCGCGTTCACCGTCGCCCGGACATCGCCGCCGCCCGCGGCCTTCGCGCTGTAACGCTGCGCAATCGCCACCATGTTCATGAAGGCCGCCCGGCCGGCGAAGTTCATGTCACCGAGTGCCTCGTACGCCTCCGGGTCGGTGGCCTTGATCTTCGGGACGGTGAGGTTCTGCTCCTCGAAGACGATCAGGATGCGCGGGCCAACCCGGGCATGCACCACGTCCTCGATGTCGCCGGATTGCTCGGCCACGTCCTCGCGGCGCTTCCGTTCGGTGTTCAGCCAGATCAGCATCGCCGCGATCTCATCGACCGTCTTGCAGTGACAGACGTTCGGCAGCCCCCGGGTCCAGTTGTAAGAGGACTTCTTAGCGTTCAGCACGACCACCAGGCCGCCCTTGCGGAGCACCTGGACGGCCATCCCCCTGGCCGCGATGCTCTTGCCGCCGCCGCTGCCGATCGACAGCGCGATGTGCGGTGAGTCGCTGTGCAGGTCAATGGGCACGACGGTGCTGCGGCGGCCGAGTCCCATGACGATCTGGTCGGGCCCGGACCCCTCGATGGCCGACCGCAGATCACGCAGGGTGACACGTTCCGGCGGGGGGGCGCTCTGCACGTACCGGACCGTCCTGTTCCGGCCCTTGAAGTTGGACCGGTCCGGCTCCGGCGCCTCGATCGCCAGCCGGGCGGTGACGGCCTCCAGGATCAGCGGCGCGTTAGCGGGCGCAATTTCTGCCGTTGCCGGCCAGGTGATCTCGACGGACTTGACCGCATCGCCGTCCCGTTCGATCTGGATATGTTCCGGGGCGTGGCCTACCACATGCGCCAGCCGCGCCTCGAGCGGGGCGACGTAGTGACGCCGGTGCCGCCAGTTGCGGACGCCGTGGATCACCAGCCAGACAGCCCCTCCAAGGCAAACACCGGCAGTGACGGCCAGCACGATCAGGGTGAGGGTGCGAGCCACGAGCAGGCCATAAAAGGTCGCTGTCAGGGCCAGGGCGACACCGGCCCGGGCGGGCCGCGGCAGGTGATGCCAGCGGAGCGCGATCCGGTGCTCCAGTGGCCGCCCGGCCGCGCATCCGCCGGGACGGCGCGGGTCGCATTCGTGGCCGGTGTAGCCGGTGTAGACCCGCCACAGCAGCCCCAGGAACCGGAAGAAGGCGAAGATGCCCAGCTCCTGCCGGTTAGTGCCGGTCACGGGCAGCCCCGCAGGCACCACCACACGCGGGCCCAGAACCGCCGTCGGGGCATGGCCTCATAGTCCGGGACGAACCGGGACAGGTCCAGGTTCAGCGGCGGCGGTTCATAATCCAGCCCGTCCACCGAGATCGCCGGGCAGCAGATGAGCTTTCCCGCCTCGGCCGGGTCAGTGAAGACGGTCATCAGAAGGGGTCCTCGTCTGCGATGGCCAGCTGATCGCCGGGGGCCTCATCGCCATGGATCGGGCAGTCAGGCCGCACGTCAAGGTCCCAGTTGTCGTCACCCATGTCGATACCGCCGCAGACGCACCGGGTCACCTCGGTGCCGGTCATGACGTACCTCTTCACGGCGCACCTCCGTTCCCGTTCATCGACGGGGCTGGTGTGGCCGGGACGGCAGGTAGGCCGCCCCCGTCCCGGCCACGATCAGGGACCAGCTCGCGCACCCTGGACACGTCCGCGCGGGACAGCCCGAACCGCGTTTCCAGCTGCCTGCCGGACAGCGGGTTACCCGCCGCCGTGGTGGCCCGCAGCGCGGCCAGCGCCGCACTCTGGGCGTCCGCCGCCACCCTGGGCAGCGGGCCCGCGTGATGCTGCTCGACGACCCGCTTCAGGACACCCAGGCCGACCGCCAGCGCAGCGGCGGCGGCGAGCGGCGGGACCGCGGCCGTCACCCGGTCGGCCAGGGAATGACCGGCGACGTGGCCGACGTTGCCCGCCACCGACACAGCCAGCCCGGCGAGGATGACCGTCCACGCGGCGGCTCGGGACCGCCGGGCCCAGCCGTCCACCAGGGCCACGAACAGGGCCAGCTCACCGACCGCGATGAACACGTCCACCTGCAGCGGCCAGATCGCCGCCCACGCCCCGGACAGGCCATGCTCGTTCGCCCAGTCGTACAGGCCACGGTAAGACTCGGCGAACGAGGTTAGCGAAGCGGCGGCCACCAGCGCGGCCACCACCATTAGCGCCGCCCGCCGGGGCGTGCGCAGGACGCCCGTCACTGGGTGTCGCCAGTCAGGGCGCCGATGATCTCCAGGAGCTCGGTGATGCTCACCTTCGCCATGCCGAACGCGAAGCTATACACCATCGTCCGGTTCCGGGGATCGACGTACTCGTACCCGGCGGACAGGTCATCGGCTTCCGCGCCCGCCAGCACGCGGGCCGCCGCCAGGCGGCGCAGCTGGGTGTCCGTCAGCTGGGGCCTGCCGTTATCGCTGCTCATCGCCGTCAGCCAATGCTGATCGTGTAGGTCTGGCCGACGCGCGCGCGGCCGTACTCGCTCTGCGTAACGCGCCAGACGTGGCCCTTGTAGCAGTGACCCGGAAGTGTCCCGGTGCAGACGAAGTACCAGCCGAAGATCCCGCGGTACTTCGCGGTGACGGTGACGGTCTTCGTGCAGCCGGACAGCGCTATGAGCACGACGGCGAGCACGAAAATAGCGGCGGCGTACTTGCGGCGCCTGGTGGTGCTGCTTCTAGAGTTCATCTGGGCCTCCTGCTTGCTCAGGGGGTGAGGCTACGGTCTCCGGGCCGCGGCGGGGATCTTGAGTCCCCTCGCGGCCCGCCTTTTTCAGTTATGCCCGGGTGTTCACGGGGTTGCTGCTGTAGTCGGCGAGGATCAGGCCCCGGAGGTCCCGGGGATCGGTGGCGATCAGGGCCCGCTGGTTGTCGAGCCGGACGGCCCGCCACACTCCGCTGCCCTCGCTGAGCTCGTACGCGGAACCCCAGTGGTACCGGAGATCCTTCAGGGCCTCGTCCCGGTCCATCCGTTCCCCCTCCACAGATCTTTGCACAATGCACAGACTACGCCGATTGCCCGCTATGGCAAGGCCGCGGGGCCAGAATCCTTGCGCCCCGGGACCGGGCGCAGCGCGGACGGGACCGGGAGGGCGTTGACCGCCTCCGTCGCCTCGCTCCGGTCGTACGCCGCGTACCCGGCGGTGGTCGCCGGGCTGACGTGGCCGAGCAGCTCCTGAACCACCCGCAGGTCCCGCTTCGCCCGGTAGGTGTTCGTGCCGAACCAGTGCCTCAATTGGTGCAGCGTCGCGGCCGACCCGCAGGCGTGCAGGTGCTCGTTCGCCAGATGGGAGACCTGGTGCGGCTGGTTCGGGCCCGGGCGGTCGTCGTGGCGGCCGAACACGTACCCCACCCGGCGGCCGCGCACGGCGGCCAGCTCGGACGCGGCGAACTCGTGCAGCGGGATCGCACGCTCCTTCCGTCCCTTTGTCGCGTCCGCGGCCACCAGCAGCACCGGCGGCGCGGCGGTGTCCAGCACGCACTCCCAGCGCAGCAGGGCGATCTCCTTGGCTCTCAGCCCGCACCAGGCGGCCAGGATCAGCCACGGCCGGATGCGGCCATCTGCCGCGGCGACCGCGTACGCCAGCTCCTCGTCGCTGATCGGCCGCGGCAGCCGCCGGGGCATCTTCGGCACCGGGATGCCCTCGGCCGGATTGTCGGTCCTGAAGCCCTCGTGGATACACCAGCTGTAGAACTCCCTCGCGTGACTGACGTAGTGGACGACTGTCTCATCGGTGACCGCCAGGGACGTCCGCCAGGTGAGCAGCTCGGCGGCGGTGGCCTCGATCAGTGACCCGGCCAGGTAGATGGCCATCCGGTGCAGCGCCCGGGCCCTGGAGTACACGCTGCCCTCGGTGTGGCCCATCAGGTGTATGTGGCGCAGGTGCGCGGCGACTACGACGGCCTCCTGCGCGGAAAACAACGGCATGCACATCCGCTCCCATTGATCTCTGGGGGCACCGTCTGTGCCCGCAGCCTTCACGGGAAGGATGCCTTAATCAATGCAAAAGTTCATGTGCGCGAAGAATTTGCGCGGGATACATCCCGTAATGTCCGTATCACGCTAAGCGGCCCGTGTTCTGAGCGATCGGAACCGCGATGTTCTGAACCCCGGGCCAGCCCTGCGCCGGTGGCCCCCCCGGCCACTAGGGTCCGCCTCATCGGTGAGCCAGTCGAAGGGTACGCCGGTCTTCATCGCCCACAATCGGAGCGTCTGTTTCGAGGGCTCGATCCGGCCGTTGATCCATGTGCTGACGGTGTTGCGGGACACTCCAAGGTATTCCGCGATCTCCTGTACTCCGAGGTCAGCCTCTCGGAGCGCCTTCTTCATGCGGTCGGCTGTGTCCCAGGTGGGAATCCTGGTCGCCACGGGTACCTCACTCATGCGCCGATCATTGCACGCAGACCTGTGCTTTTGCAATAACTTCCCGCAGCCGGGTTGCGCGGCCCTCGTGCAATGTGCAAAGCTCTTCGCATGACAGACGCCCCCTCTTTGATCGGAAGCGCTGAGGCGTGCGGCATCCTCGGCATCGACCGCAGCACCCTCACCCGCTGGGTCCTCGCTGACCCGCCGCGCATCAATGCGCTGCAGAAGATGCCCGGCAAGAGCGGCGCCTACATCTTCGACGCGGCCGAGGTCGAGCGCGTCCGGAAGGAGAACGAGGACGCCGCCCGGCCAGCATCCGAAGGTGTGGCGTCATGACCTCGCTGCGCCCTCTGACCAAGGGTCAGCGCCGCGCTCTGACGCTGCTGGGGCTCGATTTGGTGTCCACGTCCACCGCACGGCGCATGCCCAGCTTGCATCGGCGCGGCCTCGCTGAGCCGTACTGGACCGTCGAGGGCGGCCGCCGCTACAAGCACTGGCGGATCACTGACCTTGGCCGCAAAGAGGTCGAGGCCGAGCGGGAGGCCGAGCGGGAGCCCGTCGCACAGAGCCCGTAAACGCGAGACGCGCCGTTGACCTGCCCGGCCCGGCGCGTCTCACGGTCCCGGGGAGCATCCGCACCGGGACAACCCAGCCAGCATAAAGGGAGCATCCATGCGAATCCACACGCCAGGCGCGAACGTCGGTGACGGCGAGTTCGCCGTCCACCTCAACTCAAGCGGGGCCAGGCCGTTCGCGGTCATCGGCACCGCGCAGCGCGGAACCACCAAGCTGTACATGGAGTCCCGCGCCGACTGCGACCAGCTCAGTGTTAAGACCATCACCCGCTACGCCAAAACCGGGCAGCTCGCCGTCGCCTGCCGCACACTCGGCGAACGGGGGCACCACCGGTACTTCCGCGCCCAGTGCGAGGCATACCGCCGCGGTGAGCCGCTCACCGCTGAGCAGGTCCAAGATCTGCGGGACCAGCTGAGCAGGCAGGTGAGGCAGCCGTGACCGGGCCCGGCGATGACGAGTACTACCCAGACGAGCACATGTGCACCGACTACGAACTGTGCGCCGCGTGCTACCGGTGCGGCGGCTGCTGTGACTGCGAAGACGGCCCGTATGTGGCGACTGTCCTGATCGGCGAGCAGCCGTGACCGCCCCGCCGCACGTCAGCATCGACCGCCTCTACCAGGCCCACTGCCACCGCAAGGGCTGCGGCTGGACTGGCGAGCTGCGCGTCACCGTGGCCGCTGCCGACACCGACCGGCGCCTGCACCTCAACGACCACATCGCGGAGGTGAAGACGCAATGACCAGGCCGGACAACGGGCCTCTGTATGTTGACTCGGCTACGCCTGAATGCGGAGCCAAGGACAGCGACTACTTCTGCACGGCGGCCAAGGGTCACACCGGGCCGCACATGGCCTATGGCGGCTGGCTCGAAGAAGGGGACCCGCCCGACCGGCCGGTCGTCCTGTGCCACTCCTGGCCGCGGCGCGTCGGTGCCTCATGACCGCCACCGATGCGCCGCCGCGCGACCTGGCCGGCATCTGCGAGGTCACCCGGCTGGTGCGGTGCGGGCTGTGCGGGCAGCTGGCCGCGCTGGCGTGCGAGGACCGGGGCGGCACCCGGGGCCTGCACGTGTCCCGGTTCGGGAGGGCGTACCGGCGGGGGCTCATCAGCGAGGCGGAATACCGGGCCGTCCTGTGCTCCGTGCCCCTCTTCACCAGCGCCACCGTCATCTACACAGGGGAGCAGACGTGATGGAACAGGCAACCCTCGTGCGGGTCACCCCGTGGGACATCGCGCACGGTAAGCCCCGCAACTGCCATGAGTGCCCGGCCGCCCTGGCGATCATCCGCGCGCTCGGGGACCTCCTGCCCGAAGGCTCAGTGGTCGCGGTCGGCGGCTACCGGGCCGTCGTCTTCCTGCCGGACAGCGAGATATGGGCCCCCCTGCCCCAATCCGCCGGGAACTTCATCGGTGCCCTCGATGAGCTGGGCGACCCGGGCGCCCCGTTCGAGTTCACCCTGACGTGGCGGCGGGGCCAGGGACGGCGGTCATGATCACCGCGATGGGCCTCGGCGGTCCCTGTAACGGCATGGCCGAACCGAAGCCGTACCGCTGGCGTGGCCAGCCCATCCCGGCACCCGCCATGCCCCCGCCCCGCACCGGGCGCCAACGGGAGCCCACCGACGCCCAGCGCACGCGGGATGCGCGGCTCGCCCTCCTCGCCACCATGCGGCTGGCCAGCACCGGGCACCCCGGGCCCGGCGAAGTCACTCTCGAGGAGGCCGCCAGAAGGCTCGGCGTCAAAGAGCGCACCATCCTCCGCTACCAGCGGGCCCTCCGGACGGCGGGTGCGTCATGACCCCGTTCCCGCCGCTGCTGCTGAAAGCCTGCCTGATCGTGGTCATCGCCGCGCCCTTCGTTGTCACCGCCCTCGCCGCCGTCGCCGCCGCCGACCTGGTACGGGGCTGGCGGGGCACGCGGGCCGCCCGCCGGCAGGCGGAGGACGCGGCCGACGTGCAGATCGCGTCGGTGCTGGCCCTGCTGTGCACGCTGTGCCGGGACGGGGGCTATGGGCGGTGCACCTGCCCGGCCAACTGCACGTATCCCGGCTGCACGTACGACCACACCACGTTCACTCAGCTGTCCCGCAAGGACCAGGACTACCTGAACTGGCTCGAAGGAAGGCACACGTCATGACAGCTACAGAGACACCCGAAACCGGCCTGATGCCCTACACCGGCGGGCAGGTGGAGGAATACCGGGCGCGGATCGTCATGACGCCTGAGGACGCCAAGGCCCTGGACGCCCAGCTGCGCGCCTGCACCCTCGCCGTGCTCCGCGAAAGCGTGGACTACGGCACCATACCGGGCACCGATGACAGAAAGGTTCTGTTCAAGCCGGGCGCGGAGAAGCTGCTCCAGTGGTTCGGCCTCGCGTTCACCTGCGACCGCACCGAAACCGAGTACGACAGCGACAACCGCAAGGAAGGCGTCACCTACCGGGCCACCATCACCAGGCAGCTGCCCGGCGGCCACATCGTCACCGTCGCGACCTGCGAGGGCTACGCGGGCTACGACGAGGCCAAATTCTTCACCACCGCCGAGCAGGCCCAGTTCAAGGCCGAGGCCAAGGAGCGGATGTGGGCTGAGAAAGACCGCAGGGTAGCCAACCCGAACAAGTGGAAGCACCTCACCGAATACCGGGCACCCTGGAACACCATCATCAGGATGGCGCAGAAGCGCGCCCTCGTCGGTGCCACGGTCGATGCCACCGCCGCCGCCGGCCTGTTCAGCGCTGAAGACGGCGGCGAGGACACCGCCGCCGCGGCGGACGACGGCCCGACACCGGCCATGCGCCTGCTCGAGGAGGCGGCCACATTCACCACCGAGGCGGCCGGGCAGCAGATCTGGCGCGACGCCGCCACCGCCGCCCGCGACGGCCAGTGCACCCCCGGCCAGGCCACGCACATACAGAACCGCATCCGGCTCCGCCTCAGGGGCCTCGTTCAAGCTGCCCAGCCCGTCCACGTCGGCGACCTCGCCCGCCAGGCGGCCAGCGCGCCCCCAGACGCCTCCCCCGCGGAGCGGCAGCACCCTGCTGCAGCTCCGCAAACCCCCCCAGCGGAGTCCGCGGGGGAGGCTCCAGACGAGCAAGAGGTCCCCACGAATGGAGACGCGGCTACCTCGGATACGGACCAGAGGGATGGCGCCGTCTTCAGTGCAGACAGCGACTACGACACGCCCGGCACGGTCACCAGGGCGCAGCTGACCAAGCTCGGCGCGCTGTTCACCGGACTCGGGTTCACCGGCAAGGAGCGGGAGCAGCGGCTCGTGGCCGCCTCGCAGATCGCGGGCCGGGAGCTGGGGTCGTCCTCGGACCTGTCCGTCAACGAGGCCAGCACGCTCATCAGCACGCTGGAGGGGTGCGAGGGGTCACGGGACGCGCTCATTGCGCTGCTCGTTGACGGCGAGAAGCCGGAGGGCAGCGATGGCTGACGCCGACCTGGAATACCAGTGGAACGGCACCGAGACCGCGCAGGAATGGTTCGACCGGACCGACCCGTCATACAGGGCAGAGAGCGGCGAGAAGCCGGAGGGCGCCGATGCCTAGCGGCAGGCCGCCGGGCGGCCTCCAGGACGCCGGTGAGCTGCTCGACGCGATGGGCCTGAAGGTCCGGCTGCGGGCCGACTGCGACGCCGTCCTGGTCACCGTGGGACGCTCCACGGCAATCCTCGGCCTGGACGAGCGGGACGCCTTCATCAGGGGCTACTTCGAGGCTGAGCGGCAAGCCGAGGCGTGGGCGATCGAGCACGCGGGGGTGAGTGATGGCGGTTGAGCGGACGACCGTGCGCCGTGCTCGGAAGGAGCGGCGCTGCAGCAGTGCTTACGTCTCCTGCTCGCGCTGGATTAGGTTCGGCGACCTCTACCTGGAACACGTCGTCGGCCCCGGTCACGACATCCTCGACAACACGACATGGCTCCGGATTCCCGAATGCTCAGTGTGCGCCGAGGAGCGCGGCTCACCGATCCAGGCGGCCGCGCCGTGAGCGCCGGGCGGGTGTGGGTGGTCGTGCTGACCGCGCCGGACGGGCGGCAGATGCTCTCAAGCGCCTCGCTGATGTTCTGGTGGGAGGCATCCCATGAGGCCAGTGTGTGGCGGCGGATTCCGGTGCTGGGGCCGCGTGGGACGTGGGGCGCGGACGTACGGGCGGTGAGCCCGTTAGGCGCGGCCCGCACCACCGCAGGCCCATCCATCCATGCCGAACCGGAGAACAGGACAACGTGAGTGACCAAGCCGCCCGAGCCGCCCGAGGGACTGATGGCGGTCGGCCCCCACGAATGGATGCGCGTGTGGGTCCGGGTCCGCGCGGCCCAGTCGGTGAAGCTCGTCGGCGCGATGGCAGCCTATTTTGCCGACTACAACGACGGCGCGAATATCCACCCGGGCAATGTCGTCCTCAGCGCGATATGCGGCGAGATGAGCACGCGAGCGGTTATAAACGCGCTGGCGCAGATACGCGAATGGGAGCTTATGTGGCGCTATTGCGAAGGCAGCAAACAGGGGCGGCGGGCAATGTCTGACGTGTACCGGCTGACAATTCCGAAGGACATTCTTGACCGGGTGCCGATGCTTGACCCGGCCTACCGGGTGCCGTCACAGCCTGTGGATAACCCACCTTGAACACGTGAACTCAGATCACCTGATCGTAGTTCACATGATCTGAGCGACAGGAACACGTGAACTGAGTTCACCTGATAGCCCGGATCATGTGAACTCAGTTCACCCCACCTAAGAGCAGGACCTTAAGAACTTAACCAAGACACCAAGCCAACCCCCTGAAGCACCTGACCTCACCGGTACCGGTGGAACGCGCGAGGTTATCCACAAGCGAGACGAAAGGGCGATTTGAATTGGATGCCGACAACGGCAAATTCAAAGGCGCAGCCCCGGAATGGTGCGGCCAGTGCCAGAAAGGCACCCGGCAAATGGATACCCCGGACGGGCCGCAGCGGTGCCTCGCCTGCCATCCCCTCGCCGCCAAATCCCTGCCCCAGTACCGCCATTGCCGTCGCTGCCTGGCCCTGATCCATGTCTGGGACCACGGGCCATGCGGCAGCCACGAACCCATCCGCGACACCAGGAGAACCGCATGAGCAAGATCTACCTAGCCGCCCGCTACAGCCGGAACGACGAGATGCGGGGCGTCCGCGACGTCCTCCAGGCGCTCGGCCACGAGGTCACCTCCCGCTGGATCGATCAGCACGGCGGGAACCTGCTGGAGTCGTTCGTCGCTGAGAAGCTGAACGCCCAGCCGGACGAGTGCGCGAAGTACGCCCGCGTCGACCTCGAAGACCTCGAAGCCGCCGACACGGTGATCTCGTTCACCTCGGCGGGCGGCGGCGGGAAAGGCGGGCGTCACGTCGAGTTCGGGCTGGCGCTCGGGCTCGGCAAGCGCCTGGTGATCGTTGGCCCGCGCGAGAACGTTTTCCACACGCTGCCAGCGATCGAGTGGTATCCGGACTGGTCACGCATGGTGATGGCATGGTCCGGGAGGCACGCATGAGCCTCTTCCACCGCGGCCAGCACGCCGACCGCCTCGCCATCGAAGCCCCGGTCCGGCGGGACATCACACACCCGTTCACCCGGTCAGAGATCACCCTCCTGAAGAACCCGCCGCGGCCCCGCCACGACCTCACCACCCCCTCACCGCCACCCGCGCTCCCGGCGCCGGTACAGGCCGCACCGGGCACGCGGCAGGTGCAGAAGACCCTCGTCCTCCTCGAAGCCGAGGTCGGCTACCTAGGCGACCGTGGCCGCCTGTGCCAGCTCGACGAGGCCGACACCGCCCGTCGGGAGAAGCGGCGGCTGCCCCGCAGGCACCCCACCCGCGTCCTCGTCCGCAAGGCCGCCACGATGGTCTGGGACTGCCCGCCGAAATGGGAGCCAGGTCCCGTCCCCGCCTCGCTGCCGGCGCTGCTGAGCGCGACCATGGGCAGCGAGTGGTGACGCGGATGCGTACTGGATGCGGCCTCAGAAATCCATGGCTCAAATGGATGTGGATAACGCTCATCCTGGCCCACGCCGTGTCCTGGCCAATCCTCCTGGCGACCGGCTCTTTCTGGGGAATGGCTGGTTGCGTCCCGTGGGCGATTGCTATGGGGGCGTCGATCTGCTGGGAGTGCACGCATTCCCCGCGCAACATGTACGTGACGTGGCGCCCATGAGCGCCTGGCACGGGCCGCAGCGGAAAGGCGCGGCGCGAGACCTCCGGGTCGTCAAGCGCCGCGAGGCGGAGGCTCGCAACGCCAAGACGAAGCGCGACCGGCGCCGCAAGGCACGCCTCAAGGACACGCCATGGACCTGAACGAGGCGATCCAATGGCAGCAAGTGACCTGCCAGCGCTGCAAGCGCACCTACCAGTGCACGCCGCTGGATGACTACTACGGCGTGGGTGCCAGCAATCCTGGCCCGGATGAGGGCGTGTGCTTCGACTGCCTGCTGATCCTGTCCGGGCGAGACCCAGCAACCACGCCGGTGATGGTGATTGACGCCACCGGCGCCCCCGTGGACCCGAGGGACGGCCATGGCTGAATGCGCGTGCGGGAAGATCCGGTTCCTGACCCGCAAGCACGCCCGGCAGGAGGCGCGACGGTTCCGGCGGACCCGCGGCAAGCTGCGGGCCTACCGGTGCGACGGCGGCTTCTGGCACCTGACCAGCGAATCCACCGCGAAGACCACCAGCTACCGCGCCTACCGGGCGGCCTCATGAGCCCACGCAACGTCGAGGCCGAGCGCACCTACCGCGCCGCACACCCCGAGTACGTCGAGCGCAATCGACGGCGCAGCAGGGCGCGTCGGGAGGCCCTTGAAGCGCTCGCCCGCGAGCACCCAACCGAATTCACGACGCTGTACGAGACGGCACTGGAGCGCCATGGCATCCGCGCTGAGGCACCATGACCGCTGACCTGGCTGAGTCGTGCGCGGCTATCGCCGCGTGGCTGCCCATCGCCGCCGCCCTCATCACCGAGCCCGACGCCGACGGCACCACCGTGGAACGGCGCGCGGCTGTGGCAAGACGACCTGGTAGCGGCGTGAAAACGATAGAATTTACGGGTAGGCCCCGGCGACCGTGCAACCGGCCCCGGGGCGTGGCCACACCTGCTGTGAGGTGCGACATGAACGATGCTACCGACGAGACCTGGCGGCCAATTGCCGGGTTCGAAGGCCTGTACGAGGTCAGCGACCTTGGCCGGGTGCGGAGCCTGCCCCGCGAGATCAGGAACGGGCCCCATGGCCGCACCAGGCGCGAGGGCAGAATCCTGGCTCCGCGCATTCGCCGCCGTTACCTCGCGGTCACCCTCAGCCGCTCAGGGGACCACCTCACGGTCAGCGTGCACGGGCTCGTTGCTGCCGCGTTCATTAGGCCATGTCCGCCGGGCCAGCAGGTTCGCCACGGTCCCAGCGGGAAGCTGGACAATCGCGCCGTCAACCTGTCTTACGGCACGCCCGCCGAGAACTCGGCAGACAAGGTTCGCGACGGCACTGTGACGCACTTCTCCCCGTCCGGCGATGTCAATGGCAACGCCAAGCTGTCATGGGCCATCGTCGCGGAATGCCGACTCCGCCGAGCGGCGGGCGCAACCATCGCCGCTCTGGCGCGAGAGCATCAAGTGGACGCTTCGACCATGAGCGTTGCGCTAGCAGGCTTGACGTGGCGGCAGCCATGAGCCTTAGTGAATCCTGTGCGGATCTTGCTAACTGGCTGCCGGTCGCCGCCGCGCTGATAGCTGAGCAGGATGCTGACGGCTCGTCTGGGAAAGGCAAGCCAGGCCCGCGCCCGCCTTGGAATAGTGCCGCCGCCAACGCGGAGATGGACGCCCACGCCGGTGTCCGCCACCTGGAGCTGGCCCTGCGCATGGAAGCCGGGCTGCCCGCACGCCGCCGCGGCGGCTCCGACGCCGCCACCATGGCCGCCATCGCCGCCATCGAGGCCCTCAGTCACGCCAACGTCAGCGGCGCGGCTATCGCCGTCACGGCGCGGCACCTGGACCGGCTTGTGCGGCAGATCCAGGAACTGCCCGCCGTGGACGAGGTCGAGCCATGGCGGCGCGTCCATGGCGTCGCCTGCCCGTACTGCGGCTGCACGATGCTCCGCGTCCAGCCCCGCGAAGGCACCGTTACGTGTCTGAGATACGGGGCTTGCCGGGACGCGGACGGGCACCACCCGGTCGGGCGGATGGACGTCTCCCGGCTCACCGGCGACCCGCTGATTCGCTGGAACGACGGCCTGGTGGCGCCATGAGCATGCACACCATGAGCCGTGTCGTGCACCATAGAGCATCATGGCGTCGGCGGTCTCTCTCACCTTGGCCGAAGCAAGCCAGGTTTTGGACCCGCCCCTGTCCGAGCGGCAGCTGCGGCAGATCGTCCATGCCCTCGGCTGGATGCCCGCCGGTCACCGCTACACCGGCCGCGCGGGACGCCCAGCGCCCGAGTACGACGCGACTGAGATACTCCGGCTACATGCGGCATTGGCCCCCTGGCTGGCATAATGATGCCTATGACGCGAGCGAGGTGGCGAGAAAATGAGACTCCGGAGCAGGCGGAGAAGCGGCGTGCGGCAGCGCGGCGCCGCTACACGAGACACTCCGAAGAGATCATGGAATGGCAGCGGGCCTACCGCGCCGCCAATGCGGACAAGGTAAACGCTCAGGTACGTGCCCGGCGTGCCGCCAACCCCGAGCACGCGCGAGGGCTCGCGCGTGCTCGTTACGCCGCGAACCGCGAGAAGATCAACGCACGGAACAAGGAGATCCGGGACAAAAGCAAGGACCGGGATGGCGAACTGCGCCGCAGGCACGGAATGCGACGTGACGAGTGGGATGCGATGTGGGAAGCGCAGCAAGGATGCTGCTACCTCTGTGGTGATGAGCTGCGGATGGAAGGCCCCAACGGGAACAGCAAGGCCGTCATGGATCATCGGCATGATTGCTGCGGGCGCAAGAAGTCGTGCCCAGCGTGCCGCCGGGGGATTGCCTGCACCCGATGCAACATCATCATCGGGTATGCACGCGACGACCCGGAGCGGCTTCGCCGCATCGCAGTCAATCTGGAGGAAGCCATGGAACTCCATGGCGCGCTGGTGCCGTTCCTCGCGCCTGCCGCCGCACCCAGCGGAATTGAGTTACTCTTTGGGCACGCGACGCATCTCCGGAAACGAGCCATGGCTGACCGTGAGCTTCCCCGCGAGAGCGGCTGGTACCGTCTCACCGGCCATGGCTGGGAACGTGTCCCCGACGCGGACGCCGAGACCGAAGCAGCCGCTGACGGCGGCTGGGATCTCGTCTACATCCACCCCAGCGCGATTGAAGTCCCGCTCTGGTGAAAGACCCTGACCTGATCGCGGAGGCGTGAGCATGACGTACGGAATCACCGTAAAGAGCCAGGGCGGCAAGCTGGAGATCAGCGGCAGCTACGGCGACATCCCCGACGGCGCGCATGAGATTACGGGCCACGAAGGCGCTCCCCTCCAGATCTCTGGCGGTGCCACGGCCCAGGACCGAAACATCCAGGTCACCCGCAGGAACGCGGACGGCCGGAGGATGATCGCGGCCCAGCACTACGACAGCGAAGTGCTGACCTGATCGCGGAGGGATAAACCATGCTCGCCATCCTCGGCTTTGTCCTCTATGTGATCGCGGCCATCCTGCAGCTCACGGGCAAGTACCCGGCCGCGATCATCTGGCTGATCATCATCGGCGGGGCCCTCGTCGCCGCCGAGGTCGCGTGGGGCTGGAACCGCGGCGGCCGCACCTACCGCAGCGGCGTGTGAGCCATGGCTCTCTGCTGGATGGCATGCAACCGCCGCGAATACTCGTGCGGCTGCGTTAGCTGGCTGCAGTGGGAATCCGGCGCATGGGTGGAGAAGAACTGCCACCCGTACTGCCTGTGCAGCCGTCACCTGACCACGGAGACCTGAACCATGCCCGCACTGTCGACCGGCACCTACGGAAAGGCTTCACCCATGGCCGTCCTAACCGACTTCGCCGACCGCCTGACCGCCATCCTGGCCAGCGCCCATGCCGCCATCGGTGACCTGAACACCGGTGTCATGACCGGCGCACCGGTAAGCCAGGCGAGCGTGAACACCCTCACGAAGGTGCTGGCCGACCTCGGAGAGATCGCGACCAGCGCCCGCAAGGACGCCGCGGACGAGACCGAGCAGGCCGCAAAGGACACCAGCGGCAGCCAGGCCGCTGCCGCTGGCCAGACCAGCCCGGCGAAGCCGGCCACCGGCACAGGCACCAGCACGGGCACGGCGAGCACGTCCGGCAGCACCGCGGCCAAGTCCTGAGCCATGGTGCAGTGGCTTCTCGGCGCGGCGACCTGCCTAAATCCTGGGCTTCGCTGCCGGCTGGGTAGTCTTCCGTCATGGCTGAGCCACTGACCGCTGAGCAGATCGCCCAGGCGTTCCATGAGGCGTTCGAGCGGCTAAGCCACCGCCGCGTCCGCAGCACCCCGGCCGCCCGGGATACTAACTCCTGGGCCGAGCTTCCCGGGCACTACAGGACGCAGATGGCTGTGGCCATCCAGGTGCTGCTGGACGATGGCGTGATCACTGGTGGTTCGGTGACGCGGGAGGACCTGAGCCATGGCTGAGATGACCGGATGGACGGTGGAGACGATCCGGCCCGGCGGCGCACCCGGCACCATGGCGCACCAGGTCCGCGCCGCGTACATGACCACCGAGCCCGCCAGCCTGCTGCCGGGCGGCCCGTCCTGGATGATCTTCCTCGACGCGGACCATGACATCGTGGCCCAGTTCAATGCCGCGTTCGTGGTCGCCGTCCGCCGCGACACCATGGCTGAGGCGCAGGCCAACCCCGGCCTCATGATCACGAGGTAACCATGGCGCACCGCGTCTCCATCAGGCTGCGGCGCAAGGCCGCATGGCATGAACTGCGCTGCCTGGAATGCCGCGTCACCTGGACGTCATGGTGGCAGCGGCTCACCGGCGACGGCCGCGGCTACGCACCCACCATCAGGTAGGCAACCATGGCTCGCTATCGCGGCACTACAGCTGAACGCGGACTCGGCGCACCGCATACCGCCGATAAGAAGCGGCTGCTCGCGCTGCACCATGACGGCGACCCATGCTGGCGCTGCGGTCAGCCGATGTACAAGTCGCAGGGCCTGCACCGCGGCCACATCATCGACCGTGCACTGGGCGGCACCCATGGTCCGGCCGCGCTTGAGCACCCATGGTGCAACCTGGCCGCTGGCGCCAGGCTAGGCAACCAGCTGCAGCCGCGAGTCATCATGGCTGCTGGCCATGACGTCATCTGCGCGGCCTGCGGCAAGCCGTACCACTACGCGCCGCGGGCGTGTGAGGTCTGCGGTGTGCACTATCACCCCAGCGGCAAGACGGTGCGCACGTGCAGCCGGACGTGCGGTGTGGTGCTGCAGCAGCGGAACCGGGTGGCGAAAGGCTGGGTGCCGAAGGCGCAGCGGGCGAAGCCGGCACCGAAGCCGCGCGTGTTCGCAGCGTAGAAGTGCGATTGCTGCGCCGATACGCCGGCGCCTTCGGAATTGGTGATGCGGTGGTCGACCGAGAGCGCCGCGGCCTCGCATTCGCCGGCGATGCGGATCGCCGCGCCGGCATCGATC